>Ga0105090_10000772_pt1 | contig 16421 bp, 17 predicted proteins | sample PPLLak3March2015_FD_79110 | JGI IMG/M metagenome (GOLD analysis project Ga0105090, IMG submission 79110) | Freshwater sediment microbial communities from Prairie Pothole Lake near Jamestown, North Dakota, USA - PPLs Lake P7 Core (1) Depth... | ecosystem: Environmental > Aquatic > Freshwater >... | reverse complement strand
GCCGAAGATGCGCCGCCCGCAGCGCGGTTGCGCGAAGCCGGCGCGGTGCTGCTGGCTAGGACCACGATGCCCGACTACGGCATGCTGTCGTCGGGCCTTTCGAGCTTTCACGCGCTGTCGCGCAACCCGTGGGCGCTGGACAAGGGCCCCGGCGGCAGCAGCGCAGGCGCCGCTGCGGCGGCAGCCGCCGGCTACGGCCCGTTGCACCTGGGCACCGATATCGGCGGTTCGATCCGCCTGCCCGCCGGCTGGTGTGGCGTCGTCGGCTTCAAGCCCAGCGGCGGTCGGGTCCCCATCAAGCCGCCCTACCTGGGCCGCGTGGCCGGGCCGATCACGCGCACGGTGGCCGATGCGGCGCTGCTGATGGCCACGCTGAGCCGCCCCGACTGGCGCGACGCGACGAGCCTGCCACCGCAGGATATCGACTGGCGGGAGTTCGACGCCGACCCTGCCGTGGTCTTGCGCGGGCTGAAGGTCGGCCTGCTCATGGACGCCGGCTGGGGGTTGCCGCTGGACGCCGAGATCGGGGCTGCGGTGCTGACCGCGGCACGTCGATTCGAGGCCGCCGGGGCCATCGTCGAACCCGTGGCCGCGTTCACCACGCGCGAGATGGCCGACGGCATCAACCGCTTCTGGCGCCTGCGCTCCTGGCTCGACATCTCGGCCCTGCCCTCCGAGCGAAAGGCCAAGGTGCTGCCGTTCATCCGCGACTGGGCGGCCGCGGGCCAGACCTGCAGTGCTGCCCAGCTGTTCCACGGCTACAGCCAGTTCGCCGTGCTGCGCGACGCCGCGGTGGCGGCCTGCCAGCCGTTCGACTACGTGATCTCGCCGGTGGCACCGGTGTCGGCGTTCCCGGCCAATTGGGCCAGCCCCACCAACGACCCGCAGCGCGCGATGGAGCACATCGCCTACACGCTGCCGTACAACATGAGCGAGCAGCCCGCCATCAGCGTGCCTTGCGGCCACACCGGCGGCGGCTTGCCCATCGGATTGCAGATCATCGGCCGGCGCCACGACGATCTGGGCGTGCTGCGCCTGGCGCGGGCCTGGGAACAGTTGCGGCCACCGCTTCGGCCCTGGCCTTCGCCGCCCTGAGCCGGGCACCGGCGTCTGGCCTGCGCGAGCGCGCTACATTCCGGCCCATGTCCCACGCCGACCCCCGCGGCAACCCCACCGGCAGCGCCAGCGCCCAGGCCCGCGAAGCGGCCGAGCAGGCGCTGTGGCGCATGATGTCGTTCTACGACACGCCGCTGGCCGATCTGGATGCGGCCATTGCCGCCGACCCGGGCTGGGCCCTGCCGCATGTCATGCAGGCCGGCTTCCTGCTCAGCCTGACCGAGCCCGCGCTGCTGCCGCAGGCCGACGCCCACCTCTCGCACGCCCGCGCCCTGTCCAAGGACGCCGCGCCACGCGAACGCGCGCATCTCGAAGCCGTGCAACTGGCGCTGCAAGGCCGCTGGCACGCCGCCTGCCGTGCCTGGGACGCGCTGCTGCTGCAGCACCCGCGTGACGCGCTGGCGCTGCAGTGGGCGCAGTTGTGGGACTTCTACCGTGGCGACGCCGCCGGCCTGCGGCTGCGCCCCGCGCGTGCGCTGCCAGACTGGGACACCGCCGACCCGCTGTACGGGCATGTGCTGGCGCTGCACGCCTTCGGCCTGGAGGAGAGCAACCTCTATCCGCAGGCCGAGGACGCCGGCCGCCGCGCGCTGGAGGCCAACCCGCGCGTGCCCTGGGCGGTGCACGCCGTGGCCCATGTGATGGAGATGCAGGGCCGTTACGAGGACGGTGCGGCCTGGCTGCGCCAGCACCAGCCGGCCTGGTCGGAAGGCAATGGCTTCGCCTGCCACCTGTGGTGGCACAAGGCCTTGTTCCGGCTGGAAGCGCTGGACTACGCCGGCGTGCTGCGCCTGGTCGACACGCACCTGAGCGGCAGCGCCCTGCAGATCACGCTGCAGCGCGTGGACGCGGCGGCCATGCTGTGGCGGCTGCACCTGCTGGGCGAGGACGTCTCGCTGCGCTGCGCCGAGGTCCTGTCGGGCTGGGAGCTCGCCGACGCACATGCCGGCCACTACGCCTTCAACGACGTGCACGCGGTGATCACGATGCTCGGCGCCGGCGACGTGGCGAGCGCCGAATCCTGGCTGGCGCGCTGCGCCCAGCGTGCGTTGCAGCCCGCGGATGCCGGCCGCAGCAACCACCAGATGGCGCGCGAAGTGGGCCTGCCGCTGATGCGCGGCCTCATCGCGCTGGCGCGTGGCGACGCCGACGGCGCCGCCGACCTCATCTACCCGGTACGCGCGCTGGCGGCCAGATTCGGCGGCAGCCATGCGCAGCGCGACCTCATCGACCAGACGCTGCTGGCCGCCGCGGCGCGGGGCGGGCGGCGCGAGATCGGCCGCGCGCTGATCAACGAACGCTCGATGGCCAAGCCGGTGACGCCGCTCACAAGGCACTGGATCGAGCGGCTGGCCCTGCCGAAGGAGGTGCGCGCGTGAACGACGACAAGGTGGGCAGCGCCCGCGCCGAAAAGCGCGAGCAGCGCCTGAAGCTGCTGGAAGACCACATCGGCCGCGCGCTGGCCGAAAGCGAGGCCAGCGGCGAGCTGCGCACCGCGCGTAGCTGGGGCCAGCCGCTGGACCTGGGCGACGGCTACGAGCAGACGCCGGTGGAGCTGCGCATGGGCTACAAGATCCTGAAGGACGCCGGCATCGTGCCGCCCGAGGTGGAGCTGATGCGCGAGATCGAGGCGCTGGGCCTGCAGCTTCAGGCGCTGGCCGAAGGCGAGGAGGCCGCGGCGCTGCGCCGGCGCATCGCCGACAAGCGCCTGCTGCTGTCGTTGCGGCTGGAGCGGCTGCGCGTCACCGGCGCGCCCTGAAGGCTAGACCAGCGGCTCGGGCAGTTGCTCGGCAGCGATCGCACGCTGCAGCGCCGGCCGCGCCAGCGCGCGCTGCAGGAAGGCTCCGATGTGCGGGAAGCTGCGCGCCGGCCGCTCGCCGAAGCCGCGTGTCCAGCGGCACAGCATGAAGGCGTAGGGATCCACCGCGCTGTAGTGTTCACCCAGCATCCAGGGTCCGCCATGCGAAGCCAGCTGGGCGTCGATCTGCTCCAGGCAGGCGTGCACCTTGGCCTGGGCATGGGCGCGCACCTGCGCGGCGCCCGCGGCATTGCCTTCGTCGACCAGGCGCTCGGGGTAGAAGTAGTGCATCAGCGTGGCCTGCAGCGTATTCGTCAGCCACACCAGCCATTTGTAGAAGTGCGCCCGCTCGGCACTGCCCAACGTTGGCGCCAGGCCCGCCGCCGGGTGGGTGTCGCACAGGTGCAGGCAGATGGCCGCGGTCTCGTACAACACCAGGCCGTCGTCGACCAGCACCGGTATCAGCCCGTTCGGGTTCAGCGCCAGATAGGCGGGCGACTTGTGCGCTCCCTGCGGGCGGTCGACGAGCTGCAGTTCAAAGGGCGTGCCGATCTCGTGCAGCAGCACGTGCGGCGTGAAGCTGGCATTGCCGGGGTAGTAGTGCAAGGTGATCATGCAGCGATGATCGCATGGCCGTTGCGGCATGGCACCATAGCGGAACCAGCCCTTGCGAGACCTCCTGGATCCGACGATGTCCGAATACACCGCCCAGGTCGCGTGGCAGCGCGACCCGCTCGAAGCCTTCACCGACAACCGCTATAGCCGCCGCCACGAACTGCGCTTCGACGGCGGTGCCGTGGTCCCGGGCTCTTCATCACCCAGCGTGGTGCCGCTGCCGTTTTCGGACGCCAGCGCGGTGGACCCCGAGGAACTGTTCGTGGCCTCGCTGGCCAGTTGCCACATGCTGTGGTTCCTGTCTCTGGCGGGCCGGCAGGGTTGGCGCGTCGATCGCTATGAAGACAACGCCAGCGGCACGCTGGCGCGCAATGCCGCGGGCCGGCAGTCGATGACGCAGGTGGTGCTGCGGCCCCAGGTTCGCTGCATCGGCCAGCGCCAGCCCACGGCGGCCGAGTTGCAGGCCTTGCACGAACAGGCGCACGAGGCCTGCTTCATCGCCAATTCGGTGACGACCGAAGTGCGTTGCGAGCCACGCCTGTGAGGGTGCCCGTGCTGACCACGGCGCGCCTGCGCCTGCGGCCGTTCAAGCAAGCCGACCTGGACGACTACGCAGCGATCTGCGCCGACGCCGAGGTCATGCGCTACATCGGCGCCGGCGGCCCGGTGGGGCGCGACGTGGCGTGGCGGCACATGGCGCTGTTCCTGGGCGAATGGGCGCTGCACGGTTACGGCACCTGGGCCGTGGAACGGCGCAAGGACCGTCAACTGATCGGCCGCGCCGGCTTCCTGCACCCGGAAGGCTGGCCCGCCTGCGAACTGGCCTGGACGCTGGCACGCGACGCCTGGGGCCTGGGTTATGCGTTCGAGGCGGCGCGGGCTGCGCTGGCCTACGGGCGCCACGAGCTCGGCCTGGGCAGTGTGATCAGCCTCATCCGCCCCGACAACCTGCGCTCGATCGCCTTGGCCGAGCGCCTGGGTGCGCGGCACGACGGCAGCATCGACTTCATGGGCAGCCACGCCCTGCTCTACCGGCACCCGGTTGCGGGGGCTTGAAGCAGCGGCGGCACGCTCCCAGATGCCTGGGTGGATCCATCGTACGCCGCCGTCTTCGCCCTGCTCTTCTTCACCACGCTGGCGCTGGCCGTGGCGGCGTGGTTGGGGGGGCCGCCACTGCGTGCCGCGCTGCGTCGCGCGCGGGTGCGTCGCCAGCCGTTCCCCTACGCCTGGCGCGAGGTCCTGCGCCGCCGCATGCCGGCCTTTGCCCGCCTGCCCGCCGACGTGCAATTGCAACTGAAGAAGCATGCCCAGGTGCTGCTGGCCGAGAAGCCCTTCATCGGCTGCGCCGGCCTGGTGGTCAGCGACGAGATGCGCGTGCTCATCGCCACCCAGGCGGCCCTCTTGCTGCTGAACCGGGGTGCCGGCTATTTCCCCAGGTTGCGCCAGGTGTTGGTCTACCCCGCGACCTTCGTCGTCGACCGCACCGCCACCGACCCGGCCGGGCTGGCGCGCGACGAACGCCGCGTGCTTTCCGGCGAGTCCTGGCAGCAGGGGCAGGTGATCCTGTCATGGGACGACGTGCTGGCCGGCGCCGCCGACCCGCACGACGGCCGCAACGTGGTGATCCACGAATTTGCGCACCAGCTCGACCAGGAAACCGGCCACGCCAACGGCGCACCCTGGCTCGGCTCGCGCGAGCGCCACGCGCGCTGGGCGGCGGTGCTGGGCGCCGAGTTCGACGCCTTGCGGCGACGCCTGGCCGAAGGCGCGCCGGGCCTGATCGACCCCTATGCAGCCACCGACCCGGCCGAATTCTTCGCTTGCGTCAGCGAGCTCTTCTTCGAGCAGCCCTTGGCCCTGGCGACCGCGCACCCGGCCTTGTACGGCGAGCTGAAGCGCTACTACCGCAGCGATCCGGTGGTCTGGTGAGGCCGGTATGCCCGGGGCCGCGCCCGGGCCTTGCCGCCGCCCGGCACGGGGTCCACGCGCCACCCAGAATCGGTGCATGGCAAGCGCTCTCGTCTGGCTCAAGCGCGGGTTGCGGTTGCGCGACCACGGCCCGCAAGGCGACCCCGTGAGGCGCTGGGTGCCCAGGCTGGGCGCGGCGGCCTGCCCGCCGCCCATCGTCGACGAACGTGCGGCGCTGGCGTGGGCCAAGGGGGGCCTGCATGCGCTGCGCGCCACGCCCGAGGCGCGCACCGAGGCCGACGCCGTGCAGCATCACCACGGTTCGCGCAAGCGCGGTCTGCCGCCGTCGGGCCTGGCTGGAGGACAGCGCCGCCACCACGCTGCCGCGGCGCACCCGAGACAGCAGGAACTGCTCTGATGGCTGCCAGGCAGGTTCCAGCGGACTTCAAGGGCAACAAGGCGGCACTGCCGAGCAAGCCTTGCGCCGCGTGCGGCCGCACCATGAGCTGGCGCAAGGCCTGGGCGAAGAACTGGCATGCGGTGCGCTATTGCTCCCAGGCCTGCCGCAAGAAGAACGCAAGCAGCGCGCATGCCGCAACGGCCTGAAATCCGCCACCCGGTGGTGGTGCTGGGCGACCAGTTCGACCGCGCCTCCAGCGCCTCCAGCGCCTTCGACGGCTTCGACCCCGCGTGCGACCGCGGCTGGATGTGGCAGGCCGGCGAAGAATCCACCCACGTCTGGTGCAGCGAGCAGCGCATCGCCCTCTTTCTCTTGGCGATGCGGCATTGCGCCGCTGACTTGCGCGGCGAAGGCCTGCCGCTGCTCTATCGCGACATGGCGCCGGGGTCGCTGGCGGGTGCGCTGGCGTAGACGCTGGCCGCACACCGCGTGCAGCGCGTGGTGCTCGCCAAGCCGGGTGACTGGCGCGTGCAGCAGTCGCTTCGCACGGCAGGGGCGCCACGCGGCTGGAAATTAGCCAAGACCGCCAATTCCTCTGCAGCCGCAGCGAATTCGCCGCCCAAGCCCGCGGCCGCAAGCGGCTGCGCATGGAACATTCCTACCGCGAGATGCGGCGCCGGCACCGCGTGCTGATGAACGGTGAGCAACCCCGCTGGCGGCGCCTGGAATCACGACGCCAAAAGTCGCGAAGCCTTCGGATCGAACGCGGCCCCGGCTTGCTGCCGGCCACGCCGCGCTTTCAACCCGACGCCAACACGCCGGGCGTGATCGAATTCGTCGAAGCGCAATCAGCGGTGGCGGCGCGCCGCTGGAGGTCCTGAAGCGCTACATCGAACAGCAGGACCGACCTCATTGACGTCGGCGGCCGCGGCCGATCGGGCGTCAGCCGCGAGCGCATTCCCCTGCCCCCCAAACGGGTCGGCTCTGCCTGCAGGCACTTCGTGCCAGCCCGCTTGGATGCAGCCCCCTCAGCGATGGATGGTGGGCGCGGTGAGCACCGAACCCCACCGCGCCTGGCCATGGAGCGGCGCACGCTGGCGCATCGTGACCACCCGCACGACAGAACTGTGCGAGCTGCTGTGGGCGGGAAATGCCGGCGCGCTGCGGCAGGCGCCAGCCTTGCGCATCGTTCGCGCAATCCTGGTGTCAGGTCACGGCGGGCAGGGGTCCGGCGGGCGAACTGTCGCAACGGTTGAATTAGCAGCGGTAATTGCCATTGTGCATTTGTGTTAATGTCTTACGTTACGGTGCACCGATGACGGAACAAGACGCCGCAATGCCGGCGGTTTTGAGCATGCCGGCCGGGGAGCCTTCAAATTGAGACAGACACGATGAAAAAGACTTACGCACAACTCGCGAAACAGATCGAACAACTGCAGCAGGAAGCCGAGAAGCTGCGGCGGCAGGAAATGGGCGAGGTCATCGGGCGCATTCGCGAAGCCGTGGTGCATTACGGCCTGACCGCTGAAGACCTGGGCCTGGCGCCGAAGGCCGCGCGCGGCGCTCGGGCCGCTGCCATGCCGGCCGCGAAGACACGGCGCAAGGCGACCAAGGCCAAGACGGCCGCCGGGCGCGCGGTGAAATTCCGCGACGAAGCCGGCCGCACCTGGGGTGGCATCGGCAAGCGCCCGCAATGGCTGCGCGACGCGCTGGCCGCGGGCAAGACGCTGCAGGACTTCGCCGTGCAGTGAGGCGCTGGCGCTGCGGCGCGTGATGGTGCTGCAGCGCTACGGGGCCACGGTCTGACGTACGGCGTGGTCCCAGGCCGCCATGCGCTCGGCGGCCCGTTGGCGCGGCAGCGTCGGCACGAAACGCCGCTCTTCGCGCCACAACGCGCTGAGTTCGTCGGTGCCGGCGTAGACCCCGGCGGCCAGCCCGGCCAGGTAGGCCGCGCCCAGCGCCGTGGTTTCGGTGATCTGCGGCCGCACCACCGGGATGCCCAGCAGGTCGGCCTGGAACTGCATCAGCAGGTCGTTGACGCAGGCACCGCCGTCCACGCGCAATTCCGCCACCGGCGCGGCGTCCTTGGCCATGGCCTGCAGCAACGCCGCGCTCTGGAAGGCGATGCTCTCCAGCGCTGCGCGCGCGATGTGCGCCACCGTGCTGCCGCGCGTGAGGCCCACGATGGCGCCACGCGCATCGGCGTTCCAGTAGGGCGCGCCCAGGCCGGTGAAGGCCGGCACGACGATGACGCCACCGCTGTCGGGCACGCTCTCGGCCAGCGCCTGCACTTCGCCGCTGCCGGCAATGGCGCGCAGGCCGTCGCGCAGCCATTGCACCACGGCGCCGCCGATGAAGACGCCGCCTTCCAGGGCATATTCGGGCGTCGCCGTGGGTTGCGCCGCCGCCGTGGTGACGAGCCCGTGGCTCGACGCCTGGAAGGCCGTGCCGGTGTGCATGAGCATGAAGCAGCCGGTGCCGTAGGTATTCTTGGCCAGCCCGGCGCGAAAGCAGGCCTGGCCGAACAGCGCCGCCTGCTGGTCGCCGGCGATGCCGGCAATCGGGATCGGCGCGCCGAACAGCGTCGTCTCGCCGAACATATGGCTGGACGGGAACACGCGTGGCAGCACGCTGTCGGGCACGTGCAGGGCTTTCAGCAGTTCGTGGTCCCACACGTTGTGGCGGATGTCGAAGAGCATGGTGCGCGAGGCATTGCTCACGTCAGTGGCGTGCACCTGGCCCTGCGTCAGCCGCCACAGCAGCCAGCTGTCGACCGTGCCGAACGCCAGTTCTCCCTGCGCCGCGGCAATGTGCGCGCCGTTGACATGGTCGAGCAGCCAGCGGATCTTGGTGGCGCTGAAATAGGGGTCGATCACCAGCCCGGTGGACGCGCGCACCGCGTCGGCCAGGCCTTGCTCGCGCAGTTGCGCGCACAGCGGCTCGGTGCGACGGTCCTGCCAGACGATGGCATTGTGGATGGGGCGGCCGCTGCGGCGGTCCCACAGCAGCGTGGTCTCGCGCTGGTTGGTGATGCCGATGGCGGCGATGTCACCAGCGGTCAGTCCTGACTCGGCCAATGCTTCATGCGCGACATCCAGTTGCGACTGCCAGATCTCCTGCGGATCGTGTTCCACCCAGCCCGGCTGCGGAAAGATCTGCCGGAACTCGCGCTGCGCCCGGGCCACGACGGTGCCGCCGCGGTGGAAGACGATCGCGCGTGAACTGGAAGTGCCCTGGTCCAGCGCCAGCAGGTGGTCCTTGGCCATCGTGTGCCTCCTTGGGACGGAGACTCTGCCACAGCCTGGGCCGTGGCTGGCGCCGCGTCAGTTCAGGTACATGCCCAGGTAGCGCCGGCCGTGGCTCACGGCTTCGGCGTCTGGGCAGGCGTTGAACCATTCGACGAGCTGTTTGCGCGCGCGTTCGCGCTGCTCGCCCTTGTCGCGCAGCACCACCTCGAGCAGTTGCTCGAAGGCGGCGCGGAAGTCGCCGTCGTGGGCCAGCAGCGCGGCCAGGTCGAAGCGGGCGTCGAAGTCCTTGGCATTGGCGGCGATGCGCGCGGACAGCGCCTGCGCGTCGCCGGCGGGTCGGTTCAGCGCCAGTTGCAGCCGCGCCGAAAGCGCGGCATGACGGTCGTCGCGCGCCGCGGCCGGCACGCCGGCCAGCAGCGCCCGGGCGTCGTCGAGTGCACGGCGGTCCAGCAGACGCTCGGCCAGGTCCAGCGTGGCACCAGGGTGGCCGGGTTCCAGCGCCAGCGCGTTCTTCAGCAAGGTCTCGGCGGTGTCGGCGTCGGTCGCCGCGGCCGCGTCGGCACGCAACTGCTCCGCGGGCGAGACCTGCGGCTGCACGTGGCGGTCGAGGAATTCGCGGATCTTGCCCTCGGGCAGCGCGCCCACGAACTGGTCCACCGGCCGTCCGCCGACGAACAGAACGACCAGCGGAATGCTGCGGATCTGCAGCGCGGCCGAGATCTGCGGCGCCTCGTCGGTATTGAGCTTGGCCAGCGCGAAGCGGCCGCCATAGGCCTGCACCAGCTTTTCCAGCACGGGCCCCAGCGATCGGCAGGGGCCACACCAGGGCGCCCAGCAGTCCAGCAGCACCGGCATCTGGAGCGAACGCTCGAGCACGGCCTTCTCGAAGTCGGCCTCGGTGACGTCGAACGACAAGGCTGGCGCAGCGGCGGCAGCGGGCGGGGTGCCGGGGGTGTTGAAGCTGTAGCCGGCGGTGTCGAAGCTGGTCTTGGCAAACATGGTGCGGGATCCCCTGAAACGATGGCGACCGCGGCGGGCCGGAACAGGCCCGGCAACACGGTCGCCAGCCTCGAATTTTAGCCGCCCGGCCCCGACTGGCGCCGCGGCGACAGGCCTTCAGGGATACAGCCCGCGCTCGGCGCGCGCAGTCAGGATGCGCTCGCAGGCCACCGCGAAGGTGGCCGTGCGCAACGTGATCTTGTGGCGGTCGGCGGTGTCCCAGATGCGCTTGAGCGCGCCGATCATGATCTTGTCCAGGCGCACGTTGATCTCGTCCTCGGTCCAGAAGAAGCTGCTGAAATCCTGCACCCATTCAAAGTAGCTCACGGTCACGCCGCCGGCATTGCAGATGACGTCGGGCACCACCAGCACGCCGCGTTCGGCCAGGATGTCGTCGGCCGAAGGCACCGTGGGGCCGTTGGCGCCTTCGAGCACCATCTTCGCCTTGATGCGGCGTGCGCGCTCGGCGGTGACCTGCCCTTCCAGGGCAGCCGGGATCAGGATGTCGCAGTCGACGTCCCAGAATTCCTCGTTGTTCATGAACTCGCCGCCCTTGAACCCGCCCACGCCGCCGGTGGATTTCACATGGGCCATGAGGTCGGCCATGTCGAAGCCGTGGCCGTTGAAGATGCTGCCGGTGTGGTCCTGCGCGGCGACGATCTTGCCGCCGGCCTGGTTGAAGAGTTCGGCCGCCGCCGAGCCGACGTTGCCGAAACCCTGCACCGCGACGCGCACGCCGTTGAGGTCGAGGTTGAGGCGCCTTGCCGCCTCGCGGCCGGTGACGAAGACACCGCGGCCGGTGGCCTTCACGCGGCCCAGCGAGCCGCCCAGGTCGACCGGCTTGCCGGTGACCACGCCGGTGGCGGTGGAGCCGGTATTCATGGAGTAGGTGTCCATCATCCACGCCATGACCTGCGGGTTGGTGTTCACGTCGGGTGCAGGGATGTCGCGCTGCGGACCGATGATGATGCCGATCTCGCTGGTGTAGCGCCGCGTCATGCGCTCCAGTTCCTTGTTCGAGAGCAGCTGGGGGTCGCAGCGGATGCCGCCCTTCGCGCCGCCGAAGGGCAGGTTGACGGCGGCGTTCTTCACGCTCATCCAGGCTGCCAGCGCCATGACCTCTTCGAGCGTCACGTCGGGGTGGTAGCGCACGCCGCCCTTGCCCGGCCCGCGGCTCAGGTTGTGCTGCACGCGAAAACCCTCGAAGTGCGCGATGCGGCCGTCGTCCATCTCGATCGGCACGTCGACGATGAGCATGCGCTTGGGGTGCTTGAGGGTCTCGACCCAGCGCGCGAGGTGGCCCAGGTAAGGCACCACGCGGTCGACCTGCATGAGGTAGGTGCCCCAGGGGCTGTCGGGGGTGGGGTGGACGAAGGAAAGCGATTGGGTCATGGAGTCTCCTCGTTGTGGCGGGATCGGCGTGGCGCCCGGGCGGGGGCCGACGGCCCAGCCCCCTCGTGGGGTGGCCGCTCCGGCGCCGCTGCTCGTGACCCGCACTGTAAGCCGCGCTGGGGGTGGCCGTGCCGAGGGGTTTCATGCGTCCTTGGCATGGACGCCTGCGTTCAGCCGCCACACCTGGCACCTTCGCGGGGCTGACTACACTGCGGCGCATGACGAATTCCACGATCGCTTTCATCGGCGGGGGCAACATGGCCGGCGCGCTCATCGGCGGGCTGCGGCGTGGCGGGCGACCGGCAGCTTCGATCCTCGTCGTGGAGCCGGCGCCGGCACAGCGCGAACGGCTGGCGCAGGCGCATGGCGTGGCAGCGCTGGCGTGCGCCGATGCGCGGCTGGCCACGGCAGGCACCGTGGTGTGGGCGGTGAAGCCGCAGTTCTTCGCCGCTGCGGCGGCGCCTTGCGCGCCCTTCGTGGGTGCCGCGCTGCAGGTCAGCGTGATGGCCGGCATCCGTAGCGAAGCGCTGGTGCGCGCCAGTGGCAGCGCGCGCGTGGTGCGCGCCATGCCCAATACGCCGGCGCTCATCGGGCGCGGTATCGCGGGGCTGTTCGCGCGTGAAGCGGTGAGCAGCGCCGAGCGCGCCGCGGTCGAGGCGTTGTTCGCCCCCACCGGTACCACGCTCTGGGTGGCGAATGAAGCCGACCTCGACGCAGTGACGGCGCTTTCGGGTTCGGGCCCGGCCTATGTCTTCTATTTCATCGAAGCCATGATGCAGGCCGCGGCGGAGATGGGTCTCACGCCCGAGCAGGGCCGGCAGCTCGCGCTGGCCACCTTCGACGGCGCCACGGCGCTGGGCGCTGCATCGAGCGAGTCACCCGAGACACTGCGGGCACAGGTCACTTCCAAGGGCGGCACCACGTACGCCGCCATCACGGCACTGGAAGCCAGCGGCGTGAAGAGGGCTTTCGTGCAGGCCCTGCATGCCGCGCGCGAACGGGCGCGCGAACTGGGCGACGAATTCGGTTCGGCCTGAAGCCCCGCGTTCAGCGCAGGGCCAGGTCGGACGCCACGCCGCAGAACACCGCGAAGCCGACCCAGTGGTTGAGCCGGAAGGCCTTGAAGCAGCCCTCGCGGGTGCGGTCCTTGATCAGCGTGTAATGCCAGGCGGCCTGTGCGGCGGCGGCGGCGACGCCGATCAGGTAGATGCGGCCCAGGCCGAGCGACAGCCCGAGTGCTGCCCAGCTGGCGAGGTAAATCGCATAGAACGCCATCACCGCGGCCACGTCCCAGCGGCCCAGCGTGATGGCCGAGGTCTTCATGCCCACCTTGAGGTCGTCGTCACGGTCGACCATGGCGTATTCGGTGTCGTAGGCCAGCACCCAGAACAGGTTGCCCAGCAGCAGCGCCCAGGCGTGCGGCGGCACGGCCGCGTGGATGGCGGCCAGGCTCCACTCGGCGCCGCCCAGCGTGGCGGCGAAGGCCATGGGAATGCCGAAGCTGAAGGCCACGCCCAGCACCGCCTGCGGCATGCCGAAGCCGCGCTTGGCATAGGGGTAGGCCAGCGTCACCACGAGGGCGCTGAACGACAGCAGGATGGCCGGCGGTGCCGTGGTCAGCACCAGGCCGAAGGCGGCCAGCGCCAGCACCGCGCCTATCGCCAGCGCCTCGGGCACCGAGACCAGGCCGCTGGTCACCGGCCGGTGCGCCGTGCGCTTCACGTGGCGGTCGAATTCCTTGTCTGCGACGTCGTTGACGCAGCAGCCGGCGCTGCGCATGAGGATGGTGCCGAGCACGAATACCGCGAGCAAGTGCCAGCCCGGCCAGCCGTCGGCGGCGATCCACAGCGCGCTGAGCGTGGGCCACAGCAGCAGCAGCCAGCCCGCCGGGCGGTCCCAGCGGATGAGGTCCAGGTACAGCGGCAGGCGCGGCACTGCGGCGGCATTCTCGATCGTCACCGGCGGATTATCGGCCTCGCCATCGGCGGCCCTGACCGGCGCGTGGCGCACTGACGGGGCGGCCGTGCCGGCAGACTCCTCGGGGTTGGGTCGGCAGTCACAGGCCCGAACCGCGCTCGGCCAGACGTGCCGGTAGCATCGGCAGGCAGAAGGGAGAAGAAGCGATGGTGACAAGAGCAGCAACAGGTCACGTCGCAAGAGGCTGGTGCCGCCGCATGGCGTGCGGGGCGGCGCTGGCCGCGATGCCGGGCGTTGCCGCCGCGAACGAGCCCCCGGATGCCCTGCACTACGCGGCACCACCGGCGATCAGCGGCCTCCGCGTCTCGCCATCGGGCGGCCACGCGGTGATGGTGTGGCGCGTCAAGGACCGGCCAACCGTGGCGGCGGTGATCGACCTCTCCAAGCCGGACGACGTGAAGGTGGTCGGCGGCTTTCCACGCTCCGAAGTGGGATCGGTGGGCTGGGTCAACGACGACCGCATCCACTTCTTCGCCGCCGCGTCAGACAGCGGCGCCGAGCTCGCCAGGGAAGGGGACGCCGGCGTGTTCGCGGTCGACCGCAACGGCGAGAACCTGCGCCAGCTCATCGACTGGCGCCGGCGCAACGAAGAAACCAGCTCGCGCATCCGTTCTCGCATCCTGACCTACGGTTGGCGCATCCACTCCACCCTGGACGACGGCAGTGCCGACGTCGTCGTCGCTCAGAGCAGGGCCGACATCGACAACGACGCACTGCCCGAACGGCTGGCGCGCCTGAACACGCTCGATGGCCGGCTGCAGAACATGAACCGCGGCGCCCCGGCTCCTGCAAGCGGCTGGCTGCTCGACGGTGCGGGCGAGCCGCGCGTGGTCAGGGTCGAGCTCGGCGGGCGCAGCAAGCTGTACTGGCGCGCGCCCGGCACCGAGCCGTGGGCGCTGCTCGAGGACATGCCCCAGCTGTCCGACGATCGCATCGTGCCGCTGGCACTGGAGCCGGACGGCACGCTGGTGGTGGCGACTTCGCGCGGCGCCGACACCACGGCGCTGTTCAGCTACCGGCCCGACCGGCGCACGCTCGACCCCGAGCCCATCGTCGCGCTCAAGGGTTTCGACGTCGACCCCGTCGTCGTGGTCGACACCCGCACGCGCCGCGTCGTCGGCGTGCACACGAGGGCGGACCGCTGGATGAGCGTGTGGTTCGACGAGCGCCTGGCGACGATCCAGCACGCCGTCGACAAGAGCCTGCCGGCCGGCCGCGTCAACCGCCTGCTTTGCGGGCGATGCGAGAGCACCCAGCGTTTCGTGGTGCGGTCGTGGAGCGACCGTCACCCCGGCGAGTACTACGTCTACGACCATGCGGCGCGCAAGCTGCAGCGCATAGGCGAGGCCCGGCCCTGGTTGCAGGAATCCCGGCACGGCCGGCGCAGCTTTCACCGCGTGGCCGCCCGCGACGGCCTGGACCTGCCGGTGGTGGTGACGCATCCCCCGGCTGCCGATGGCTCGCGGCCGCTGCCCGCGGTCGTGCTGGTGCATGGCGGCCCATGGCTGCGGGGCAGCAGCCTCGACTGGGACGACGAGGCACAGTTCCTTGCCAGCCGGGGCTGGCGCGTGCTGCAGGTCGAGTTCCGTGGCAGCACGGGTTTCGGCAGCCGCCACTTCCGCGCCGGTTGGCAACAGTGGGGGCTGGCCATGCAGGACGACTTGGCCGACGCCGTGGCCTGGGCCGCGCGCGAGCGGCTGCTCGACCCGGCCAGGGTGTGCATCGTCGGCGCCAGCTATGGCGGCTATGCGGCCCTGATGGGCCCGGTGCGCCACCCCGACACCTACCGCTGCGCGGCCAGCTTCGTCGGCGTCACCGACCTCGAGTTGATGTTCTCGTCGCGCTGGAACGACATCCCGGCCCAGGCCAAGCGCCATGGCCTGCCTGCACTGCTGGGCGACCCCGTACGCGATGCCGAACGGCTGCGCCAGTCATCGCCGCTGCACCGCGTGCGCGACATCAAGGTACCCGTGCTGCTGGTGCAGGGTGCGCTCGACAGCCGGGTACCGGAGGTGCACGCCGACGTCTTCGAAAGCGCGGCCCGCGCCGCCGGCGTTGCCATCGAGCGCGTGGACTACGGCGACGAGGGGCACGGCTTCGTCCGCACCGTCAACCGGGCCGACTACCTGCGCCGGCTCGAGGCCTTCCTGAGGCGTTCACTGGAGGAACCGCCGGCCAAGCGCTGAGGCGGCGCGGCCTCACTGCGCCCTCACCCCTCCAGCCGCTTCTGGAACACCAGCCCCGCGTGCTCACGCAGGGCATGGAACTTGATCTTCGGCCAGTTGCTCTCGATGGCCCGCAGCTCAGGGGCGTATTCGACCAACACCGTCGGCGCGTCGACGGCGTCGTAGGCCACGCGGTGCGAGTTGGCATCGATGAAGCGCTTCAGTTCACGCTCGCCACCGTCGGCTTCGTCGCAGGTCACCCAGCGCGCGACCTGGTAGCGGCTGGGCAGGATGCGCGCCTTGCAGCCGTATTCATGCTCGAGACGGTGCGCCACCACCTCGAACTGCAGCTGCCCCACCGCACCCAGCAGCAGCACCGTGCCGGCCACCGGGCGGAAGACCTGGATCGCGCCTTCCTCGCCCAGCTGCGTGAGGCCGGCCTTGAGCTGCTTGGTCTTCAGCGGGTCGGCCACCTCCACGCTGCGGAACATCTCGGGGGCGAAGAAGGGCAGGCCGGTGAACTGCAGCACCTCGCCTTCGGTGAGCGTGTCGCCGAGCTGGAGCACGCCGTGGTTGGGGATGCCGATGATGTCGCCGGCAAAGGCTTCGTCCAGCAGTTCGCGCCGCTGGCTCAGGAAGCTCACCACCGTATTCGGCCGCAGCTCCTTGCCGCTGCGCGACACCTTCAGCCGCATGCCGCGCTCGAAGTGCCCGCTGGCCACGCGCACGAAGGCGATGCGGTCGCGGTGCGCCGGGTCCATGTTGGCCTGGATCTTGAAGACGACGCCGCTGAATTTGGGCTC
>Ga0105090_10000771_pt1 | contig 16435 bp, 12 predicted proteins | sample PPLLak3March2015_FD_79110 | JGI IMG/M metagenome (GOLD analysis project Ga0105090, IMG submission 79110) | Freshwater sediment microbial communities from Prairie Pothole Lake near Jamestown, North Dakota, USA - PPLs Lake P7 Core (1) Depth... | ecosystem: Environmental > Aquatic > Freshwater >... | reverse complement strand
GCCCTCCTTGGTGTCGTGCACCACCGGCACCATCGACATCGGTGCCACGTTCCAGCGCTTGGGAAACGGCGTCACGCGCGTCACGCTGAAACCCGCGATCAAGGTGTTCGGGTCGTAGGCCACCACGTAGCGTCCACACATGGGCCGGATGTTGACATGGCGGCGCACCCCCCCAAAGGAGGGACCCCCTCGAATCCCTCGAGGACCCGCCGTCCGGGCGATGGAGGCCGGGGCCGCATGGCGAGACGATGGTGCCATGCCAACCCGATGCGAGGAGCAGACCATGAACCTCAGCCGAGTTCTCCTGTGGTGGCGCGCCGCCCCGGTCCGCGCCCTGCCCCGGCCGACCACGCCCGACTGGGTCAATGCCGGCAGCGAGCCCAGCCCCGAGCAGCTCGACGACGTGCTGCTGGGCTGTGGCTGGTTCGATTCCAGCCACGAGCTGAACACCGGGTTGCAGGTGACCGAGCACCTGACGCCGGAGCGTGTCGCCAACGAAGTGCCGCTGGGCTGGTGGCTCGACTGGCAGGCGGGCGCGGCCGGGCCGTCAGCGCAAGGCGGACTGTGCAGACGCTGACAACTGCGCGGCGCGCTGCCGTTTCAGCTCGCGACGGTGGTCGCGGTGCATGGCGTGGCGGCTGTAGGGCTGGGAGCGGTCGGACACGGCCAGCGACAGGCGGATCACCCAACCGTGCGTGGGCGACGGCGGGGCGCCGACTGGCAGGCTCAGCACCCACAGCGCCAGGCCCACTGCCAGCCAGGCCGGCGGGCGCATGGCAGGCAGTTGTGGCGCCCACAGTGCCAGGCCGCTGGCCAGGCTGCCCAGCGCCAGGCCGGCGACCGCTTCGACCGGCGAATGCGCACCGACGGGCAGCCGCGAATAGGCGATCAATGCAGCCAGCAGGTAGCCAGTGACCACGGCGGCGCGGCGCCGGCGCGGCGCCGCGCCAGCGGCCAGCAGGCCGGCCAGCACAGGCAGCACGGCGGCGGCGAACATCGCATGGCCCGAGATGCCGGTGTAGTCCAGCGGCGCGTAGCCGACCTCGTAGCCGAAAAAGGCCACTTTGGTGGCCGTGGTGAGGGCGGCGGCCGCCGCCGTGGCGCCCAGCCACCACGCGGCCATGCGCGGCGTGCGGGCCACGAGCACCAGCCACAGCAGGGCCGCCGCCATCGCCGGCAGCAGGATCTGCGCCTCGCCCAGGCGGGTGAACAGGTGCCAGGCGGTGCTGGCCTGCGTCATGGCGGTGTTCGCAAAGGGCATGCGCCGATGCTAAGCGGCCGCATCGTCTTTGCTGCGTCGCCGCATAGACGCCGCCCGCAAGGCAGTGCAGCGCTTCACAAGGCACCTGCTAGGCTTGGGGCCGAGCGGCAGGGGTGCCGTGGCAGGAGCAGCGCATGAAGGCCATCTGGAACGGCGTGGTCGTGGCCGAGAGCAACGACACGGTGGTGGTGGAAGGCAACCACTACTTCCCAGAGGGTAGCCTCAAGCGTGAATACACCAGCTTCAGCAACCACCGCAGCCATTGCCACTGGAAGGGCGAGGCGCACTACTACAGCCTGTTCGTCAACGGCGAGATGAACCCCGACGCCGTCTGGTACTACCCCGAGCCGAGCGAGGCCGCGGCGCAGATTAAGGGCCGCGTGGCCTTCTGGAAGGGCGTGAAGGTGATCGACTGAAACCGGTGCGGGCATGAAAAACCCCGCCGAGGCGGGGTTCGCGCAAGGCTGGGAGCGGAAAAGCTCAGACGCTCTTGCGGCGGCGGGCCATGAAGCCGACGATGCCCAGGCCGGCGAGCAGCAGGGCATAGGTCTCGGGCTCGGGAACCGGAGTGGTCGAATAGATGCCCGCGTTGGACAAGCCGCCACCTTTCGTTGCACCCGGAAAGGTTGTCGCGATGTTCAGCTGCGTGATCGGCCCAGCGATGTCGAGGTAGTAGAACCCGGTGCCCACCAAGCCCCAATGAACGCCAACAACCGTCTTGCCAAACAGCGGGATGCCGAAAGTGACCGGACTCGATCCTGTATCGACCTTGTCGAGAACGGACGTGGCGGTGACGCCGAACTCTGTGCTGATGATGTTGAGGGCCTCAGTCAACTTCGGGCCGTCTTCGGCAACAAGGTTGCCTTCGTACAGGCCGGCACAGGAAAGGAAAGTCACGCCAGCGCCAGACACGTCAGCAGATGAGCATGGCGGTGGCGTAAATGAGGGCGGAGCGGCGAATGCCGGGGCGGACACGGCCATTGCCGCCAGTGCCAGTGCTGTGGAGGCGAACTTGATGATCATGATCTAAAGCTCCCGTAGGTAGGCGGTTGCGAGTCGAGCAGTTTGGAAGCTCGGGGCACAAACCCAACGTAGTCTGTGGATACGGGCTGGGCACCATTGCCAAGCCGTGCGGCCAGTGTGCGCAGCCGCGGCCGATTCGGGCAGCCCCCACCTGCGGGGTAAGCACACAAGCAAGGGGGCTGGGTGTCGGCTTGGTTACATGGACGGCGTGCAGGAGATCACGGTCCACAAGGGGGTGTTGGCCGCAGGCGCGTGATTTCCACATGCTGGGCTTCGCACCGGCAGCACCGGCAGCACCGGCAGGTTGCCGCTGGGTGGTTGGCTCAGGCCAGCCGCCCGGCGCGGAAGTCCTCCACCGCCTGAAAGATCTCCTCGTTGCTGTTCATCACGAAAGGCCCGTACTGCGCGATCGGCTCGTTCAGCGGCTGGCCGGCGATGAGGATGGCGCGTGCGCCCTCCGGCCCGCCCTGTAGGCGGATGCCGTCGCTGCCGGGCGTGTTGGCCAGGATGGCCATGCGCTGGCGGGGTACCGACTGGGTGCCAACGAGCAACTCCCCGCGGTAGACGTAGACGAAGGCGTTGTGGCTGGCCGGCAGCGCTTGCTCGAACATGGCGCCGGCCGGCAGCTCCAGGTCCAGGTACAGCGGCTGGGTGGAGTCACGCTGCATCGCCCCCGCGACCCCGTGGCTGTCGCCGGCGATGATGCGCACGGTCACCCCTTCCGGCGTTCGCAGCACGGGGATCTCCCCTGCAGGGATGTCGCGGTACCAGGGCGCGCACATCTTGTCCTTTGCAGGCAGGTTGAGCCACAACTGGAAGCCTTCCATGCGCCCCGCTTCCTGTTCGGGCATCTCGCTGTGGATGACGCCGCGGCCGGCGGTCATCCACTGCACGCCGCCGCCGGACAGCAGCCCTTCATTGCCGGCCGAATCGCGGTGCCGCATGCGCCCATCCAGCATGTAGGTGACCGTCTCGAAGCCGCGGTGCGGGTGGTCGGGAAAGCCGCCGATGTAGTCGCCCGGGTTGTCGGTACCGAAGGCGTCAAGCATCAGGAAGGGATCGAGCCGGCGCTGCAGGTTCTGCGTGAGGACGCGCGTGAGCTTGACGCCGGCACCGTCGCTGGTGGCCTGGCCGACGACCAGGCGTTCGATGGTGCGCGGCCGCGCCAGGGTGGGGGTGGCAGTAGGGGTGTTCATGCCGACATGGTGGCACGGCCGCGTGCGGCTCGCATCCAATGGCGCTGAACACCGCGTTGCGCGCGGCTGAACTGCGGCTACGCTTGGCCACATGGCCGCCGAACTGTCCACCGCCCACCGCCGCCGCCTGCGCGAGATCTGGCGCTCGGCCGGTTGGCCCTGCCAGGACATGCTCGAGGTGGAACTGCTGGACCTGGGGTTGCTGCAGCGGCTGCGCGACGCCGACGGCCGCGAGACGCTGCGTGTCACCGATGCCGGTGTGCGCCTGCTGGCCGCCACGCTGCAGAAGAACCGCGCCGCACGCGACGCACACGAGGCACTGGTCGAGCGCGTGGCGCAGCAGATGCAGCGTGCCGGGCGCATCGTCTGGTGCGGCCTGAGCCTGCGCGCACGCGTCGGCGAGGGCGAGGCCGCCGCCTGGGCGATGGCCATGCCGGATGTCTATTCAATTCGCCACACCACGGTGGAGGCCTACCTGGAGCCGGTGGTGCACGAGATCAAGGTAAACCGCGCCGATCTGCTGTCGGACCTGCGCCACGAGGCCAAGCGCGCCGCCTACCTGGCACTCAGCGGCGAGTGCTGGTACGTCATCCGCCAGGGCATCGCTCAGCCGCAGGAAATTCCGCTGGAATTCGGCGTCATGCTGGCCGGCGACGCCGGGCTGGACGTGGCGCGCGCCGCGCCCAAGCGGCCGATGCAGATGAGCTTCGGGCTGTGGATGGCGCTGGCCCGCTCGACACCCGTGGACAATGCGCTGGACCATGACGCACAAGCCTGGCTCGGCGGCATCGACTCGCTGGCCGACGACGCGCCCACCCCTTGACATGTCCACACCACCGCAGGGCCTGCCGCCCGAAGCCGCTCCCGACCTGAGCCACCGCGCGGCCCGCGAGCGCAAGGCGCTGTGGGTGGCTCTTGTGCTCGTGCTGGTGTGGGGCGCCAACTTCAGTGTGCAGAAGATGGTGTTCACGGCCATGTCGCCGGGCGGCTTCCTGATGGCGCGCTACCTGATCATGCCGGTGGCGGCGGCGCTGCTGCTGTGCTGGCGCTTCGGGCTGCGCTGGCCGCGCGTGCCGCGCGCCGACCTGCTAGCGCTGCTGAAGCTGGGCATTGCCGGGCACCTGCTGCATGTCGGGTTGGTGACCTACGGCATCCACTGGTCGACGGCTTTTTCCAGCTCGCTGATCCTGGGCTGCGGGCCGCTGTTCACGCTGCTCATCCTGCGTGCCACGGGGGTGGAGCACCTGACCCGTGGCCAGGTGGCCGGCGTGGCCGTGGCGCTGTGCGGGGTGCTGCTGTTCCTGTCGGACAAGCTGCTGGGCGGGCAATGGTCGGCCTCGGCCGGCGACCTGGTGCTGGTGGTGGCGGCGTCGTTCTTCTCGTACTACACGGTGGCTGCCAAGCCGCTGATCGAAAGGCACGGCGGCATCGTCGTCATGAGCTATGCAGTGCTGCTGGGCAGCCTGCCGGTGGTGCTGCTCAGCCTGCCGGCGGGGCTGCAGGTGCCCTGGACGGAACTCAGCCCTGCGGTGTGGGCCGGCGTGTTCTATGCCGTGCTGGTGTCGGCCTTCCTGGGGTGGCTGGTCTGGGGCTGGGTCAACGCCGTGCGTGGCGTGGGCCGCAGTGCGCCGCTGATGTACCTGATGCCGCCGGTGGCCGGCCTGGTGGCCTGGGTGGTGACGGGCGAGAGCTACACCGGCATCAAGCTGGCTGGCGCGGCGCTGGCACTGGCGGGGGTGGCGCTGGCGCAGTTTGCCGGTAGGCGCAGCGACCCTGTGCGCGAGGGCGTTGCGCCTGTGGATTGACGAGCCGCCAATTGCGGCCCGTGCCGCACGAGGCTCCCGTATCGGGTCAGTTACATCCTCCTGCTGCGCGGCGAGGATGGGGGGGGTCAGGCTGGCATCGTCGGCGGGAGGGCTTGACAAATCTGGCGTTTGCGACAGCATCTAGTATTCAAGTTGGTGTTTCAGAGCTCAAGCCAGCGGGCTTGAGCCTTAGGGCTCATGTTTGCCAAGGTCAACAAGAAGGTGCGCAAAGTACCCGCAGAAGTCTCAAGTTGGGTCAGGTCATGCTCTGCCTGACTCGGCCCATGACCCATCACCGAAACAGGAGTGACAGATGAAGAACGTAGTGAGAGCGGGCGCGATCGTGGCGGCCGCGCTTTGCGCGACCTCGACGGCCATAGCCGGGGTAGCGGATGTGATTACCACCGCTGTGGAAGAGCTGTCGGATGTGGTCACCTACAGCACGGGTGGCACGAAGCCGCTGACCACAAGGGTGGGCTACAAGGTGACTGTGTCTAACGTAGGCGGCAACACCGTTAACAGCGTGGTGTTCAGGGGCGATGCCAAGGTGCTGAAGCTGGCCGACAACACTGAGAACGAGCTGGAGAAACCCTATTACGTCGAGGTCAACGACGACGCTGGTGCCTGCGGGATACCCTCGGGCACATCGACGGCAGTCACCTGCAACCTGGGACAGATGCGGGCTGGGTCCGTCCGGACCTTTGCGGTGTTCTTCAAGAGCCCGATACGGAACAACACCTGCTACGTCCTTGGCGGGCCGAACTGCGAGGCAGTGAGATTTTCTGGAGTCACAGACTATTCGGAAGGCACCAACGACGGGTCTGCCGTGAACGACCGATCGGTCTGGACTGGGCCTGCTGATGTTTCGCTGGGCACGGCCAGCCCGACTAAGGTGAAGACGGCCCTGGCCAAGAGCGGCGGCGTCTTCTTCACGGGCTCGGATGGCGTGCCGAGCACGCTGACCTACCCGTTTGCGACGCGTCTGACGGCGCCGAATCCGCCGGTTTTCGGATCGGCCACGATCAGCCTGAAGAAGTTCTTGTTGTCGTCCAACAGTGCGATCGATGTGGCCGAGGCGCAGTGGTGCACGAATGCTGGCAACTTCGTCAATTGCTACGAAGCGGGCATCCAGGTGCCGGGTGTGACCTACACATATGTGGCTGGCGGCACGAACTACCTCACCACCATCCTGCGCATCGACTCATCGGAGGTGATTTCGCCGTTCCGCGCGTCGAGGGTCAAGGTCTACTACACCGAATCGGAGACAGACCCGTCGGTGAACGAGTTGCCTTATTGCCCGCCAGACGGCGTACCCTTGCCATCCGCTCCGCATTGCGTCGTGAACAATATCTTTCGCTACAGCAATGCCGGACCCAACGGTGAGCTGCGCGGCGATGTGCAGATCGAAGTGCACGGCCTGAGGAACGGGTTCCTGCGTACGCGCTGATGTCTGGCGACATCAGGACAGCCCGGTTCACGTGTCGCAGATTGGGAGTCGCAGACTGGGGGACTTCTATTCGGCGAACAGGCTGACACTGAGAGCCCAGGCTTGCGCCTGGGCCGCTGCGACGATGTTCCCTTTTGCAGAGTACAGAGCAATGCCATTAGCGATGCTCTCTCTCGCTTCACTAGTCTTTTCGACCAGTTGCAGCACGGTCGCAAGCTCCACGAGAGTGTCAGCTTGGTAGCCGGGGGCTTCAGTTCTGCGGCTTAACTCGACGGCCGCTCTGGCCATGTTCTCGGCCTCGCCACTCTTGCCCGCGCGTGCGAGGATGGGTGCCCTGATGGCGCGCCAAAGGGCCTGAGAGAGCAGGTCGTCGGCTGCCGCCGACTCTTCGGCCACCATCGACAGAGCCAAGGCCTCCTCGTCTCGACCTTGATCGCGGATGATTCGAGAGAGCAGCAGTGCTAGTGTCGACCGGTAATAGGTCTCACCGTTGCGTGTCAGAAAATCATAGTCGGCGCGAATTTCACGCTCGGCGAGTCCCAGGTCGCCGCCGAGCAATTCAACCTCGGCAACGCACAGGCCGCTGGCCGCAGCGTTGACGCCCTGCCCAAGGTCGCGCAACGTGGATCGGGCACGCTGATACAAGGATCGAGCGGCCTGCGGCTCGCCATTCATCGCTCTAAGCTGCGCAAGCATGCCGATGACATTGCACTCGTCCTGGCGGTCGTTGAGGCCGCTGTCGAGAAGCTGCTCGCATTGGGTGATGGCTTGCAGCACAGGTGTTGGCCCCAACAGCGCCAAATTGGCGACGATGCCGCTGATCTTGGTGATCAACCCTGCATTGCCGGACAACTTGGCATGGGCAATCGAACGCTCGGCCGCGTCGCTGGCAAGCTGGTAGCGGCCCGCGACGCCGTGGACGATGACGATGAACCGCCAAGCCGTTGCCAATTCGCCGTGCGCCGATTCGCGTTCGAGTAGCGGAATCAGTTCGTGGGCAATGCGCAATTGCGACTCACTGCCTTCTCCCATCTCGCCGCTGTGCAGGCCGCTGAGCAGGCCGACCAGCTGGCTCGACGCCTTGACCCTCGGCAACGCCAGGCGATCAGCGGCCTGTTGCGCCTCGTCGACGACATTGCGGGCACCCGAAAAGTCGCCTTGCCACATAAGGGCTTCCGCCAGCTCGGGAAGCAACGCCGCGCGATTTGGATCGTCCGCGGAAAGCAGAGCGACGGCGCGCCGGAACAGGTTGGCAGCGGCGTGCACGTCGCCGCGCCCGAGGGCTCGCCGCCCCGCGTTGCTCAAGCGGTGGGACGCATCCTTGCCGATAGCCAGCCCGGCATCATCCAGCGGGCCGAGCTCGCCAAGGTACCGGTGCGCCTGTTCCAGGTGGTAGCCGAGGATCTCCTCGAACTCAAGCGCGCGGTCGCGATCGGCGTTGACCTTGTCGGCCCATCGGGCGAAGGCCAGATGCAGGTTGGCGCGCGCACGCTTCAATAGCCCGTTGTAGACCGTATCGCGCACCAGGTGGTGATGGAATCGGTAGACGGTTTCCGCCTGCGAAGCCGCGGCGCGATCGATGAAGTGTTTGCGCGCCAGCGTGCTCAGGTGCTCGCCGATGGTCGCACGTACGGCTTCGGGCGCAAGCGCCTCTATGGCCGGGCGTTCGAACTCCAAACCGATGACCGACGCTGGCTCTATCGTGGCGCGATCGGTGCGGGCCAGGTTGTCCAGGCGTGCTTCGAGCAAAGCCTTGATAGTCGGGGGCACCGTGATTTCACCGTAGGAATCGCTGCGCACCCATTCGCCGCCCTCTTGTCGAAGCGCTCCGCTATCGATAAGCATCGACAGCATCTGTTCCACGTACAGCGGGTTGCCTCCGGCGGCCGCGACGATGCGCCTGACCACGTCGGTGGGCAGGCCGGTCGAGCCCAGCAGGTTGGCCACGACCTGCGCCGATGCCGTGTCGGTAAGCGGGCGCAACACGAGGCGGGTCGAGTCTTGCCGATCACCCCATTGCGGTTTGGTTTCCAACAGATCGTGGCGGGCCGTTGCCAGCAGCAGGATTGGAGCGTCCCTGGACGTGTCCAGTACGTGTTCCAGCAAGTCCAGGAAGGCCGGCTCTGCCCAGTGAATATCGTCGACCAGGGCAACCACCGGGCCGACCGAGGCCGATCCCTCGAGGAACTTGCGCGCGCCCCAGTACAGCTCTTGAAGCGGGAAGGTCTCCGTGCTCAGGCCCACTGCACTGGCCAGGCGCGCCTCGATCGCGGCGTCGCCCACGATAGCAAGCAGCTTGGCGCGCGCTGCCTCGGGGTGATCGTCTTCACGAATCTGGGCGGCTTCGGAAACCATGCCGACCAGCGGCCAGAAGGTGATGCCATCCCCGTAGGGAAGGCAGCGGCCGCGCAGCACGCGGGCGTTGGCGGCGATCCGGTCTGTGACTTCGCGCACCAGACGCGACTTGCCCAGGCCCGCATCGCCGATCACCGTCACCAGTCTGACCGCGCGGCCATCGCACACCTGTTCGTAGGCACCATGCAAGGCGGCAAGCTCTTCTTCGCGGCCGACGATGGGCGTGTCCTGGCGCCGGGCGTAGCCATCGAGCCCGCGTGCGGCGACGAGTCGGTATGCCGCGACCCGCTCGGACTTGCCCTTCAGTTGAAGGGGCTCGACCGCTTCGACCTCGACTGCATCGCGCACCAATTGGTAGGTGGTCTCGCCCAGATAGATCTCGTTTACCGGCGCGGCTTGCTCCAGCCGCGCGGCGACGTTCACGGCGTCGCCTGTGGCCAGTTTCTGGTCGGCCTTATCGTCATCGTTGGCCACAACCTCGCCGGTATTGATGCCGGTACGGTTGCCCAATGCCACGCCGTAGCGCTTCATCAGATCGTCGTTGACTCTGGCGAGCGCCTTGCGCATGTCGGCGGCGGCGCGCACTGCACGCAGTGCGTCGTCCTCATGGGCACGCGGCAGACCGAAGACGGCCATGATGGCGTCGCCGATGAACTTTTCGATCTTTCCTCCGTGCCGCTTGATCTCGGCCGCCATGGCTGCGAAATAGCGGTCCTTCACTTCGTGCAGTGCTTCGGAGTCCAGTCGTTCGCCAAGAGCCGTGGAGTCCTTGAGATCGCTAAAGATCAGCGTGACGGTCTTGCGCATCTCGCGCACCGGCAGCGCCGGGGGAGCCGCAACAAGAGCCGCACCGCAATAACCGCAGAGGCGGAACTTGGGAGGATTTTCTTCGCCGCAACTGGGGCAGTTGATCATGTCTGGAAGTCTACCTTTGCAGGTGCGTCCAGACCTAGGAAGGCATAGCGATCAAGCGCCAGCGTTGCCCTGCTGAGGGGGAAACGGCCCTGATCCTTAGCAAGCTCGTGTAGCCGACGGAAGATGGTCGGCTACACGAGGTCACGAAGGCCGCGTAGGATTCGTCTTCCGGCAAGGCGCATTGCCTAGGCGCGAGTGGCCCGCGCCCGTAAAGCACTGACAGCACCGGGGCGGTCTTTAAACGGGTCTTGCGGATTTGCGCGTCATGACAATGCGAGTCGATTCACCAGTGATCGAATGACTGAATTCCGCGCGCTGCTGCTGACCGACGTGGTGGACAGCACCAAGCTGTCGGAGGCGATCGGGGACAAGGCCATGGCCGAGGTCTGGGCGGCGCACGACCGTGTGGCGCGCGATCTGCTGCCGCAGTGGCGCGGCCGGGAGATCGACAAGACCGACGGCATGCTGCTGATGTTCGACACGGCGGCCGACGCGGTGTACTACGCGCTGCACTACCACCACGCGCTGGCCGACCTGCACGTGCCGCTGAAGGCGCGCGCCGGGCTGCACGTCGGGCCGGTGATCCTGCGCGAGAACGCCGCCCAGGACGTGGCGCGCGGGGCCAAGCCGCTGGAAGTGGACGGCCTGGCCAAGCCCACGGCGGCACGCGTCATGTCGCTGGCGCGCGGCGGGCAGACGCTGCTCACGCCCGAGGCGCGCGAAGACCTGGGCAAGACCGTGCTGAAGACCCAGTCGCACGGGCACTGGCAGATCAAGGGCGTGGTCGATCCGATCGAGCTGTTCGAGGTGGGCTTTCCGGAAGACCGCTTCATCGCGCCGAGCGACAGCGAGAAGGTCTTCCGCGTGGTCAAGACCGGCGACTGGTGGATGCCGGTCAAGGACATCCCCAACAACCTGCCGCATCAGGGCACGTCCTTCATCGGCCGCGAGCGCGAGATCGACGAGGTCAAGGACATGCTCGGCCAAGCGCGGCTGATCACGCTGCTGGGCATGGGCGGGCTGGGCAAGACGCGGCTGTCGCTGCAGGTGGCGGCCGAGCAGCTGGCGCTGTACCCGGACGGCGTGTGGTTCCTGGACCTGTCGCCGCTGACCGACGGGGCGCTGGTGGCGGCCGAGGCCGCGCGCGTGCTGGACGTGGCCGAAGAGCCCGGCAGGCCGATGCTGGCCACGCTGGGTGCGCACCTGAAGGCCAAGCGGGCGCTGCTGATCCTGGACAACTGCGAGCACCTGATCAAGCCGTCGGCCGACCTGGCGCACGCCATCGTCAAGAACGCGCCGCACGTGCGCATGATCGCTTCCAGCCGCGAGCCGCTGCACGTGCCGGGGGAGAAGACCTACCCGATCCTGCCGCTGGCCGTGCCGGACCGCAACGCCAGCCTGCAGGTGCTGCAGGCCACGCCGTCGGTGCAGCTGTTCGTGCAGCGCGCGCAGGCGCACAAGCCGGCCTTTGAGCTGAACGAGCGCGAAGCGCCGGCGGTGGCCGAGCTGGTGGCGCGGCTGGAGGGCATCCCGCTGGCGCTGGAGCTGGCTGCGGCGCGCGTGCGCGCGATGAGCGTGGCCGACATCAACAAGCGGTTGACCGACCGCTACAAGATCCTCACCGGCGGCAGCCGGGTGCTGCAGGAGCGCCAGCAGACGCTGCGCGCGCTGGTGGACTGGAGCTACGAGCTGCTGCGGGAGAACGAGCAGCTGCTGCTGCGGCGTCTGGCGGTGTTCGTCGGCGGTTTCGACCTGGAGGCGGCCGAGAAGGTGTGCGGCGTGGAGCCGATCGAGGACTTCGAGGTGCTGGACCTGCTGGGCTCGCTGGTGGACAAGTCGCTGGTGATGGCCGAGGAGCGCGAGGAGGGCACGCGCTACCGCATGCTGGAGACCATCCGGGACTATGCGGCCGACAAGCTCAAGGCCGATGGCGAAGAGGCGCCGGCCGGTGCCGTGCGCCACAACGCCTACTACTTCCACCTGGCAATCGAGGCGCGCGACGGCATCGACGGAGCCGACCAGGCGAAGTGGCTGAAGCGTCTGGAGGCCGAGCTGGACAACCTGCGCGCCGCGATGGCGCTGGCACTGGCCGGAGGGGTGGACCCGGTCATCGCAGTCAAGCTGGCGGTGCAGCTGCAGACCTTCTGGATCCTGCGCGGCTACATCACCGAAGGCCGTCGGCTTGTCAGGGCGGCGCTGGAGTTGCCCGCGGTGCAGGAGTTCAAGCTTGCCAAGGCGCACGCGCTGTACGTCGGTGCGGCGCTGGCCAACCACCAGTGCGACTACAGCGAGGCACGCCAGATGCTGGAGATCAGCCTGGGCATCCACCGTGAGCTCGACGATCCGACGAACATCGCGGCCACCTTGTCGACGCTGGCTACGGTGCGCCTGGAGACCGGCGACACACAAGCGGCGCGCATAGACTGTACCGAGGCGATCGAGATCTTTCGCCAGCAGTCGGAGCACGTGAACGAAGTCGTCGGGCTGTGCACGCTCGGCGAGATTGCCTTGTTCGAAGGTGTCCTGGACGAGGCGCGCGCCTGCCTGGCGCAAGCGCTCGAACTGGCGCGGGCGGTCGAAAGCCCTGAGTTGCAGGGCGAGTGCGAGCGTTTGCTCGGTGAAGTCCATCTGGAAACGGCTGTGGCGGCCGAAGCGAGGGGGTGTTTCGAGCGTGCGCTTGAGATCTGCCACGAAGGCGCCGACAAGCGCGGCGAGGCCAGTGCGTTGTGGCGGCTCGGCGCGGTGGACCACGCCGACGGCGCCTATGGCTCGGCCAGGGCGCGGCTGGGTGAGGCGTTGCAGAGCTTGCGCACAGCCGAATTCTGGAAAGAGCTGATCGGCTGCCTGGAGGCGTTCGTCGGGCTGGCCCAGTACGCTGAAATGGCCGAGGAGGCGGTTCGCATATCCGCTGCGACAACGCTGGCTCGGCAGCGGCTGGGCCTGATGCGGCGGCCGTCGGTGGAGGTGCGGTGGCAGGCGCAGCTGGATGGACTGCGCGACCAGCTAGGAGAACAGCGCTTCGTCGCTGCCTGGAACGAGGCCTGGGATCACTGGGAAACCGACGACGCGATCGGGTGCGCGTTGCAACTGCCGGAAAAGGTCGTTCTGCCGGCGGCAACCCAATGAAAAGCGGCGCCCGTCGGGCGCCGCCAATGCAGGGGCCGGTTGACCGGCGGAGAGCTCAGGACTGCCGGCTGCGGCGCCGAGCCACGAACATCAATGCGGCGAGGCCAGCAAACATCATCGCGTAGGTGGAGGGCTCAGGCACCGCCGTCACGCTGAGCGTGGCGCCCCTGCCTTCCAGATTGGACGAGATGCCGCAGTCATCGCGCCAAGACAACTTGGTGTTTGTGCCGGTGAGGTAGCAGCTGGCGTAGTTGAGTGCCGGCAGCCAGTTGATATACGGCGCTGTCGGCACCGGCTGGACCAGGGCGTTGCCAGGGTTTGTCTCGAACCAGATCAGCTGCGCATAGCCACCGACGAAGATCAGACTGAACCAAGCCTGGTCGGTGCCGTTGTACTTGGTCTGTTCGATGTTGCCCTGGACCGGGCTGAACGGAGCCGAATAAACCCCCGTCCAATCATCCGGATCGGTGCTGGTGCGCTGGATCGCCGCCACGTAGCTGCCGGTCAGCGTGTAAGACGCCAGAATGGACGAAGGCGTGGCCACGTCCGAGAAGTTCAGAGTGGCGCTGACGAAGCTGAGGTCGCCATCGCAAGGCCCGCCCAAGTTCAGCACGGTACCGGTGGCCGCGCAACCGCCGTCATCGATGACGGCTTCGCCGAACCACTCGAGGTCCGGGAAGGGGTTGCCGTACGGCGGCGTGAACCTGACCCGGGCCGTCGCGGCTTCTGCGGGCGGCAATGCGGCGAACAGGCCGAAACCAGCAACTGCGCCACAGAGGAGGGTCTTCGATGCTAGATTCTTCAACATGGTGACTCCAGACGTAGGAATTGGCGCCCACACCGCGATGGAAGGAGCGATGTGATGCTGGGACTGCCCACGAACGACCTCGCAAGGACTCGTCTGTGGCTGAATGCCCGCAATTCATTATGGGTCGGCCTACCGGGTCACGGCATCCCGTGACTTGGGGGCTGAAGGCGGCTTTCTCACCACAACAGATGTAACGCTCGGCTGGGCCTGTCCAGCCCAGATCGCCCTGAATGAGCCGTCGGCGATGCCCAGCTCGATGATTGCGTAGCATGGCCGGTATGCTGCATGTCGTGATCGATGCCGCCGTCCAATGGGCTTCTCGGGCTCGCTGCAGGGTTCTGTTTAGCACCCTGGCCGTAAGCTTCGCCGCGTCGGCCGTAGCGCTGGCTGCGATGGCGGAAGCCGTCGCAGGCGATGCACCGACGGACGCCGTTCGTTGGACCCATGCCCACGCCGCCTTCGGCGCGCCGAAGTACCCGCCCGGCTTTGCGCACTTCGACTACGCCAACCCCGACGCGCCCCAGGGCGGCACGATCAACCTGCGCAACCCCGACCGGCGCAGCAGCTTCGACAAGTTCAACCCCTTCACCACCAAGGGCAATGCGCCGGCGGGACTGAGCATCTTCATGTTCGAGTCGCTGACGGTGCTGGGCAGCGACGAGTTGCAGACCATGTACGGCCTGCTGGCCGACGCCATTGCCGTGGCACCGGACAAGTCGTCGATCAGCTTCCGGTTGCATCCGAAGGCCCGCTTCAACAACGGCGACCCGGTGACCGCCGAGGACGTCAGGTACAGCTTCGAGGTCATGTCGGGCAAGTACGCGTCGCCGGGCCTGCAGGCCGCGCTGGCCGGAGTGGAGCGGGTGGTGGTGCTCGACGAGCGCACGGTGCGCTTCGAGCTGCGCGAGCGCACCAACGACCTGCTGTTCACCGTCGGCGGCCTGTCCGTGTTTTCGCGCAAATGGGCGCTGGGGCCGGATGGCAAGCCGAAGCGCTTCGACGAAATCGTCAGCGAGTACCCGCTTACAAGTGGCCCCTACACCATTGCCAAAGCCGATTCGGGCCGCCGGCTCGAGTTCAAGCGCAACCCCGACTACTGGGCGCGCGACCTGGGCGTGCGCCGCGGCATGTTCAACTGGGACCGCGTGGTCTACCGCTATTACAGCGACCAGGCCGTGGCACGCGAGGCCTTCAAGGCCGGCGAGTTCGACATCTTCAAGGAATACAGCGGTCGCAGCTGGGTGCGCCAGCACAAGGGCGTGAAGTGGGACGACGGCCGCATCAAGAAGGACTTGTTCGAAACCTCGGTCGGCCAGGGCCTGCAGGCCTACATGATGAACATGCGCCGCCCGCTGTTTCAGGACATCCGCGTGCGCGAGGCGCTGGGCTACACCTACGATTTCGACACCATCAACCGTCTTGGCCTGTTCAAGCGTGCCGAGAGCCAGTTCAACAACTCCGACTTCGCGGCCCAGGGCCTGCCGTCGCCGGGCGAGCTGAAGCTGCTGGAGCCTTTTCGCGCCGAGCTGCCGCCGCGGGTGTTCGGCCCGGCCTATCGTGCCCCCACCACCGGCCGCGACCCGAAGCGCCTGCGCCAGAACCTGCTGAAGGCAAGAGACCTGCTCGAACAGGCCGGCTGGAAGCTTGCCGCCGACGGCAAGCTGCGCAATGCCCAGGGCGAAGCCTTCGAGTTTGAGTTCCTGAACCCCGGCGAGGGCGGGCGCATGGCCGACTGGCAGGGCAACCTGGAAAAGCTCGGCATCACGATGAAGGAGCGCAACGTCGACTTCGCGCTGTACCGACGCCGCCTTGAGGGCTACGACTTCGACATGATCGCCATTGCCGGCGGCGACTTCACGCTGCCCGATGCCACAGGACTGCTCAGCGCCTTCGGTTCGAAGTCGGCCGACGAGAAGGGCAACAACAACTTCCGCGGCGTCAAGAGCCGCGCCGCCGACCACCTGATCAAGCTGATGTCCGAAGCGAAGACGCTGGATGAGCTGCGCGATGCCGCACGCGCGCTGGACCGGGTGATCATGTGGAACCATTGGCAGATCCCAGACCTGTACGCGTCGGACGAGAAGTCGTCTTACTGGGACAAGTTCGGCATGCCGGCGCAGCGGCCGCGCTTCTTCACCATCGACACTGCTTCCGGGTTCCCGGCCTGGCCGCTGGAAACCTGGTGGATCAAGGACCCGGCCAGGCGCTGACAGGGCGACGAGGCACACGCATGCTGTTCTACATCCTCAAGCGCATCGCCCTGATGGTGCCCACGCTGCTGGGCGCGCTGACCATCACCTTCGTCGTCATCCAGTTTGTGCCCGGCGGCCCGATCGAGCAGATCATGGCCGAGGCACGCGCCAGCCAGAAGGGCGGCGGCGACACCGGCCTGTACAAGGCCGGCCGCGACAGCGACGCCAAGCAGATCGCCGAGCTGAAGAAGCTCTACGGCTTCGACAAGCCGGCGCATGTGCGCTACTTCGAGATGTTGGGCAGCTT
>Ga0105090_10000770_pt1 | contig 16439 bp, 9 predicted proteins | sample PPLLak3March2015_FD_79110 | JGI IMG/M metagenome (GOLD analysis project Ga0105090, IMG submission 79110) | Freshwater sediment microbial communities from Prairie Pothole Lake near Jamestown, North Dakota, USA - PPLs Lake P7 Core (1) Depth... | ecosystem: Environmental > Aquatic > Freshwater >... | reverse complement strand
CTCCTGCGAGTCTGCGGCGTAATGGATTCAACGCGGTTCACCTCGCGCTCGGGCTTGATCCCCTCCGGCGTCAGCTCGAAGGCCCAGGCGAAGAAGATGGCGAAGGGGAAGCCCACCAGGCCGGCGATGGCGAAGACCTTGATTACCCAGCCGGGCGCCTCGGCCAGGTCGAGCAAAAAGTCCGCACCCTGCAGCACCGCCCAACCCAACAGGACGTAGGCGATCGCCACCCTGAAGACATTGCGGCGCTTGAGTTCTTCAAATAGCGACATGCGCGGAGTTTAGCAGCAAATCCGGCGCCGCCGGTGGGCCAGTCAGGGCCGAAACGCGCCCAGCCTGGGCCGCTGCAGCCAATTGTCCGCCGACCACGCGCTGGCCGCCTCGGCGAAATGCATGGTGAACGCCTGCCGCGAGCGCTCCGAGCGATTGGGCGAGCTGTAGTGCGGCAGGTGATCGCTGAACACCACCAGGCTGCCGCTCGGCACTTCCACGGCCACCGCCTGGTCCTCGCGCGGCCACGGCGCAGCGGACAGCGTGGTCAGCCGGCCTTCCAGCGTGGCGTGATCGACGCGGTAGATTTCCCGCAGCGGGCTGCGCTGCCCGCCCGGCTGCACCCACAGGCAGCCGTTGTCGCGGCGGGCGTCCTCGACGGCCACCCAGAGGCCGACGACGGTGGCTGACTCAGTGGCCAGGTAGCTGGCGTCCTGGTGCCAGCGGACTTCGCCGCCGATGCGCGGCTGCTTGAAGATGTACATGGTCTGCCACAGCACCGGGTCGGCGTAGCCCAGACGAGCCAAGACCTCCTTCAGAATGGGCTGGCGGCAAAAGGCCCGGAATTCCGGCACGCGGTCGTGCAGGGCATGGCCGATCTTGTTGATGGCCAGCTCCTTCGGCCGGACCAGGCCGCCGTCGGCGTCCACCGCTTCCTCTTCGAGGAAGCAATGCACCGCTTCCGCGGACTCCATAAAGTAGCGGTCACGTCCCCGGTCCCGGTCCTTTGTGCTGAACACGCTGCGATGCCGCGAGGGATCGAAGGCGTCGACGATGCGCGCGGCCGCGGCGCGGATCGACTCGATCGCCCCGGCCTCGAACGCGCCTTCCAGCACCAGGTAGCCGTCCCGCTCAAAGCGTTCGCGGTCGCACAATTCTGCGGTGGATTTTCCGATGGCCGTCTCCCGTCGCCCGTCGGGAGGAAATGTAGCAGAAACGACCGCAGCGCGTGGCGGCTGCACCGCAGGCAGATGCTGCGCGGGGGACCCCGACTGATCACTTTTCGCGGGGCCAATTGACCTGTCTTGTCCCGCCGTCCGCCGCGGGCTGCTATCCTGCGACCTGCATTCCGAACGAACCACGAGAGGTCCTGACCATGTTGCGGATTCTGTTTCTGCTGGCACTGCTGGCCGCCGGATTTGCCCCGGCCGCCGCCGACGCTGACGATGCCGGCACGCGCATGCTGCGCTACCCGGACCTGCACGGCGACCAGCTGGTGTTCAGCTATGCCGGCGATCTGTGGCTGGCCCCGCTGGACGACAGTGCGCCGGCCCGCCGGCTGACCTCGCACCCGGGGCTGGAGCTATACCCGCGCTTCTCGCCCGACGGCAGCCGGATCGCCTTCACCGGCCAGTACCGCGGCGACGAGCAGGTCTACGTGATCGACACGGCCGGCGGCGCGCCGCGGCAGCTGACCTTCTACCCCACCGAGGGCCCGCTGCCCGCGCGCTGGGGTACGGATCACCAGGTTTACGGCTGGTCCGCGGACGGCGAGCACGTCCTGTTCCGCTCAGCCCGCCACGCGTCGCCGGACGCCAAACTGTTCCAGGTGCCGGCCGCGGGCGGCCTGCCGGTCCCCTTGCCGATGCCGCGGGCGGGTTCCGGCGAGTTTTCGCCCGATGGCGAGCAGTTGCTGTACTCCCCGCTGTTCCGCGACTTCCGCACCTGGAAACGTTACGAGGGCGGCTGGGCGCAGAACCTCTACGTCTACGACCTGGCCGCCAACAGCGCCCGCCAGGTCACCGACCACGCCCGCACCGAGCGCGACCCCGTGTGGCTGGAGCGCGGCATCCATTTCGTCTCCGACCGCGACGGCGTGCTGAACCTGTACGCGCTGGAAGACGACGGCGGCTGGCGGCAGGTGACGAACGAGGCCACCTGGGACATCAAGTGGGCCAGCGGCGACGGCCGCTCGCGCATCGTCTACGAGGTCGAGGGCAGCATCGGCCTGTACGACGCCGACAGCGGCGAGAGCCGCCGGCTGACCGTGCGGGTGCCGGACGACGAGGTGCGGCGCAGCGCGCGGCGCATCGCCGTGAAGACCCAGCTCGAGGACTTCGGCGTCGCGCCGGGCGGCGGGCGGCTGCTGGTCACCGCGCGCGGCGACGTCTTCACCGTGCCGGTGGAGCACGGCGTGACGCGCAACCTGACCCAGCGCGGCGACGCGCACGACCGCGAGGCCGCCTGGTCGCCGGACGGCAAGCAAGTGGCCTTCGTCAGCGACCGCAGCGGCGAGGAGCAGATCTACGTGGTGCCCCACGACGGCGGCGAGGCCCGGGCGCTGACCACGGGCGGCGCGGCCCGCCTGTACCGCCCGCTGTGGGCGCCCGACGGCAGCGCCATCGCGTTTTACGACCACAGCGGCAAGCTGCGCGTGGTCGGCATGGACGGCCGCGAGACCCTGGCCTACGCCAGCGCCTACGGCGCCGTCACCGACTACCAGTGGGCGCCCGATTCGCAATGGCTGGGGTTCACCGTGCGCAGCGAACACGGCACCGGCGCCATCCGCCTGTGGCCGCGCGACGGCGGCCGGCTGCTCGAGGCCACGGACGGCCGCTTCAACGCCTACGCCCCGGCCTTCGGCGCCGACGGCAAGCATCTGTATTTCCTCAGCGACCGCGAGTTCGCACCGCAGATCGACTCCTTCGAGTGGAACTACGTGGCCGACCGCGAGACCGGAATTTTCGCTCTCGCCCTGAACGCCGGTTCCGGCAACCCCTTCGGTCCGCGCAACGACGAGGCTGGCGCTGAGAAGAAGCCCGAGGATGAAAAAGACGACAAGAACGGCAAGCCCGGGGAAGAGGAAAAAGTCGAGGTCGTGATCGACGCCGAGGGCCTGGCGGGACGCCTGATCCGCGTCCCGGTGGAGGCGGACAACCTCCTGGCCGTGTACCCGCTGAAGGACCGATTGCTTTACCTCGCGGGAGCGCCTTTCTATTACGGCCGCGACCCCGATCGCAAGACCACGCTGCACAGCCTGGAGTTCGCGAGCCGCGAGAGCAAGGAAGTGGTGGCGGACGTCGAGGGCCTGGCGCTGTCCGCCGACGGCCGCTATGCGATGGTGCGCCGTAAAGACGACTTCCACCGCGTCGAGATCAAGGAACCCGAGAAACCGAAGCAGGTCGGCCTGGACAACCTGGTCGTCTACCGCGCCCCGGCCGAGGAATGGCCGGCGATCTTCGACGAGGCCTGGCGGCGCTTCCGCGACTACTTCTACGTCCGCAACATGCACGGTTACGACTGGCCGGCCCTGCGCGAGCGCTACCGGCCGCTGGTGGCGGACGTCTCCACCCGCGAGGACCTGAACACCCTGATCGGCGAGATGATCGCCGAGCTCAACGTGGGCCATGCCTACGTCTCCGGCGGCGATCTGCAGGCGGGCGCGCGGCCGGCGGCGTCCCTGCTGGGCGCCCGCTTCGAGGCGGACGAGGCGGCCGGGCGTTACCGCATCGCGCACATCTACGCCGGCCACAACGCCGAACCGAAGTACCGCTCGCCGCTGACCGAGGTCGGGGTGGATGTGCACGTCGGCGACTACATCCTCTCCATCGACGGCCGCGAGCTGACCCTGGCCGACAACCCCTACGAACTGCTGAGCGGCCGCGGCCAACAGCCGCTGGAGCTGACCGTGAACGCGCGCCCGCGCGCCGAGGGCGCCCGCCGCGTGCTGGTGGAGCCCATCGCCAGCGAATCCGCCCTGGCCTACCTCGAGTGGGTACAGGGCAATTACGACCGTGTCAGCGAGCGTACCGGCGGGCGGGTCGGCTACCTGCATATCCCCGACATGGGCCCGAGCGGCATCTACGAGTTCATCAAGTGGTTCTACCCGCAGCAGCGGAAGGAAGGCCTGGTGGTGGACGTGCGCGCCAACGGTGGCGGCAACGTCTCGCAGATGATCCTGCGCCGGCTGATGCAGCGCCCCATGGGTTACGGCTACCAGGCCCACTCGGACTGGACCGAGAGCTACCCGCAGACCGCCTTCGCCGGTCCGATGGCCGCGCTGATCAGCGAGACCTCGGCCTCCGACGGCGACATCTTCCCGTACTTCTTCCGCGCAGCCGGCCTCGGCCCGCTGATCGGCAAGCGCACCTGGGGCGGCGTGGTCGGCATCACCGACCGCGGGCGGCTGCTCGACGGCGGCGAGGTCTACGTGCCGGAATTCGGCATGGGCGGGCTGGGTGGCGAGTGGATCATCGAGGGCGAGGGCGTCGCCCCCGACATCGAGGTGGACAACGATCCGGCCGCTGCCGGCGACGCGCAACTCGACCGCGCCATCGCGGACGTGCTGCAGCGCCTCGAGGCGCAGCCGCCGGCGTACCCGGCCAAGCCGGCGGAGCCGGTGAAGCTGGACTGAGCGCGGGCGCGGCCCCCCCCGGCCGAGCCCCGGTCAGGCGTAATGCACCGCCAGCCAGACGGTGTCCTGGGCGGGATCGGTCCAGGCCACGCGGTGCCGCTGGCGCGCGGGAATCTCCAGCCAGTCGCCGGGGCCCAGTTCCAGTTCGCGGCCGTCGGCGAAGGCCAGGCGGGCGGCGCCCTGCAGCAGCAGCACCCACTCATGGCGGTCCTGGTCGTACCACTGCCCGGCCGGCGTCGCGTGGCCGCGGGAGACGATGCGCTCGATGCGGACAGAGCCGCTTTCGAGCAGGGTGTCGAAGAGCTCCGCGGGCAGGTCAGCCGGGATCGTGTGAAAAAGGTTTTCCATGCGCCGATTATGGCGCGTTGCGGTGTTCTGGCGTAGGCTTGGCGCGGGATCTGGAGCACAAAAAACACAACATGTCGATCTTCCGCGAACTCAAGCGTCGGAATGTATTCCGCGTGGGCCTCGCCTACGCGGTGGCGGCGTGGGTGCTGCTGCAGATCTTCGACGTGATCGGCGACATCCTCGAGCTGCCGGCCTGGGGCGGCAAGCTGATCCTGGCGATGCTGATCGTCGGCTTCTTCATGGCGCTGTTCTTCGCCTGGGCCTTCGAGCTGACGCCGGAAGGCATCAAGCGCGAGGCGGAGGTGGACCGCAGCCAGTCGATCACCCCGCACACCGGCCGCAAGCTGAACGCCGCGATCCTGGTGTTGATGGCGGTGGCCATCGCTTACCTGCTGTTCGACAAGTTCTACCTGGCGCCGCGGCTGGCGGACGACCGGGCCGAAGACATCGCGACCGCCGCGCCCGCCGTGCCGGCGCCGGCGGCGGAATCGGCGGCGCCGGACCCGGTCTCGCGCCAGTCCATCGCCGTGCTGCCCTTCGACAACCGCAGCCGCCTGGAGGAAGACGAGTTCTTCGTCGCGGGCATCCACGACGACCTGCTGACCAACCTCGCCCGCATCGGCTCGCTGAAGGTGATCTCGCGCACCTCGGTCAATCAGTACAAGGACACCGAGAAAACGATTCCGCAGATCGCCGGTGAATTGGGCGTGGCCACGGTGATGGAGGGCGCCGTGCAGCGCTCGGGCGCCACCGTGCGCATCAACGTGCAGCTGATCGACGCGCAGACCGACGAACACCTGTGGGCCGAGATCTTCGACCGCGAACTCACGGCCGACAACCTGTTCGCGATCCAGAGCGAGATCTCCGCGGAAATTGCCAAGGCATTGGAAGCGACGCTTTCTCCGGAAGAGCAGCAGCGGCTGAGCGAGCAGCCGACCGAAAATCTCGCCGCCTACAACGCCTATTTGCGCGGGCGGCAACTGCTGGCGCGGCGCACGTCGCAGGACGTGGACCGGGCGGGCGAGGAGTTCCAGCGCGCGGTGGAGCTGGACCCGGACTTCGCGTTGGCCTGGGTTGGCGTCGCCGAAAGTGCGAATCATCGCGTCAGCTACAGCAACCTGGACGTCAGCGAGGGGTTGCGGCTGCGCGAGGAGGCGACCCGGCGCGCGCTCGAACTGAACGACCAGCTGGGTGAGGCGCACCTCAACCAGGCGACGATCCTCAATTACTACGGTCGCGCCGAGGAGGCCGACGCGGCCTATCGGCGCGCGCTCGAACTCAGCCCCGGCTACGCCACCGCCTACATGTGGTACGCCGGGGCGCTCAGGGACTACCCCCAGCGCCTGCGGGAGTCGGTGGAGCTCGGCCTGCAAGCGGTGGAGCTCGACCCCCTGTCTTCGATCGCACGCGTGAGCCTGGCGGACAGCTACCGGGCCCTCGGCCAGTACGGCGAGGCGGAAGCGGAGTTGCAGCGGCTGCTGGAGCTGGACCCGGGTTTCGCCCCGGCCTACTCCGCGATGGGCGAACTCATGTACGTAACCGGACGTTTTCCGGAGGAAGTGGGCTGGCGCAAGCGAGGCCTGGAGCTCGACCCCGGACGGGTCGGGGAAATGATGGCCCTGCCCATCACCTACCTGGAACTCGGCCATGACCAAGGTCTCGCCGAACTGCGCGAACGCATGGACGATGCCGGCGGGCAAAGTTTCTATATCGGTTTCATCGACGTGTTGAGCAACCTCTTTGCCGGCAACGACGCGGGCGCCCGGGAAGCGCTGCAATGGCTGACGCCGCGCCTGCAGGGCAATCCCACCTTCGCGGTCATCGCGGCGCAGGTCTTCAGCGTCCTCGGCGATTACCCGGCCGCCCGCGCAGCCCTGCTGAGTGCCGAGCCCGGGCTGTTGGACCCGGCCAGCTGGCCGGCTTTCATCCAGGTATACAAGGACCAGGCTTGCATGGCCGGTTGGGTGCTGATGCGTACCGGCGACGAACAGAGCGGCCAGGGGCTGCTGACCCAGGGCGTGGAATACCTGGATGGCACGCTGCCCCAATACATCGAGGACCCCTACCGTTACAGCGCCGCTCCGTGCCACATCGCCCTGGGTTCGCGGGAACCCGCCCTGGCCGCGCTCGAGGCGAGCTTCGCCCACGGACGCTACGGCGCCTGGCAGCTGCTACGCCGCTGGCCGCTGTTCGAACCGCTTTGGGGCGACCCGCGCTTCGAGGCCGCCCTGCAGCAGGCCGAGCAGGCGGCCGCGCAGCAGCGGGAAGAAGTGATCCGGGCCGAGGCGGCCGGGACGGCCCGCCTGTAAACTCCGCGCATGTCGCTGTTCGAGGAACTCAAACGCCGCAACGTCTTCCGCGTGGGCGCCGCCTACGCGGTGGCGGCCTGGGTATTGCTGCAGGTGCTCGACGTGGTCGGCGAAATCCTGCAGCTGCCGCCGTGGGGCGGCCGGCTGATCCTGGCGCTGCTGGTGGCCGGCTTCGTCCTGACGCTGACCTTCGCCTGGGCCTACGAGCTGACCCCGGAAGGGTTGAAGCGCGAGTCCGAGGTCGACCGCAACCGCTCGGCCGCCTCGCAGACCGGGCGCCGGCTGAACCGGGTCATCATCCTGACGCTCGTTCTTGCGCTGGCCCTGTTCGCCGCGGACAAGTTCCTCTGGGACCCGGCCCGCGACCGGGTGCTGGCGGCGACGGTGGCCGAACAGGCGCGCAGCGAGGCGCAGGCGGAAACCGCAGCGGCGGCCCAAGCTGCGACCCAAGCTGCGACCTTGGCCGCAGCGCAGGCGGCCGCCGAGAACTCGATCGCCGTGCTGCCCTTCGCCGACATGAGCCCCGAAGGAGACCAGCAGTACTTCTCCGACGGCATCGCCGAGGAACTGCTGAACGCGCTGGTGCGGGTGGACGGGCTCGAGGTGGCCTCGCGCACTTCGTCCTTCGCCTTTCGCGGCGACCTGCGCAGCCTGCGCGAGATCGCCCAGGCCCTGGGGGTCAGCCACATCCTGGAAGGCAGCGTGCGGCGCGCCGGCGACCGCGTGCGCATCACCGCCCAGCTGATCGAAGCGAGCAGCGACCGCCACCTCTGGTCCGAAACCTTCGACCGCGACCTCGACGACGTGCTGGCGGTGCAGGGCGAGATCGCCAATGCCATCGTCAGCTCGATGAAAGACGAGCTCGGTCTGGACATCCGCCCGGACCAGGCCGCCATCGCGTCGCACACCGGGAGCGCCGACGCCTACGATCTGTACCTGCAGGGCCGAACCCTGATCCTGGCCCGCTCGGAAATCGACCGGGCCATCGTGCTGCTGGAGCAGGCGGTGGCCATCGACCCCGGCTTCGCCAAGGCCTGGGAAGTCCTGGGCGCCGCCAACTACGTCGCGCCCTCCTGGGGCTACGAGCTGGACGGCGACCCTTACGCCGGGGCCCTTGCCGCCTCTGAGCGCGCGCTGGAACTCGACCCCGGCCTGGCGCTGCCGTGGTCGGTCATCGGGCAGGTCGGGCTGTTTACCGGCGCGCACGATTACCTGAGGGCGCTCGAATACGACGACCGCGCGCTGGCGGCCGACCCCAACGGCGCCACGGTCCACCTGTGGGCCGCGCTGAACCTGGCCGACCTCGGGTACACCGAGCGGGCCATCGCGCTGTTGCGCCGCTGCCTGGAGATCGACCCGGCCTACGGCAACTGCCGCCGCCACCTGGCGTTCATGGAATACGTGATGGGCCGGGAAGATGAAGCGCTGGAATTGTTTCAGCAGGGCGCCGAAGCGGGTTTCCTGGGCAACGACGTGCTGTTCCTGCCGCTGATCCTGCGCCGCCAGGGCCGCGCGGCCGCCGCTTACGTGGCGTCCGGCCTGGTGTCCACCCAGGGCTTTCCGGTCGGCGACCTGCTCGACGTGCTGGAGTTTCCCGACCGCGACCACTCGGCGGCCCGGCAGCGCTTCCGCGCCCAGGCCGACCGCCTGGCCTGGAGCAACCTCGCGAACCGGCCAATGACCGCGGCGTTCATGGGCCAGTTCGACCTGGCCGCTATCATTGAAAGAGATTACCTGGGGTGGGTCTGGAGCCCCGACTTGAAGGCCTTCCGCCAGAGCCCCGAATTCAAGGCACTGGCGCGCGGTCAGGGGCTGCTGAGCTACTGGCGGGAGCGGGGTTTTCCGCCGTTCTGCAAAGCGCGCGGTGAGGAGGACTTCGAGTGCGAATGACCCATTCCATGAAAGCGCTGACCTTGTTCCTCCTGCTGCCGTTGGCCGCCCTGGCCCAGCCGGCGCCCTGGATCGACCCGGCGGAGGACGCGCGGCATTTCGGCGCGGCGGACAAGTTGCTTTTCTGGACGCCCGAGCAACAGGTGGCCGGCTACCGCAACATGGACCGCCTGGTGCAGGTGCGCGAGATTCGCGCCGGCGACAAACCGCTGGCGCTGCCGGAAAAGCCGGCCGATCTCGCCGCAGTGGCCATCCCCCACGACGGCGGCAGCCTGACGGTGGCGGACTACCTCGAACAGCAGAGCGTGGCCGGGCTGCTGGTGATCAAGGACGGCGCCATCGTCTACGAGCGTTACCGGCTGGGCAACGATCGCTCGACGAAGTGGATTTCCTACTCGGTGGCCAAGTCGGTGGTGTCCATGCTGGTGGGCGCGGCGATCCGCGACGGCTACATCGCGTCGGTCGATGAAAAGGTCAGCGACTACCTGCCGCGGCTGAAGGGCTCGGCCTACGACCAGGCGACCCTGCGCGACATCCTGCAGATGGCCTCGGGCGTGGCCTGGGACGAGACCTACGACGACCCCGAATCCGACATCAACCAGGCCGGCTGGAACACGCTGGCGCTGTACGACTATCTCGCCGGCAAGCCGCGCAGCGGCGCACCCGGTGAAACCTTCAACTACAACACGGCCGAGACCAACCTGGTCGGCAACGTGCTGCGCGCCGCGATCGGCAACAACCTTTCCACTTACCTGGAGCAGAAGATCTGGCAACCCTTCGGCATGGAGTCCGACGCCAGCTGGAACCTGACCGAGGCGGGCGGCGGCGAGTTCGGCGGCTGCTGCATCAATGCCACGCTGCGCGACTACGGCCGGCTCGGCCTGTTCGCGCTGAACAACGGCCGCCTGGCCGACGGCACGCCGGTGCTGCCCAAGCACTGGATGGCCGAGTCGACCACGCCGTCCAAAGGCGCGCCGTACTATGGCTACCTGTGGTGGCTGCGCGAGGGCGGCGCCTACCAGGCCTCCGGTATCTTCGGCCAGGGCATCTACATCGATCCCGGCGAAAACCTGGTGATCGCGCTGCACAGTGCCCGCCCCGACGCCGACAAGGACGAGGACTGGGCGCTGCAGGCCGCGCTGTTCAAGGCCATCGCCGGGGCCCTGTAGGACCGATGGCGCGACGGCATTCGGGGGGCATTTTTTTCACCTGCGGTGAAAATCACTCCCCCCTCATAGCCTGCGCTTTGTTCGGGAAACGACGGGCATGGTCCCGAACAAGGTTCGGTCCTACAGGCTACGCTACGGGAGAAATAGCATGAAACGTGAGTCCTTCCACCGCATCCACCACACCGGCTGGCTGCGCGCCGCGGTGATGGGTGCCAACGACGGCATCGTCTCCACGGCCAGCCTGGTGGTGGGCGTCGCGGCCGCGCACGCGGACCGCCCGGCCGTGCTGATCGCCGGCGTCGCCGGGCTGGTCGCCGGCGCCATGTCGATGGCGGCCGGCGAGTACGTCTCGGTCAGCTCGCAGGCCGACACCGAGCGCGCCGACCTCGAGCGCGAGAAGGCGGAGCTGGCGGAGGACGCGGAGTTCGAAACCCGCGAGCTCACCCACATCTACCAGCGGCGCGGCCTGGACCAGGAATTGGCGCAGCAGGTCGCAGTGCAGTTGATGGCGCACGATGCGCTGGGCGCGCACGCGCGCGACGAGCTGGGCATTACGGACACGCGCAAGCCGCGGCCGCTGCAGGCGGGGCTGGCTTCGGCCGGCACCTTCGCCGTCGGCGCCCTGCTGCCGTTGCTGGCGGTCGTCTTCGCCCCTGCCACGCGCATCGCGTCCTCGGTGACGGCGGCTTCGCTGCTGGCGCTGACCGGGCTCGGCATCCTGTCCGCGCGGATCGGCGGCGCGCGCATCTGGCTGGCCACCGCGCGCATCGTGTTCTGGGGCGCGTTGGCCATGGCGGCGACCGCCGCGGTCGGCAGGATGTTTGGCGCGGTGGTGTAGGACCGAACCTTGTTCGGGACATCGGCGCCCGGATCCCGAACAAAGCGCAGGCTATGAGGGGGGAGTGATTTTCACCGCAGGTGAAAAAAATGCCCCCCGAATGCCGTCGCGCCATCGGTCCTACCACGCCGGAGTTGGTTCAGCATCGGTTCAGATTATTGCGGTACATTGAATGCAAGGCAGCTACTCGGCACACAGGAGATTGGCCATGATCAAGACCCCCAGGCTGTTCATCGCAGGCTTCGCGGCGCTTTCGCTGGCCGCCTGCACCACGGTACCCAGCAAGCAGGACCAGGGCATGTTCATCGGCGCCATCGCCGGCGGCATCCTGGGGCACCAGGTCGGCGGCGGCAGCGGGCAGGTACTGGCGACGATGGTCGGCACGGTGGCCGGCGCGGCGATCGGCGGCAGCATCGGCCGCACGATGGACGAAACCGACCGCCTGAACGCAGCCATGGCGATGGAAAACGTGCAGACCGGCGTGCCGTCCAGCTGGATCAACCCCGATACCGGCTACCAGTACGTGATGACGCCGACCAACACCTATAGCGGCGCCTCCGGGCCCTGCCGCGAGTACACGATGGAAGCGATCATCGGCGGCAATGTCGAACAGGTCTACGGCACGGCCTGCCGGCAAGCGGACGGGAGCTGGCAGATCTCGAATTAGCGACGTCATCCCGGGCTTGACCCGGGATGACGGCTTCAGGAATGGATAAAGGGGTCAGAGTAAGGGACTTACTCTGACCCCTTTTTTCAGATCAGAACCGCACTCGGTACAGTAAGCCCGTCGTCCGCGGCGTGGTGACGTGGTAGGCCAGGCGCGCCCGGCCGCCCCGTTCGCGGTTGAAGGACAGGAAGGCATTCTCGTCGGTCACGTTGTTCATGTACAGCGTCAGCTCCCAGTTATCCTTGATGTAACCGGTCCGCAGATTCAGAGTCTCGTAGGAATCCAGCACCAGGTCAACGGAGGTGACTTCGTCCCCGGTGGCGCCGCCGAAAGTGAGCCCGTGGCCGAAACTGCCCGCCCCCACCACCTGGTCGCTGGGCTGCGTGATGCGGTCGTCGATGTACTGGAGCGAACCGGACACGTAGGTCTCTCCGCCGCCGAACCAGTCGACCGGCCAATAATAGGCAGCCGTGGCGGCCAGCTGGGTCTCGGGCACGGAGGCCAGCCGGTTGCCGTCCTGCACGCCGCCCAGGACGTTGCCGTTGGCGTCGATGACGGTGGTATCGAATTCCGCCTCGAGCACGGTGCCGGCGAAACTGAGCTCCAGCCCGTCCACGGGTTGCGCGAACAACTCGAACTCGACGCCGGTGGTGTGCGCTTCCGGCACGTTGAAGGAAATGCGCGAGGAGCAGCTGCCGGCGTCGAGGGTAACCTGCAGGTCCTCGATGTCGGTATGGAATATGGCCGCGTTGAAGACGATGCCGCCGTCCGTGCGCATCTTGAGGCCCGCCTCGTAGTTCCACATGGTTTCGTCGTCATAGTCCTGGAAGCCGCCGAAGATCTGTTCGTCCTCGTCCGTGCACAGGCTGAGGTTCAGCGGGTCGTTGACGCCGCCGAGGCGGAAGCCCTGCGACGCCTGGGCGTTGAAGGTCACGTTGTCGCTGAAGTCGTACGAGGCCATGAAACGCGGGATGAAGCCGTCCGACGAGGTCTCGTCGACGATGTTGGTATAGCCGGACGAGAACCAGCCGCCCTGGGTGATCGAGCGCACTTCCTCGTAGTCGTACCAGCGCCCGCCCGCGGTCAGCTGCAGGCGGTCGGTGACGTCATAATTGAACTCGCCGAACAGGGCCCATTGTTCCAGGTCGTACGGCAGGTCCGAGTTGTATGGGGAGTCCGGACCAAAGCCGTTGATGGTGGCTTCGTAGAACCCTTCACCGAACACGGCATCGGTCGCTTCGCTATAGCCCGGCGTCGGCAGGCGCTGCGCGTAGACCCGCTCGGTGTCGGACCAGAAGATGCCGCCGACCCACTGCAGGGCGCTGTCGTAATTGGAGGCGAAGCGCAGCTCGATCGTGCTCTGCTCGACGTCGGTGGTGTCGATCAGGTTGGACGGCAGCAGAATGTCGCTGTCGGGCATGCCGACGTCGTTGGAGACGCTGCCCGTCAGGGCGCTGGCGTCGCGGCTGACCACGATGTCGCGCTCGGTCAAACTGCCGATCAGGGTCATGTCGAAGCCGTCGTAGGCGCCCTCGACCGTCAGGTCCGCGATCGTGGTCTCGTCGCCGAATCCCTCCCGCAGCAGCAGGTACTGCTGCCGCTCGCCGAGCTGGACGGCCGGCCACGTGGTCGTGTACGGATTGGCGAACAGGTTGTAGACCTCCTGCCGGTTGAAGCCGTCCATGTCGATTTCCTGGTAGACGATGCGCGGCGTGATCGTCAGGTTCTCAGTGGCCTCCCAGCGCAGGGAAATGCGGCCGCCGGTCCGGTCGCCGCTGTTGACGTCGCTCCAGACCTGGCCGTTCGGTCTCAACGCGTCGATGAATCCGGCATAGTCGGTGTAATAGCCCACGACGCGCAGGGCGGCGGTCTCGCTCAGCGGCTGGTTCAGCATGGCCTTGGCCTGGTAGCCCATGTCGCCGTCGGTGACGGAATCCAGGCCGACTTCCACCACCGCTTCGAAGGCCTCCGGATCCGGCTGGTTCGTAATGTAACGAATGGTGCCGCCGACCGAACCGGAGCCGAACAGCGTGCCCTGCGGTCCGCGCAGCGTCTCGACGCGGTTCAGGTCGAACAGGTCGAGGTCGGGGGTGAACAGCGACAGCGAGATCACCGATTCGTCGAGATACACGCCCACCTGCTCCTTGACGCCCGGCTGGTCGCGCACGATCTGGCCGGCGGAAACGCCGCGGATCGCGACCTGGCTCTGTCCGGGGCCGAGGTTCTGGATGGTCAGTCCGGCCACGTAACGTGACAGCTCCTCGATGTTCTGGGCGCCGGTGCGGCGAATGTCTTCTTCGGACATGGCGTTGATGGAGAACGGCAAGTCCTGGATGGTGCTGGCGCGCTTGGTGGCGGTGACCGTAATCTCCTCCATCGTCGATGAGCCGTGGTCCCCCTGCTCGGCCTCCTGGGCCAATGCGAGGGAGGTGGCGGCGAAAAAGACGAGAAAACCTGTGACGAGCGGAAGCCTGACGACTGATGTGTTCATAGTTCTTATCCCTGCTCCAAGTGCTGCATGGCCGTGCGTGTGCCGAGCACGGGTCTCAAGTGCAGTTCTGCGGAAATAGTTACGGAAAATTAACAAATTGTCAATTTGGGGCACGGGCAACGTACATCGCCCCGGTCCCGGCACGGACTGCTTCGCAGAGTTTCAATATCGGCTGGGTACGTACAACTCCCGCGGCAGCACCGCGCGGCGCGTGGCGGCGGTTTGCGGGCAGGCCGAGCCAAAGAAAAGCCGCCCCGCAGGGCGGCTGAAGCACCGGGTGACGGTGTAGGCTCGGGGGAAGCACCCTTTGCCGGGGCGGCCAGGGGGTGGCCGCCGCAACGGGCCGGCAGGCGCCGGCCCGGCTTGCACGGTGGATCGCGGCTCAGTCGGTGAAGGCCTCCTGCCAGTCGCCGAGGCCCAGGAACAACGTCTCGCCGGTGGCCTCGCCGACGGGCAGGCCCTCCAGCTTTTCGGCCGTCCAGATGCTGACCGCAGCCATGTCCGGCAGCAGGTCGCGCAGCAGGGTCTTGGATAGAGTGACCAGGCCGCCGTTCGCCACGCCGTTCTGGTAGGGCAGGAAGTCGGCCGTTGCGAGCTCGACACCGTATACCGCCTTGAGCTCCGCGTTGAACCCGGTCGTCGGGCCCCAGCCCTTGTCGCGTTCGACGACGGCAAAGCTGCCGTCGGGGAGCAGCGTCAGCTCGGACAGGCCGATCCAGTCGCCGGCGCCTTCCGGCTGCAGCGGGTAGTGCACGAAGGTCCACTCGCCGGTCGCCACCTCGTAGCGGCCGATCTTGGTGTTGACCTCGTCGGTGTCGCCCTCGTTCGGCCAGGCCCGCTGGATGGCCACGTACACGACTTCTGAGCCGGCCGCGCCGGTGACCGCGACGCCCTCGATGCCGTTGGCGCGGCGCTGGTCGACCAGGTCGTTGGGCAGGCTGAACTCGTCGATCACGGCGCCAGTGGCGGAATCGACTTTCAGTACGAGGTTGGGCTTCGAACTCGCGTTGCCCTCGCTGCCCAGCCAGAAATGGCCGTCGGGGCCGACCGCGATGCCTTCGAGGTCCAGGTCCGCCGAGGCGCCGGTCACCTGCAGCTTGCCGGTAATCATGGCCGGGTGGCCGGAGGCGTCGATGGTGTAGATGAAGCCCTCGGCCAGGAAGGCGTCGCTTACCGCGTACAGGGTGCCGGCGTCCGCGGGATCGCCCGCCAGTCCGGACAACGCCACCCAGGTGATGGGCAGGTCTGCGCCGCTGCCGTCGTCGCCCGAGGCGATCATCGGGTAAAGCGCCGGACCGACTTCGGCGCGGTACAGGTTGATCATGGTCGGAATGCCCACGCCCGCCTCGTCCGCCTCGGTGGAGGCGGCGAACAGGTTGCGGTCGGCCATGGCCTTCAGGCCCTCGGGACGGATGCCGGTGGGCAGCACCTGCAGCGGCTCGGGCAGGCCCGTGCTGACGTCGTAGACGCCCACCGCGTTGCAGCGCTCGGAACCCACGAACAGCAGCGTGCGGCCGCCGTACTGGCCGACATCGACCGCCTCGGGCTCGCAGCCCTTGTTCTCGGAGCGATCCTCATTGTAATGGCCGGCCGAGGCCAGCCAGTGTTCGAAGGCAGCGGCCGACTCGTACTCGACGCTGCCGTCCTGGTTGAAGATGGTGAAACCGCGGCTGCCGCCCTCGATGCCCTCGTCGTCCTCGTAGTCGCCCTCGTTCGCGGTGGCGAAGGAGTCGTGGTCGAGCCAGGCCACGGCGTCCGGCTCACGGCGCTTCTCGATGTTCCCGGCGAGCTCGATCAGGCCGTTCTCGTTGGTGTCGACCTGCTCGAGTTCGACCGAGCCGGCCGGAAATTGATGCAGGGTTTCGCCCGTAACCAGGTCGACGATGGCCAGGTGGTTATTCTCCTGGAACGACATCACGGCTTCGTTCTGCCCGTTGATGTCCACGTACTCGGCTTCGAGGTCTTCTCCGGCATGGGCGGCTGCAGCCACCGGCGAGAGGTCGGCCTCCATAATCTTCCAGTTCTCGGCCGCGTTGCGGAGATCGACGATCAGCAGCGCGCCGCTGGGCGCCTGCGGGATCAGGCCGTCGTTTTCGTCCTCGT
>Ga0105090_10000769_pt1 | contig 16446 bp, 15 predicted proteins | sample PPLLak3March2015_FD_79110 | JGI IMG/M metagenome (GOLD analysis project Ga0105090, IMG submission 79110) | Freshwater sediment microbial communities from Prairie Pothole Lake near Jamestown, North Dakota, USA - PPLs Lake P7 Core (1) Depth... | ecosystem: Environmental > Aquatic > Freshwater >... | reverse complement strand
CTTCGACCAGCTCCAGGCTGCCGCGCAGCGCGGCGCGCAACTCGAGCAGGCGGTCGACGAGCCGCCGCTCGTGGTCCCAGCGCGCCTGCAAGCCTTCGAGCCGCGCGCGCTCCTCGGCCAGGTGCGTGGTCACGACTTCCTCGCGCGCGGCGGTCTCGATGCCGATCGCCGCCTCGCGCGCGACGATGCCCTGCTCGGTCTCCAGCGCCTCGATTCGCTTCAGGCAGTCGTCGACCTCGGCCGGTGTCGCGTGCAGGCTCACGGCCACGCGCGCGCTCGAGGTGTCGAGCAGGCTCACGGCCTTGTCGGGAAGCTGCCGCGCCGGGATATAGCGGTGGCTCAGGCGAACCGCGGCCTCCAGAGCCTCGTCGAGGATCTGCACGCGGTGGTGCTTCTCCATCATGCTCGCCACGCCGCGCATCATCAGAATCGCCAGCGGCTCGCTCGGTTCGTCGACCTGCACGGCCTGGAAGCGACGGGTCAGCGCGGCATCCTTCTCGATGTACTTCTTGTACTCGGCGAAGGTCGTGGCGCCGATGGTGCGCAACTGCCCTCGCGCCAATGCGGGCTTCAGCAGGTTCGCTGCGTCGCCCGTGCCGGCGGCGCCACCGGCGCCGACCAGGGTGTGCGTCTCGTCGATGAAGAGGACGATCGGCTTCGGGCTCGCCTGCACCTCGTCGATCACGGCGCGCAGGCGTTGCTCGAACTCGCCCTTCATGCTCGCGCCGGCCGACAGCAGGCCGACGTCGAGCCCGCGCAGTTCCACTTCCTTGAGCGTCGGTGGCACGTCGCCGCGCACGATGCGCTGCGCGAGGCCCTCGACGATGGCGGTCTTGCCGACCCCCGCCTCGCCGACCAGGATCGGGTTGTTCTGGCGGCGGCGCATCAGGATGTCGATCACCTGGCGGATCTCGTCTTCACGGCCGACAACCGGGTCCATCGTGCCGCTGCGGGCCTGCTCGGTGAGGTCGGTGGTGAAGCGCTTGAGCGCCTCCTGCTTGCCCATCGCCGCCGGCGCGATCGCGTCGCTCGCTTCGCCTGGGGCAGCCGCCGATTCACTGGCCAGCGCACCGTGCTCGGGCGAGCCCGCCAGCAGCGTGCCGAAGCGGCTGCACAGGTCGTCGACCGGGATGCGGTCGAACTGGCGCGAGATCGCCAGCAGCGCGCCGCGCAGCGATGCCGTCTTCAACATGCCCACCACCAGGTGACCGGTGCGCACTTGCGCCTCGCCGAACATCAGCGAACCGTAGACCCAGCCGCGCTCGACCGCGGTGTCGACGAATTGCGAGATGTCGCTGATCGAAGATGCGCCGCGCGGCAGACGGTCGAGCGCCTGCGTGAGGTCGCGCGACAGCGCGGCCGTGTCGAGTTCGTAGTGGCGCACGATGCGATGCAGGTCGCTGTCGGCTGCGCCCAGGATCTGCATCAGCCAGTGCTGCAGTTCGACGAACGGGTTGCCGCGCATCTTGCAGAAGACGGTTGCGCTCTCGATGGCCTTGTACGCCATCGGGTTGAGCTTGCCGAATGAGGCAGTGCGGGAAATTTCAGGCATCGGGACCTCCGCCATGGAGAAGCAATGACACGGGCTTCGGGCGCAGTCTCAGGTGCTGCTTCGTCGGATGCCGACGCGCCGCACCGCGACCGAGCCAGGCCGTCAGCCCCAGCTGCACGACACGGCCGAGCCGCGGCTGTGGCCGCTCGCTGACCGCGAGCACCAGTTGTGCGTCCCAGCGCAACGCAGGACCGGCCAACAGGCGCACCCACTCCTGCAGCGCCTGCCAGGCCCGCCCGCCAGGCAGGAAGGCACGGTACTGCAAGAATGTCAGCGGCCCCAGGTGGAGCCGGAAGCGGTACTGCCGATCCCACACCCTGCAACCGGCATTGGCGGAGCGGCCGAGTCGCGCCTCTGGCTGTGCGCTGCGCTCGGTTCGGTTGCGCGCGAAGCCCAATCGCGAACGATCGGTCGGCTCGATCTCGAGCCACTCGCCGACATTCGATTCGAACACGATCGGCAGACCGAAGTACAACCGCAGCACTTTCAGCATTGCTTCGGGGTGGCGACTGCGGCTGGCCAGCAGCCCTGCCTGGAATGTGAGCGCGTCGGGCGGCAGCACACCGGCACCACCGGCTGGAAGGCCAGCTGCGGCGCGCAGCCACGCGGCATAGCGATCGTCTTGCGGCCGGTCCCGGTGCACGACCGGCTGCGCCTGCGCCCAGGCACGATGGAACAGCGACAGCAGGCGATGGTGGAACAGGTCGAGGAAGTGCGCCAGCGCGCGGTCCCCATGATGCTGCACCCGATCCCGCACGTACTCGGTGAAGTGCAGCGGCATCGGGCCCTGGGGCCCGAGCAACCCGAAAAAGCGCACACCCAGTCGCGGCGGGCCGGCGACGGGGCGTTCCAAAGCCGCGATGGCTGCAGGGGCGAAGTCGAGTTCGGGCACCTGAGTCAGGCGCCACGGTTCCTGCCCCGGCCGCAACGCGCAGCCAGTTCGCGGTGCGCGGGGATGGAGCGTGTCGAGCCAACGCATCAGCGCGAAGAAATCGTATGCCCAGGGTTGCCTGGCCACATCGGCGACCAGTGCGTCGAGGCTGACCATGGCTGCGGCGGCATCTTCACCGCCTGCGGCCGCGCCCTGCGCCGGCTGCGTCTGAACAGCACCGGCCGGTGTCGTCATGCGATCTGCCCCCAGCCGCCGCGCGCCGGCCACGCCTTGATGACGCCGCGCTGCTGGCTGCGCAAGGTGAGACGGGTGTAGCTGTTGATGGCAGCAAAGCGTGCGTAGAAGCGTTCGAGCACGGCGCCGAGCAGGAAGGCGCTTGCGCCTTGGAAGCCTTGCTCGTCGAGCTCGAGTTCGATCTCGATGCCGCAACCGAAGCTGAGCGGCCCCGGAAATGGCAGGCGCTGCACCGACTGCCGTGACTTGAGCCCGTGCACCCCTTCGACCTGGTGCGCCCATACGACGTCATTGGGCGGGCCGAACAGACGCAGCAGGTCGCGCAAGGCCGCGGCGGCGCGCGCCGGGTCGTCACCGAGTTCGAGGTGGTTCTGCGTGACCTGCGTGACCAGTTGCCAGCCGATGTCGCCCACCGGCTGCCGCGAGATCGGGCGGGTCGGTCCGCGCAGGCAGTCGACGCCAGTGACCGGGCCAGGTGAGTCGAGCTGCCACACACGCTCGCCCTGCGGGCCGGCGGAGGGCAGCAGCACCGGGAGGTCGCGGTTCGTCACCCAGGCGGTGATCGAGAGCTGTCTCAGCCCCTCGCGAAACGGTCCGTGCCGGCCATCGACCAGCGAGATGAAGACCTCCTCGCCAACATACGAAGGCACCCGTGACCCCTGGCTGCGCTGGCGCTCCGACAAGCGTCGCGGTTCGCGGCGAACGGTGTAGTAGCCGTGGCCCTCTGCCGGCTGCTCGTGCCGGCTCGTGAACAAGGGCTTGAAGTCGAGCGGCCCGTCGAAACCTTCGCCGCGCCCGCCGCCATGACCGACGACGGCTTCGATGCTGTGGACCTCGAGATCCATCGGCCGCGTCCGGTCGGGCACCACGTGGTACTCCCAGCTCCCCGGGCCAAGGACCACGCGGTCGAGCCGCTTTGGAAACAGGTTGATCGCCGGCGTGCAGAAGATCGCAAGGCTGTCTTCGTCGACCATCGTCTCCAGGGCGGCATCGCCCCGCGCGAAAAGCACGACCAGTTCGGCTTCGGCACCCTTGATGCCCGCCAGCCGCGCCGCCAGGTCGCCGATCTCGAAGAACAACAGCCGCTGCGGCAGAACGCTGATCTCCTGCAGCAGCCGGTGGCCCGAAAAAGCGCGCAGCGATTCGGGCAGGAGCGCCTCATCGGCATCGAAACCCAGTGGGCGGACCGTGGCAGCGTCGCCCCAGCGCAGCGGCCTGGCGTCCTTGGCGATGGCGCCGACAGCGCCGACGAGGGTGCCGATCGACGCACCGAGCACCAGTTCGTGCAGCCGAAACGCCACCTCGTCGGGCGCGCTGATATAGAAGGCCAGGCGGTCGACGCCCAGTTCATCGAAGCTCAGGCCGCCGCCGGCGCGCAGGCGGATGCGCAGGCCGCCCTTGGCGGACCGGGCCGCCGGCCAACGCGCCAATACCAGGTCTGGGGCCTGCGAGAAGTACTGCACACTGGCCAGCTCCAACGGCCACAGCGTGACCGCTGATGCGGTGCGGAACTCGCAATGCGTATCCTGCCCTCGCGGCAGCAGCGACAGCACGGCACTGCCCCTCGGTACGGGGTAGCCGCGCACGAGGTTGGGGTCGGTCGGATCGATGGCCAAGCGCACCACCATCATCGACGGCACCGGAGCCAGGAAGTTCGGATACAGCGACTCGAGCAGGTGAGCGATCAGTTGCGGCTGCTCGGCCTCGAGCTTGAGCTGCACGCGCGCCGTCAGGAAGGCGAAACCCTCGAGCAGCCGTTCCACGTACGGGTCGGCGACCTCGAGCCCCTCCATGCCCAGACGCGACGCAATCTTCGGGTGCTCGCGCGCGAACTCGCGGCCGAGCTCGCGCAGGTACGCCAGTTCGTCCTGGTACAGGCGCGTCAGCCGTGGATCCATCAACCCTCCCGCGCCGGCGATACTGCCGACGCGTCGCGGACCTCGACCCCGCCCGCCTCGAGGTCCATCCGCGTGCGAAGCAGGATCTCCAGCGGCACGGGCTGCGCCCACAGGTGGCCATGGATCTCGAATTCGATCATGTTATGCGTGTCGAGCACGCTGCTGGTCTCGAGCGCACGCACGCTCAGCGTCTCGGGCAGGATGCGCGGTTCGAATCGCAGGATGGCCTGCCGCAGCGTGCGCTCGAGCTGGCTGACGTCGAGCTTGGACAGGCGCTGGCCCGAAAGTGGAGGCAGCCCGAAGTTGAGCACGCTGCCCGCCAGCAGCGGGTGGGTCGCGTTCCACTGCGGCTGAGGCTGGGAGGCGTTGAACAACCAACCCAGGTCCCGCAGCACGGCCTGCCGCAGCTGCGACTTCGACATCACGCGCCGGTCCTCGGGTTCGGTCCGCTTCGCGGGAGCGTCGTCGGTCAGGCGGTCGATCAGCGCGGGCTGCAGCCGGTCGCGAAGTTCGGGCGCGGCCACGGCGCGAGCTCAGGTCGAGCTGTCGGTGGCGCCATCGGTGGCGGTGATCGCGATCTCGCGCACGTCGAGCAGGGCATGGTTACCGCCCTCGGTGGCCAGAACGCGCTGCCCCAGGCCGCGGTACAAGCCACCGGCGATCTCCATCCACTCGGTCTTGCGCGACATCAGCAGAGCGGCATCGCCGCCCGACGTCGTGCCCGCGTACCGGACCGGCACCAGCGAGACCGTTTCGGCGTCGTTGACGAAGGTCAGATGCGCCGGGATCCAGACCAGGTCGCGCAGGTCGGCGACAGATTCGATCGACAGCCGTCGCAGGTGCGCGAACGGCAACCAGCCGTAGCGCCCGTTGATCACCACCTCGAGCACCGGGCCGAGCCGCGAATCGGCGTCGGCGATCCACTCGAACGCCTGGCCGTCGATCGTGCCCTGGCTGGCCGGCGCTCGTTCCAGCGCCTGGGACCGAAGTTGCGCGGCCTGCGCCGGATGCCCCTGGGCCTCGAGCTGGAGCGCCTGCGCAAGCGACGCCACCCAGTCCGTCGGCGGGCCGAATACGTGCGGCAAGGTGCGGCCGTCGAAGACCGATTCGCGCACGGCCTCGCACTGCAGCGCGGAACCGTAGGTGTTCACCATCGCGAGCGTGCCGGCATCGAGTTCGCCGCAGACCTTGAGCTGGTCGAGCGCGCGCTGCCACTTGCCGAGCACGCACAGCAGCTGGAACAGGAAGACGCGCAATCGCGGATCGGCCGCGTTGGCGCGCACCTGGCGCTGAAGGGTCTCCAGCGCAGCGACGGGGTCGCCGGCGGCGATGAGCGATTCGGCCGTCCGCAACATCGGTCAGTCCGCCTTCGGCAGCTGGTCGGTAAAGGTCGTGCTGCCGCCGCGTGCGCCGCTGGCCTTCTGCGGCCGATATTCGACCTCGACCTCGGTGAACGCCAAGGCCACCGTCTCGCGCGTGCCGCCGGTGTCGTCGGTGGCGTGCTGGACCGCGCTGACACGCGCGCCCTTGAGCGTGATGATGAAGAAGTCTTCCTGCTCACCGCCTGCGCGGCGCATCGTCAACTTGGCTTCCTTGACTTCGTCGTTGGTCGCCAGTGCCGACATCAGCGCCGTGGTCGCCAGGTCGATGTGCTTGTGGACCGTCAGGGCCGTGTACGAACGCCGTGCGGTCGCGTGCGTGTGGCCGAGCGCCGAACTCGCCGACAGTCCCCACTGCCAGGCGGTCACGACGATGTCGTCCACGTGCCCGGGGCTGCTGGCCTCGCCCTTGATCTTGCCTGCGCGTTTCGTCTGGATGTGCAGGAAGACGTCAGCGGCCGAACCGCCTGCGCTTGTTCCACTGATGTTCGCCGGCGCCATAGCGACTCCGATTCACGACTCACGAGGCGGCACCGTGTGCGGGCGGGCCCACGAATTGCGGCGCCCGGCACACGGCATGGCGTCAGGTGATCTCGGTGGTCTTGACGTTCCAGCCGAACTTCACTTCGCCAGTCAGAGCGCCCTTCTCGTCCTGCGCCTTGTACGCGAAGTCGATCGAGCCGTAGCTCATCGTGACGTTCTCGCTGATGTCGCCACCGCTGGAGCCCGACGGCTGGACCGAGGTGATGTACACCTCCTTCATGGTGACCTTGAGGAAGTCCTTCTGCCCTTCGCCGGCCTTGCGCGACGTCATGATCACTTCCTTGAAGTGCGCGCCTTGCGCGCACTTCTTGGCCAGGATGGGCGAGGCCTTGTCGTAGCTGTGCATGAAGCTCACTTCGCCAGGCTCGGCCTTGCCCTTGCCGCTGCCGCCGCCGGCAGTAACCGCAGTGGCGTTGCTCAAACTCCAGCTCCACGCGAGAACCTGAACCTCGCCCTTGTGGTCCTTGTGGGTCGCTTCGCCGTCAACGCCATCGAACTTGATGTGGGTGTCTATTGCCATGATGGGATTCTCCTGAGAGGTCTGAACGGTTCCGAGGGGAGGGTCACTGTTGACGCGCGGTCAGCCGGAGATGAGGGTCGCTTGCTGCGCTACTTCTTCTGCGACGGCAGTGTCGACACCAGACGCAGCGACACCGTCAGCCCCTCGAGCTGATAGTGCGGCCGCAAGAAGAACTTCGACGTGTAGTAACCCGGGTTGCCCGCCACGTCTTCGACCACCACCTCGGCAGCGGCCAGCGGCTTCTGGGCCTTGACGACGTCCGACGAATTGGCCGGGTCGCCGTCGACGTAATTCATGATCCAGTTGTTGAGGTACTTCTCCATCGCCGCCCGTTCCTTGAACGAGCCGATCTTGTCTCGCACGATGCACTTCAGGTAGTGGGCGAAACGGCAACACGCGAACATGTATTGCAGCCGGGCTGCCAGGTTGGCGTTCGCCGTCGCGTCGGGGTCGTCGTACTCGAACGGCTTCTGCAGCGACTGTGCGCCTATGAACGCCGCGAAATCACTGTTCTTGCGGTGAAGCAGCGGCATGAAGCCGTTCTTGGCAAGCTCTGCCTCCCGCCGGTCGCTGATCGCGATCTCCGTCGGGCACTTCATGTCCACGCCGCCGTCGTCGGTCGGGAAGGTGTGCGCCGGCAGACCTTCGACGGCACCGCCGCTCTCGACACCGCGGATGCTGGTGCACCAGCCATAGAGCTTGAACGAGCGGTTGATATTGACCGCCATTGCGTAAGCCGAGTTGGCCCAGGTGTACTTGCTGTGGTCGCCGCCGCCGGTCTCTTCCTCGAAGTTGAAGGCCTCGACCGGGTTGGTCTTGGCGCCGTAGGGCAAGCGCGACAGAAAGCGCGGCATGGCCAACCCGACGTAGCGCGCGTCCTCCGACTCGCGCAGCGATCGCCAGGGTGCGTACTCAGGCGTGGTGAAGATCTTCGTCAGGTCGCGCGGGTTGGCGAGTTCTTGCCAGGAGCTCATCTGCATGAGGGCGGGGTTGGCCCCGGCGATGAACGGCGCCAGCGCCGCAGCGGCGATCTTCGTCAGCTCGCCGAGCATCTCGACGTCGGGCGGCGTGTGGTCGAAATAGTAGTCGCCGACGAGGCAGCCGAAGGGGTAGCCGCCGAACATGTCGTACTCTTCCGTGTAGATCTTCTTGAAGAGCGGGCTCTGATCCCACGACGTACCCTTGTAGCGTTTGAGCGTCTTCGCAACGTCGGATTTGGAAATGTTGAGCACGCGAATCTTCAGCATCTCGTCGGTCTCGGTGTTGCTGACGAGATAGTGAAGCCCGCGCCATGCGCTCTCGAGCTGCTGGAATTCGGCCTGGTGCAGGATCGCGTTGACCTGCTCCGACAGCTTGCGGTCGAGCTCGGCAATCATCGCCTCGATCGAGACCAGCACGTCGGCGCCAATCAATTGAGCCCGCGAAAGCGCCTGCTGGGCGAGCGTGAGGACGGCCTGCTCGACCGCGCTGCGAGCCTCGTCGCTCTTGGGCTTGAATTCCTTGTTCAGCAAAGAGGTGAACTCGTTGCCTTCGAAGGTGACACCTTGCAGGGCGGCTGCAGCTTGGGTGGAAACGTCTGCCATGGCGCTGGTTTCTGGGTGGGCTGTCGTGGTTCGGGGAGGGTCAGGTCAGCGGCTCACTGGCCTTCGCCGGCGGCCGGCGGCGGCGGCTCGGCCTTTTGCGCCTTGACCGCGGCCAGCGACTTCAGCAGCGCCTCGTCCTTGACCACCTTGGCGATCAATTCCTCGGCGCCCGTCTTGCCGTCCATGTAGGTGATCAGGTTGGCCAACTGCTGGCGCGCCTCGAGCAGCTGCTTCAGCCCCTCGACCTTGGCCGCCACCGCCGCCGGCGAGAAATCCTCCATGCTCTCGAACGTGATGTCGACTGCGATGTTGCCTTCGCCAGTCAGGGTGTTGGGCACCTGGAACGCGACACGGGGCTTCATCGATTTCATGCGGGCGTCGAAATTGTCGACGTCGATTTCGAGGAACTTGCGGTCGGCCACCGGCGCGAGTGGCTCCGCAGGTTTTCCCGAGAGGTCCGACATCACGCCCATCACGAACGGCAACTGCACCTTCTTTTCGGCGCCGTAAAGTTCGACGTCGTATTCGATCTGGACCCGCGGCGCTCGATTGCGGGCTATGAATTTCTGACTGCTGGTGGCCATGCTCTCTCCACTGGGGTCGGGGTCGTTGCTCGGGTCCGTCAGGTCTGGTTGTTCAGCCCCGCCAGCCGCTCCACCTGGCTCACGCCGTCGGGAGCCACGTCGCGGATGATGTCGATAAAGGACAGGTTGATCAAGCGCTGTGCCCGTCGGATGAGCAGCGGTGCCGGGTTGCTGGGTTCATTGTGCTCAATCCAGACACAAATGCGCTCGAGTTCGCGCACCGCGTCCGTCCGATTGAGGATGGCCCCGGGCGACGGCGCCGGTGATGCGGATGCAGCGGGGCCATCGATGACCGGCGCCGAATCGCCGCGGCACCGCGCGACGGCGTCGACCACCACCTTCAGCAGGCCCAGCAGCGCCGAAGCGTCTGGAACCCGGTCCGCCGGCAGACGCTGCTCAAGCACGGCAACGATGGCCAGGCCGCAGTCGTGTGCCGTGCGTGCGTCATCGGCCACCTGCGGCTGCGCCTTCAACAGCATGTCAAGCGCCTGCAGGATGCCAGGTTCGGTCGGCACGACCTCGCCCGGGTCGGGTTCGGCGCGGTTCAGTCCAAGCTCGAGATCACGCACGGTGGGACCACCGCGCGTGGGCGCCAGGGGGGCCGAGCGCAGGTCGGCGAGCCCCTCAGTGATCGCCAGCAGCGGTGCGAATGCACTCAGCCGCATCGTCGGATCGTCGTTGTCGGCAGCGTCGAGTTGTGGATGCACCGTGGCCCAATGCCGCTCAAGCAGGCCGCGCAGCAATGCGAGCCCCTGCGCCGCCCCTGACAGTCCATGCAGTCGGGCACCTCCGCGCACGAGCCAGACGGCAATGCGCATGTCGCGCGTGCGGTGCGCGAGCTGCAGCGCCAGGTCGACGACAGTCGGCCAGTCGGGCGGCTCGGGTGGGTAAGTCTTGTCGCCGTACTGGACTTCGGGCTTTCCCACCCCAGCGCGCTCGAGTGCCAAGAACTGCGGGTCGTAGGCAGGATCATCCCCGCTGGGCCGCGTCTCCGACAGCGGAGTCAGCAGGGATTCGAGATCGATCTGGAAATCCGGCATGGGGTGCGAACTCGGCCACGAGGAGCCAGATCCGACATATGACGCACTTTAGAAGCCTGTCGCACGGCGGGCAGTGGTCGAAAGTCATTTGCGACCTCGGCGACACCGTGGCCCGGCCCGTCGGACTCGGGGTCAACTGAGCAACGACTTCAACACCTCGTACAGCCTGCGTGGCTGCACGGGTTTGAACAGGACGGGATCGCCGGCGGCGGCGACGCGGCTCACCTCGTCACGCGCGGTTTCGCCCGTCACCAGCACCGCCGGCACCTCACGCCCGCACAGGCGGCGGATGTTTTCGATGACCTCGGCGCCGTCCGGACCGTCGCCCAGGTGCAGGTCGCTCAGCACGAGGTCGACGTGCCCTTCGAGCGACGCGACAGCACGTTCGGCCTGCACCCCGTCGGACGCCGTCATCACGTGGTAGCCCCACTCCTGCAGCAGGGCCCTCAGGCCTTCCCGGATTGCTTCCTCGTCGTCGACGACGAGCACCATGCGAGGCGTCTGCACGGTCATCGGCAGGGTGTCCGCCGGCGCCAGGTCCTCCTGGATGCCGGGCAGCCCGCCTATGACCAGGCCGACCCGGAACATCGTGCCTCGACCAGGCGTGGAGTGCACCTCGAGCCGGTGGCCCAGCAGCTTCGCCAGCCGCTTGACGATGGCCAGCCCCATGCCCAGGCCACGGCTTCGCTCCCGCTCGGCGCGCCCCACCTGGTAGAACTCATCGAAGATACGCGGCAGCTCTTGCTCGGCGATGCCGCAGCCCGTGTCCCAGATCTCGATGTTCACGGCGTGCGCCTTGCTGCGCGCCACGACGACGATGCCGCCGCGACTGGTGTACTTGATGGCGTTCTGTACCAGGTTGCCTAAGATGCGCTCGAGCAGTTGCGGGTCGCTGGTGACCGATTTGCCTCCCGGCGAGAAGCGCAGGCCGAGCCCGGCGAACTCCGCCTGGCCGGCGTACTGCATATGCAGCCGGCGGAACATGTCGCGCAGCGGGAATGTCTGCAGCCGCGGCATGAGCGCGCCGCCGTCCAGGCGCGAAATGTCCAGTATCGCGTTGAAGGATCGGTCGAGCCCGTCGATCGCCAGCATCAGGTTGCGTGCAAGCGGCTCGTCGGGCGAGCGCTGCAGCCGCTTGTGCAGCGTCGCCGCGAACAACCCCAGGGCATGGACGGGCTGGCGCAGGTCATGGCTGGCGATGGCCAGGAACCGGCTCTTCTCCTCGTCGGTGCGGCGGGCTTTGGCGAGTTCGTGCTCCAGCTCGCCGGAGCGCTCGATCTGCTGCAGCAGCGCCACGATCGTCTGGCGGCGCGACTCGAAAGCCTGCCACGCCATCGCCGCCGACGCCAGGCTCGCAACGGCGCCGGCAAACAGCCAGCCGGACGCCCACCCTGCAGCCGCGCTGCTGGCGGCCAGTGGCAAGAGCGAGAAGACGAGCGCCGACGCGCGGCCCGAAGCCAGCGCACCTGCGGCGAGGACACCGGCGACACTGGCCAGCATCGCCAGCAAGGGCCTCAATTCGGCAGGCGCCCACCACGCCGGCAGCGCCGCCGCGACAGTGCCTGCCGCGGCGAGCCCGGCCAGCCGTGCTGGAGTCGCCCGCTCGGTCTGGTGCGTGACCCAGGCCATGGCAGCCGCCACGGCCACCATGCTGCATCCCCAGCCCCAACCGACAGCAGACGGCCAACCGCCGAAGGCAACGGCCACGAACGGCACCTGGATGATCCACAGCGCGGCAACGAACCGCAGCTGCCGGGTCGCCTGGTGCATGGCGGCGTCGTGAGCCCGCCGGTTCAACGCAAGGTGCTCGGTGTACGTCGTGTCCGGCGCCGCGTCGTCGACGGCTTCGCAGCGGCCTTCGACCGCGACGAGGCTCGCACGGCGCGCCGGAGCCGAGTGAGGGTCACGCACCTCGATCATTGGCCGCGGACCCGACTGCATGCGCTGCAGGCGGCGCCCACACTCACCGGAAGAGGCTGATCAGGTGCGAGCGCGAGCGCACGTCCAGCGCCAACAGCAACGACGACACGTAGTTCTTGACGGTACCGAGCGAGAGTTTCGTTGCCATGCTGATCTCCTGGTTCGTGCACCCGGAGAGCACCAGCTCCAGGATTTCCAGATGGCGCGGCCCCAGTTCCGCGACGCGGTCGTAGGCGGCCGTGACGGGCAGGCGCGGAAACGATGCCGTGCCGATCGGCGGTAGCCTGCCTTCGATGCTGTGCGGCGACTGCAGGATCGAGACCAGTGCATCCTGCAACTGATGCACGTTGGAGCCCTTGCTGAGGTAGCCGACGGCACCGAGCACGCGCGCCTGGCGCACGACGAACTCGTCCTGGGTCGCGCTGAACACGGCCACACGCGCCAACGGGTGCTTCTGCAGGAACAGCCGCAGACCCTGGAGCCCTTTGCTGTCGGCCAGGTTGAGGTCCAGCAGCACCAGGTCGATGCCCGGCACGGCAGCGAAGATGCGGATGGCTTCTTCGAGCGTGTCGGCCTCCAGCCACCGCACGGCGGCGCCGCGCACCTCGGTGACGGCAGACTTCACGCCGACGCGGACGAGTTCGTGATCGTCGACCAGCAGGACTTGCGGGGCAGTCGGCATGGGTTCGATTCGGTCGAATGGCAAGGGGCGGCAAAGTGTTCAGGGCATTCGGTGTTGGCCAGCATGGCGTGGCGGCAGCCACGCCCCGCGTGTCGCGTTCAGCAGTCGACGACCTTCTGCTCGAGGCGCCGGCCGAGTATGTCCGATGCGTCGTCGCAGCCATTGCCGACGACCGTCTCAGGTGACCCTCCGCCGGCGGCCGTCATCCGCTTGGCCAGTGCGCGAGACTTCTGCACGGCTTGGCGCTGGATCGCTTTCGCTCGCATCAGCGACAAGCGCTTGCGGCATCTGAACGGTGCCGGGCAGTTGGCTTGCGGCGTCGAACGGCAGAACCGGCCTCGGCGCCAGCGGCGCAGGCGGCTTGGCCACAGGAAGGTCGAGCGGCGCCTCGACGGCGACAGGCGGAAACGCTGCCACGGTTGGCTCGCTATCGGGTGTCGCGCACGCGGCGACCACCGCCACAAGGAGGACACCCACGGCCCGGTCCGCGATAGCGGCCAAGCCAAACCTCGCCCGGGCGGATGTCGCGCGGCACATCGTGTGATTCCTCAAGTCGGCTTGCGGAAGTGTTCGTGAATTCGGCGGCCGTGGCAAGACGCCGTTGGGCTGGCTGGCCGGTGACCAGCTCGGCCGGGGGTGTGCCGCCGGGGTCAATGCCAGGTGGCGAGTCCAAACCGGGCCTGACCCGGAGGGCTGCGCCAGCGGCGCCGGCTGCTCGAGCATGATCTGACGCGCCCGCCGTTCGAGGGGGTCAACGCTCATCTTGCCGAGCGCCAAGGCGGGGCACCCGTTCCATGTGATGAAGAACCTGTTCCGCCACCGCGAGGTCTGAGGACACCGGAACTGAAAAACCCCAATCGAATCAACGATCTGGGGTTCCCTGTGGGGCCGGACAGGACGTCCGGAGACGTCTAGCATGTCCCGTCGTCCGATCAAGCCCTGGCGACCTCGCTGCTGCGCTCGGTGAGAGCCGAACCATCACGGCGGGCGAGGACGGCATGTCGACATCGGCGGCGGGACTCAAGGGGGAGACCTTTCACTGGCAGCACCCGTTGTGGGGCGTTGAAGCTGCCTGCTGCATCGAGCTTGCCCTTGCACCGCGCTACCTTCCAAGCGGCAGGTACAGCGTCAACGGCGCGTCCTGAAACGCCTTGAATCCAAAGTGCTCGTAGAAAGCCTTGGCGACATCGTCCTTCGCGTCCACAAGCAACGCGTACGCGGCGACCTGCTGGCGCGCCTTCAGGCAGCGATCGACGGCGCAGCCCAGCAGAAGCTTGCCTATACCCAAGCCTCGCTGATCGGTTCGGCACGCAAGCCGTCCCATGCGAAAGCAGGGCACCGGGTACCCAGGCAACTTCTTGCGTTCCATTTCGGAACGACGCTGCCGGTCGACCTCTGCCGCACTGAGCGTGTAGTAGCCCAGGATGCGCTCTGGCTGCGACGACTCGGTGAGCACGTAGATGGAACTGATGCCGCGTCGGCGGTGCTGCTCGGCGAAGCGACGAAGGTACTCGTCCAGCGCCGGAACTCCGCACTCGAACCCCTGCCGATCGTGAATCGCCGAGTCGAGTGCCAGGTCGTCAAGCACGCCGAACCTTGCGGCGCACCTGTGTCAGGGCTGCCTTGAGGGCTGGGTTCGGAGCGAACGCCGAGTCCAGCGCGCTGGCGAACGCGGTGAAATCGCGGTCGGTGAGCGTGAGGCGCGCTTCGCGGTCGAGCAGCACTTGGGCCTTCTCCTTCGCGGCCACGCGTACAAAGCCGGCCATCGTGGTGCCCAGCAAGGCGGCTGCCCTTGCCACGATGGCCTTCTCGTCGGCATCCATCTTGAGATCGAAACGCGCAGCGGTGGTCATGAACAGCTCCAAACTGTGGATACGGCATTTTACCGTATCTGATCATGGAGGATGGATTCTCTTGCCGTGAGTTCTGGCCGAGGCTAGAGCTTGTCCTTGGCCTTGGCGTTGTTACTCCGTGTGGGGGAAAGGGCGTAGCGAGTCGATCTCATGGTGCCTCTCGGTTCGTCCTTGGGCTCCCGTCAAATGACGGAACTTGGAGGGTTCCCCTCCGCGTTTCCCGTCAATTCCCGTCAAAAGTGACGGGATTTCGTGGTCGGCCGTGAGACGAGCTGAAAAGCAATAGCCCCTGATTTCTTCAACGAAGTCAGGGGCTTAGGGGGCGTCATCAGACGCCGTGGAGCGAGATCACATGTGGTCGATCATCACCTGTCCGAAACCGGAGCATGACACCTGCGTCGCGCCTTCCATCAGCCGCGCGAAGTCGTAGGTGACCCGCTTGCTGGCAATGGACTTCTCCATGCTGCTGATGATCAGGTCGGCAGCCTCGGTCCAGCCCATGTGGCGCAGCATCATCTCGGCCGACAGGATCTCGGAACCCGGGTTGACGTAGTCCTTGCCGGCGTACTTGGGCGCGGTGCCGTGGGTGGCCTCGAACATCGCCACCGAGTCGCTCAGGTTCGCACCCGGAGCGATGCCGATGCCGCCGACCTGCGCGGCCAGGGCGTCGGAGACGTAGTCGCCGTTCAGGTTGAGCGTGGCGATCACCGAGTACTCGGCCGGGCGCAGCAGGATCTGCTGCAGGAAGGCGTCGGCGATCGAGTCCTTGATGACGATCTCGCGGCCCGTCTTCGGGTTCTTGAACTTGCACCACGGGCCGCCATCGATCGGCTGGGCGCCGAACTCGCGCTGCGCCAGCGCGTAGCTCCAGTCGCGGAAGCCACCCTCGGTGAACTTCATGATGTTGCCCTTGTGCACGATGGTCACGCTGGGCTTGTCGTTGTCGACGGCGTACTGGATGGCCTTGCGCACCAGGCGCTCGGTGCCTTCGCGGCTGACGGGCTTGATGCCGATGCCCGAGGTGTTGGGAAAGCGGATCTTCTTGACCCCCATCTCCTCCTGCAGGAACTTGATGACCTTCTTTGCCTTCTCGCTCTCGGCCTCGAACTCGATGCCGGCGTAGATGTCCTCCGAGTTCTCGCGGAAGATCACCATGTTGGTCTTCTCGGGTTCCTTCACCGGGCTGGGCACACCCTTGAAATACTGGATCGGACGCAGGCAGACGTAGAGGTCGAGCTCCTGGCGCAGCGCCACGTTCAGGCTGCGAATGCCACCGCCCACAGGCGTCGTCAGTGGCCCCTTGATCGAGACCACGTAATCGCGCACGGCGTGCAGCGTCTCTTCCGGCAGCCAGACGTCGGGGCCGTAGACGCGCGTGCTCTTCTCGCCGGCGTAGACCTCCATCCAGTGGATCTTGCGCTTGCCGCCGTAGCTCTTGGCGACCGCCGCGTCGACCACCTTCAACATCACCGGCGTGATGTCCATGCCGGTGCCATCGCCCTCGATGAAGGGAATCACCGGCTGGTCGGGCACGTTCAGCGAGTAGTCCGCGTTGACGGTGATCTTCTGCCCGGTCGAGGGCACCTTGATGTGCTTGTACATGGTCGTGGTCTCCACTGGGTCGCGCCGCATCGGCGACGGTTGGTCTTGTCGGTCGGGAAGCGTGAAATTCTATGCCAGCGCTGCTGTCGTTCCACTGACGGGAGATGTCGCCGGCCCGGCGTCGAGCCGGTACCCGCGCCGCGCGGCCAGAGTAGTGCGCATCG
>Ga0105090_10000768_pt1 | contig 16455 bp, 11 predicted proteins | sample PPLLak3March2015_FD_79110 | JGI IMG/M metagenome (GOLD analysis project Ga0105090, IMG submission 79110) | Freshwater sediment microbial communities from Prairie Pothole Lake near Jamestown, North Dakota, USA - PPLs Lake P7 Core (1) Depth... | ecosystem: Environmental > Aquatic > Freshwater >... | reverse complement strand
GTGCACAGCCTCACCAAGTTCATGAACGGCGCCAGCGATCACATCGCCGGGGCCGTGTGCGGCACCACGGCGTTCATCATGAAGCTCATGGACCTGCACACGGGCTCGCTGATGCTGCTCGGCCCGACGATGGATCCGCAGGCCGCCTTCGACATCAGCCTGCGCCTGCCGCACCTCGGCCTGCGCATGGCGGAGCACAGTCGCCGCGCGCACGCGTTCGCGACCCGCCTCGTCGAGTGCGGGTGGCCGGTCACTTACCCCGGCCTGCCGACGCATCCCGACCACGAGTTGTTGCAGCGGCTGGCGAACCCGGACTTCGGCTTCGGCGGGCTGCTCACGCTCGACCTGGGGACGCGCGAGCGCGCGTTCGACTTCATGGGACGGCTGCAGAACGAACACCAGTTCGGGCTGATGGCGGTGAGCTTGGGCTACAGCGAGACGCTGATGTCTTGCTCGGCCGCGTCCACCAGCAGCGAGATGCCCGAGGACGAACTCGAGAAGGCGGGGATCCGCCCCGGCCTCGTGCGGCTGTCGCTCGGCTACACCGGGACGCTGGAGCAGCGCTGGGAGCAGTTGCGCTCGGTGCTCGTCGACATGGGTCTCATCCGCAACGCTTGAAGCGTGCGAACAGCGCGTCGTGCACCGTCGTGTCGACGGGGCCCACGGCGAGCCATTCCAGCATCAGCGCGTCGAGATCGGCCGGCGTGGGGCGTTCGCCGCGCCCCATCGACGCGACCAGGCGCTGCATCTGGTATTCGCGCCGCAACGGCTGATCCTCGGGCGGTGTTTCCTTGTCGGCGAGCAACTCTGCGCGTATGCACAGCATCCGCAGCGTCGCCTCGTTGGCCGCGAGGTCCGCGCTGATCTCGCCGGTCGCGGCCTTGTCCAGCTGCTGTTCCAGGATGGCGCGCGTTCCCCTGGGCGCATGCTCGAGGCCCGCCACTGCGGTCGCTGCCGACGCGCGCAATGCCTCGCAGTCGTCGGGCGACCCACCCTGCACGGTTGCGAGTGTGTACGCGCGGACCTGGGCGGCGGCCGCAAACAGGTCACTCCAGCCGCGTTGCGCGGCGGCCTCGCGGTGTTGGCGCAGGGCTTCGCTGCAGCGATCGTGCGCTTGCCTGAACCGCTGGCGCAGCTCGCGCGCGGACGCCCGCGGCAGGTCGAGCGACTCGAACTGGGCGCGGGTGTCGTCAAGCTGCTTCACGGCAGATAGCAACGGCTCGTCCGCCAGCCCGGCTACGCGCTCCAGTTCTTCGCACAGGCCGATCGCTTGTGCCTGGTTGGCTTCGAGAGTGGTTCCCTGCGCGGCCCATTCCTGCGCGCTGCGATTGAAGACGGCGTCGCAATGCTGCCGGAACTCCTCCCAGAGCGCGTTGTCCTGGTGGCGCGGAATCACGCCGACGGTCTTCCAGGCCTGCTGCAGGCGCTTGGCTTCCTCGATGGCCTGGCGAGTGTCCTCGAGGGTCACCAGCGCGGCGGCGCGGCCGACGATATCGCGCTTCGCCTGCACGTTGCGGGCGTACTCGGCGTCGAGGCGCGCCTGCAGGTCGTCGAGCAGCGCGTGGAGGCGTTCCTGCAGCGATTTCGCGACGGATTGATCGACCGGAGCATACTGCTGCCACTCGCGTCGCGACTCGACGATGGCCTGCCGGATCAGGCGCCAGTTCGGCTGCTCGCCGGACTGCTCGGCCGCGAAAGTCGTGAGCCGTTCGAGCAACGCCTCGCGTTTCGCCTGGTTCTCCTTGCGCTTCTCGGCCTGGCGCGCGAAGTGCTCGCGACACGGCTCGTAGGCGCGCTCGGCGGCCTCGTCGAACTGCTGCCACTCCGGCGTGGGCTCCTCACCCGCGCCCCGGTGCAGCGTGCGCCATTCGTCCCGCAGCCGGCGGATCTGCCGCGCGAGTTCTTCGGGTGAGATCTCAGCGCCCACCAGGGATTGCATCCGCTCGATCAACTCGGAGCGTTTCGGCGCGACCCGGAACGTCTTCCAGTCCTTCAGTTCCTCGAGTCGCGCGTCGACCTGCTGCAGCTTGCGCGCGAACCACTCGGGCAGGGCGGGGGCCTGCGGCAGCTTCTCCGCGATGGTTTCGCGCAGACGGGCGGCGCGTGCCGTCGCGCCGTGATCGAGCGCCGCTTCCGCCTGGCGCAGCAGTCCCACCAGGCTGCGCACGGCCGCGTCGTCCGCTTCGCGTTGCGCCCGCTCGGCCTGGCGCTCGGCCTCGTTCATCCTGGCCTGCTCGGCGGCCGCCGATTCCGCGGCCTGTGCCTCGAGTTCGCGCTGGCGCCGAGTTTCTTCGGCGGCGAGGGCGGCGGCGCGCTGTTCCTCTGCTTTTGCCTCGAGCGCCTGGCGGTGCCGGTCCAGGGTCTCGCGCGCACGTTCGAGGTGCTGATCCACCTGGCGCTGAACGTCCGGTGTCGCGTGCAGCGCGATCGTGCGCCACTGGGCCTCGAGCTGTGCGAGCCGCGCCGCATACGATGCGTCGCAAAGTCGCTCGGCGTGTCGGGCGACGGCCGCGGCGGCGGCGTCCACCTCCGCCTGCTGTTGCTCCGTGCGGCGGAGTTGGGCCAACTGTGCATCGCGCGCGGTAGTGAGGATCCGGTGAACGGCCTTGTCGTTGCCGTGGCGGGTGGCCCGGATCAGGTCGCGCAGCTGGTCAGGAGCCGTGACGGCGCGTGCCGCCATCTGGCGGATGCGTGTCGAGCTGCCGTCGAGCACCCACTTGCCGACGGCGGCCATGTCGCCGGCGGCGATGGCCTGCGACAGACTCGCTTCTTCCTCGCGCGCCCGCGCTGCGGGGTCGGGTCGCGGCGGCGATTCGACCGGGGCTTGCGGTTTGCTTACAGCCGGCGCGTCGGCCGTGGGAGTCTTCTGACCGAAGAGGCGAGATAGGAATGACATCGTGGGGCGTGCGGACCAGTTTGGCCGATCATACCAAGAGAACCGCAGTTGGCCCGTTGCGACGGTGCACGTCATCGCCTCGCTGACGGGCGACCAGACGGTTAAGCTGGTGCCCGTCAGCGTGTTCGGATAGCCAACCGGGAGGGCAGAGACGAGTGACCGACCTTGGTCCCAGGACGGCCGGGCGCTCATCGCGCTTGCGGCGATGGGTCGGGACCGCATTCTTCTGCTTGCCGTTCGTGCTGGTCATCGCGGGCGGCCTGCTTTGGTACGAGATGGAGACGTCACGCGTGCAGGCGCGCTATCTGAGCGGGCTCGGGCGCGAAATGACCTGGCAGGTCGAGCCCGGCGCCAGCGACTCGATCCGGTTCCCGCAGCACGGTCCGTTCGACGAGCGGCTCGGTTACGCCGCCTTGCCGGGGCTGCAGGAGCGGCTGGTGGAGCGCAACTTCAGCATTGCGGAGCAGGCGCGCATCTCGCCACGCTTGGCCCAGGTGGTGGACCTGGGCCTGTTCGCGCCGTATCGCGAAAAGACGAAAGCCGGCCTGACGGTGCTCGACTGCGCCGGTGAACCGCTCTTCAGCGCGCGATACCCGGAGCGGGTGTACACGGATTTCGACGCGGTGCCGCGCCTGATGGCCGACAGCCTGATCTTCATCGAAAATCGCGAGCTGCTGTCGAACCGACACCCGACGAAGAACCCGGCGATCGAGTGGGACCGCTTCAGCAAGGCCGCGTTCGATCAGGTCGTGCGCAGGTTCCAGCCCGGGCACGAGGCGCCGGGCGGCAGCACGCTGGCCACGCAGATCCAGAAGTACCGGCACTCTCCCGAGGGCCGCACGGCGTCCGGCGAGGAGAAACTGCGCCAGATGGCGTCCGCTTCGCTGCGCGCCTATCTCGGTGGCGAAGACACCACGGCGGTGCGACGGCAGCTTGTGGTGGACTACCTCAATACCGTGCCGCTCGCGGCCTGGCCGGGCTACGGCGAGATCATCGGCCTGGGGGACGGCCTGTGGGTCTGGTACGGCCGCGACTTCGACGAAGCCAACCGGCTGCTGCGGGACGAAGCCGCGCCGTTGGCGCCCCGCGCCCTGGCCTTCAAGCAGGCCCTGTCACTGATCGTCTCGCAGCGCCGGCCGTCGGGTTTCCTGTTGGCAGATCCATCCGAGCTTGACGGTTTCACGGACACCTTCCTGCGCCTGATGGCCGATGCGGGGCTCATTACGCCGTCGCTCCGCGATGCGGCGCTGGCTCAACCACTGGTGCGGCGCCAGGGCCGTCTGGGGGCCAGGCAGGTCTCTTTCGTCGATCGCAAGGCAGCGACCACGGTCCGCAGCCACGTCGCCGGATTGCTCGGCCTGCGTCAGCTCTACGAGCTCGACCGGTTCGATCTCGTGGCGTCGTCCACGCTCGATGCAGCCCTGCAACAGGCCGTCGCAGCGCAGCTGCGGGCGCTGGCCGAGCCCGCCGCCGCCGCGGCCGCCGGACTGATGGAAGTGCGGCTGCTCGCGAACGCCGACCCGTCCAAGGTGATCTACAGTTTCACGCTGTTCGAACGCACCGCGCACGCCAACGTCGTGCGGGTCCAGGCGGACACCCTCGACCAGCCCTTCGACATCAACGAGGGCACCCGGCTCGACCTCGGCTCGACCGCCAAGCTCCGCACGCTGGTGACGTATCTCGAGATCGTCGCCCGGCTGCACGAGCGCCTGGCGCCGCTCACCGCCGAAGAGCTGCAAGCCGTGCCCGTCGCCTCGCGGGATCACATCGGACGCTGGGCGGTCGACTACCTTCGTGAAGCGGAGGGTGAGGCGCGCGGCCTCGGCGCGATGCTCGAGGCGGCCATGGACCGGCGCTATTCGGCGAGCCCGGCGGAAAGCTTCTTCACGGGCGGCGGGCTGCTCACCTTCCAGAATTTCGACCCGGCCGACAACGCTCGCGTGTTGACCGTGCGCGAGGCGCTGCAGCGCTCGGTGAACCTGGTGTTCATCCGCCTGATGCGCGACATCGTGCAGCACACGATCTCGGAGCTGCCGACCTCGAGCGCCACGCTGCTCGACGACGAGAACGACCCGAAGCGCAGGGAATACCTGGCGCGCTTCGCGGATCGCGAGGGCCGCGAGTTCCTTTCGCGCTTCTATCGCAAGTACCAGGCCAAGGACCCGGCGGACATCGAGGCGCTGCTGCTGCAGGGTGTTCGTCCGACGCCCAGGCGCCTCGCGGCGGTCTTCCGGCTGATCGAGCCGGAGGCGAGCGTCGGGGAGTTCGAGGCTTTCCTGCGACGCAACCTGCCGGATGCCCAGATCCCAGATGCCACGATCCCGCGGCTGTACGCGGATTACGCCATCGAACGCTACGACCTGGCCGATCGCGGCTACATCGTGGGCGTTCACCCGCTCGAGCTGTGGCTGGTCGGGTTTCTGCGCACGCAGCCTGCGGCTACGCTGCAAGAGGTGATCGACGCGAGCCGGGAGCAGCGCCAGACCGTCTATGGCTGGCTGTTCAAGACGCGCCACAAGAGCGCGCAGGACAGCCGCATCCGGACGATGGTCGAACTCGAGGCATTTCAAGAGATCCACCGGGCGTGGCAGCGGCTCGGCTATCCATTCGACTCGCTCACGCCATCGTATGCGACGGCGTTGGGCAGCTCGGCCGACCGTCCCGCCGCGCTCGCCGAACTGGTGGGCATCCTGTTGAACGACGGTGTGCGCCAGCCGACGCTGCGGGTGGACGCGTTGCGCTTCGCAGGGGGCACGCCGTACGAAACGCGCTTCGAGGCGCAGCCGCCACCCGGCGTCCGCGTGCTGCCGGCCGACGTGGCGCAGACCGCGCGCCGTGCCCTGGCGCTGGTGGTCGACTCCGGCACTGCCCGGCGGCTCAACGGTGTCTTCACCGCGCCGGATGGCACGCGCCTGGCCATCGGCGGCAAGACCGGCACGGGCGATCACCGCTTCGAGACCTACGGAAAGAATGGCGTGCTGCTGTCTTCGCGCGTCGTGAGCCGCTCGGGCACGTTCGTATTCTTCATCGGCGAGCGGCATTTCGGCACGCTCACCGCGTACGTCAAGGGACCGGAGGCCGAGCGTTACCAGTTCACCAGCGCGCTGCCCACTCAGATCCTGAAGACGCTGGCGCCGCTGCTGCACCAGGAACTCAATCGCGAGGAACGCGTCGGCACCACCTGTGCGGCCGATGCTCCGGTGAGATCGGCGGGGCGGGCGCGCGCCGCAGTTCGTCCACAGCACGACGGGAAGTCCGCCGGCCCTGGCGCGGAAGCCCTCGACACGGTGCCCGCTCTCCCGTCCGACCTGCCCGACGTCCCGGCGCCGGAGTAATCCATGTCCTTCGCAATCTGGTCGCTCATCATCGGCGCGCTGCTGATCACGATGGCGCTGTCGGGCACGTTGTTGCGGAGACTGCCGTTGAGTACCGCCATGCTCTACCTGGCGGCGGGCTTCGGCCTCGGGCCCGCCGGGTTGGCGCTCATGTCGCCCGATCCGCTCGTCTACTCCGTCATGCTGGAACGATCGGCCGAGATCGCGGTGCTCATCTCGTTGTTCGCAGTGGGTCTCAAGCTCGGTCTCCCGTTGTCGGACAAGGGCTGGCGCCTGCCGGTGCGGCTCGCAATTGTTTCGATGACGATTACGGTGGCGCTGATCGCTGCCATCGGGATGGCCGGGCTCGGCCTTTCACTCGGCGCCGCGATCCTGCTCGGGGCGATTCTCGCGCCCACTGATCCGGTGCTGGCCTCGGACGTGCAAGTGGTCGAGGCGAGTGATCGTGATCGACTGCGCTTCAGCCTCACGGGCGAGGGCGGACTGAACGATGGCGCCGCGTTTCCGTTCGTGATGCTGGGCCTCGGTTTGCTCGGCCTGCACGACCTGGGTACGGGCGGCTGGCGCTGGTTCGCGATCGACGTGCTCTGGGCGATCGTCGGAGGCCTGGTCATCGGCGGTGCCCTGGGCACGCTGGTCGGAAGGCTGGTGGTGTATTTGCGCAGCCGCCACAAGGCGTCCGTCGGCCTCGATGAATTCCTTGCGCTGGGCCTCATCGCGCTGGCCTACGGGCTGGCAGTGCTGAGCCACACGTACGGATTCCTCGCCGTTCTCGCCGCCGGCGTCGCCCTGCAGCGCGTGAAGGAACGGCCAGGGGACGTCTCCAGTTCACCCCTCCGGGAAACGGGCATTCGGAGCAAGCAGGCCAACGAGGCACTTGCCACGCACTCGCAGACTGCCAGCGCTTACATGATGCAGGAGGTGCAAGGCTTCAATGAACAGCTGGAGCGAATCGCGGAGGTGGCGATCGTCCTGGTGGTCGGCGGGATGCTTGCCTATACCTACCTGCACGCAAGCGCCGCATGGTTCGTCCTGGTGTTGTTCCTGGTCGTGCGACCGGTGTCGGTGTGGGTTGGATTGCTCGGCGCGCCGGTGTCGCGCGATCAGCGGGTCCTGATCTCCTGGTTCGGCATCCGCGGCATCGGCTCGATCTACTACCTGATGTACGCGATCAACCACGGCCTGCCTCGCTCGCTGGCGGACGAACTCATTTCCCTCACGCTCACCATGGTGGCCGCCTCCATCGTGGTGCACGGGATCTCCGTGACGCCGTTGATGACCCTCTACGCCCGCAGGAAGGCACGGAGGTAGTCGGCGATTGCACGATTGCCGGCGACCGCCGCTGTAACTCACTGAAGGGTACGAACGAGCCATACCCCGAGCGGGAAGAGTACCGCCGTCACCAGTCCGCACAGACCCATGGCCAGGCCGGAAAACGCGCCCGCTTCGTCGCTCTCCTGGAACGCGCGCGCGGTGCCGATGCCGTGCGCGGCCGTGCCGAGCGCGAAGCCACGGACGCTGTGGTCGGTGATGCCCAAGGCGTCGAGCACGTACTTCGCGCCCACCGCGCCGATGATGCCGGTGGTGACCACCAGCACGGCCGTGAGCGAGGGCAGGCCGCCGAGTCGCTCGACGATGCCCATCGCGATCGGGGTCGTCACGGACTTCGGCGCGATCGACAGCAGGGTGAGGTCGCTCGCGCCGAGAAGCCAGGCGATTCCCACGGCGGAGACGAGCGCGGTCACGGCACCCGCGAGCAGCGCGCCACAGATCGGCCAGAGCGCGTGCTTCAGCTTGCCCAGTTGGGCATACAGCGGCACGGCCAGGGCCACGGTGGCGGGGCCGAGCAGGAAATGCACGAACTGCGCGCCGCCGAAATACGTTTCGTACGGTGTGTCGGTCAGCCGCAGCAGGGCCACGATCATTGCGACCGAGATCGCCACCGGGTTCAGCAGCGGATGGAATCCTGCGCGACGGTAGATCCAGTACGCCCCCTGGTAGACCACGAGGGTGAGCGTCAGGAACAGCAGGGGCGTGGCCGAGAGATAGACCCAGATCTCGGCGAGCGGCGGGGTCACGGTCAGTGCCCCTGCACGCGACGTGCGAGCAGTGCGCGCATGACCAGCGCCGTTACGGCAATGGTGAGCAGCGTGCTGAACACCAGCGAAACCGAGATCGGCAGCCACTCGTTCGTGAGCCGGTTCAGGTGCGCCATGACGCCGACCCCGGCGGGCACGAACAGCAGTGACAGGTGCCGCAGCAGGCCGTTCGCCGTGTCGCGGAGGTCTTCGGCGACGCTGCCGCGCAGGATCAGGGAGACGAAGAGCAGGGCCATCCCGACGACGGGGCCCGGCACCGGCAGCCCGAGCGCGACGACGACGATTTCGCCCACCAGTTGATAGACGAGCAGGACGGTCAGGGCGGTGAGCATGGGTGTCTCCCGGTTGTGCGGGTTCATTGTAGGCGGACAGCGGCAAGTGGCTATTGCCGCGTCGGTGCGACTCGGCGCTAGACTGTCTTTGCATTCTTCTTGAGCGCGAATCGACACAGTCGTCCATTGCGCCGATTCACGCGGTCACGGCAGGGAGCAGCCATGATCCGCACCCCCGTTCTGCGTTCCATGCCAGGCCTGTTCGGCTTGGTCGTCGCCGTGCTGGCGTTCGGCCAGCCCGTGCCAGCGTCGGCCGCTCCGCCCGGCGGCGGCATTCCGCTGCGGCCCGTGCAAGCCGGATATTGCAGTGCCATCGCGCCGGCCGACTGGCAGGCGACCGCGACGGACCCGAAGGGTACGTTGCTGGAGCTCAACAACGATGCGTTCAGCGCCTTCTACTTCATCATGGGCGTCGACGCGCTGAGCATGCAGGGCATGCCGGGCCTCGGGCATCCGACGATGCTGGTGCAATCGACCGTGGCCGGCGGCTTCCGCGGTGATCCGTTCCAGCGGATCTCGCAGCCGACCCCGTTCGGCGACCTTTACGTCCAGGAGTTCGAGTCCGCCCAGTTCCATGCGGTGGCGCTCTATCGGGCGTATCCGATGCCGATGGGCGGCTACGTCGTGCTGATGCGCATAGCGATGGGGCCGCGACAGCTCTGGGCTCGCTACGGGGCCGTGGCGGTCAACGTGGCCACTTCGACGCGTTGCCGTGCCCAGCTGACTCCCCCGCCCGGATCGGAGAGCGGGAGCCTGTCGTCGCGCAGCGCCGAGTCCACCTACAACGCCCAGCTCGGTACCGAGTATGCGCACGACCCGGACACGGGCGAGGCGTACTTGATGAATCACGGCAGCGACTGGTGGGAGGGCGGCCCCAACGGGCCCGGTTACTACAGGCAACGAGCGGGCGGCGGGTACGTGAGGCTGCAGCCGGGCCTGGGTCAGTGAGGCTGGCTGCCGGCCGTGGCGGTGCTAAGGTGTCGCGCTTCGACACTTGGGGACCGCCGAAATGCGCCGATTCTTGCTCGCTCATGCGACGCCGCTCCTGTCCGCGCTGATTGTTTCCGCGACTGCGCAAGCCGCAGGTCTCGACGCGCGCGAGGAGCGCATCGTTCGCGCGGTGGATGCGGGGCAGGCTCAGTCGCTCGCGCTGCTTGCCGAGACGGTCAACATCCCCAGCGCCACCGAGAATCATCCCGGTGTGCGCAAGGTGGGGGACGTCCTCGCGCGCGAGCTGGCGGCCCTGGGTTTCGAGACGCGCTGGGTTGATCTGCCGGCGGAGGTGGGGCGCGCCGGGCACCTCGTCGCCGTGCACCGCGGTCGCAAGGGTCAGCGGCTGCTGCTGATCGGGCACCTCGACACCGTGCTGCAGGACGAGCTGTACCGCCGCGACGGCGACCGGGCCTACGGCGCAGGCACGTCGGACATGAAGGGCGGCAATCTCGTCATCGTCGAGGCGCTGCGCGCGCTGCAGGCCACGGGCGCGCTCAAGGACCGCCAGGTGACAGTGGTCTTCACCGGGGACGAGGAGGACGTGGGCGCCCCCCATGCGGTCAGCCGCAAGTCGCTGTTCGATGCAGCGGCGGCGAGCGACGTGGCGCTCGGGTTCGAGGGCGCCGTGGATGGTGTCGCAGTCATCGGACGCCGCGGGATCGGCACGTGGCGACTCAAGGTGACGGGCACGCAGGGCCACTCATCGGGGATCTTCGGCGAGAGCCGCGGCTATGGCGCCATCTTCGAGGCCGCCCGTATCCTCGACCGCTTCCGCGAGGAGCTGCGCGAGCCCAACCTCACCTACAACCCCTCCGTGATCGTTGGCGGCACGAACGTGACCTTCGACGACGCGAGCAAGAGCGGCACGGCGCTCGGCAAGACCAACGTCATTCCGCGCGAGGTGCAGGTGACGGGTGACCTGCGGTTTCTCTCGGCGGACCAGTGGGAGTCCGCCAGCCAGAAGATGACATCCATCGTGGCCGGGAGCCTGCCGGGGACGTCTGCCTCGATCACCTTCGAGCGGGAGTATCCAGCGATGGCGCCGACGGATCGAAATCGGGAAGTGCTCGCCGTGCTCGATGCGGTGAGCCGGGACCTGGGCACGGGCCCGGTGGTCGCGCAGGATCCGGGCAGTCGCGGCGCGGGTGACATCTCGTTCGTATGCGAGGACGGGAGGCTCGCCTGCCTCGATGGCCTGGGCGCGCTTGGCGAGAACGCTCACGCGCCGGGCGAGTACCTCGAGGTCGATCCGCTGTTCGTGCAGGTGCGCCGCGCAGCGTTGCTGTTCTACCGGCTCACGCGCTGACTGCGCCACGCCTCCACTACCCGCCTGGGCGGTCACACGCGGTGCCGGAGAATCCCGAATTGCGGCGCGGCATGGATTGCGCGAGCCTGATGCCACGGACCAGAGTCAGGAGACTCCCATGAGCGTCATCAGGACGACGAGCCTGGCCGCGGCGCTGCTGGCCGGGCTGGCGTATGGGCCGGCCTTCGCCGCAGACGAGAAAACCATCCTCATCGACGGCGACCTGGCGGCAAGCGCCGAGATCCTGCCGGTCACCGTGGCGGCGCAGAAGACCTTCAAGGTGGCCGACTTCCGGTTCGGCGAGTACGTCGTGGTCTCGAGCAAGCTGGGGTGGGCGAAGGGCTCTTCCTGGGAGTGGGTCGGCCCGCTCGGGAGCGACGAAAATACTCAGAAGTTCTCGTTCGTGATGAAGGGCGCCGGGCCGGACACAGCCAGCGTGAAGGCAGTGCAGAAGTTCGAGAGCGGGCCGATCAAGCGCTACGAGGTGCTGCCTGGGGTGACGGCTGGCATCGACTCGATTTCGAGCGGCAAGGACAACCTGGTCGCCGACATCGAGCTCGGCGGCGAGCCGGCCGCCACGTGGAAGTTGCAGCTCAACGTGCAGCGCAACGTGGCCGGCGCGTCGGAAAGGGCGAAGGCTTCGTGGCTGACTGACGGCACGCGCGAGATCGCGATCGGCAACGTCAAGTCGGAAGCAGTGGACGGTGAGGACGAGGCGATGCCGGCCCGCGGCTACGAGTTCCGCGAGGGCGACCGCGCCATCGCGGCGCTGCAGTACTACGGCGGCGGGTATCCCGGCTCGAAGAAACACCTGGTGGTGTACCTGCGCAGCGACCTCGATGCGCGGACGAAGCTGCTGCTCGCGACGGCGATGACCGCGATCCTGCAGTCCAAGATCAACGCGACGCTGAACTGAGCGGGCGCAGGCGCGCGGACGGCGACGCTGAAGCGCGGCACCACCTGCTTTTTCAAGAAGGCGTGAGGCGGACCAGCAGGCAGCAGCACGTCACCCCGGCTTCGGCCTTCGCAAGTTCGTCCATCTCGATCGGCTCCACGCGCAGTCCCACCGCTTCGAGGCGCGCGCGCGTTCTCGGGTGATGCGCCGGATGGATCACTGAACCGCCGAGCGCAAGCGCATTGGCCGCGTGCGGCTCCGCCGGGTCGACGGCCACGCTGCGGTATCCGGCAAAAACGTCCGGATCCACCCACTCCGGGTTCAGCAGCACGAGTCTTTCGGCCACCTGAGTGACACCCGACTTGAGGTGCAGGCAGCCGCGGAAATTCACTTGGATCACTTCGTAATCGTAAGGCCGCAGGATCGCGGCCAACTGGTTGACGGCGGCAAGGTTGGTGCGCGACGAGAGCCCCACGTACACGCGCCGGCCGGTTACCAGCACGTCGCCGCCATCGAGCGTACCCGGCGCCTCAAGGTGGGCGAGCGGTCGGTGCCGTGCGAGCGCCGCGGCCGTCGAGGCGGTCTCAGGGCGTCGCGAGGCGGCACCTGGACGCGTGATCACGGCAACCTCATCCAGCACCACGGCGGTGTCTTCGACGAAAACGGCATCCGGCAGCCCCGGCTCCGCGGGCAGGTGCCGCACCGTCGTGCCGAGTCGTGTCAGCAGCGCCTCGTAGGCGTCGTGCTCCCGCGCGGCGCGTGCGACGTCGAGCGGCTCGCGCGCAAGGTGGGTGAGTTCGCACTCGGCGAGCGTGGGGCTGACGGCTCGGGTGTACGCGAGGAGCATTGGGGGCATGATGACGTCTGCCGTGAGCGGATGCCAACTCATGGGGATTGGCACGATTGACCACGGACGGAAGGTGTTGGCAGAGTGGCCAGATGACCAACACCCGGGTCCAGGTCTTCCTCGGCAAGGGCGGCGTCGGCAAGACGACCTGCTCCGCGGCGACGGCGCTCGCGCTCGCCGAACGCGGCGAGTCGAGCCTGGTCATTTCCACCGACCCGACGCCGTCGCTCTCGCATATCTTCGAAATCGAAGGCGAGCACCGCGAGCGCGAGGTGCAGCCGTGCCTGCGCCTGACGGAACTCGGCCTCAAGGACGTGCGTGCCATGTGGGACGAGCGCTTCGGCCGCGACGTCTACGGCGTGTTCTCGAGCTTCGTCGACATCGATTACCCCACGTTCGTCGAGTTCGTGACGGCGGTGCTGCCCGGGATGAACGAGGAGTTCATGGTCGACTACATCCGCCGCCTTGCGCTCGAATCGCGCTACCGGCACGTGGTGTGGGACACGGCGCCGCTCGGCCAGACGCTCGCGTTGCTGGGCATGCCGCAGCTGCTGGCGGAGCACCTGCGCACCGCGCCGCGGATCTATTCGCACCTGCGCACCACCGGCGAACGCAAGGAGCCGGTGATCGAGATCCTCGGGCGGTGGCGCGACCTCGCCGCAGAGTGCATGGCATTCCTCCGTAAGGAAGTCGTGCTCTCGATGGTGACGATCCCCGAGGCGCTGTCGGTGTACCAGCTCGACGACGTGGCCGAGGAACTCGCGCGTTACGAGCTGCGAATCGCGCGCCTGGTGGTCAATAACGTCGTGCAGGAGGCCGACTCGCCGTTCCTCGAGCAGAAGCGGCGGCAGCAACAGCTGCATCTCCAGCGCCTGCGCGAGCGGTACGGCGACGTGCCGATCGTCGAGATCCCGCTCTTTTCGCAGGAGGTACGGGGCGTGGAGCGGCTGCGGGCGGTCGGGCGGCTGCTGAGTCCTGCAGCCTCGCCCGGCCAATAAAGGCCACCCGTCATGCTGCATCCCGTGCGAGTGTCTGCTGGCTGGCTGACCGGCCGACTGTTCCTGTTCCTCGTGATCCTCGCGGTGCTGGTCGCGGTGGATGCCTATCGCGACGAATCCACGCTGCTCACGGCGCAGTTGAAAGGGCTGGTGCCCGACCGGGAACTCGTCGAGCGGCTCGAGGGCGGGCGGGATTCGCTCGTGCGGTTGGCCCGTGAACGCGAGCGGCAGGTCAACGAACGGCTGCGCAGGCTCCCCGGACAGACGGCAGCGCAGCTCGATGGCCGCATCGCTTCGCTGCAGTTGCAGATTGCGGAGAAAGAGGGCAGTCGCCGATCGACCATGCAGAAGACCGTTGCGTTGCTCACCGGCGAGGGATTCCAGGAGGATCTCGAGAACGAACTCGACCTGCAGTTGCTCAAGGCCGAGCGGGATGCGCTCAAGCGGCTGAAGGATGAGCTCGCCGCCCGCACCGCACAGTTGCGGGACGCAGGAGCAGAACTGCAACGGACAGCGCGTCGCACGCAGGACGCGTGGGATCAGTATTCGCTGGCACGGGAGGCGCTGGCGCGCCACGTGCGCGAGAACCCAGTGTGGGTGCGCGTGCCAGGCTCGGCGGAGTGGCGCCGTGCTGCGGAGCTGACGCGCGAAGTGAACCGCCTCGCCCGCGAGTACGACACGCGCGGCAAGGAGTTCTATCGGGCGCGGGACCGCTGGCAGAAGGCGAAGGCGGTGCCCGCGCAGGACGTCGCCCAGGTGCAGTCGGCGACGGCGTCGATCCTGGAGCCGCTCGACGAACTGATCGCCACGCGACGGGCGGCACTCGAGTCGGCCGAGCGGCAGGCCGAGAAGATCCGGCGCTCGGTGCAGGAGGTGTTCCTCCATGCGCTGCTGATCCTGATTGCTGTGACGCTGATTCCGGTGGCGATCAAGGCGCTCTGGTATCACCTGCTTGCACCGGTGGTCGAGCGGCGGCCGGCGATCCGGGTGCGTCCACGGGTGGACGGTGACGCGTCGGGCCCCGGCTCGGATGCTGCCGTCGCGATTTCTGCAAGCGAGAAGATCTCCGCGGTGTCGGTGGAGGTGACCCTGCGCGAAGGCGAAGAGCTGCTCGTGCACCCCGAGTTCCTGCAGAGTTCGTCGCACCAAGGGCGCAAGGACACGAAATGGCTGCTGAGCACGTCGTTCGTGTTCACCAGCATCGCGGCGGGCATGGCAGCGCTCACGCGCATTCGTGCCGGCGCGGGCGAGCGGTTCGTGGTCTCGAGCAAGAACGATCCGCTCGCCGAGGTCGGCACGATCACGCTGGGGCCGGGCGAAGCGCTGGTGCTGCAACCGCGCAGCCTCGTGGGTGTCGTGCAGCGCGTCGACCGGCCCGTGCGCCTCTCGCGCCGCTGGATCTTCAGCCTGAGCGCGTTCGTCACCTTCCAGTTCCGCTACCTGATCTTCGACGGCCCCGGCACGCTGCTCGTGCAGGGTTGCCGCGGCGTGCGGCTCGAGCCCGCGGGCACCGGGCGCAGCATCGACCAGAACGCGACGCTGGGATTCAGCGCCAACCTCGACTACCGGCCGCGCCGCTCGGAGACGTTCGGTGCCTACCTGCTCGGCGTGAACGGGCTCTTCAACGACAGCTTCGCGGGCGGTCCCGGGTTCTGCGTGTACGAGGAGATGCCGTACCTGGGCCGCAGGACCGGCATCACCGGCCGCGGGCTCGAAGGGCTGACGGACGGGATGCTGAAAGTCCTCGGGATCTGAGGCCGGCCGGCTGAATCGCCGTTCTAAGCCGACGCAGGGCCGTCGACTCAGTCCAGCCAGCCATATCGATTTCCTCGGATTGCGCCAGGTCCGCATCAGGAGGACGCTTTCTGGTGTCAGTCGCGGGTTACGCCGGCGTTTCACGCCGCGCGAGCCCCGCCATGGAGGCTCACATGTCCAGGAAGGCAACGGGGTATCCGCCGCAACGGTGGATCACTCAGCTTCTCTTTGTCTTTTTATTTGCGGTGTGCAGTGTCCTCGCCGCGTGCGGCGACGACAATGACAGGAAATCCCGCAATCCTGTTCCTGTCCTGACTGCCGTGTCGCCGACCACAGCTTCGGTCGGCGGCGCGGCATTCACGCTCACGGTAACCGGCAGCGGATTCGTGACGGAGTCCTCCGTCCAGTGGAACGGCGCGGCCAGGGCCACGACCTATGTCAGCAGCACTCAGCTGACGGCGGCGATTCCTGCCAGCGACCTCGCCACCGCCGGGACGGTGCAGGTCACGGTGGTGACCCCGCCGAAGGGTGGCGGCACGTCGACGGCGGTAGGGTTCCTCGTGCAGAACCCAGCCCCAGCGCTTGCGTCACTGAGTCCGGCCAGCAAAATGGCCGGCAGCGGGCCGTTCGACCTGTCCGTGAACGGCAGCGGCTTCATGACGGGCGCGGCCGTTCTGTGGAACGGTGCTCCCCGCACGACGACGTTCGTCAGCAGCACCCAGGTCAAGGCCGCGATTGCCGCGGCTGACGTTGCGACAGCAGGTACCGCGCAGGTCCGGGTGACCAATCCGTCTCCGGGCGCAACCTCGGCTGCGCTCACTTTCACGATCGAACCGGCTCCGCCACCGTTGGCAATCACCGCGCTGTCTCCGTCCGGTGTCGTGGCGGGCAGCACCGCGTTCGACCTCAGTGTCACCGGGACGAGCTTCGTGCAGGGTGCGGTCGTGCAGTGGAACGGCGCAACGCGTGCAACGACGTACCTGAGTTCGACGCAGGTCC
>Ga0105090_10000766_pt1 | contig 16467 bp, 18 predicted proteins | sample PPLLak3March2015_FD_79110 | JGI IMG/M metagenome (GOLD analysis project Ga0105090, IMG submission 79110) | Freshwater sediment microbial communities from Prairie Pothole Lake near Jamestown, North Dakota, USA - PPLs Lake P7 Core (1) Depth... | ecosystem: Environmental > Aquatic > Freshwater >... | reverse complement strand
ATCCGGGTGTCATTCTTTCTGGCGCAACGACCGACGAAAGCCGATTCCTCTGCTCCTCTCCGGTGTCATTCTACTTGGCGCAATGCGGGGCGGAATTTTAGCCTGATTTTCGGGTTGCCACGGGCGCAGGCGGCCCCTAGTTTCCGCCTCCCGCGATTTCAAACCACCTCACGCGATGTCCAAGCACAACAGTCTCAAGTCCAGCGCCACCGTCGGCGGCAAGCGTTCCGTTCTCAAGCGTTTCGAGCGCGTCAAGCTGCTCAAATCCCGCGGCGAATGGCAAGCCGGCCGCTCTCCCATGGGCCTGCCGAAGACCAAACAAGAGGGTTGATCCCGGGTTTGGATTTTCCTTTTCCAAGCGCGGAGCCCTGTGGGTTTCGCGCCTTTTCCATTTACACCCATCCCCATGAACGAAGGCACCCGTCTTAACAAATACCTCGCCTCCTGCGCCGTGGGATCCCGCCGCAAGTGCGATGAACTCATCCAGGCGGGCCGGGTGGAGGTGAATGGCAGCCCCTGCATCAACATGGGCACCCGCATCGCCCCGGGCGACCACGTCCGCGTGGACGGCAAGCGGGTTTCCCCAAAGGAAGCGCTCATCGTCGCCTTCCACAAACCCCGCGGCTACGTCTGCACCCGCGAGGACGAGCTCGGCCGCGAGACGATCTACGCGCTGCTGCCGGAAACGCTGCGTTCGCTCCACCACGTCGGCCGGCTCGACCGGGATTCGGAAGGCCTGCTCATCCTCACCAACGACGGCGATCTCTCGCAGCAGTTGATGCACCCGTCCAAATCGGTGGAAAAGGAATACCTCGTCACCGCGAACCAGGCGTTTGAAAACGCACACCTCGACCAGTTTCTCGAAGGCGTTTACACCCCGGAAGGCAAGCTCAAGGCCAAGGCCATCGAGCGGCTCTCGCCCCGCCGGATCAAGGTGGTGCTCGACCACGGCGCGAAACGCCAGATCCGCGTGATGTTCGAGACGCTCGGCTATCAGGTCACCAAACTGTTGCGGGTGCGCGTGGGCGGACTGTGGCTCGGCGATCTGGAACCCGGCCACTGGGCGATCCTCAACCGCAAGGAAACCGCCATGCTCATGGGCGGCGTGGAGGAGAAAGAAAAGCCAAAACCGAGGGCAAAAAGGCCGGATTAAGTGCTTCTGGCGTCTTGCCAACAACGGAATCGCCACCTAGCTTGCGCCACAATCCTGCTGCTAGAATCAATTTCCCAAAAGTCGATGAGTTCCAAGAAGTCCACCCCCAGTCACGACCACGACAAGGTCCACAAGCCGTCCAAGGAGTTTTCCGCCAAGGCGCGAATCCCGTCGATGGCGGCTTACAAAAAACTCTACAAGGCATCGATTGCCAAACCCGCCGAGTTCTGGGCCAAGGAGGCGAAGGAACTCACATGGCGCAAAAAGTGGAAGAAGACGCTCGAGTGGAAGGCCCCCTTCGCCAAGTGGTTCGACGGCGGCAAGCTCAACGTCTGTGAAAACTGCGTGGACCGCCACGCCGAGGGCCCGCGCCGCAACAAGGCGGCCATCATCTGGGAGGGCGAGCCCGGAGACAAACGCGTGCTCACCTACGGCCAGCTCCAGCGCGAGGTCTGCCGCTTCGCCAACGTGCTGGAGAAAAAAGGCGTCAAATCCGGCGACCGCGTCCTGATCTACATGCCGATGATTCCGGAGGCGGCCATCGCCATGCTCGGCTGCGCCCGCATCGGCGCGGTGCACAACGTGGTGTTCGGCGGCTTCGCATCCGAGGCCATTGTCGATCGTCTTGAGGATTCCGGCGCGACCACTGTCATCACCGCGGATGGCGGATGGCGGCGTGGAAAAATCGTGGCGCTCAAGCCGGTGGTCGATGAGGCGCTGGTGAAATACAAACACGTCAAGCGCGTGATCGTGGTGAACCGCTGCGGCAACGAGGTGAAGATGGAAGCCGAGCGCGATTCATGGTGGCATGAGGAAGTGGCCCAGGTTACCGCCAAGCACGCGGCCAAGGCGTTCGATTCCGAGCATCCGCTCTTCGTGCTCTACACCTCCGGCTCCACCGGCAAGCCCAAGGGCATTCTCCACACTTCCGGCGGATATCTAACGGGAACCTACTCCACCTGCAAATACATCTTCGACATGCGCGACGAGGATGTCTATTGGTGCACGGCGGATGTCGGCTGGATCACCGGCCACTCCTACATCGTTTATGGCCCGCTGGCCAACGGCGTGACGCAAGTGATGTATGAAGGCGCGCCGAATCACCCGGACTTCGGCCGTTTCTGGAAAATGATCGAGGAATACGGCGTCACCATTTTCTACACCGCGCCCACCGCCATCCGCGCCTTCATCAAGGCCGGCGATCATTTCCCCGCCGCCGCGGATCTTTCCTCGCTGCGCCTGTTAGGCTCGGTGGGCGAGCCGATCAACCCGGAGGCATGGAACTGGTATCACAAGCACATCGGCGGCGGAAAATGCCCGATCGTCGATACTTGGTGGCAGACGGAAACCGGCGCGATTTTGATTTCCCCGTTACCCGGAGCAACGCCACTCAAGGCCGGCACCGCGACCATGCCATTCTTCGGCATCGATGCCGCCATCCTCGACGACGCCGGCAAGGAGTGCAAACCGGATCAGGACGGCCGCCTCGTCATCCGCAAGCCCTGGCCATCGATGCTGCGGACCATCTACGGCGACAAGGAGCGCTACGCGAAAACCTACTGGTCCGACTATCCCGGCCTCTACACCGCCGGCGATGGCGCGCGGCGCGACAAGGACGGCAATTTTTGGATCATCGGCCGCCTTGATGACGTGCTCAACGTTTCCGGCCACCGCCTCGGCACGGCGGAAATCGAGAGCGCGCTGGTTTCCCACCCTGCCGTGGCCGAGGCCGCGGTGATCGGCCGCCCGGACGAACTGAAGGGCCAGGCCGTCGCCGCGTTTGTCACGCTGAAGGGAAATTTCACCGAGTCCGAGCAACTCCGTGCCGAGCTCCGCAACCACGTCGGCAAGGTGATCGGCGCCATCGCCAAGCCGGACGACCTTTACTTTGCTCCGGGCTTGCCCAAGACACGATCCGGCAAGATCATGCGCCGTCTGCTCAAGGAGCTCCTCGCCACCGGCACGGTCTCTGGCAATGTGACCACACTGGAGGATTTCTCGGTCATCGAGAACCTGCAGCGCCAAATTTCGAAATAAGCTCCCATGACCCCCTCCCGCTACTTCGTTGCCCGCGTCGCCCAGGCCTTCGGATACATCCGCAGGGCCCAGCGCATGGCGGATGCGGCCAGCGAAATGCACCTGCTGCGCGAGGCCGAGGCACAGCTCGGTGCCATGATCTGGGAGAAAGTGGAGAACATCGAGGCGCTTTCCGTGGAGTATTGGAACCTCCGCAAGCTCATCAAGGAGCGGGAAGAGGCGCGCAACAAACTCGCGGAATGCCAGGAGAAGCTCAACAAGGCCCATGAAGAGCGCGCCGACATCCTCAACAGCACGCCGGAAATCAACCAAGAGCTCATGGACAAGCGGGTGGCCCTGCTCACCGAGCTTGAGGCTCTCGCCCACCAGCGGGACCGCGTGGTGGCGGATGCCCGGGAGGTCCGCAGGTCCTACGTCGGCCTTAAGATGAAGCTCGAGGTGCTCACCAACGAAAGCGGCGATTCACCCGCAAACCTTGAGGAAATCGCCAAGGTCAAGACCCGCCTCGTCGAGCTTCGCGGCAAGTTTTCCGAGCTCAAGCAGGAGCGCATCCGCATCGGCCATTTGATCGAACAAGGCGACTTGAAAGTGGATGAGCTGGATGAACAGCTCAAGGACGAGAAACGGCAGCGGCGCTTCCAAGCTTCCGAGGCCTTTCAGGCGATCGGCGAGGGCAACAAGGAGATTTCCATCCTGCGGGCCGAAAGTGGCTTGCTCGATACCCAGATGCGCCAGCTCCATGCGGAGATCGGCCGCCATGTGAGCCGCAATACCACACTCGAATCCGCCTGCGCGGCGGCGGCGGCCTCGCATCAGGGCCTGGTGGATGTGATGCGCGCGCTGCGCCGCTCCGTCGCCCTCAATCACCGCCTCGCCGGCAGCCGTGACTGATTTTTGATTTCCAACATGACGCCGCTCTTGTTTCGTGAAATCGCCCATGGTTCGCCGGAATACGCGCTGGAACCCGCACTGCGCGATGAAGTGCTGCGCCAGCCGCTCGGCTTGAGGCCGGGGATGTGGCGGCGGATGACCGGCAGTTTCACTTCGACCTATTCGATGCCGACGGCTCTCTAACAGCCCGCGTGGTGGCGGTGCCGGTTACGCCGGTGAAGGCGAATATCCGCCAAATGGCGGTGGCCCCGGCATCTCAGGGCGGCGGCTGATGGAGGAAATGGAGCGCCATCTGCAGGCGCGCGGTTTCCGCGAGTTCGAGCTTCACGCGCGCCGCTCCGCGGAAGGGTTTTACCAACGGCTCGGCTACACCACCGTGGGCGATGAGTTTCTCGAGGTGACCATCCCGACGTGAAAATGGTGAAGGGCGCTTGCTGAAACGCCCGCCTGCCGGAATCAGGCGCTGGCGGAGCCCGGTTGATGGATGATCTCCCAGCGGCCGTCGGGCTTGATGTCGAGATGCGCGTCGAAGTGCAGGCCGGATTCGCCGTTTTTGGCGAGGATGACCACGCCGATGCGTTGCTCGGCGAGCATTTCGAGGATGGTGGCGATCTGGGATTCCGGCAGCGAACTTCCCGGCCGGTCAAGAAACACGAACGCCGGATGGGCGAGGAAAATCCGCGCGATGGACAGCAAGTGCTGCTCGCCGATGGAAAACATATCATCCCAGTCCTGCTCGGCATCGAGCCCGCCGACACGTTCGACCACCTGATGCAGCCCGAGCCGGTGCAGCACCGCATGGATGGCGGGATCCTTCGTGGCGACTTCCATGCCGGACCTCACCAGCGCATCGCGCAGCGGACCCGGCGGGAGATACGGCCGCTCCGGAAGAAACAGGATGTCATCAAGACCCGGCCGGAAGATCTTGCCCGCGCCGCAGTCCCAGACGCCCGCTGTGGCGCGGAACATCGCGAGCTTCGGCGTGTCTTCCGCGCTGGTGACCAGCCATTGAGATCCGCGCTGGATCTCAAGGGTGAGATCGTCCAGCAGCAGCCGCGATTTGTCCGAGGTGAGCAAGGTGACGTTTTCGTAGCGCACACGGTCCGGAAACTCCTCGAACTCGATGGCACTGGGCAGTGTCTGGTGGGCCTTTTCGATGGCATCGCTCAGAAAGTGCAACCTTGCCGTGACCGCGGTGAACGCAGAAATCGACTGGAACTGGGTGACGATGAGCGAAAACGCGCCGAGCAGCGTGGCGAACGCCATGGTGGACTGGGTGATCACCCCGAACTCGACCTCGCCGAAGATGAACTTCGGCGCGATGATGAGCGCCGGAATGATCTGGATGAAATAGTTGTAGCCGTTGGTGAAGAATCCGAGGTTGCGGTTGATGCGGATGAGCCGGCGGAAGTTTCCGGTCAGCGCGTCGAGGCGTTTTTTCAGGCGGGTCTTGAAGCGCCCCTCGCGGTGGGCCAGCGCGATGGACTCGGAGTTTTCCCGCACATGGATCAGGTCCGCGCGGAAATTCGCCTCCATGTCAAACTGGTTGTAATTGAGACGGATCAGCGGTTTTCCCAACAGAATCGTCATCGCCGAGCCGCACACGGCATAGACCACCGCCACGGTGAAGAGGAACGGGCTGATGCTCCACAAGACGCCCGAGAACGAAATCGCGGTGATGGTGCCGTTGAGAATGAGCAGGGTGAAGGAAAGCGTGGTGGTGGTGAATGCCCTGACGTCCTCGGTGATGCGCTGGTCCGGGTTGGCCACGCCGGCGGCCGAATCAAGACGGTAATAGGCGCGCTGGCTGAGATAGGCCTCGGTGAGGCGCCAGGTCAACTGCTCGCGCCACAGGATGCCAAGGCGCTCCTCGGTGAAGCGGTAGAACACGGCAACCACCGTGGAGAGGATGAAAACCCCGGCGTAAAGCAGCGCCTGGGTTTGAAAGGCCGTGAGGTTCTTGCTCTCGATGGCCGACATGAAATCGCGGCCGACGAAGCTGTTGATCACGTTGAGGCTGTTGATCAGCAGCATCAGCACCACCAGCGTGATGGCAAACACCATGGCCTTGGGCCCTTGCCTGGATTTCACCAGCATCCGGATGGCGCCGCGAAACCGCTTCCAGGTCAGTCTAACAAGCTGCTTTCGATCCGTGGGCATCCGAAGGGTGAACGAGACCACCGAAGCCTCCATGCATCCGGAAAACCTTGCGGTCTCTTGCGGTGGAAATCGCAAAAAATCCCGACATGGCAAAGACAATTCCCCGGCGGGTCTCAAAAAAGAACCCCGCTTCAGGTCCTTCACTCGACGGCCAGCACGCGGTGGATTCCAAGCCGCGGAATGATCAGCCGGATTTCTCCATCCTGCTCGCGCCAGTCGATGCTTTCGCCGCCGGGCTCCAGCGTCAGCCGCTTGGGTTTGGCGGGCAGCCGCAGGGAAATTTCCAGCGGCCCCATCGGCTCCACCTCGCCAAGCGTGAGGACCGAGGGGTCCGCGTGCGGGCCGCTCGTGTTGAGGAGATTCACCAACAAGCGCCCGTCCTTGCGCTGAAGCGAGACATCCACGCAGCGCGAGCCGCGCACCTCGACCACCGGCTTTGGAAACAACTCGCGCGTGAGCGCCGCGAGGAAATCACGCGTGGCGGCGGGTCACGATGCGTCCTTAAAATCATCCGCTTCATGCATACTGCCGAATGCGCTGCACGCGGCGGTGGTTTTGTAGGAACGCGCCGGATCGCTGTTTTCCTTGCCGCCGAAGACCCATGCCATCAGATCCCACGGCTTTCCTTGCGCCACGAGCCAGCGCACCGAAAGCCGCGCCGCACGCACGCTGTCCATCTGCGGATGGTCACCTGATAGAAAATCCACGTTCGTGCTGACCGGCTCCGGCATGAGGTCGCTGAAAAGCCAGTTGCTCGTCACTTGGAAGCCGGGATCGAACTTGTGCAGTTCATCCACGTAATGGCGCACGTAGCGGCGGAATCCCTCGCGGTTGAACTCCAGAAACTCGCGCCAATGGGGATTCTCCCGGTTTTCTTGGAACCTCCGCGATGCCGGTAGCTTGCTTGAAGGCTTGCAGCGCACGCTCGCTGTAATCCGGCGTCACCGCCCAGCACTCGCCGTCGATCCAAACGCCGTCCACGCCGTAATCACCGCGCAGTTCCTTCAACTGCGGGATCATCAGCTCGTCCACATAACTGCTGAACACGCTGGCATATCTCGCGTCAGGTTTCCCATCCGGGCCACCTCACAAACCGGCCGCGACGCCTTCCGCCGCATCGAGAAACGAGGCAAAATCCGGCTGCCAGCCGCTGGCGCGCACTTTGGCGTTGGAGACCTGCTTGTGAGTCCAGCCACGCTTGCGGGTCAAATCGCGCGGACCGTTTGGCGGCAGCGGCTGGGTGAACATCCGGCTCAGCGCCTGATAACATTCCAGTTGGGAAAGCGGCGTGGAGTCACTGACGTTGAAGACTCCGTTGGCGCGGGAAACCGCCAGATGAAAAATCGCGCGCGCCGCGTCATCGCGATGGATCTGGTTGAGGAAACGACGTCCTTCCTCCTCGATCACCGCCTCGCCGGAGAGGAATTTTTTCAGAATCACGCTGCGGCCCGGACCATAGATGCCTGAGAGACGGGCAACGATGCCGCCCGCGGCCAGCGTGATCTTTTCAGCCTCCAATAACAAACGCCCGGTCTCCCGCTCTGGAATCGCCGGACTTTCCTCGGTGACGACCGATCCATCGATCTGCGCATACACCGAAGTGCTGGAGGTGAACAACAATGGCACGCCGGGAAATTTTTCAGTTAGATTCCGGCAACCGTTCACATAGACGTGCTGGTAGGCCTCCGCGCCTCCGCGGCCGGAGGCGGCACAGTGGACGATGAAATCAGCGGCCGGGAGTTGATTCACCGCCGCAGGATCGCCGACATCGCAAGCCAGCGAGTCATCGCCGCCGGAGAGCGAGACGGGCGTCACTTCCCAGCCATGCCCGCGGAAGACGCGGGCGATTTGCCGCCCGAGATAACCGTTGCCGATGAGCAGGAGTTTTTGCATGCGCGCGGAAATCTAGGCTCGCAGACGGACTCGGCGAGCGCAGAATTCACCCGTGCTGAATTTCAATCCTTACAATCTGCTCGCAGGATTTATCTTCGGAACCCTCGGCTGGGGGGCGTTTTCCTATGGGCGCAAGCTGGAGCTGTGGCAACCGCGGGCTATCGGGCTGGCGCTGATGATTTATCCATATTTCATCACCAACGCTTGGCTGCTCTGGGGCACGGGCATCGGTTTGCTGGTGCTGCTTTGGTTTTATCATCATGAGTGAAACCACCGGTTTTCCCTTGGCAGAAAGGGCGATTTCCACCCAAGTTCGCGCCGCCCATGCCAACCGAAGCGATCCTTTCCACCGCCCGACAGTTCCTCGGAGTGGACCCGACGGTGCCCATCACGCTGGAGCCGATCAAGCGCGGCGCGTCCGGCCGCACCATCGTGCGGGTGAAATCCCCGGTGCACGAGCCGTTCATCGGCATCCACTGGACCGAGGAGCGCGAGGACAACGAGCAGTTCATCCCGGTGGGGAATTTCCTCAGGCAGGCGAAACTGCGCGTGCCGGAAATCATCCACGAGCGCGCCCGCTACCGGGTGGCGCTGGTGGAGGATCTCGGCGATGTTGATCTGCTCTCGCTGAAAGACCGGCCGTTCGCGGAACGGCTGCCGCTTTACCGCTCGGCCTTCGAGCAGGTGGACAAGTTATTTTATGCAAAGCCGGCCAAGGACTTCCACCTGATGCCGCCGTTCGATGCGGATCTCTACCGCTGGGAACAGCAGTATTTCTTCGAGCATCTGGTGGAGGATTTCCTCGGCATGGATGCCACAGCGCTGCGGAAAAACCCGGCGTTCACGGAAATGGCGGAGAAGCTCGGCACCGTGGCAAGGCATCTGGTCCACCGGGATTTCCAATCGCAGAACCTGATGGTGAAAGACGGCAAGGTCTGGCTCATCGACTTCCAGGGCCTGCGCCGCGGCCGCCAGGAATACGATCTCGCATCACTCATCTTCGATCCCTACATGGGTCACTCCGCCGACGAGCGCGAGGCGTTGTTAGAACTGTGGGAGGACATCGCCGACGAGCGCCCGGAGCCGACCCTGTTCCACCAGTGCGCCGCCCAGCGGTTGATGCAGGCGCTCGGCGCCTATGGCAACATCCTGAAAAACCGCGGCGATGAATGGTATCGCCCGCACATCGCCACCGCGGCGCGGTTGTTAGGTGACGTGACCGCCGGCACACCTTTGGAAACCCCGCTCGCGCCGGTGCTCGCGGCCATCCGCTGAAAACCGCCGTGAACGGCCTGCTCCAGCCCTGCCTGCGCGTTCCGCTCACCGCGGCGCTGGCCGCCTTCATCGGCTGGATCTTACTGCCCGGCACCGCGCTCGACCGCGCGGCCTTCAAGACCGTCGCCCGCAGCACGGCCAATCCGCCGTTTTTCATCACCGGCGAGGGTAGCCACGCGAACCCGTGGAAACTGCGGACTTTCGCCTCCAAACAACGGCTCGATCCCAAGCGCGCGCCGCTGATCGTTTCGCTCGGCGACGATCCCGAGGGCTTTTTCCAAAGCTCGCCGCCCTCGCCCATCGACTTTGCGGTTATTCTCAGCAACTTCCAGCGCCTCGGCGCGGGAAAAGCCGCCACCGCCGCCGTGCTGGCATGGGACAAGCCGGACCCCATCGGCCTTGCCGCGCTCGACAAGACACTCGGCCGCTTTGACTCACTGGTCATGGCCGCGCCACTCACCCGCGGGGCGGTCGCGGAGCCGATGCCGGCCGCGTTTCGAAACGCCTCGGTTTCTGTTAGCAGGATCCACGGAGATATCACATCGCTGCCAGTTGTGAACCGCGTGCCTCTGCCCGGCGTGATCCTCGGCAAGGAAAACACGCGGGCCGGATTCCAAACGCTCGACTCCGAGCCCGCCAGCCGTTTCGCCCCGCTGCTGGCCCGCTGGGACGACCGGGTGGTCTTCGCATTTCCGCTGCTTGCCGCCATGCAGGGCCTGGACTTGCCGCTGGACGGCATCGAAATCCGCCTCGGCGAGTATCTCAAACTCAGCCCACAGGGGCCGGTTGTGCCACTCGACCGCTTTGGCCGCCTGGCCTTGCCACTCGGGCAAGTGACTCCTTTCGCCGAGATTGCGGCTGACGCGTTGATCGATGGCGGCGATGATCTTTTCCCGAAACAAGCGCCGGAGCCCGTCATTCTGCGCGACGACCACAGCGCGGCGGAACCGGCCACGCGGGCGTTTTCCGGAAACCTTGCGCCAGTCATCGCCGCCATCGCCTCCGACACCGGTCTGGCCCCAGCGCGGGTGATCGCACGGTTCACCTGCTGTCAGGAAATCGTCCTGCTCTCCCTACTCATTGCCGCTCTCAAGCTGATCTCCCTGCTGCCCTCATACCCGCGCAACATTGCTTTCGTTCTGCTCGCCGGATTCTGCCTGACCGCGCAAATCCTCGCCACAGCCTCCGCAGTCTGGCTGCCGTGGCTGGCCGCTTTCGCCGCGATTGCCACCACGTTTGTCGTTTGCAAACTCTCGCCATCCGTCACAACCTCGCCAGTAAACCCACCGTCATGAAACGCAGCCGCCGTCATTTCCTCACCCGCACCGCCATGCTCGCCGGTGCCGCCACTTTTTCCCTTCCTCGCCGCTGAAGCTTCGCGGGAAAAATTCAAACTGCGGTTCGCCCCTCCATCCCGGCATGTCCAAGCCCCACGCCGGGGATGATGTGATCGATCAACTCAAATTTGCGGCCGACCACTGCTTCACCGCCTGGGAAGACAACGGACTGCCCGCGCAACCACCGGAGATGCAGGAAAAAATCGGCAAGGCGCTCCAGGATCACGGCATGAAAATGGGAGTGTTCGTCGCTTATGCGAATTTCGCAGCCCCCTCCTTTGTGCGCGGCGAGAAGACTCTGGAGGATGAAGTTCTCCAGAAAATCCTTGAATCCGTCGATGTCGCCAAGCGCGTGGGAGCCACCTTCATGACGGTGGTGCCCGGCACCATCGACCAGCCCTACACGCTGGCGAATGGCAAACCCTCCGGCAACGCGCGGCTGGCCGAGGGTTATCAAGCTGCCAACGCCATTTCACTGCCGCGCCGCTGCGCGGAAATCCTCGAGCCCGAGAAACTCGTCATGGTGCTTGAACCGCTCAACTGGCACCGCGACCACGGCGGCGTGTTTCTCCGGCATTCAGACCAAGCCTAAGCCATCTGCAAGGCAGTCAACAGCCCGAGCTGCAAGATTCTTTTTGATATCTATCACCAACAGATCAGCGAGGGAAACCTCATCCCCAACATCGACGCATGCTGGGACGAGATCGGCTACATACAGGCCGGCGACAACCCCGGCCGGAAGGAACCGGGCACCGGGGAGATCAATTATTCCAACGTCTTCTGCCACATCGCGCGCAAGCTCGCCGAAACCGGGCGCGACCTGATCATCGGCATGGAGCACGGCAATTCCATCGAAGGAAAAGACGGCGAACTCGCCGTGATCGATGCCTACCGCAAGGTGGAGCCGCGCTGACTTCAGCGCGCGGGAGCTCAAAACACATAGTTGAGTTCCATCGAGAAGCGCGTGGCGTCGGGGAGCGCCGTGGTCCCGGTGTAGCCGTCGCCTTCGGAGTTGAACCATGCGAACTTGGCAATCGCGGTGAAGTGATCGTCGAACTTTTTAGTCAGCACCGAATCGTATTCCCAGCCATAGCCGGTCGAGATTTCATTGTCGCCCATCGCGTGCAGCACGTTCATCCACTTGATGCCGTAGAAGACCGGAACGGTATGGGAAACATAGACATCCGTCAGGCCGTTGTGGTTGCCTGAGAGCCGGGCAGCGTCGGTAACATCGGCAAAGCCGTTGAAGGCATGCACCGTGGCGAGGGGCGTTTTGAATCCCGCGTCCAGATGTTCTATCCCCATCGTGAGCGACTGGCTGCCGAAGGTCTTGGTGGCGTTCACGTGGGTGTAGAGCGCCTCATCCGCGGCGCGCGGCCCGGCCTTGTCCTGCCACGCGAGCTCGCCGTAGAGAGTCAGTCCGGCGAGATCACCCTTGGCACTGATGCCGAAGGTGTTGTTGTCCCACGCTCCGTAATCTCCGAAGTTCATCACATAGGCATAGCCGCCGAGCGTGAGCCCCTCGATACCGGCGTAGGAAGCGTTGAAAAGGTGGGTGCTGGTGGCGAGGTCCTGCACGTTCGCGAAGCCGGGGGCCAGCGGCGCATCCGCCTCCGAACCGAAAATCCGGTTCACCTGATTGAGCCAGGCGTAGTTTAGCGTCAGCCCGTCAATGGACTTGTTGGCAAGCGAGATCGCATCATAAGTCTGCTCGTTCTGACGCCAGCCGACGTTACCGATGAACGCGGCGTTGTCGTAGATGATCCGCTGGCGGCCGGCTTTGCCGATGGTGTCAAAGCCTTCGTATTGCAAATAACCTTGGTTGAGCTCGTTAGTCTCGGGATCGAGAATCGGCGAGTTGGCCGGATCAAATGGATCCGCGCCGGGAGCGCCGGCGTTGTAGTCGTCCACGACGGCTTGGGAGAACTCGCCCTCGATGAAGGCGCTGAAGCCGTTCCACGCCATGGTTTTCAGGCCGAGGCGCTCGCGGAATGTCCAGGCGTGCGAGGGGTCGAGCGGATCCACATCCGCGAACTCGTAACGCGTGCGGATGTCGATGACGGGAGTGATCCACGACACCGCTGACGACGGTGCGGCGACGGGTTCGGGAGTGCCCGCGCAGAGCACGGGGGCGGCGGCTAACAGGATAGCGGCTTGGGTTTTCATGGCGTGGCGGGTTCGTGGGGATGGTGGCGCGTGAAACGGCACGGGCAGGCCGATGCTCTGGCATCCTTCTGTGTCTGGCGGCGGGCGCGAAACAAGCAAAAAAAGAAAAAGTTTTCTTGTATTGGCCTGAGAGAGTCTGGAAACTTTTCCCCAAGAGAGCCGCGTCCATCGACGGAAACATAATGTTCCTGTGACTCCCGCTCCCTTGCAAATTTCTTTCACCAAACCCGGAACGTATCATGTCAGGATTTCCCTCCATTCCTTGGAAGCCTGTGGCGGTGATCGCGGCAATTGCGGCCGGCGTGGCCGGGGGACTCGGGTTCTATGCCTTCGATTATGGCGAAGGACTGAGTTACTTTTCCAAGGATCCGCGGGCTTGCGCGAACTGCCATGTGATGAACGACGAATATGATTCGTGGCAGAAGGGCGGCCACCATCAGGCGGCGACTTGTGCGGACTGCCACCTGCCGCATGATTTCATCCCCAAATACATCGCAAAAGCGGACAACGGATTCTGGCACTCGAAGGGTTTCACCTTCATGGACTTCCACGAGCCGATCCAGATCAAGCCACGCAATGCGGGCATCCTGCAGGACGCCTGCATCCGCTGCCACGGCGACTTTGTCCACGAGCTCGTCTCGGGCAGCCGCACCGTCGGCGAGAACTCATTGCAATGCGTCCATTGCCACCGTGGCGTGGGCCATGGCGCGCACTACTGAAAATCTCCCACCAACCCATCCACCATCATGAAACCGCCCGAATCCGACAAGCCATCCATTCGCACCTGGAGCCTGAAATGGTTTTTGCTCACCGCGGTGATCGCCTCCGCGGTGACTTTTGGAATCGCAATGCTTCTGTTGACCATGTTCCAACGCAAGAGTGAGGCGCAGAACCGCTACGTGCGCCTGGTGGAGGTGACGGAAAACACCACGGACGCCAAGCAGTGGGGCAAGAACTGGCCGCGCCAATATGATGCTTACATGCGGACGGTGGACATCACCCACACCCGCTACGGCGGCTCGGAGGGCTCCATCCCCGAGTCGAGAATCGAACGCGATCCATGGCTGAAACGCATGTTCCTCGGTTATGCCTTCGCCATTGATTTCCGCGACCGCCGAGGCCACTCCTACATGCTCTATGATCAGACGCAATCGAAGCGCATCACAGACAAACCACAACCGGGAGCCTGCCTCCACTGCCACGCCTCGGTGGTGCCGACATGGCGGCGCGTGGGCTTGGAAATGCAGGGCAAGACGCTTGCCGATGCGGACGGCTTCGATTGGGACGCAGTGATGAAGGGCTTCGAGAAAATGAGCACCATTCCCTACAAGGATGCCTATGCCGAAATGCTGGCCACACCGGACGGCACACCGCATGGCAGCCCGCATGACGCCCAGCTTGGCGAGGCGCACCCGGTTTCCTGTGTGGATTGCCATGATCCGGAAACGATGGCACTGCGCGTCACGCGGCCGGGATTTGTGAAAGGCATCCAGGCGCTGGCCGCAAGCAATGATCCGGCGCCGCACCTGCCGAGTGTCGAGCGCTGGAGAACGGGCGACCGCAAGCAGCCCTACGATCCGAATGTTGATGCCACGCGTCAGGAAATGCGTTCCTTCGCCTGCGCGCAGTGCCATGTGGAGTATTACTGCGGGCCGAAGTCCACCATGTTCTTCCCATGGGACAAGGGATTGAAGATGGAGAACATCGAGGCAACTTATGATGAAAGAAAATTCGCCGACGGCTCGGCCTTCGCGGATTTCGTCCATGCGGAAACGGGCGCGCCGGTTTACAAGGCGCAGCACCCGGAGTTCGAAATGTGGAGCCAGGGCGTGCATGCGCGCAGCGGTGTTTCCTGTGCGGACTGTCACATGCCTTACAAGCGTGAGGGCGCGACCAAGGTCTCCGAGCACTGGGTGCGCAGCCCGCTGCTGAATGTCTCCCGCTCCTGCCAAACCTGCCATCCCTATCCCGAGGACGAGCTGTTGGCCCGCGTGACCACCATCCAGGACCGCACCCACGCTCTCATGGGCAGGGCCGGTGGCGCCATCGATGAAATGCTCACCGCCATCGTCGCCGCAAAAGCCGCCGGAGCCACTCCCGAGCAGCTCAAACCGGCGCTCGATCTCCAACGCAAGGCCCAGTGGCGGCTTGATTTCGTCAACGCGGAAAACTCAATGGGCTTCCACGCCCCGCAGGAAGCCGCGCGCATCCTCGGCGAGGCGATCGACTACTCGCGCCAGGCGCAAATCATGGCCAACAGCATCGCCCCGGATGCCGAGCCGGAAAAATGACGGAACGCTCGCCGCTTGCCGCCCGCGCGCTTCCGCCCTAGTCTCCGCGGCGATGCAACCGATCGACAAAGCGAACGCCCTCATCGAGGCCCTGCCCTATCTCCAAGCCTTCCGCGGCAAGACCTTCCTCATCAAGATGGGAGGTTCCGCCATGGAAAATCCGGAGCTCGTCGCCAAGGTCATGCGCGACATCGTGTTTCTCGAAGTGGCCGGCATCAATCCCATCGTCGTCCACGGCGGCGGCAAGGCGATCTCCGCCGCGATGGAAAAAGCCGGCCTGGAGGCCAAATTCGTCGGCGGCTTCCGCGTCACCACCGATGAAGCCATCGACATCGTCGCCCGCGTGCTCTCGGAGGAAATCAACCCGGGGCTTGTTAGAATGATCCGCGATTTCGGCGGCAAGGCCGTGGGCATTCCCGGCAACGACGTGTTTCTCGGCGAGAAACTCCGCGGCAAGGACGCGGACGGCAATGCCGTGGATCTCGGCCGCGTCGGCGAAGTCGTCGGTTGCCAGATGGCGCACATGGACGCCGCCCACGCCGCGGGCATCGTGCCGGTGATTTCCCCGCTCGCCGCGGAACTCGCCACCGGCCGCCCGCTCAACATCAATGCCGACCTCGCCGCCGCCGCACTCGCCAAGGAACTGCGCGTCGCGAAACTCGTTTATCTATCAGACGTGCCCGGCCTGCTATCCGATCCGAAGGATCCTTCCTCGCTGATCAACTCCGTCACCCGCGCCGAGGCCGATGCGTTGATCGCCGACGGCACGATTTCCGGCGGCATGATCCCGAAGATCCGCAGCGCCGTGGACGCGCTCAACGCCGGCGTGCGCAAGGTTCACTTCGTCGATGGCCGCCAGCCGCACGCGCTGCTGCTGGAAATCTTCACCGACGGCGGCGTCGGCACGGAAGTGGTGCGGTGACCCCACGAAAAACCCCGCCTGGGGCGAACCGGGCGGGGTGGGCAAATCCAATCTGAAAAGCCGGGCTCAGTTGCCCCAGGTCTTCACGTCGTCGGCGGCCTTGCCTCCACCTTTGACGCCGTCGACACCGTTGCTCCAAACCGCGACGCGGCGGCCGTTGAGAGTGGCTCCTCCACCAGCGGTGGGTTGCACGGTGATTTTTTCATTATAATCGAGATCAAGCATGACGTTGAAAGGTCCGCCCCAAGGGTCATAGAGTCCCTCCACGCTTTCGCCGTTGTAAATGAGTCCGTTTTTCTTGGCCTTGCCTTCCTTGACGGAAAGGAACTTGATCCCGCGGGT
>Ga0105090_10000765_pt1 | contig 16470 bp, 19 predicted proteins | sample PPLLak3March2015_FD_79110 | JGI IMG/M metagenome (GOLD analysis project Ga0105090, IMG submission 79110) | Freshwater sediment microbial communities from Prairie Pothole Lake near Jamestown, North Dakota, USA - PPLs Lake P7 Core (1) Depth... | ecosystem: Environmental > Aquatic > Freshwater >... | reverse complement strand
ATTGTCCGAGCGGCGCTGACGGCGGCGATCTGGGCTGGCTCAGCGCGGATGACTGCGCACCGGAGTTTGCCCGCGAGTTGTTCGGGCGTATTGAAGTGGGCGTGCTGCCGCGGCTGGTGCACAGCCGCTTCGGGCTGCATGTGGTGGAGGTACTGGAACGGGAAGCGGGTGTGGCGCAATCGTTCGAGTCGGTACGCGGCGCGGTGGCGAATTCGCTGCGCCAGCAGGCTTTCGTCACGGCGTTAAAACAGTATCTGAGCCTGCTCGCCGGCCAGGCCGTGTTCGAAGGCGTCGAACTCGATGCTGCCGACACGCCGTTGGTGCAGTAATCATGAACATTTCAAACTTTGAAGATCTTCTTCGGGCTGCAAATGAGCAATCAGAGCCGCAACGCCTTCTGTTTGTTTTTGCCGATGCCGAACTACCTGATGACAGCACGGCTGAACAGCGTGCCCGTTTTCAGGCAGGTGATGGCGGTGCGCTTGTGCCGTTGATGTCAGTGGACAAGAAACCCGGGGACTTGAGCACATTTTCCGAACTGGCTGAGGAGTCGCGCCAGTTCGGGCGCGACTGGGCAGTCGTGTTTGTAGCGGCCCTGTCCGGGCGCGGCGGGCGCGCACCTACGGATGTGGAGGCCGACCAGTCTCTGCAGCAGATGATCGAAGCCATCAAGTCAGGTTCCTTTGGCGCGTTCATGCCCTTTGACCGGCAGGGTCAGCCATTGATTTTTAGCTGAGCACACATTGACTTTACGCACAGCGCGAATTAACAGGCACCGGAGTTTTCTGGCGATACTGGGAAAATGGCAGCATGGGAATAACCTTTGCGCGCATGACGTCCGCCAGAATTTGCCATGACCGAACTGCCGCCAGACCGGCCACTGCGGTCCGGGCCCCCACCTGCAGCGGCCGGCTTTGCATTGTGGAGTCTGGGATTCCGCCCGTTTTACCTGCTGGCGAGTGTTTTCAGCGCCATCAGCGTACTGCTGTGGATGGTCCAGTACTCGGGCTGGCTGCCATTTGCCTACCTGCAGGGGCCGCTCTGGCACGGCCATGAAATGTTGTTCGGATTTACGCTGGCAGTCGTAGCCGGATTTCTGCTGACCGCAGTGCGCGCCTGGACCGGACAGCCGACGCTCGTCGGAGTGCCGCTGATGGCGCTGGCAGCGTTGTGGGTGGCGGGTCGTGTATTGGTGCTGACGCCCCTGGCCCTGCCGGCTGCCATTGTCAACGCAGCATTTCCCGTGGCCCTTGCCGTGTCGATTGCTGTTCCGCTGCTGCGCGCCGGAAATGTCCGCAACTATTTTTTCGTCGGCCTGCTCCTACTGATGGGCGCGTTGATTGCAGCCCTGCATCTTGGGTTGCAGGGTGCTTTTGAACTTCCGCCGCGTTTGGGCCTCCTGCTGGGACTGGACGTGATGCTGTTCATCATGGTGGTGATGGGTGGTCGGGTGATTCCGATGTTCACCAACAACGGCGTGCCTGGCGCCGGCGCGACGCGCCATGCGCTGCTTGAAAAGCTGGCGCTGGGTTCGGTGCTGCTGCTGTTCATAGTCGATCTTCTGCAGCTGCCTTCCCCGGTCATGGCGGTCGTCGCGCTGGGGGCTGCGTTTGTCCATGGCCTGCGCCTGTATTGCTGGCGGTCCTGGCGCACCTTCGCTGCGCCGCTGGTGTGGATACTGCATGCCGCCTATGCCTGGATCATCGTATATCTCGTGTTGCGCGGACTGTCCGCACTGGGGTGGCTCGTCGAATCGTATGCCATCCACGCGCTGACCACAGGGGCAATCGGCGGCCTGACCCTCGGCATGATGACCCGCACGGCCCGCGGTCATACGGCGCGACCTTTGCTGGCAGATGGATTTGAATTGACCTGCTTTCTGCTGATACAGGCGGCAGCGGTGGTGCGCGTTTTCAGCGGCATGGTGCATTCGGCGCTGTATCTGCCCGGCATCCAGCTTTCAGGCGTTCTGTGGGCCGCCGCTTTTGGTATCTATGCCGTACGTTACTGGCCGGTGCTGACGCGGCCAAGGCTTGACGGCAAACCAGGCTGAACTGAAGGAAATGCAGGGTTACATGCCCGATCACATCATCAGTCGCCTGCGACGCTTTCACACCCGCTACTTTCCGCGGCTGAGAAAACAATTCAAGGATCTGGTGGACCAGGGGCAGCATCCGACTGTGCTGTTCATCGGCTGCTCCGATTCCCGCGTCGTGCCCTACCTGCTGATGGACAGCGGTCCGGGCGAGCTGTTTGTTGTGCGTAATGTCGGCAGTTTTGTGCCGCCGTTCGATGCTTCCCACGGTTATCACGGCACTGCCGCGGCCATCGAGTTCGCGGTGCTCAATCTGGGTGTGCACGAGATTATCGTCTGCGGCCACAGCCATTGCGGCGCGATCCGAGCCCTCTACACCGAACCGCATGCCGAGGCAAAACACATGACCAAGTGGCTGGATCTGGCGCGCGATGCCGTGCTGCCGGTGACAATGTCTGAAGAGGCGCTGCGGCGCACTGAGCAGCGCGCGGTGGCATTGCAGATGGAGCGGCTCATGGAATATCCCATGGTCCGGCGGCGTGTCGAGGCCGGCGACCTGTATTTGCGTGGATGGCATTACCTGATCGAAGAGGGCAAGGTGCTGGTGCTCAATGTCGAAAGCGGTTTGTTCGAATCCTTCGACGCCGCAGTCGAGGCGGCCAGGGCAAACGATCCGCTTGGCGGGGTCAACCTGCTGCCTTGAAGGCGGCCTGTCAGCAGAGCATGCCGATCGACTACCCGATCCTGAAAATGATCCACGTGATTTGCGTGACTGTAAGTTATTCGCTGTTTTTCGTGCGTGGGGTCTGGATGTTTCTGGAGTCACCATGGCTGCATAAACGGTGGGTCAGGTTCGTCCCGCACGTGATTGACACCGGGCTGCTCGCCACGGCCATTGCGATGGCCGTAGCGATTCGCCAGTATCCGTTTTTCGCGGACTGGCTTACCGCGAAGCTGCTGGCGCTGATCTGCTATATCGCTCTAGGCATGGTGGCCATACGCTTCGCCCGCACACACGGGATGCGACTGGCCGCCTGGCTGGCGGCGCAGGTGGTGTTTTTCTACATCGTTGCCGTTGCGGTCACCCGCAATCCGCTGCCGTGGATAGCAGGGGCATGAGTGGGCAGCAGTTGGTGACGGACCACATGCAGCCGGGCATTCACCGGCCGGCCGGGATGGCGCCGGTCATCAGGTATTCCAGTAAATCGGCTACTGGCCGGATGGCGGCGCCGAACGGCAGGCTTTCCGAACCCCGGAAAAACAATCCCTTTTTAACATCGCCCTTGAGCGCGAATGCCAGCCGTGTATCAATGCAGAACTGGCCGATGCCGGCGATGCCGTCGCGCAGTCCGCACACCGTAAGACACTCGAATCCCGGCACGCATCGGCGCGGATCGGCCTTGGCGTGTGACTGCAGGGCCTTTTCGTGGCGCAGGTAATTTTTAAGCCATGGCGTCAGCACGGCTCTCGCGGGCAGGCCTGCGACGCTCATGAAGGTGACGATATCTTCCGGTCTTGCTTGTACCAGCACCTGCTTGAAGAGTTCATGGGCATCGCCTTCCTCGGTGACGGCGAAGGGTGTGCCGATCTGTACTGCGGCCGCTCCCAGTTCGAGCAGAGCACGTATTTTTTCGTGGCTGTTGATGCCGCCGGCGGGGATTAATGGGATGCTCTCGCGTTCGATGCCCAGCTCTTTGAATACATCGAAGATGCCGGACAGTACCGTTTCAAAATCGAAGCGAGGATCGTTGATTTCCTCCCCCCGCGTGGCGCCGAGGTGGCCGCCGGCGTAGCGCGGATGTTCGATGACAATGGCGTCGGGCAGAAATTTCTTGCGCATCCATTTTTTGAGAACAATGGCGGTACCGCGCGCATCGGAAAGAATCGGAATCAGCGCGATGTCGGGGAAATCCCGCGTCATCTCCGGAAGGTCCAGCGGCAATCCCGCGCCCATCACGATGGCATGTGCGCCGCTCTCGCAGGACTGGCGCACATAGGCGGCGTGCGCGCCTACCGCCTTCATCACGTTCACCGCAATGGCGCCGCAGCCCTGCGAGAGTTCAAGCGCGTCCTTGATTTCTCGATCCAGCGCGATGAGATTGACCCGGTCCAGCGCGGCTTTGTCCCGCTTGCCATTGGTTTCTGCGAGCAGATCCGGATGATGATGACGCAGATCGACACTGGAGATGGTGCCCAGCGCGCCGAGCCTCGCCACATTTCCCGCCAACCGGTGCGCGGAAACGCCGATGCCCATGCCACCCTGCACGATGGGCAGCAATGAACGGTTGCGGAGTTTCCAGATTGGCAGCGGTATGGTCATAAGTTTTTGGCGCAGTTGCCCGACCGGACGGGAATGGCGGGCGGGATCAGCGCATTCTGTGGTGAATGATGGCCGTTCGCCTTGATGTGAATCAACCCGGGCGGAGCATTCCATGTAGCCCCTCAGCCGTTGTGAGCCCGCAATTTTTCGATACTGACAATGCCGATCTTCTGGCCGTCCACGCTGATCAGGCCGGCTAGCGCGAGTCCGTGCAGAGTGCGCGAGAAATGTTCATGGGTCAGGTTCAGGCGGGATGCAATGACGTTTTTTCTGGTCGGCAGTTCTATTTGCGCGGCGCCGCCATCGGTAGTTTCAATCAGACTCAGCAGGTAACCGATGACGCGCTGCGTACCGGATTTCAGGGTGTAGGATTCCAAGTCACCGAGCAGGTGATGCAGGCGCATGCTCAGGCTGGCAATGATCCGGCGGGCGAACCGCGGATCGCGATCGAGTTCCGCGAAAACCGCGCTACCCGCGACATGCAGCAGCCTGGTGTCAGCGAGCGCCTCCGCGGACACCACGTACGGTTTTTCCAGGAACATGACCGCTTCGCCGAAACTGTGCCCGGCTTCGAGTATCTCAATGACCTTTTCCGAGCCCTGCGCCGTTTGTAGCGCAAGTTTGACCTGGCCGGAAATAATAATGTGGAAACCTGTGCACGGATCGCCGGGGCGGAACAGCACGCTGCCGCGCGGCGCCTCGATCTGCAACGTGGCTGCGGCGATGCGGCTGAGGTTTTCACGTTCGAGTTCACGAAACAGAGGGAGATTCTTGAGCAGCGCCTGAGCCCTGATTTGTCTGCAGTGCCGGATCATTTAATGCGCATCAAGTGTGCGGCCGCACGTGGATGCCTCCTATCCGTAGGCGATGCAGTTTTCACAAACCGTTCCGCGTACGTCACGTTTCAGGTGTGCGGCGCGCAGGTTGGTAAATTTTCCGGAATTCCATGCGTCCATGAATGAAACCTGCGTCAAGTCACCCATGGTCCAGTTGGCGGTAGCATCAAAACAGCATGCAGACAGTTTTCCCTCTGCGGTGACATGCCCCTCGGTAAATGCCGACCAGCACGGCAGGGGTTCGCGCAACGCGCCAATCCGTCCTTGATTCCCCGCCGTGGGGCGGTAGCCCAGTTGCTCTTCGCGCTGTGTAGCGAAAGCGCCCATGGAATACAGCGGAAGCCAGTAGTGCTGGTCGACGTAGGGAAGCACGTAATCACGCAGCAATTGTTCCATCTTCTCCTGCTGCTTGCCGTCATAACGAATCGAAGAGGCATACAGGCCTGTGCTGCAGTCGTCGCTAGTACGCCCGCTGCTGGGACGTATTTCCCAGGCGCTCTTGATGTTGGCAAGCGCCCTGTGGAACAGTCGGCCGGAAACGCCCATGATGCTCTCGAATTGCTCCTCGTCTGCGGCATTGACTGACCATTTGAGCGAGTCGAGGCCGGCCTTCATGCAGGCGTCAACAGCCTCCGGGAAAGCCATTGAGGCGTTGGAGGTCAGAAATACGTAGGGGAAGCCCAGGTCCTGTTTAGCGTAGGCGATGCAATCGACCAGCAGACGCGGATTCATGAACGATTCGCCGAGGTAAAACATACCGAGTTCTTCGACACCGGCCTCGCGCATTTCACGCGTGATGCGTTTGAAGAGGCCGAAATCTATATCCCATTTCGGTTGGACTTCGCGGGTTCGCAACGCGCAAAAACCGCAGCGATAGTTGCAGCGCGGAGAAATTTCGATTTTGACACTGTGGGGTGCCGGTGGTTTTGCGCACAGGTAAGCCGGCGGAATCCGGGTGATGTTGTCGATGCGCTCGGTTATGGCGGCCACGGCACTTTCCTCTAATGGGTCTCTGGATGTGATGCCCCAAGGTAGACCGAGCGCCATCGAGAGGCTTTGATCCATGTCAAACGCCTGATTCTGTTGCACGTCCGCAGGGCGATACCTCTGCCACTGCCGGGTTTCCAGCACAGTACCGGCACGGCAATATTCGTGCCGGCCAGCCCCTTGCCTACAACGCAGCGGCTTTACCGATGGCGATGGTGGGGATGGTGACGCCAATGCTTGCGGAGCTCGGCATGTCAGCCAGTTCCCCGGCCGCGCTGTTCAATGCGCTGCGGTTATCCGGCCGGAAACACTGAGCGATGGAAATCCTTTACCTGCTGATCCCGCTGTCGCTGCTGCTGGTTTTCCTGAGCGGCATCATTTTCTCGTGGGCGCTGCGCAGCGGACAATTCGAAGATCTCGATGGGCCGGCGCACCGGAACCTGATCGATGACAACCACGACTTGCCGCACAAACCGTAGCAGTCTGGCGCACCAACCGTTGCCATGGCGCAAGATCCTGTGAATCTTCCGCGGGTCCGACAGACTGCGGCTTTAATCCGGTTGTCATGCCGACTGCAGTGCGGTGAGTGCACGAATGACCTGCTGGCAGCAGGCGTCTGGATTCAGCCCGTCGTTCGATAATTCCACTGTTGTTGCAAGTTCTGCGGCGCTCAGCGCTTCAATGGTTTTCAGCTGATGCTCGAGCACCGTCATACCTGCATCCGAAGGATCATTGCCCGCCGCTTCGCGTTGCCTGATCCGCGCGCGGATTGCGACTTCGGATGCTTTGACTGCCATGATTAGCAGCGGGATTCCGGCTGCACGAGCAACATCGCGCAGCAGTTCGCGCTGCCAGCGCTGGAGAAAAGTGGCATCGATTATTGCGGTGTACCCAGCCGTGATAATTGTGTGTGCAAGTCCGGCCAGGTGATGATAGAGCGCTGCCGTGGCTTGGTCGTTGTATATGCCGCCTCCGACAGTGCCGGCACGCCTGTCCTGTGGCGCGAGGCCGTGCTGGTGCTTGCGCTCGACGTCAGAACGGATGCGTATGGCGTCGCATTGCAGCATCAGCTCTCCGGCAATGCGGCTCTTGCCCGATCCCGAGAGGCCATGGGTGATGATCAGCGCCGGATGCGGGCGGTGTGCGAATTGCCCGGCCAATGCCAGATAAGTCCTGCTGGCCTGCAGCAGTGATGCGCGCCTGCCGGCGTCGAGCCCCGGCTGTGTCGCGCGCAGGCCATGGACCTTGGCGCGCACCAGGGCGCGGTAAACCAGATAAAAAGGCAGCAGCGCCAGACCCGCATAGTCCTGCGTATGTTCAAGGTAAGTGTTGAGAAACAGCCGGGCCAGACGGGGGCTGCGGCGGTCATGCAGATCCATGACCAGAAACGCTACCTCGCTGATCACATCATTCCATCGCAGCGCCGGATTGAATTCAATGCAGTCGAACGGCACCAGGCGGGCATCCATCAGCACGATATTGCCCAGGTGCAGGTCGCCGTGGCCTTCGCGCACCTGCCCCGTGATCCTGCGCTTTTCCATCGCGTCCTGCAGCATACCGTGCTCATGCAATGTCCAGTTGCGCAACGCGGCAAGTGCAGCAGTATCTGCGTCACCGCTGAGCAGGGCGGAGAGCTGGTCAAAGCTCTGCAGGGCTGATGCAAGGATGGTTTCAGTGTTGCCCCATGCACTGCCGGCATCCGTCGCCGGGGCTGACTGATGGAATGCGGCCAGCGCCACGGCAAAATCCTGCAACTGTTGCGGCGCCAGGCGACCCGCGGCCAGCAGGGCGCTGGCCAGCGCGTCCTGTGAAAACTGCTGCATAAGCACGGCATACTCAATGACTGGTCCGTCACCGTTGATTTCCGGGTGGGTGGCCTTGCCGGTGATACGGACCACATCGAGGTAAATCTGCGGCGCAAAGCGCCGGTTCAGGCGAAGCTCTTCTTCGCAGCAATAGCGCCGCCGTTCCAGGGTGCTGAAATCGAGAAAGCCCAGATTGACCGGCTTCTTGATTTTGTAGGCGTAGTCACCGGTTAGCAGGACCCATGAAATATGAGTTTCGAGCAGACGCATTTCCGTCACCGGGTGCGGGTAACATCGGGCCTGCCGCAGATTGTCGATCAGCGCGGTATGGTTGATGGTGCTGATGGGGTCGGGCATTGGTGTTGATGATATCCCTGTGTTATGCGCGGTTAGCATGCCAGAAGGGGGCTGCAAAAACGACCGGTGCGGAGTGCCGGCTGCGATTTGATTCAGGTCAATATTTTTTGATCTTGATCACTCGGAACGGCACAGGCATTTGAATGCCTTCTGCCCGGACGGCAGGGACATTGAGATTGGCATCCTGTCGCATGCAAAGCTTGGGTTGAAGTTCCGCCAATTGTTTGCGCCAGATCAAGCCGGTTGATTGTTGATGGTGTATGATTTTCTCATCGTAATCTGTAAGTCTTTGATTCATTTTACTAATCAATAAGAAAGGGAAAGTCATGAAATTATTGATGACTACAGCATTAGGGGTTTGCATCGGGCTTTCGACTGTAGCCGGCGCTCAGGATCTGACTTGGCGCAAGGACATTGAGCCGATCATCAAGGCGCAGTGCGGCGAATGCCACGGTGCCAGTGAGCCGGAATTCGCGGAGTGGATGGTCAGGCGCGATAAAGAGAAGAAACTGGCGCCGAGGATGGACACTTATGCACATTTCATGAATTACGTGACTTTGCCAGCTACCGGCGCAATGATGCGGCGTCTTGATGATGGCAAGAGTCCACTCGCTGGCGGAAAGCCCGGCAACATGTATCGTTATCTGGGTGATTCGGATGCCGACCGTGCCAAGAATCTGGCAATGATCAAGGCTTGGCTTGGCGAGGGTAACTGGAATCTGAACCGGTTGGGGAAGCGTGGCGACGTGCCGGGCCTCACCATTGAACAGATCGGCAAGGTCAAGCCCAAATACTGATAGTTCCGTTTACGGGCTGACGCCCGCAGTACGGAGGAGTAGCGATCGAGGCCCGTGTTTTATACGGGCCTCTTTTTTTGCGTCGTAGCGGATGGGCGAGGCGTAAATGCCGGTTACGTAACCGCCGGCGGCGCGGATTTTCCAGGCTATGGATGTTGGCCAGTGCGCGATGGAACAGGCGCGAGTATTGCCCATTACTACGCCCAATAAAAAACGGGCGCCTTAGCGCCCGTTGATGCCGCCCTTGGTCCGGGTCAGCGCAATACCAGCACGGCCGTCGTGGTGTTTGCCAGCACTTTCTGCGTCTCGCTGCCGATAAGCAGTTTGGTGAGTCCGCTGCGTCCGTGCGAGGCCATCGCAATCAGGTCGCACTTGGATTTTTTCGCCGCTTTTACAATCGCATCCGCCGGGAAATCGCTGCAAACGAAAGAGGTTGTGCACTCTACGCCGGCCGATGCGCATTCCTTCTTGATGGCCTCCAGGTGGCCAGCCGCAACCTTTTTCTGCCTGGCTTCGTATTCCTTGGGGACGATGAAATCGGGCGGAACGTAATCCGCGTAGACATTGAACTTGTACGCAGGGGACACGTGAAACCCGGTAATGCGCGCACCGGTTTTTTGGGCCAGGGCCACGGCTTTTTTTACTGCCTTGCGCGACAGCGCAGAGCCGTCGGTGGGAACCAGGATGTTGCGGAACATGATCGTTCTCCTTGGGTGGTTGATACTTAAACAAATTAACGCACCCCGGCTGCAGTCGGGTTGATGTAGATCAAAACGCGGGTTGCTGGCGCTGGATATGCTGCACGGCATCACTAATCGGGAAGGGGGCTTCCATGCAGGAGCAATCCACTTATAACTACAATGTGGTCCGGCAGTTTGCGATCATGACCGTCGTTTGGGGCGTCGTCGGCATGCTGGTGGGGCTGGTCATCGCCGCGCAACTGATCTGGCCGGACCTCAATCTGGCTTCATGGCTTTCCTATGGTCGGCTGCGCCCGCTCCACACCAATGCTGTGATTTTCGCGTTTGGCGGTTCCGCGCTGTTCGCGACCTCCTATTACGTGGTGCAGCGCACCTGCCATGCAAGATTGTTTGGCGGCACTCTCGCGGCGTTCACATTCTGGGGCTGGCAGGCCGTCATCGTGCTGGCCGCGATCACATTGCCGCTGGGCATGACTTCGGGCAAGGAATATGCCGAACTCGAATGGCCGATCGACATACTGATCACGCTGGTGTGGGTTTCTTACGCTGTGGTGTTCTTCGGCACCATTGTCAAACGCAAAACGCCGCATATCTATGTTGCGAACTGGTTCTTCGGTGCGTTCATCCTGACCGTTGCGGTGCTGCATCTGGTGAACAGTGCCGCCATCCCGGTATCTATGACCAAATCGTATTCCGCGTATGCCGGCGTGCAGGATGCCATGGTGCAGTGGTGGTACGGCCACAACGCGGTCGGATTTTTCCTGACCGCGGGTTTCCTCGGCATGATGTATTACTTCATCCCGAAACAGGCCAATCGCCCGATCTACTCGTACCGACTGTCAGTGGTGCATTTCTGGGCGTTGATATTCACCTACATGTGGGCGGGCCCCCACCACCTGCACTACACCGCGCTGCCGGACTGGGCGCAGTCGATCGGCATGCTGTTTTCGCTGGTGCTGCTGGCGCCGTCCTGGGGCGGGATGATCAATGGCATCATGACGTTGTCGGGCGCATGGCACAAACTGCGCACCGATCCCATCCTGAAGTTCCTCGTCGTATCGCTGTCGTTCTACGGCATGTCGACTTTCGAGGGGCCGATGATGGCGATCAAGACCGTCAACGCACTGTCGCATTACACCGACTGGACGATCGGGCATGTGCACAGTGGTGCGCTGGGCTGGGTCGGCATGGTGACGTTCGGCAGCCTCTATTACCTGATCCCGCGCCTCTACGGCCGCACCGAAATGCACAGCGTGCCATTGGTGACGCTGCATTTCTGGGTGGCGACCATCGGCATCGTGCTCTATATCGCAGCGATGTGGATTGCCGGCGTGATGCAGGGCCTGATGTGGCGCGCGGTGAATCCCGACGGCACGCTGACCTACGCGTTTGTCGAGTCGGTGAAGGCGACCTATCCGTACTACGCGGTGCGCCTGCTCGGCGGGCTGCTCTATTTTGCCGGGATGCTGATCATGGCCTGGAACGTGTTCAAGACCGTGGCCGGAAAGAAGACGGTGGATATGTCCATCCCTGCCGTTGCCCCCGCATGATAACTATAAGTAATTGAATTTAAACATAATTTAACTATCCGGAGCCTACATGGACAATTCGGGCCATGCGATCATTGAGAAGAACCTCGGGCTGTTGATCGTCTTGATCATTGTCGCGATCAGTATCGGCGGACTGGTACAGATCGTGCCGCTGTTTTTCCAGAAATCCACCACGCAACCGGTCAGTGGATTGCAGCCGTACACAGCTTTGCAACTCTCGGGTCGCGATATCTATATTCGAGAAGGCTGCTACAACTGCCACTCGCAGATGATCCGTCCGTTCCGCGCCGAGACCGAGCGTTACGGTCATTATTCGGTGGCCGGTGAATTTGTCTATGACCATCCCTTCCAATGGGGCAGCAAACGCACCGGTCCTGACCTCGCACGTGTTGGCGGTCGTTATTCAGACGACTGGCATCGCGTACACCTGATCAATCCCCGCGATCTGGTCCCGGAATCCAATATGCCGGCCTATAAATGGCTGGTCGACGCGCCGGTCGATGCGGCGGTGCTGCCGGCGAAGCTGCGCGCGCTGCGCACGCTTGGCGTGCCATACACCGAAGAAGATATTGCAAAGGCCGAAGAAAGCGTCAAGGGCAAGACCGAAATGGATGCGCTGATCGCCTATCTGCAGAACCTCGGTATCGTTTTGCGCAATGTGAGGTAAGCCATGGATGTCAATCTGCTGCGTTCCGTAATTACCGCCGTACTGTTTGTAGTGTTCATCGGCATCGTGCTGTGGGCTTGGAGCAGGGGGCGTCGTGCCGATTTTGAAGCTGCGGCCCGCCTGCCGATGGATGACGATCTGGCCGAACAGCAACTTGCCCGTGACAGGAGGGAGAAATGAGTGATTTCGTGCATGACGGCTGGAGTTTGTACATTGCCGTCATTACCGTGGTGAGTTTGCTCGCTTGCGCCGTATTCCTGAAGGTGTTCTCGTCTCAGAAACTGGCCAAAGGCGAGCAGGCGGAGACGACCGGCCATGCCTGGGACGGGCTGCAGGAGTTTAATAATCCGCTGCCGCGGTGGTGGATGTGGCTGTTTTACATCACCATCGTGTTCTCGTTCGGTTATCTGATTTTGTATCCGGGGCTGGGTTCCTTTGCCGGTTACCTCGGCTGGAGTTCACAGGGGCAATACCAGGATGAGCAACAGCGGGCGGCCGCAGTCTTTGGGCCGGTCATCGACCGCTTTCTGAAGCAGGATGCGGTTGCCGTCGCTGGCAATCCTGAGGCGCGGGAAATCGGCCAGCGCCTGTTCCTGAATTACTGCGCGCAGTGCCATGGTTCGGATGCGGGCGGGTCGCGTGGTTATCCCAACCTGCGTGACTCCGACTGGCTGTACGGCGGCACGACAGACGCGATCCGCACCACCCTCCTCAATGGCCGCAACGGCGTGATGCCGCCGCTGGGCGCTGCTCTTGGCGGCAGCGAAGATGTGCGCGATGTCGTGCACCACGTGCTGGCACTGGCGGGACGCACCCATGACGGTCTGCGCGCCCAGCGCGGCAAGGCTAAATTCGCGACCGCCTGCGTGGCCTGCCACGGTGCCGACGGCAAGGGCAACCAACAGCTGGGCGCGCCCAACCTGACCGATGACATCTGGCTGCATGGCGGCACTGAAGCCGCGATCACCGAAACCATCGTCAAGGGACGGATAAATCAGATGCCGGCTCACAAGGATTTCCTCGACGAGGGCAAGATTCACCTGCTGACCGCCTACGTGTTGGGCATTTCGGGGCAGGGCAAACCGGGACAGGGCAAACCCTAGATGTCGGTGCCGGATACATCCGTTAAGGTGCCGCCGGCTGCAGATGAAGTCGAGACCTCGCTCTACGAGGTCAGGCAGAGGATTTATCCACGCGCGGTCAGCGGCTGGTTCGCGCGCTGGCGGGTGGCGCTGGTGGTTGTCACACAACTTGTGTTTTACGGGTTGCCCTGGCTGACCTGGAATGACCGCCAGGCGGTGTTGTTCGATCTGGTTTCGCGCAAGTTCTACATTTTTGGACTGGTGCTGTGGCCGCAGGATTTCATTTTCCTGACGGCGCTGCTGATCATCTCGGCGTATTCCCTGTTTTTGTTCACGACCATCGCCGGCCGGCTGTGGTGTGGTTACGCCTGTCCGCAGACTGTGTATACCGAAATGTTCATGTGGATCGAGCGCCAAATCGAAGGCGACAGGGTCCAGCGCATGCGTCTCGACAAGTCCCCTGCCGGTGTGCGCAAGTTCAGCCTGAAAACCCTCAAACACGGAATCTGGATCGCGGTGGCGTTATGGACCGGTTTCACCTTTGTCGGTTATTTCACCCCGATCAAGGTGCTGACCGGCGAGGTGGCGAACTGGACACTTGGCCCCTGGGAGACGTTCTGGATCCTGTTTTACGGGTTTGCGACTTATGGCAACGCCGGCTGGATGCGCGAACAGGTGTGCAAATACATGTGCCCCTATGCGCGTTTCCAAAGTGTGATGTTCGATCCGGATACCCTGGTTATCACCTATGACGCGCAGCGCGGCGACCCGCGCGGCTCCCGCGGCAGGGCAGCCGACCCGAAAGCACTGGGACTGGGCGACTGTGTGGATTGCAACATCTGCGTGCAGGTTTGCCCGACCGGCATCGACATTCGCAAGGGGCTTCAGTACGAGTGCATCGGCTGCGCCGCCTGCATTGATGGCTGCGATCAGGTCATGGACAAGATGGGTTATCCGCGCGGGTTGATCCGTTATTCGACTGAAAATGCGGTATCAGGAAAATACAATGACAATAATATCCGCCGCCACGTGCTGCGGCCGCGGGTGCTGGTCTACAGCGTGCTGCTCGGCATCATCATCATCGCGTTCTTCGGCGGACTGCTGTTGCGCAGCCCGCTGAAGGTGGATGTGCTGCGTGATCGCGGTGCCATGATGCGTGATGCGGCGGGCGGTCAGGTTGAGAATGTTTACCGTCTGCAGTTCACCAACACCGATGAGGTAGCCCGTCGTTATGTGGTGACTGTTGACGGATTGCCGGGCTTGCAGGTCATTGCGTCGCAGCCGATAGAGGTGCCCCCGGCGACAACCCAGGCCTTCCCTGTGGCGGTGCGTGTGGATCCAACAGGACTGGGTGCCGGTGCGCATGTGATCGTATTTCACATCAGTGACCTGGATCGACCCGAAGTGCAGGCCCATGAGAAATCCCGGTTTTTTGTCCGATGATGATGTCAGATAAGTTTGTCAGATAGGTTTTTCAAATGAGGATGCCGCGATGGAAGTGATCCGAGAACCTGTACTGCCCTGGTACCGCGAGCCCTGGCCCTGGCTGTTGATGGCGGGTCCGGTTGCGGTAATTTTTGCAGGCATTGCAACCATCTGGATTGCAGTGGTCAGCAGCGACGGTCTGGTGGTAGGCGATTATTACAAACAGGGGCTGGCAATCAACCAGACGCTGGAACGCAGCGCACTGGCGGCCGCACGGGGTTACCGCGCTGAAGCAGTGCTGTCCGGTGACGGCCGCAGCATCAGCTTGCAGCTCGTTTCTGCCACAGCGGCACCACTTCCGGAAACACTGCAGCTGCGCATCACGCATCCGACACGTGCCGGGCGTGATGGTTTGGTGCTGCTGCGTCAGCGCGGTCCCGGCCTGTATGAAGGCGCGGTACCGGCGCTGACTGCCGGGCGCTGGTTATTGATTCTGGAGGACCGTGAATCCATCTGGCGGCTGGGCGGAACGGTAACGATGCCTGCGCAAACCGCCGTCACGCTACTTCCGGAAAACCCGCAATAGGAGGAAAACCATGGCTTGGAAACTCTTGTTTGGTTCGGATATCGGGTTGATGAGCCTGTTCTCCATCCTGATCGTCATCGCGATTGGCGTTTACCTGTATTTTTTCTTGCGCAAGAAGATGGCGGAAGAAGATAAGCCCGGGGAGCCCCGGGGCTGAGCCCCGGAGTCGTGGCCATGGGCAAACGCCTGATGTGGATATTGTGGCCGTCGTTTCTCGTTGGCGGAGTGGCGGAGGCGGTGTTTTTTACATTGATTGACCCGCAGGAACTCTATTTGCTGGGTGAACCCGTACACTGGTCGCCGACTGCGGTCTATTCGGTCGGATTCTTACTGTTCTGGCTGGTCGCTGCGGCCTCGAGTGCATTAACCAGCTTCCTGCAGCGCACGGCAGGCGAGGTCAACCGCCCGCTTTGACCCGGATCAAAGCGCGGCCGGGCTGCGAGGTGCAATATAGTAAACAGGTGAGAAGGCGGCGCTAAAATTGCGCAGCGAAAGGGCCGGGACTCGATTGCCGGAACCGATCAGCCGCCGCGGCGGTCCCAAAGGGACTAGGTGTTGTGGTCCGGCGCGGAAATCGTGCCGTGGATGGGCTTGTGGAGATTGCGATTGCACGGGCAGGAGGTAATCGTGCTTGCCGAGTATCGTTTTGAGCGGATGATAAACCGGCTTGCGGGAGAGGGGATCCCCCTGCGCCTGCAACTGTGGAATGGCCGCCGTTTTGACCTTTCGCCGCAGCCGACTGTAACCATATCGATTCCGCGATCTTCGGCATTGCGGTATTTCATTACACCTGATCTTAATTCGCTGGGTAAAGCTTTTGTCGAGGGCGACATCGGCGTCGAAGGCCCGATACATGACGTGTTTCGCGTCGCCGAAACCATTGCCCGGCGCGTTATCGGCAGGCGTTCGCGGTTCCACGCCGCTGTCCGTCATACACGGCGCCGCGACCGCCAGGCCATCGAGTACCACTACGACGTGTCGAACGAGTTCTATGCGCTGTTCCTGGATCGCAACATGATTTACTCATGCGGTTATTACCGCCGTGATGAAGACACCCTCGAACAGGCGCAGGTGCAGAAGCTCGACCACATACTTGTCAAGCTGGCGCTGCGCCCGGGTGACCGTTTTCTCGACATCGGCTGCGGCTGGGGCGCGCTGGTGATGCGCGCGGCGCAGGGTTACGGCGTGCGCGCTACCGGCGTCACCTTGTCGGCCAACCAGTTGGAGTATGCACGCGAACGTATCCGGGCCGCCGGCCTGCAGGACCGCTGCCGCGTGGAGCTTCTTGACTATCGCGATCTCGAAGGCGAATTCGATCGCAT
>Ga0105090_10000764_pt1 | contig 16472 bp, 13 predicted proteins | sample PPLLak3March2015_FD_79110 | JGI IMG/M metagenome (GOLD analysis project Ga0105090, IMG submission 79110) | Freshwater sediment microbial communities from Prairie Pothole Lake near Jamestown, North Dakota, USA - PPLs Lake P7 Core (1) Depth... | ecosystem: Environmental > Aquatic > Freshwater >... | reverse complement strand
GTTTTCCAGGCCCTTGCCGTCCTCGACGGTGATCACGCCTTCCTTGCCGACCTTGTCCATCGCCTCGGCGATGGTCTTGCCGATCGACTCGTCAGCGTTCGCCGAAATCGAGCCGACCTGCGCGATCTCCTTCGAGGTCGAGCACGGCTTGCTGATCTTCTTGAGCTCCTCGACGACGGCCACGACGGCCTTGTCGATGCCACGCTTCAGGTCCATCGGGTTCATGCCGGCGGCGACGAACTTCATGCCCTCGGCGATGATCGACTGCGCGAGCACGGTGGCGGTCGTGGTGCCGTCACCGGCGACGTCGGAGGTCTTGGACGCGACTTCCTTCACCATCTGCGCGCCCATGTTCTCGAACCGGTCCTTGAGCTCGATTTCCTTCGCGACGGACACGCCGTCCTTGGTAATCGTCGGCGCGCCGAAGCTGCGCTCGAGGACGACATTGCGGCCTTTGGGGCCCAGCGTGATCTTGACGGCGTTGGAGAGAATGTTCACTCCGTTCACCATCTTGTTGCGGACGTTGTCGCCGAAGCGGACGTCTTTGGCTGCCATGGGTAGGTTCTCCTGATGCGGGGTGTCTGGGATGGGGCGGCGGCGATCAGGCGATCACGCCGATCACGTCGTCTTCGCGCATGTGCAGCAGGTCGGCGCCGTCCATCTTGAATTCCTGGCCCGAGTACTTGCCGAACAGGATCTTGTCGCCGACCTTGACGCCCATCGGGACCAGCTTGCCGTTGTCGTCGGTCTTGCCGGGGCCGGCCGCGATCACCTCGCCCATCGAGGGCTTTTCGGCCGCGGTGTCGGGGATCACGATGCCGCCTGCGGACTTGCGCTCCTCTTCCAGCCGCTTGACGATGATCCGGTCGTGCAAAGGACGAAGCTTCATGGGATGACTCGCTCCTGATGTGGTTTCTACAACGAAATCAGATGGTTGCGCATGATTCCCCGGCTTGCTGGGGCTATGGACCGCCGGCGATCGACCCCGGAGAGGGGTACGCCTGTTAGCACTCGGCCTATGCGAGTGCTAATAATAGCGGCAAAGCGCCGACATTTCAATGGGCAACGAGAGCCAGGCAGCCCGGTGGCGCTCCTGCCGGTCAGCGCGCGGCGCCGCGAAGTGGGGTGCGGACACCCGGGCGCACGCCCCGGCTGCCTGGACCACGGCGCGGGGCGTTGACGGCGGCGAATGACAGCATCGCGCCCATCTTCCGGTTGGCGTCGCCATCGAAGCCGCACCCGCCCATGACCTGCCGCGGGTTGCGCAAAGTGCCGGTCACGCTGTTTCACAGCGGGCCGATCGTGTGCACCGCGCAGTGCCGCGCACATGACGCGAGCTCGAGCACGACGAAGCCGACCAGCGCGCCGCCCGTCGCCCCCGGTGCTCCGCGTGTGCGCCCACTCACCCCCCTGGAGCGCCGGTGGGGTTTAATGCACAGTAGACGACTCCCGCAGCCCCCATGCTCCGCCCCGCCCACATCGGACACCTCGCGATGCTGCGCTCGCTGATCCGCGACGGCGCGCGCGACGGCAGCTTCCAGCCCGAGCTCGCGTGGGATTCGGCCGCCTCCGATCGTTTCTTCGGCGAGCTGCGGCAGGCGCTCAAGACCGGCTACTTCGTCGTCGAGGACCGCGAGTCGGGCACCATGCAGACCGTCGCGGTGCCGGGCTACGTCTACTGGGCCGACGAGACCGCCGGCAGCGAGCCGCCGGTGGGCTTCGGGCTGTTCCGCGCCTCGCCCGGCGGCGGCTACGAACTGTGGCTCGCGGGGCTCGAAGACGCGGTGCGCGGCCGCGGCCACGGCCGCGCGATGCTGAACGCGCTCTTTGCCACGCCCATCGGGCAGCAGACGAAGTTCATGCGCGTGCGCCGCAGCGGCCAGTACGCGGCCGCGGTGGCGAAGCTGCTCGCCGACCACGGCTTCACCGCCACGCGCGAGACGAAGAACGAGACGTGGTTCGTCCGTGCGCTGACCGTCACTCCGCGCTGGAGCAGCGGCACGCCGCACTTGACGTCCTGACCGCGCCGCAGCCCGCCGGCTCGGCGGCAAACGCAGCGCTGCCCCCACAGTGAAGGCCGGCTACGCCGCTTCGCGGATCGCGTGCAGCGGCTGCTCGACTGCATGCCCTGCCGCGATCCACGCGTCGAGACCGCCGGCAAGCGGGCGCACGTCGGCGTGGCCGCGCGCCAGCAACAGCTGCGTCGCGCGCTTCGCGGAGGCCTCGTTGGGACACTGGCAGTAGACGACGATGGTGCGGTCGCGCGCGAAGGCGTGGCCATTCACGATCGCCCCCAGCTCGACCAGTTGCGCGCCCGCGACGTGCGGCCGCGACGCGTGCGCGAGGCGGCTGCCGACGTCGACGACCAGCGGCGGCGCGTCGCCGCGCAGTGCCGTCGCGAGCTCGGCAACACCGATCATCCGTGCCTCGACGAAGCGGGCGCGCCGCCAGCGCTGCGCGGCCTTCCACGCGACGTAGGCCACGAGCAATCCCAGGAGCACGCTCGCCGCGAGCGCGGCGTTCTCGCCCATCCACGCGAGCCCGGCTTCCACTTCGTGGCGAAACAGCGCTCCGGTGCCCATCGCCGCGCCGACCCACAGTGCGGCGCTCGCCGTGGCGGCGACGAGGAAGCGCGTCAGCGGCATGCGCAGGGCGCCGGCCACCGGCGGGGCAACGGTCGAGAAGCCGGGCACGAACTTCGACACCACGAGCGAGTAGAAGCCCCAGCGCTGGAAGATGCCTTCGGTCTGCTGGACGCAGACGTCCGGCGACAGCGAGACGCGGCACAGCAGCCGCAGCACCGGGTAGCCATAGCGGCGCCCGGCCCAGAACCACAGCGTGTCGGCAAGCACGGACGCGGCCACGGCGATCGCGAACGCCCCGCTTCCCGACAGCTGCCCGTCCATCGCCAGCGCGCCGGCGACGATCATCGTCGGGACCGACGGGATCGGCAGCCCCAATTGCTGCAGGAAGACATTGAAGCCGACCAGCGGAACGCCGTGGCGGATCAACTCGGCGAGGATCGCATCCACGCATTCGTCCTTCTCGGTTCGTAGGCCGGCAGCGCGCCCCCCGCGGCGCTTGCGCAAGGGCGCGGACATGGTACCGTCCACGGCGCCCGGCCTGCGCGCCACACCAAGTTGGCGCCGCTATGGCGCGCAATCAAGGGAGCCCGCATGGAACCGACGACCCCGCCTCCGGTGCTTCCCCAGCCTGCGGAACCGGCCGCGGCCGGGAGTTGGCCGCGCGAGCCGCGGCGCCTCGCTGCGAGCCGTGGCGCTAGCTGGTGGGGCGAGGGCTGGAAGATCTTCACTGCCGCGCCGCTGCCGTGGGTCGGCATCCTGGTGATGATCGTCGTCATCAACATCGTGCTGAACATGATCCCGGTCATCGGAGGCCTGGCCTCCACCGTGCTCGGGCCGATCTTCGCCGGCGGCCTGCTGCTCGGCTGCCACGCGCTCGCGCGCGGCCAGCCGCTCCAGTTCACGCACCTGTTCGCGGCATTCCAGTCGGACCGGCTGACACCGCTTGCGATCCTCGGCCTGGTCGTGCTCGCCGTGGGCGTTGTCGTGGCGCTGGCAGTGGGTGCGCTGGTCTTCGGCACCGCCGGAGCGGCCCTGTTGACCGGGGCGATGCAAGGGAGCGACCACGCACTCACCGCCGCGCTGGCCGGAATGAGCGGCGCCGCGCTGCTGGGCGGCCTGATCGCGCTCGTCGTCTTCGCGGCGTTCTTCATGGCGTGGTGGTTCGCTCCCGCGCTCGTCACGCTCCATCGCGCGCCACCGATCGATGCGCTGCAGGCGAGTTTTCGTGCATCGGTCGCGAACCTCGGCGCGCAACTGGTGTTCGGCCTGATCTTCATCGGGCTCGCCATCGTCGCCTCGATCCCGTTCGGCCTGGGCTGGCTGGTGCTCGCCCCGGTGGCCATAGGCGCGAGCTACGCGAGCTGGCGCGAGGTGTTCGGCGACTGACTCCCGCGGCGCGGCCGCGCGAAGTCGTGTATGATGCGGCCTGCGGCGTTTGCTCCAGTCCCCTTGCCGCAGTCGATTCCGACCTCCAAGCCGTTCCCCCCGTTTGGCTAAGACTGGCCGCCCCGACCCGGGCGAGTGGCCAAGCATTGCCATTCGAAAGTCATCATGCCTTTTGCCGAACTCGGGCTGTCCGACGCGCTGGTGCGCGCGGTCGCCGACCAGGGCTACTCCGTGCCCACCCCCATCCAGCGCCAGGCGATCCCGGCGGTCCTGTCCGGGGGCGACCTGCTCGCCGCCGCGCAGACCGGCACGGGCAAGACCGCCGGTTTCGTGCTGCCGCTGCTGCAGCGCCTGTCCTCTGCACCGCCGCAGCCGCAGCGCAACGGCCGCCGGCCGCTGCGCGCACTGATCGTCACGCCGACCCGCGAACTCGCCGCGCAGGTCGAAGCGTCGGTGCGCACCTACGGCAAGCACTCCAAGCTCGTTTCCACCGCGGTGTTCGGCGGTGTGGGCTTCGGCGCGCAGGCCGCCCAGCTGAAGCGCGGCGTCGACATCCTCGTCGCCACGCCGGGCCGCCTGCTCGACCACCAGGGCCAGGGCAACATCGATTTTTCGAAGATCGAGATCTTCGTGCTCGACGAAGCCGACCGCATGCTCGACATGGGCTTCATTCCCGACGTGCGGCGCATCCTCGCGCTGCTGCCGCGCAAGCGCCAGAACCTGCTCTTCTCCGCGACGTTCTCCGATGAGATCCGCGCGCTCGCGCACGGCCTGCTCGATTCGCCGCAGACGATCGACGTGGCGCCGCGCAATGCGACCGTCGATTTGATCGCGCAGCGTGTCCACCCGGTGGATCGCGACCGCAAGGCCGCGTTGCTGTCGTACCTGATCGGCCATCACCGCTGGGAGCAGGTGCTGGTGTTCACGCGCACCAAGCACGGCGCCGACAAGCTCGTCCGGTCGCTGGACTCGGCGGGGCTGCGCGCGGTCGCGCTCCACGGCAACAAGAGCCAGGGCGCGCGCACGAAGGCGCTCGCCGACTTCAAGAAGGGCGCGGTGCGCGTGATGGTCGCCACCGACATCGCCGCGCGGGGCATCGACATCGTCGAGCTCCCGCACGTGGTCAACTACGACCTGCCGAACGTCCCCGAGGACTACGTGCACCGCATCGGCCGCACCGGCCGCGCGGGGTCGGACGGCGAAGCGATATCGCTGGTGTGCGTGGACGAGCAGGCGTTCCTGCGCGACATCGAGAAGCTGATCAAGCGCAAGATCGCGAGCGAAATCGTCGCCGGCTTCGAACCGGACCCGCGTGCGGTGGCGCAGCCGGTCTTCGCGCAGCGCGGACAGCGACGGCCGAGCGCGCCGCAGCCCACGCAGCCGCGTCGCGGCAGTCACGCGCCGGGCGGACGATCCGGCGACGGCCAGCGCCGCTCCGGCGACGCACGCCGCGCGGCGCCTTCCGGCCCGCGGTCCGCGAAGCCCGGTCGCCCGCGCGCGAACGTCGCGAACTAAAGCTTCAGTGGGCGCGCTCCCAGTTCGGGCCCGCGCCCACGTCGACCACCAGCGGCACGCGTAGCTCCGCCACGCCGGTCATCAGCGCCGGCAGGCGGCGCTTCACCTCGACGAGTTCCTCGTCTCGCACCTCGAGGACGAGCTCGTCGTGGACCTGCAGCACGAGCTTCGTCGCGAGTTTCTCCGCGTCGAGCCAGTCCTGCACGGCGATCATCGCAAGCTTCACCAGGTCCGCGGCGGTCCCCTGCATCGGCGCGTTGATCGCCGCACGCTCGGCGCCCGCCCGGCGCGGGCCGCCCGCCGCCTTGATGTCGGGCAGCCACAGCCGGCGGCCGAACACCGTCTCCACGTAGCCCTGCTCGCGCGCGAGCTCGCGCGTGCGCTGCATGTACTCGGCCACCCCCGGGTAGCGCTGGAAGTACTTGTCGATGAACTGCTGCGCGGCGCCGCGCTCGATGCCGAGCTGCTGCGCGAGCCCGAACGCGCCCATGCCGTAGATCAGGCCGAAGTTGACCGCCTTGATGTAGCGGCGCTGCTCGGGGGTGACCTCGCCCGGCGCCACCCCGAAGATGTCCCCCGCGGTGGCGCGGTGGATGTCCGCCCCCTCGTGGAACGCGCGCAACAGCGCCGCGTCCTGCGACAGGTGCGCCATGATGCGCAGCTCGATCTGCGAGTAGTCGGCCGAGACGAGCACGTGGCCCGGCGGCGCAATGAACGCCTCGCGAATGCGCCGGCCCTCGGCGGTGCGCACCGGGATATTCTGCAGGTTGGGGTCGCTTGACGCCAGCCGGCCCGTCACGGCCGTGGCCTGTGCGAACGTCGTGTGCACGCGGCCCGTGCGCGGGTTCACCATCTGCGGCAGCTTGTCGGTGTAGGTGCTCTTGAGCTTCGCGAGCGCCCGGTGCTCGAGCAGCACCTTCGGCAACGGGTAGTCCGCGGCGAGCGCCTCGAGCACCTCCTCGTCGGTGGACGGCTGTCCGGTGGCGGTCTTCTTCACCACCGGCAGCTTCATGCGCTGGAACAGGATCTCGCCCAGCTGCTTGGGCGAGCCCAAGTTGAACGGCGAGCCGGCGAGCTCGTGCGCCTGCCGCTCCAGCGCAAGCACGCGCTCGCCCAGGCTCTGGCCGTGCCGCCCGAGCAGCGCGCCGTCGATCAGCACCCCGTTGCGCTCCATGCGGAACAGGATGCCGCGCACCGGCATCTCGATGTCGCGGTAGATGCGGTCGAGCTTCGCGTCGGCGGCCACGCGCGGGTACAGGTGCCGGTGCAGCCGCAGCGTGACATCGACGTCCTCGGCCGAGTACCCGGTCGCGGTCTCGATGCTCACCTGGTCGAAGGAGATCTGCCCCGCGCCCTTGCCGCACACGTCGGCATAGACGATCGTCTTCCAGTCGAGGTGCCGCCACGCGAGGCTGTCCATGTCGTGCGGCTTGTGCGACTCCAGCACGTAGGACTGCAGCAGCGTGTCGTGCGCCACGCCGGCGAGCGCCACGCCGTGGTTAGCGAGCACGTGCTCGTCGAACTTGACGTTCTGGCCGAGCTTGGCCTTGGCCGTGTCGGCGAACCACGGCGCGAGCCGCGCGAGCACCGCCGCGCGGTCGAGCTGGTCGGGCGCGCCGGGGAATCGGTGCGCGAGCGGGACGTAGCACGCCCTGCCCGGCTCCACGCAGAACGACAGCCCGACCAGCTCGGCCGTCATCGGGTCGAGGCCGGTCGTCTCGGTGTCGAAGCAGACCAGCTCCGCATTCGCGATCGCGCGCAGCCAGCGCTCGAGCGCGTCCTCGTCGAGGACCGCTTCGTAGTCGAGCTGCGCCGGCTTGCCCGTGCCGCCGCCCTGCGGCGCCGCGTCGTCCCAGCGGCGGCCGGTGCCGTCGCGCGCGGCCTTCGCCGCGATCGCGCCGGCCGCATCGCCGTTCGCGCTTCCGCCGCCCGCGGCGCTGCGCATCAGGGTCTTGAACTCGAAGCGCGCGAACAGCTCGTCAAGCGCCTCGCGGTTGGCAGCGCCGACGGCAAGCTCCGCCGGCGCGACGGGCAGCTCGCAGTCGGTCTTCACCGTGAGCAGGCGCCGGCCCTGCGGCAGCCAGTCGAGCGACGCACGCAGGTTCTCGCCGACCACGCCGCCGATCTCGCACGCGCGCGCGACGACGTTGTCGAGCGTGCCGTACTCGGCGAGCCACTTCGCCGCGGTCTTCGGCCCCACCTTCGGCACGCCGGGCACGTTGTCGACCGCGTCGCCGGTCAGCGTGAGCCAGTCGAGCACCTGGTCGGGACGCACGCCCATCTTCGCCATCACGCCCGCTTCGTCGAGCGTCTCGTTGCTCATCGTGTTGACGCACGTGATGCCCGGCTCGACCAGCTGCGCCATGTCCTTGTCGGACGTGGAGATCAGCGTGTCGATGCCCATCGCCTTCGCGCGCTTGGCGAGCGTGCCGATCACGTCGTCGGCCTCCACCCCCTCGACCACGAGCAGCGGCCAGCCGTGCGCGCGCACGAGCTCCTTCAGCGGCTCGAGCTGGCGCACCAGGTCGTCCGGCATCGGTGGCCGGTTCGCCTTGTAAGGCGGGTACCAGTCGTCGCGGAACGTCCTTCCCGGCGCGTCGAGCACGACGGCGAAGTAGTCCGGCTTGCCGTCCTCCACCATGCGGCGCAGCATGGACACCACGCCGCGCAGCGCGCCTGTCGGCTCGCCCTTCGATGTGCGAAGATCGGGCAGCGCGTGGAACGCGCGATACAGGTAGGACGATCCATCGACCAGGACGAGTGTTGGCATGCGCGTGACCGAAAAGATCCCCGAACTGATCGACCCGCAGGCGCTGTTTGCGTCGAACGGACAGGAAGCCTGGCGGGTGCTCGGGATTATGTCAGAGTTCACCATCGCCACCGAGCGCCTGCGGGGCGTCCGGCCGGCCGTGTCGGTGTTCGGCAGCGCGCGCATTCGCGAGGGGCATCCGTACTACGAGAAGGCGCGCGAGGTCTCGCGCCGCCTTTCCGACGCGGGCTTCGCCGTCATCTCCGGCGGCGGGCCGGGCCTGATGGAAGCGGCGAACAAGGGCGCGTTCGCCGGCCGCTCGCCGGCGATCGGGCTCAACATCCTGCTGCCGAAGGAGCAGGCAAGCAACTCGTATCAGGACCTCAGCGTCGACTTCCGTTATTTCTTCGCGCGCAAGATGATGTTCGTGCGCTTCGCCTCGGCCTACGTCGTGCTCCCCGGAGGCTTCGGCACGCTCGACGAGCTCTCCGAGTGCCTGACGCTGGTGCAGACTGGCAAGTCGCGGAAGATCCCGATCATCCTGGTCGGCGCGCCGTTCTGGCGCGGCCTCCTCGACTGGGTGCAGGACAAGCTGGTCGGCGAAGGCATGATCGACGCCGACGACATGAAGCTGTTGCAGCTGATCGACGAGCCTGCCGAGATCGTCGAGGCGATCTTCTCGTTCTACGAGGGGCGCGGCTTCCAGCCGACCACCGAGGAGAGGCAGAAGATGCTGAATCTGTGACGCCGGGCGCGGTCCGGCGGCGCCGATGCGGCAGTGCCCGTCTGGTAGAATCGTTGCGTCCCCCATGGTTTCCGCATGAACCCCCTGCGCCTAGCCGTGCCGGCCGTTGCAGCGATCGCGCTTCTTGCGTTCGCGCCCGCTTTCGCGCAGCCGGCGCCGCCGCCCCCGCCGCTGCCGCCCGAGTCCGCCGTCGTGCCGGCGCCGGCCGCCGCAGTCGCGGGCGATCCGGACCTCGAGCCGCAAGTCACGATCGTGCGCCGCGACACGGAGACGCTCGAGGAGGTCCGCATCGGTGGCGACCTCAAATTCATCAAGGTGACTCCGCGCACCGGCCGGCCGTACTACCTCGTGCCCGACGCCTCCGGTCGCCAGTACCTTCGCCGCGACAGCCTCGACGCCTCGATCAAGGTGCCGATGTGGGTCCTGTTCGCCTGGTGAGGTAGGAAGCCACGCGGTCAGCCCGTTCCGCCGCGCGCCGTTTTTGGCGCGGCGCCCGATGCGCCCCCGATGTCCGTCTACACGCCGGTCTCCACAGAGGAACTCGATGCCTGGCTCGCCCGCTACGCGGTCGGAGCGCTGGCCGAACTGCAGCCCATCGCGGCTGGCATCGAGAACACCAACTTCTTCGTGACGACCACGAAAGGCCGCTACGTGCTCACGCTCTACGAGCGGCTGCCGGCGGAGGACCTCCCGTTCTACCTCAACCTGATGGCGCACCTCGCGCGGAACGGCTGCGCGGTGCCCGCACCCGAGCCCGACCGCACCGGCGCGCTGTTCTCGCTCGTGAACGGCAAGCCCGCGAGCCTGGTCGCGCGCATCGACGGCGCGGCGATCGAGCATCCCGACGCGCCGCACTGCAGCGCCGTCGGCGCGGCGCTCGCGCAGCTGCACCTCGCTTCGCAGAAGTACCGCACGCGGCTCGCGAACAGGCGCGGCCCGGCGTGGTGGCGCCAGGCGGCGCGCGCCGTGCGGCCATTCCTCACGCCGAGCCAGGACGCGCTGCTGCAGCGCGAGCTCGCGTTCCAGCAGGGCTTCGCCAGGCTCAAGCTGCCGAAGGCCGCCATCCACGCCGACCTGTTCTGCGACAACGTGTTGTTCGACGGTGAGCGCGTGGCCGGCATCATCGACTTCGGCTTCGCGGCGACCGACTTTCTCGCCTACGACGTCGCTATCGCGGTGAACGACTGGTGCGATGACGGCGACGGCGGCCTCGACGAAACGCTGGTCGCGGCTTTCGTCGCCGGCTACCACGGCGTGCGCCCGCTGACCGACGACGAGCGCAGCCACTGGCCCGACCTGCTGCGCGCCGCGGCGCTGCGCTTCTGGCTGTCGCGGCTCTACGACCTCTACCTGCCGCGGCCCGGCGAGCTCACGCACGCGCACGATCCGTCGCGCTTCGAGCGCATCCTCGCCGCGCGCGCGAACGCGACGCCGCGCATGCCCGCGCTCGCCGAGTGGACGGGATCATGAGCGGCGCCGGGCCGTCCCAAGCGGCTCATTGCGCCGGCCTCATTGAGCGGTCGCGGCCTGCAGGGGTCTGCGTGTCGGCCGGTGCGGCGATTCGCCTTGGCGTCGATCCCCACACTCCGTGCGGGGCCCCTCGCCGCTGGGCGAACGCCGCTCTCTCCGGGGGCAGCGCAGCCGCGAGCGCGGCAAGCGTGGGGGCCTGTCACATGAGCGGCGCCGGGCCGTCCCAAGCCGCTCATTGCGCCGGCCTCATTGAGCGGTCGCGGCCTGCAGCGGTGTGCGTGTCGGCCGGTGCGGCGATTCGCCTTGGCGTCGATCCCCACATTCCGTGCGGGGCCCCTCGCCGCTGGGCGAACGCCGCTCTCTCCGGGGGCAGCGCCACCGCGTACGCGGCAAGCGTGGGGGCTGTCACATGAGCGCGTCGACTCGTGCCGTTGACATCGTGTTCACGCGCCACGCGGCGCGGCGCGGCATCGACTGGCTGCGCGAGTCGTGGCGCTTGTTCGGGCGCGCGCGCGCGCACTGGCTCGCGCTGGTCGCGCTCTACTACCTCGCCATGGCAATCGCCGCCTGGCTCCCGATCGTTGGCCAGCTCGCCGGGTTCTTCCTGAAGCCGGTGTTTGCAGTGGGCCTGCTCGCCGCGGTGTGGGCGCAGGAACGCGGCGGCCGGCCGGCGCCTTCCGATCTCGCGCGCGGCTTCCGCTCGAACCTCGCCGCGCTGCTGCCCATCGGGCTCGCCATGCTCGCCGGCGCGCTGCTTGCGATGACGATCGCCTCGCTCATCGCCGGCAACCTGCTGGTGCAGCTGTTCACCGACCCGAAGGCGCCGGTCGACGAGATCATGCGCGACCCCCGGCTGCAACTCGGGCTGGCCGCCGGCGCGCTCGCGGCGCTGCCGGTGACGCTCGCCGTGTGGTTTGCGCCCGCGCTGGTCGTGTTCCAGGACGCTTCCGCGCGTACCGCGCTGGGCGCGAGCCTGCGCGCAGCGCTCGCCAACTGGCGGCCGATCGCGGTGTTCTGGATCGCCGCGTTCGCGCTCGGCGTGATGCTGCCGCTCCTCGTCGTGAAGTTGGCTGCGGCGCTGCTTCCCGGCGTCCTCGGCGGCTACGTCGAGGCGCTGCTCCTCGTCGGCTGGGCCATGGTGCTGATGACGACCGTGCACATCGCCGACTACGTGAGCTACCGCGACATCTTCCACGCCGGGGAGACGTTGGCGCCGCCCGGCGGCGAGACGCGGGGCGGGGAGTGAGGGAAGAGGGGTGAGCGTGACGACCGCGCAGCGATCGGTCACGCCGCTTCCAGCTTCGCGTACTCCAGCGCCAGCCACTTCACGCCCGCGTCGCGGAAGTTGACCTGCACGCGCGCGTCGCTGCCGCGGCCTTCCGCGTCGATGATGACGCCCACGCCGAACTTGGCGTGACGCACGTTCTGGCCGACGCGCCACGACGGGCCGGGCGGCGTGGCTTGAGCGTACTGCGGGATCGCCCCCGTCGGCGCGCCCCACTCGCTCTGGTCCACGTCGACCGCGCGGCGGCGCTGCGGCGATAGCCACTGCAGGAGGTCCTTCGGGAGCTCGTCGAGGAAGCGACTGGGGACGTGGTAGCGCGTCTGCCCGTGCAGCATGCGCGTCTGCGCGAACGTGAGGTAGAGGCGGCGGCGCGCGCGCGTGATGGCGACGTACATGAGCCGCCGCTCCTCCTCCACGCCGGCAAACTCGTTCAGGCTGTTCTCGTGCGGGAAAAGGCCCTCCTCCAGCCCGGTGATGAACACGGTGTGGAACTCGAGGCCCTTCGCGGAATGCACCGTCATCAGCTGCAGCGCCGGGCGGCCCTCGGCGGCCTGCGTCTCGCCCGCCTCCAGCGCGGCATGCGCCAGGAACGCGGTCAGCGGATCCATGGCGCCCTCGCCCGCGGCGTCGTCCGCATCCGGGTCGGACGGCGCGCTCGCGGCAATCTGCGCCTCGCGCAGGAAGTTCTCGGCCGCGTTCACGAGTTCCTGCAGGTTCTCCAGCCGGTCCTGCCCCTCCTTCTCGTTCGCGTAGTGCGTAGCGAGCCCCGAGTGCTCGATCACGTGCTCGATCGCCTGGGGCAGCGGCAGCGCCCCGGCTTCCTGGCGCAGCTTCTCGACCAGTCGCACGAACGCGCCGATGCTGCTCCCGGAGCGGCCGCCGACCACGCCGCCGCACGCCGCCTGCCACAGCGTGGTCCCTGCGCCTCGCGCGTGGTCCTGCAGCTGCTCCAGCGACCGCGCGCCGATGCCGCGCGGCGGAAAGTTGACCACGCGCAGCAGCGCTCCGTCGTCGCCGGGGGCAGCGACCAGCCGCAGGTACGCGAGCGCGTGCTTGACCTCCTGCCGCTCGAAGAAGCGCATGCCGCCGTAGACGCGATACGGCAGCCCGGCGCCGAACAGCGCGTGCTCGAGAACGCGCGACTGCGCGTTGCTGCGGTAGAGCAGTGCGATCTCGGAGGCCGGCACGCCCTCGTCGGCCAGGTTCTTGACGATGTCGACGATGAACGCCGCCTCGTCGACGTCGGAGGGCGCGGCAAACACGCGCGCCGGCTCGCCCTTCCCCTCGCTCGTCCACAGGTTCTTGCCCAGCCGCGACTGGTTGTGGCGGATCAACGCATTCGCCGCGTCGAGGATCGTCCCGTGCGAACGGTAGTTCTGCTCGAGCTTGATGAGGCGCACCGGCTGGTCAGGGGTGGCGAAGTCGCGCTCGAAGTGCTGCATGTTGGCGACATTCGCGCCGCGGAACGCGTAGATCGACTGGTCGTCGTCGCCCACCGCGAACACCGCCGTCTTCTCGCCGGCCAGTAGCCGCAGCCACTTGTACTGCAGCACGTTGGTGTCCTGGAACTCGTCGACCAGGAGGTGCGAGAAGCGGCGCCGGTAGTGCTCGCGGATCGCCTCCTTGTCCGACAGCAGCTCGTAGCTGCGCAGCAGGAGCTCGGCGAAGTCGACCACACCCTCGCGAGCGCACATCGCCTCGTAGAGCGCGTAGTGCTCGACCTGGGCGCGGGCGAAGTCGTCGCCCGCCTCCACCGCGTTCGGCCGCAGACCGGCCTCCTTGCAGTCGGCGATGAACCACTGCAGCTGCCGCGGCGGGTAGCGCTCGTCGTCGAGCGCGTGCGCGCGGTAGAGACGCTTGATCAGCGCGAGCTGGTCGGCCGTGTCCATGATCTGGAACAGCTGCGGCAGGTCGGCATCGCGGTGGTGTGCGCGCAGCAGGCGGTTGCACAGGCCGTGGAACGTGCCGATCCACATGCCGCGCGTGCTGGCGTGCGTGAGCGTGGACAGGCGCGTGGCCATCTCGCGCGCGGCCTTGTTGGTGAAAGTGACGGCGAGGATGGCCAGCGGGCTTGCCTGCCCGGTGGCAATCAGCCAGGCGATGCGCGTGGTGAGCACGCGCGTCTTGCCGCTGCCGGCCCCGGCGAGGATCAGCGCCGAGGCGTGCGGCAGCGTGACGGCGGCCAGCTGCTCGGGGTTGAGGTTGGCGAGGAGCGGCGACATGGGCGAGCGGCGTCGGCGCGGCGCTCGTTGCGGCACCCTCCGAACCGAGGATTATAGGGAGCCCGGAGCCGGCCGCGCGTGCCCGGGGGCTATAATCCGCCCGCCCTTTCGTCCGCCTTCCCATGGCCCCGAAGCCCGAAGCCACGCCGCCTGCGAACTCCGCGACGATGCGCGCGTTCGTGCACTGGATCCGCGCCGCGGCGCCGTACGTGCACGCGTTCCGCGGCCGCACGTTCGTGATCGCGTTCGGCGGCGAGGTCGCCGCGGAAGACGAGTTCCTCAACGTCATCCACGACCTCAACCTGCTGCACAGCCTGGGCATCCACCTCGTCGTCGTGCACGGCTGCCGGCCGCAGGTCGAGGCGATCCTGGCGCAGCAGGGCTTCGAGAGTCGCTATGCCGGCGGCGTGCGCGTGACCGACGCCGACGCGATGGACTGCGTGCTGGAGGCCGCGGGGCAGGTGCGCGCGCGCATCGAGGCGCTGCTGTCGCTCGGGCTGGCCAACTCGCCGATGGCGGGCTCGCGCAACCGCGTGTCCTCCGGCAACTACATCACCGCCAAGCCGCTGGGCGTGGTCGAAGGCGTCGACATGCAGTACTCCGGCGAAGTGCGCCGCGTGGACACGGAGGCGATCCAGCAGCGGCTCGACGACAACGACATCGTGCTGATCTCGCCGATCGGCTACTCGCCCACCGGCGAGATCTTCAACCTCACCGTCGAGGAGGTCGCCACCCAGGTCGCGGTGCGGCTGGCGGCCGCGAAGCTGATCTTCCTCGTCGACGCCGACGGCGTGCGCAACGGCCGGCGCCGGCTCCTCACCGATCTGTCGACGAAGGACGCCGAGGAGCTGCTTGTTCGCAAGGGCGAGCGGCTGTCGGCGGACGTACGCGCCTACCTTCCGTCGGCGGTGCGCGCCTGCGACAACGGCGTGACGCGCGCACACCTGATCTCGCGGCACCTCGACGGGGCGCTGCTGCTCGAGCTGTTCACGCGCGACGGCGTGGGCACGATGGTGGCCGCCAACGCGCTCGCCCACCTGCGCAACGCCACGATCGACGATGCCGGCGGCATCCTCGCCATCATCCAGCCGCTCGAGGAGCAGGGCGTGCTGGTGCGGCGCTCGCGCGAGCGGCTGGAGGCGGAGATCGAGCGCTTCGTCGTGGCCGAGTACGACAACCACATCATCGGCTGCGCGGCGCTGTACGCGTTCCCCGACGAGCGCGTCGGCGAGCTGGCCGCGCTCGCCGTGCACCCCGACTTCCGGCGCGAGGGCTACGGCGAGGCGCTCGCCCGCGAGATCGAGGCGCGCGCGCGCAAGCTCAAGCTCGCCAAGCTCTTCGTGCTCACCACGCGCACGGCGCACTGGTTCGTCGAGCGCGGCTACGCTCCCGGCGGCCTCGCCGACCTGCCGCAGCAGAAGCAGGCGCTCTACAATTGGCAGCGCAAGTCCCAGGTGTACGTGAAACCGCTCTGACTCCTGTTCCCTGTTCCCTGATCCCTGATTCCTGATACCAGCCATGCGCACCGTCCACTGCATCAAGCTCGGCCGCGAAGCCGAGGGCCTCGACTTCCCGCCCTACCCCGGGGAACTCGGCAAGCGCATCTACGAGAGCGTCTCCAAGGAGGCCTGGGCGCAGTGGGTGCGCCAGCAGACCATGCTGGTCAACGAGAATCGACTCTCGCTCGCCGATGCGCGCGCCCGCAAGTGGCTCGCCGAGCAGATGGAGAAGCACTTCTTCGGCGGCGGCGCGGAGATGCCGCAGGGATTCGTCCCGCCGAAGGATTGACCAGGGAAGGAACCCGGCCCACTGCGCCCACAAGCGTTGCCGGGCCGCGTCCCGCTGGCCCGGTCAATGGCGGCCGATGCCGGGCAATCCCGAGCCCCCCATTGCTGTCCATGCAACAATTCCCGAGCGACCCAGTAAGATCCGGTCGGTCACGACGGGGTTGCACTTGGCCCTCATCGTACCCAGCACTTCGCACTCGTCCACGATCTCGATCGTCCGAGGTAGCCCCTATGAAACTCTCCCTCCGCGTCCCCGCCTTCGCGCTGGCGACCGCTTGCCTGTTGACGGGCTGCGGCAAATCGCAGGAGCCCGTACCGCCGCCGCAAACCCGTGCAGCGCAGCCGCAGGTCGACGCCGCCGACACCATCTACACAGGCGGGGAGATCGTCACCGTCAACGACAAGCAGCCAAGCGCCGAGGCGCTGGCCGTCAAAGGCGGCAAGATCGTGGCGGTGGGTATGCGCGCCGATGTCGAGAAAGTCCACCAGGGCGCAAACACCGTCGTCGTGGACCTCGGTGGCAAGGTGCTGTTGCCGGGGTTTCTCGACGCGCACAGCCATTACATCAGTTCGCTGACCATCGCCAACCAGGTAAACCTGTATGCACCGCCGGCCGGGCCGGGGAAGGACCCCGCCAGCATCGTCGCCGAACTCGTGAAGTACCGCGATGCCAATAAGATTCCGAAGGGTGAGGTCATCCAGGCCTACGGCTATGACGAGAACGTCAT
>Ga0105090_10000763_pt1 | contig 16487 bp, 19 predicted proteins | sample PPLLak3March2015_FD_79110 | JGI IMG/M metagenome (GOLD analysis project Ga0105090, IMG submission 79110) | Freshwater sediment microbial communities from Prairie Pothole Lake near Jamestown, North Dakota, USA - PPLs Lake P7 Core (1) Depth... | ecosystem: Environmental > Aquatic > Freshwater >... | reverse complement strand
CTATGTCTGGCAAAAGCTCAATGCCGCCGAAGCCAGCCGCGCCTTCGAAGTGCAGGTAGCGCAGGAACTCTCCGCTCCGCGCGAACTCTGCGACGGCGGCAGCTTCGCGGCAGCGTGGCAACGACTCGACGAGTTGTCGGCAAAGTATCCCGACCGCCTTGATGTGCTCGACGTTCGCGCCACCTGTGCCATGCGGTGGCTGCGCGAGATCCAGGTTCAGGTCGGCAAGGAGACCTTCACTGAAATCGTCGGCAAGGTGCAACCGGCCATCGTCACCCAGCTTGCCGGCGCCATTGGCACGCGTTCGGCCGATCTTCGCGCCCATCTCGGCTGGGCCGACTACCTTCGTTCCCGCGACGGCGCTCCGGACGCTGATCCGCCGTCGCACTACCGCCGCGCCCTGGAGATCGACCCGGAAAACGTCTACGCGCGGGCGATGTGGGGCCATAACCTGATGCTGGCCGGGCGCGAGCAATCGGCGATCGGCCACTTCGACGCGGCCGTGGCAACGCGGCGCGAGCGCCCCTGGGTCCGGCGGATGCAACTGGGCTCGACGACGTCGCGCATCGGCCTGGCGCCGCAGGCCGTTCGCGTTGCCGACGACATGCGCCGGAGCAATGAGACCTTCGAGCCGTCGCTGCCCGGTCGGCTGTGGTTCATCGGTTACTCCGGGCTGCTGTTCAATGCATCGACCGAGGCCAGGGCGCGATTCCTTGCCGTGCTGCCGCCGGCCGACCACTTGGCCACGTTCGACTGGCTGTTCCCCGGCCCGGAACCAACCGGGACCGACCCCGATGCCTGGCGCGTCAGCCGCGCCATCCTGCTGATCAACGCCGGCCAGACAGCGGAGGCGCGGACCATCCTCGTCGAGATCCGGGCGCGGCGGGAGGCGGCCCGCGACAACAGCTTCATCCTTGACGAGACGCGGCGGCAACTGGCGACACTGAAGTAGTCGTTGCGGATGGAGGCGAGTCCAGAGCCGGCAGAGAAAGAACGCGTGACCTCCATGAACGCCAGCACACAGAAACCGACTACACCCGCGGCGACAACGGCGGCGCCGGCGCCACCCGTCGAAAGCGCGGCCGTGCCGCCGATCGAATCCATCCTGCTCGCCGCCGCCTGCGTGCATACCTTCGACGGCAATCGGCCGCTTACCAACGCCAGCGGCTTTTTCTTCGCCCGCGGCGAGCGACTGTTCCTGGTGACCAGCCGGCACGTGCTGCTCGATGCGCCGAGCAAGCACTTCCCCGATCGCATCGAGATCGAGTTGCACACCGACCCGGACAATCTCGCGCAGTCGACCGGCTTCTCGATGCCGCTGTACCGCGACGGCAAGAGCGTCTGGCGGCAGGGCCGCGACAGCGCCGGCGAAATCGACGTGGCGGCCATCGAGATCGAATGCGAAGCACTGCCGGCAACTGCCGTGTACCACGCCTTCACGGCCGGGCACCTCGACGGCGACAAGGGCCACGTCGAGGTCGGCACGTCGCTGCTGGTGGTGGGCTTCCCGCTTGGCTTCCACGACACGCTGCACCACATGCCGGTCGCCCGGCATGCGGTGCTGGCGTCATCGTTTGGCCTGCGTTTCAAGGGCCAGGGCTACTTCCTGACCGATGCGCGCACCCACCGCGGCACCAGCGGCGCGCCGGTGGTGATGCGTCTGGCCGATCCGGAACCGGTGCTGCGCGAGCTGCCGTGGATGCTGCTCGGCATTCACTCGGCGCGGCTCGACGTCGGCGGCCGCGACCTGGCAGTCGATGAAGCCCTCGGGCTCAACGTGGCCTGGTACGCCGACATCCTGCTGACGCTCACCGAAGCCTGACAGCACGGGGCCACCGGAGCGCGGCCCACGCGCTCCGGGCTGGATCAGGCCAGCCAGCGCTGCAATGCGTCGGCGGCCTCGGGATGGCTCAGCAGGTCCCAGTGGCTGGCGCCGGTGATCAGGCGCTTGTGCGATGCCGGCACCGCGAGCGCGAGCGCCTTGTCGCGATGTTCGCCCCAGGCGCTGGCCAGCGTCACAAGGCCATCGCCGATCACCGAGTGACGCAAGCCGCGCGGCTCGGCGGCTGTCGTGGCGGCGAGCAGATGGACCTGAACGCCCGCGGGCAGCGGCGTCGGCGTGCGGTCATCGTGCTTCTGGTCGTGCGGATGGCGGCCAGCCCAGTCGCTTTTCTGAACGTTGCCGTAGCGCAGGTCGGTGATGCCAGCACTGCGCGCCTTGCCCAGCCGCGCGAAAGGTGCCGCGTAGGGGCTCAGTCCGAGGATCTTGTCGACAAGATGGCCACCGCGCTCGAGGACCGCGCCGTGGTGTGGCGTGCCCATGCAGACCAGCCTCGTCAGTCGCGCCCGCCAGCCGAGTCGCATCTCCTTGGCGGCATGGCAGGCGCTGCGGGCGATGAGGCCGCCCATGCTGTGGCCGACCAGCACCAGTTCCTCGACCGGCCGCGGCCAGTGGGCGGTCAACTGCTCGAGCAATGTGGCAAAGCGTTCGCCGTTCACCGAGATGTGCAGGCCGCTGTTGTAGTGCAGCGCCAGCACCGTGTAACCGAGTTCGCGCCCCAGCGTCTCGCCGTGGTGATGCCCCTGCCGCTGCCACTGCAGGTCGTTCATGCACAGGCCGTGCAGCAGGATGGCGATCCGGCCGGTTGTTTCGGGCAGCGCGGCTTTCAGTCCGGACGCCGTGAGTTCGATGTGCCGGCCATTCAGGCGCAAGCCCATCGGAATCGCCAGCGCGTTGCCGCTGGCTTCGAGATGGTCGCCCCAGACGCCGTTGAGCACCGCCAGCGCCGCCTCGCGCTTTGGCGACAGCGGAGCGTCATCCGCGGGCGGCGCCAGCCTGCGCAGCGACGCGTCGGCCCCGCTCGCGAGCAGTCGTGTGGTGCCACGGATGCTGCCGTATACCGCGCCGGTGATGCCGCCGGTTCGCGTGCTGCGCGGACGGCCCAGCGGCGGCGCCAGATCGCCGATGGTCCGGTGCAGTTGTTCGATCAGGTCAGTCACGCCGAGGGTAGCGTCGAACCCGAGGCGCGCCAGGCCGCGAAGATCGGCAACGTTCAGAGCCATGGGATACGTCCTTCGCTTGCCGGCCGACTTCGCGGCCGACCGGATACCGGCCCAGGGGCGTGCTGTCGTCAAGCCTCCGCGGCCCCCGCGGCGGCGGCGACCGCGATCCTCTGCTTGCGGCGCTTGGTGTTGCTCGCCGTCGTCAGCAGCGGCGAGATGCGCTGCTCGATCTCCGTCGCGACTGATTCCGGAAGGCGGCCGATCTTCTTCTGGTGGTCCAGGTTGCCGAGCAGATTCAGCAACTGCTCCTGGCTAAGCGTCCTGAGCTTCTCTTCGGTCCAGTCGATGAGCATCGGCGAGTGGAAGATCGGCTTGGACGAGTTGTCGGACTTGCGGGACATCGGCGTTCCTTGGTTTGATGGCTCTCGGCGCAACTGGCCCGGCGTCACCGCAGTTTTCCGTGACGGCAGTTGCCGTTACCGGCACAACGACACGGGAAGTCCGGCACCGCCTCCTCGTTGTCGCGAAGCGCTGAATCGCCCCGCATTGTCGCACCCGGGACCCTCGAAATCCGGGGCCGATGCCAACCAGTTCCGGCGGCTAGGCGAGCAGGCCGGAGCCGACCGAGCAGATTTCAAGGTCCCCGCGAAAGAAAATTACCGTTCGACATCAAACGCGAAAGCGGGTAGTCTTCGCCAGCTTTCGCAAGGTCCTTCCTCCGGTATTCCTCGTCGTGCTGCAACCGATCGCAGTGGCGCACCTCAGGTTCCCTAGGTTCATGTTTCTTGATCGTTAGCTCGCCGCGGGACGTTCTCGCGGACGATGACTTCTCATTCACCTATCAAGGAACGAGAAAATGGCAACCGGCACAGTCAAGTGGTTCAACGACGCAAAGGGCTTCGGCTTCATCACCCCCGAAGACGGCGGCAAGGACCTGTTCGCGCACTTCTCCGAGATCCAGGGCGGCGGCTTCAAGTCGCTCGCCGAGGGTCAGCGCGTGGAGTTCACCGTGAAGGAAGGCGCGAAGGGTCCGCAGGCGGCGCAAATCCGCCCCATCTGACCTTCGCATCCTGCTAAGGAGCGGCGCGTCACCGCGCCGCTCGCTTTCGCCCTCGGCGCGTCCGCGCGGGGGCCGCTTTCAAACGTGTCGTCGCGACGCGCCTGCGCTCGCCCGCTTCCGTGGGCCTAACGCGCCCGGCGCGTTATGTCGCGTCCGCTTTCTCCGGAGATCCCGCGATGGCGAAGGAAGAACACCTCGAAATGAACGGCGTCGTCAGCGAAGTGCTGCCCGATTCGCGCTACCGCGTCACGCTGGAAAATGGTCACCAACTTGTGGCGTACTCCGCCGGCCGGATGCGCAAGCACCACATCCGCATCCTCGCGGGCGACAAGGTGTCGCTCGAACTGTCGCCTTACGACCTCAGCAAGGGGCGGATCACCTTCCGCCATCTCGACGCCACCAAGCGACCGACAACTCCGGCGCCGCGGCGCAGATACTGAGGTTGGCGGACCACGCGCACCGCGCTGGCGCGACGCTGCTCCTCGTTGCAGTGCCTGCAGGCGCTGACAGCGGTCGGAACTGGAACTCCTCGAAGCACTACGGCCGCTGACCAGCCGCCGCAAGAACTCGTTTCGCTTGCCAACCGGCGGCGGATCGAAGACCCGCCGCCAGACCTCACTCAGCCGACGCGGATCTGCACCTTGCGCGGCTGCGCGTGCTCGGCCTTCGGGATCCGCAGATTCAGCACGCCGTGGTTCAGCTCGGCGGCGATCCGATCCGGGTCGAGTTCCTTGCTCAAGGTGAACACGCGCCGATAGCGCGGCACGCTGACCTCGGCATGGCTGGGCTGCAGGCCTTCGGGCGTCGCCACCCCGACCTCGCCTTCGATGGTCAGCGTTTCGGCCTCCACGCGCAGTTGCAGCTGTTCCTTGCCCACGCCCGGCAGGTCGGCGAACAGCGTGATTCCAGTCGCATCTTCGATCACGTCCACGGGCGGCACCACCGCGGTGTCGCGACGGCCGTTGTCCTGCTGCTTGACGTCATTGCTCATGGCTTCACCTCCGATTCACTTGACTTCGATGCGGCGCGGCAGGGCCGACTCGCGGCGCCGGATGCTCAGGCGCAGCACGCCGTCGCGATAGGTTGCTTCGACGGCAGTCGGGTCGACGTCGTCAGGGAGGCTGACGACGCGTCGGAAGCGGCCGGCGAAGCGCTCGTTGATGTGTACGGCCGACTTGTCGTCGTCGGGCAGGTCCGAGGCGCGTTCGCCCTCGATGGTCAGCACGCCGCGATCGATGTTGACTTCGATCATGGCCGGGTTCAGGCCCGGCGCGAAAGCGTAGATCTCGACGGAGTTCTGGGTGCCGCCGATGTTCAGCGCCGGATAGCCGCCGCGGCCGAAGCCACGGATGTTCGGCGACGGCTCGAAGTCCTGCGCGAGAACGCGCTGCAGGCGATTCAGTTCGGAAAACATGTCGCGCGGAAACAGGGATCGATAGATCACAAGTCACCTCCTCTTCGTGTGTGGGCTGAACCGGCGGGGTCGCCGGCCGCTGTCGAACTTGTGAATTTGAAGTTCGTGTCGCTGCCCGGGCATTTCAAGGGGCTTGAAGACAAGCGGTTCCATCCCAAATTCAGGATTGGAGGTTTCCGGTCGAACCCGCCCGCGGCGTGCGTGGCAGGAGGGCAGGTTGCAGTTCAAGGACTACTACCAGGCGCTCGGAGTCGGCCGCGAAGCGACCGCCGACGAAATCAAGAAGGCCTACCGCAAGCTGGCGCGGAAGCACCACCCGGACCTTTCCAAGGAGCCGGGAGCCGAGGCGCGGATGAAGGAGATCAACGAGGCCTACGCGGTGCTGTCGGACACCGACAAGCGCGCCGCCTACGACAAGGTCGGCCGCGGCTATCAGCCCGGCGAGGAGTTCCGGCCGCCACCGGATTGGGACGAGAACTTTGAATTCTCCGGTACCGGCTACGGCAGCGATGCCGGGTCCGCCGATTTCAGCGACTTCTTTGCCGAGCTTTTTGGCCGCATGGGTGGCCGGCAGCGCGAAGCCGGCGGACGCCAGTCCGAGGCACGCGGCGAGGATCATCACGCGAAGATCCTCCTCGACATCGAAGACGCCTGGCGCGGGGTCACGCGGCAGCTGAGCCTGCGCGCGCCGCGGCTCGATGCCGCCGGTCGCGTCACACTCGATACGCGAACGCTCGATGTGCAGATTCCCGGGGGCGTGCGCGAGGGCCAGCTGATCCGGCTTGCCGGCCAGGGTTCACCGGGGTTTGGCGGCGGGCCGGCCGGCGACCTGCTGCTGGAGGTGCACTTCCGGCCGCACCGGCACTTTCGGGTAAACGGGCGCGACCTCGCGCTCGATCTGCCCGTGGCGCCCTGGGAAGCCGCGCTCGGCGCCGTGATACCGGTCGCCCTGCCCGACGGCAGCACGCTAAAGGTCCGGATCCCCGCCGGGGCGCAGAGCGGCCGACAACTGGTTGTCCGCGGCCGCGGCATTCCCGGCCATCCGCCCGGCGACCTGGAACTGACGGTGCGCGTGGTGCTGCCGCCGGCGGATACGCCACGCGCAAAGGAACTGTACGAGGCGATGGCGCGCGAACTGCCGTTCGACCCGCGCGCCACCGGCGGAGACTGAGACCATGCGCAAGGGGATACTGATCGCTGCCGTGCTCGATGATGACTGCTTGACCCTCGACGAGTTCGCACGCGCCTGCGCCGTGCGCCGCGAATGGGTGATCGAGCACGTGCGCGAAGGACTGCTCGGGGTGCCGGGTGAGGAGCAGGAACGCTGGCGCTTCGGCAGCCGCGAGCTGCGCCGGGCCCGGCAGATCCGCCGCTTCGAGCGCGACTTCGATGCCGTTCCGGAACTCGCGGCCCTGGTCGCCGACCTGCTGGAGGAACTGGCGGAACTGCGCGCGCAGCTCGGTAGCGGCCGCTTCGACTGACTTGGCGAGACCGCAACAGCAGCGGCGCTGACGCATCGGCGCAGAGGCTGACGGCAGCCTGGATGTTGTGGTCGGCGCCGGCATGGCAGAGGCACACGTACATCTCATTACTCGTTGGCGTTCAAGCCGGTCGCACTGGCGCTGTTGCCGCAACTTGCGGCGATTCCGTCGTCTCCAATCTCAGCTTCGTCAATCAAATCGGAAGGTTTCTCGATTGACGGCGGTTCGCAATTACGCGGGCGCAGGTCGTGTGCGCCGATCTCGTGGCGGCGCCGGCGATTCACTGCGTCACCAACCGTCGGCGGTGACCAAGTCCGCGCCGTGCCCGATCTCGAGTCCGGCGATCGCCGCTGCAGCGCCACCGTGCATTAGCATGCGCGGCATCGGACGGACCCTGAAAGCTAGGCCGAAACATTCATGGACGCGCCATGCGGCAACGCGCAGCACTTTTTGCGGCGTTCGTCCTCGCCGTCCCCTGCTGCTGCCTGAGTTGAAGCGCGATCCGCCATGAATCCTGGTTCCATTCAATGCATCGCCCTGTCGACCCTTTGCCTGCTCGCCTTCGCGACGCCCGCGGCCGCACAGGCGCACAAGGCGCACTCGCACGGGGTGGCCCAGCTCGAGGTCGCGATCGACGGCCCGACGATCAAACTGAAACTCGAAAGCCCGCTCGACTCGCTGCTCGGCTTCGAGCGGGCGCCGCGCAACGACGCCGAGCGCGATCGGGTGCGGGTGATGGCGCAGGCGCTGCGTTCCGGCCCTTTCGTGCCGACCGCCGCCGCGCGCTGCCGGCTGGAACGCGTGAGCCTGCGCTCGGCAGTGCTGGCGCCAGAACTGCTCGGCGAATCCGGCCCGGCCGCCGGCGGCAAGGCAGACGACGAACATGCCGACCTCGATGCCGGCTTCGTCTACCGCTGCGAGGATCCCAAGGCGCTCGCCGGCGTCGACGTGATGCTGTTCGACCACTTCAAGCGGCTGCGGCGCGTCGACACCCAGGTTGCCGGGCCCAAGGGGCAGGCGGCGTTGAAGCTCACCGCGAAGTCGCGGCAGATCCGCTGGTAAGAGCACCTTGGCCGAGCTGGCAGTCGAGCTTGCCGATCTGCGCTTCGCCTGGCCGGGCCAAGCGCATCCCTGTGTCGAAATCGCCGCGTTCAGCGTCGCCCGCGGCGAGTCGGTGTTTCTGCACGGCGACAGCGGCAGCGGCAAGAGCACGCTGCTGGCCCTGCTCGGTGGCGTGCTGGTGCCACAAGCGGGTTCGGTCAGGGTGCTTGGTACCGAACTGACGCAGCTCTCGGCCGGCGGGCGCGACCGCTTCCGGGTTGACCATACGGGCTTCGTCTTCCAGCAGTTCAACCTGATCCCTTATCTGTCGATGCAGGAGAACGTGCTGCTGCCCTGCCGCTTCTCGGTGCGGCGACGGCAGCGGGCGCTCGAACGCTCGCCGACGCTGGGCGACGAGTGCCGGCGCCTGCTCGCGGAGCTCGACCTCGCACCCTCGTTGTGGCAGCGGCCGGTGACGCAGTTGTCGGTCGGCCAGCAGCAGCGCGTAGCCGCCGCGCGGGCGCTGATCGGCGAGCCGGAACTGGTGATCGCCGATGAACCAACTTCGGCGCTCGATGCAACGCGCCAGGCAGCCTTTCTCGACCTGCTGGCGCGCGAGTGCAGGCAGGCCGGCGCGACGCTGATCTTCGTCAGCCACGACCGGCGGCTGGCGGCGCACTGCGACCGCTCGTTGGCCATGGCCGACCTGCAGCGCGCCGTGGCACCCGCATGAAGACGCTGCTGCTGCTGGCACTGCGCAGCGCCTGGAACCGGCGGCTGACGCTCGGCATGACGCTGGCAGCAGTGGCGCTTTCGTCACTGCTGCTGCTTGGCGTCGAGCGGCTGCGCGCCGACCTGCGCGCCAGCTTCGCGATGTCGGTGTCCGGCGTCGATCTGGTCGTCGGCGCGCGCGGTAGCCCGGTGCAGTTGATGCTGTATTCGGTGTTTCGCATGGGCGAGGTCGCGCAGAACATGAGCTGGGCGTCGGTGCAATGGCTGGCGCAGCTGCCGGGCGTGGCATGGACCGTGCCGGTGTCTCTGGGCGATTCGCACCGAGGCTTTCCGGTACTTGGCACTACCGCGGCCTACTTCGACCACTTTCGCTACGGCGATCGCAGGCCGTTGCGACTCGCCTCGGGCGAGCGCTTCGACGGCCTGTTCGAGACGGTGCTCGGCGCCGAAGTCGCCGAACGCTTTGGCCTGTTGCCGGGCGCGAAGATCACGCTGGCGCACGGCAGCGGCGATGGACCCGCCCCCGAACACGGCGACAAGCCGTTCGTCGTCACCGGCATCCTCGAACGCACCGGCACGCCGGTTGACCGCACGCTGCACATCAGCCTGGAGAGCATGGAGGCGCTGCACCTGGAATGGGTGGGCGGCGCGCCGATCCCCGGCCTTTCCATCCCGCCGCAGCACGTTCGCAAGTTCGACCTGACGCCCAAGAGCGTCACCGCGGTCCTGGTCGGCCTCGACAACCGCGGCGCGGTGTTCGGCCTGCAGCGCGAGATCGCGGCGTTCCGGCCGGAGCCCCTGATGGGCGTGCTGCCCGGCGTGGCGCTCGATGAACTCTGGCAGCTGGTCGCGGTCGCAGAACGGTATGCGCAGCTGGTGTCGATGCTGGTGGTGGCGGTGGGCCTGACCGGGCTGGTGGCCGTGATCCTGGCCGGACTGAACGAGCGCCGCCGCGAGCTGGCAATCCTGCGCTCGGTCGGCGCCCGCCCGCGCGATGTGTTCGCGCTGCTGGCTTTCGAGGGCGTGGCCGTGACGGCACTGGGCGCCGCCGTCGGTGCGCTGCTGGTCGGCGTGCTGGCGGCGCTTGCGGCGCCATGGCTGCAGGCGCACTACGGGCTGGCGTTGAGGCCGGGGATGCCCGGGGCGGCAGAATGGCGGCTGCTCGGCGGCATCGTCGGCGTCGGTGCGCTGGCGAGCCTCGTTCCGGGCTGGCGCGCGTATCGACTGTCGCTGGCGGACGGCATGACGCCGAGGCTGTGACGAAGCGAGGATGAGATGACGAGACGAACACTTCTGGCCGTGGCGCTGCTGGCCGCCGCAGCGCCGCGGCTGGCTCTGGCGCAGAGCGCCGAGCGCCGGACCGTGCAGTACAAGGTCGGCGACCGGCTGGAGGGCGCGAAGGGCAAGGCGCCGAAGGACAAGCCGCGCTATCGCGACCTGAAGTGGGACGAGCTGATTTCGCCGGACTGGGATCCGCAGGCGATCGTCAGGTCGCTCAACCTCGATGCGATGCAGGACGGCGACGTACGCGCCTACGAGGCCATGCGCCGGCTGAAGGAGGAGTGGAACACCGCTCCTCCCAACCCGGCGCTCGACAACGTCGACGTGCGGATCGCCGGCTTCGTCGTGCCGCTCGAACGCGAAGGCGATGCGCTGAAGGAGTTTCTGCTGGTGCCCTATTTCGGCGCCTGCATCCATGTGCCGCCACCGCCTGCCAACCAGATCGTGCACGTGATCGCCGGCAAGCCGGTCGCCGGCACGGCGACGATGGACGCGGTCTGGGTCAGCGGCCGCCTGGGTCAGTTCCCCGTGACCACGAGCATGGGCCGCTCGGCCTATCGCCTGCAGGCGACGCTGGTCGAACCCTACAAACCTTCGTAGCCGGAGGCGCGGCGTTGCCGCGACCTCGATTCGAGCAAGGGCGGCGGCTGCGCCTCGCCTAGACTCGGTCGGCGCAGATCGGCATCCACCCTTGCGAGGACAACACGATGAGAACCGCAGTTGGAGTTGGCACCGTCCTTGCCGCAACGCTGTTCGCGGCGGCAGCGGCCTCGGCCCAGGATCGCGGCACGTTCGCTGTCCGCCATCTTCTTCCTGAAACCGCGCTGAAGGCGACGCGCGCGGCCCTGGAGGACTGCCGCAAGCGCGGCTACCAGGTCGCCGTCGCCGTGGTCGATCGCAGCGGCGTCGCCCAGGCAATGCTGCGCGACCGCTTTGCCGGCCCGCACACCCCGGAGACGGCGACCGGCAAGGCCTGGACCGCAGTCAGCTTCCGCGGCAACACGCTGGAGTTTGCAATCGAGACACAGGCTGGCCGGCCATCGTCGGGGATCCGCGACCTGCCGAACGTGGTCGCCATCGGCGGCGGCGTGCTGATCGAAGCCGGCGGCTCGATCGTCGGCGCGATCGGCGTGTCCGGCGCACCGGGGGGCGACGCCGACGACCTTTGCGCCAAGGCCGGCGTGGCGGCGATCCGCGACGACATCGAGTTCTGACTCCGCCCGCCAATGCCGTCGTCAGCGCTGGTGGCGACACAGTTCGTCCTCGCCGCTGCGCTGCTCGCAACCAGCTGGCCACCGGCTGACTCCGCGCTGCTGCGCTGGGCGCTGCTTCTGTTCGCCGCCGCAACACTGCTTGGCGTCGCGGCGCTCGCCGCGAATCGACCGGGCAACTTCAACATCCGCCCGGAACTGAAGCCCCGGGCGCTGCTGGTGACCGGCGGCATCTACCGCTGGCTGCGGCATCCGATGTATGCCGCCCTCCTGCTAGCGTGCCTGGCCCTGGTGCTGCTCGATCCGTTGCCGTGGCGCTGGCTCTCCTGGCTTGCCCTGCTGGCCGTGCTGCTCGCCAAGGCGCGGCGCGAGGAAGGCTATCTGCTGCAGCGCTTCGAGGACTACGCCGCCTATCGCGCGCGGACCTGGCGGCTCTTGCCCTGGATTTACTAGGCTTTTTCAACTCTTCGGATCAAGTGCATCGCGCAGGCCGTCGCCAAGCAGGTTGAAGGCCAGCACGCTGACGAAGATCGCCAGCCCCGGGAAAATTGCCATCCACGGCGCCTGGGTGAGAAAGCGCTGCGCGGTGTTCAGCATCGAGCCCCAGCTCGGCGCCGGCGGTTGCTGGCCGAGACCGAGGAACGACAGGCTCGCCTCGGCGATGATCGCCGCCGCGATAGCGAGCGTCGCCTGCACGATCACCGGCGGCAGTATGTTGGGCAGGATGTGGCGCAGCAGGATGCGGGCCGGCGGATTGCCAACCGCGCGCGCCGCTTCGACGTAGTCCTCGGCACGCACCGCCAGCACCTGGCCGCGCGCCAGGCGGACGAAGATCGGGGTCGCCGTGATGCCGATGGCGATCATCGCGTTGCCCAGACTGGGCCCAAGAAAAGCTGCCAGCGCGATCGCCAGGATCAGGAACGGAATCGCCAGCATCGCGTCGGTGATGCGGCTCACCACCGCGTCGATCACGCCGCCGACATAGCCGGCCAGCATGCCCAGCGGCACGCCGACGCCGACTGCTATCGACACCGAGATCACGCCGGCGGCCAGCGACGCCCGGCCGCCCCAGATGACCCGCGACAGCAGGTCACGGCCGACCTCGTCGGTGCCGAACCAGTGGGCTGCGTCGGGCGACATGCGAATCGCCATGAAGCGGGTGGCCAGCGGGTCGAAGGGCGCGATCCATGGCGCGAACAGGGCAAGCGCGACCATCACCCCCACGACCACCAGCCCGAACACCGCCGTGCGCCGCGCCAGCAGCCGCCGCAGCGCGCGCCGCGCCGGGCTGTCGTGAACAGCGGTCGGTGCGCCAGCGGAGGCTGCGATCGCCGCCATCGCTCAGTCCCTCAGCCGCGGGTTGACCAACACGTAGAGCACGTCGGCCAGCAGGTTCAGCAGGATGTACACGGTCGCGGTGACCAGCACCACGCCCTGCACCACCGCGTAGTCGCGGTTGAACACCGCGTCGACGATGAGTTTCCCGAAGCCCGGGATCGAGAACACCTGTTCCGTGAGCACCGCGCCACTCAACAAGGTACCGAACTCCAGCGCACCCAGAGTGATCACCGGCGTCAGCGCATTGCGCAGCGCATGCTTCAGCACCACCGTCTTTTCCACGAGCCCCTTGGCGCGGGCGGTGCGGACGTAGTCACTTCCCATCGCCTGCAGCATTGCCGAGCGCATGTGCCGCATCAACACCGCGGCGATGGCGTTGCCGAGCACGAAGGCCGGCATCACCGTGGTCGCCAGCGACTGGCGCCAGTCCTCGAAGGGGCTGACGAAGCCGGAAGCCGGCAGCCAGCCCAGCTTCACCGAGAACAGAAAGATCAGCATGATGCCGAGCCAGAAGTTCGGCGTCGAAAGTCCCCACAGCGCAAAGACGTTGGCGCCGACGTCCCAGGCGCTGCCCCTTTTCACGGCCGACAGGATGCCGGCCGGGATGCCGATCAGCAGGGCGAAGACCATCGCCATCGTCGCCAGCTGCACGGTGACCGGCAGCTTGGCAGTGATGAGTTCCGACACGGGCTGCTTGATCCGCATCGACTCGCCGAGATCCCCGGAGAGCACGTTGCCGATCCAGTGCAGGTACTGCATCGGCAGCGGCTGGTCGAGCCGGTATTGCCTGCGGATCTGCTCGATCACCGCCGGGTCGCGTTCCTCGCCCGCCATCACCAGCGCCGGGTCGCCCGGCAGCAGCTGCTGCAGGCCGAAGATCAGCACCGACACCAGGAACAGCGTCGGTACCAGCTGCAACAGCCGCCGTGGCAGGAATTTCAGCACGGGCGGTCCTGCTGGCCGGCGACTACTGCAGCTTCAGGTCGGTGACGCGGATCAGGCCGTCGGGCATCACCTTGAAGCCGGCGAGCTTCGGGCTGTGCGCAAACAGCAGCGTCCGGTGATACAGGTAGATCACGCCGCCGCGGGGCAGGATTTCCGCAGCGGCCTGCTCGTACAGCGTCTTGCGCACCGAGAACGTGGTGGCGGTGCGCGCCTGCGTCAGCAGCTCGTCGACCTTCTTGTCGCAGAACTTGCCGTAGTTGAGCGGCCCGCCGCAGGAAGCGAAGGAAAAGATGTTGCCGTCCGGATCGGTGCGGCCGCTCCAGGCCAGGAAGTACAGATGAAAGTTGCCCTTCTCCGCTTCGTTCAGCGAGGTGGCGAACTCGGTGACGCGGATCTTCAGGTCGAAGCCGGCCTCCGCCGTCATCGCCTGCATCACCTCGGCGACGGCTCGGCTCTCGGGATTGTTCGGCACCATGAAGTCGATCGCGATCGGAGTGGCCACGCCGGATTCCTTGATCAGCGTCCGCGCCTTCGCCAGGTCGCGCTTCGGTGTCGGGAACTTGTCCATGTGGAACGGGCTCGCCTGCGGCACCCACTGGTTGTCGACCTTCTGCAGGCCGTTGAAGACCACCTTGTTGATCGTCTCGCGGTCGAGCGCCAGCTCGAAGGCCTGCCGCACCTTGGCATTCTTCCCGAGCGGGTTGTTGGCTTTCTCGCCGTTGGCAACGTTGATCGTCAGCCCCTGGTAGCCGAGTTCGGTGCCGGTGGCCAGCCGCAGCTTCGAATCCTTCTTCACCTCGTCGACGTCGGTGGCGAGCAGCCGCTCGAGCAGGTCGAGCTGGCCCGATTTCAGGTTAGCCAGCCGCACGGTCGAGTCCTGGATCGGCCGGTAGACGATGCGTTCGATCGTCACCCGCCTCGCGTCCCAGTAGTCTTTGAAGCGCTCGACGACGATGCGGTCCTGCGGCACGCGTTCGACGAATTTGTACGGCCCGGCGCAGACCGGCGCGGTGCCGAACTTGTCGCCAGCCGCCTTCGCCGCTTTCGGCGAGACCATCATGCCGGCGCGGTCGGTGAGCTGCGCGATCAGCGGCGAGAACGGCGACTTCAACTGCAGCCGGATCGTCAGCGGATCGACGACCTCGACCCGGTCGACCTGGTTGATCTCGGCGCGGCGGAACGATCCCTGCATCGTCAGGTGGCGGTCGAGGCTGAACTTGGCCGCCTCGGCGTCGAAGGGCTCGCCGTCGTGGAACTTCACGCCGGGCCGCAGCTTGATGGTCACCGCCTTGCCGTCGGGTGAGACCTGCTGCGACAGCGCCAGTTGCGGCACCACGTTCAGCTTCTCGTCGATGTCGAACAGCTTGTCGCAGATCGACGCGAAGACGATCCGGCCGACGTAAGTGCGCGCCAGCGTCGGATCGAGCACGTCCGGGTCTTCGGCCAGGCCGATGCGCAGCGTGCTCTGCGCCTGCGCGCCGCCTGCCAGGGCCAGTCCCAGCGCCAGCGCCAGCGCCGCAAGGCGCGCCGACGGCCTTCCGTATTTGAAGTTCATCTCTGTTCCACCCTTTCGTAGCACCGTGCCGGGCGCACGGCTCGCCATGTCGTGCTCAGTCTCCGGCGGCATAGCCGGCAAAGGCCGCCTGCAGCCGTAGCAGGGCCAGATTGTGATGCGGCCGTCGCTTCGTGTCCGCTGCCGCGACGTCAAGGTCGCGCCAGCGATGGCAGGCGACGACGCCGCCGTCGTCAAGCGGCTCAGGCAGCGGCTCGTCGCTGCGGCAAAGTTCGATCGCATGCGGGCAGCGGGTGTGGAAGTGGCAGCCCGGCGGCGGCGCCAGCGGGCTCGGCACGTCGCCGCCGACCACCGCCGATGCAACCCGGGCGCCGGGGACCGGCACCGGAACGGCAGCCAGCAGCGCCTGCGTGTACGGATGCCGCGGCCGCTCGAACACGTTCGCTGCCTGTCCGGTCTCGACGAAGCGGCCGAGATACATCACCGCTACCTCGTCGGCGATCTGCCGCACCAGCGCCAGGTCGTGCGAAATGAAGACGTAGGCCAGCCCGAAGCGCCGTTGCAGGTCGGCGAGCAGATTCAGGATCTGCGCCTGGATCGATACATCGAGCGCCGAGACCGGCTCGTCGCAGACGATCACCTTCGGCTCGGCGGCGAGCGCCCGCGCGATGGCGAGCCGTTGCCGCTGGCCGCCGGAAAACTCGTGCGGATAGCGCTGCGCCGACTCCGGCCGCAGGCCGACCAGCGCCAGCAGTTCGCCAACCCGGGCGCGGCGCGCTGCCTTCGGCACAGTGTCGTGCAGCATCAGCGGCTCGGCCAGCATGTCGCCGACGGTCATCCGCGGATTGAGCGACCCGTAGGGATCCTGGAACACGATCTGTAGCCGGCCGCGAACGGCGCGCAGTTCGCCGGGCGACAAGGCGAGCAGGTCGCGGCCGTCGAGCCGCACTTCGCCGCGGGTCGGTTCGATCAGCCGCAGCACCAGCCGGGCCACCGTCGATTTGCCGCAGCCCGATTCGCCGACGATCGCCACCGTCTGCCCGGCGGCGACATCGAAGGAGACGCCGTCGACGGCCTTGACCGCGGCGCTGCTGCGACCGAAGAGGCCGGTGGCCATGCTGAAGTGCTTGGCGAGGTCGTGCACCTCGAGGATGGCCGTCATCGGCCTGGCCTCCGCGCTGCGCGCTCCGGCACGAGCGCTGCGGAGCGGCCGTGCACGCTTGGACTACCTTCGCGCCGCGCGCTCAGGGATTCGCCCTTGGGGCGGACCAGCGGGCTCATGCAGCCACACCCAGCGGCGGCAGCGACGCGGCGAGCGTCTCCAGCGGCAGCTTCCAGCAGCGCGACCGCCGGCCGCTGCCGAGGTCGGCCAGCGGCGGCGGCTGCCGGCACTGGGCATCGGCGAACGGACACCGGGCAGCGAAGCGGCAGCCCTCGGGCATGGCGGTTGCCGGCGGCACCATGCCGT
>Ga0105090_10000761_pt1 | contig 16510 bp, 17 predicted proteins | sample PPLLak3March2015_FD_79110 | JGI IMG/M metagenome (GOLD analysis project Ga0105090, IMG submission 79110) | Freshwater sediment microbial communities from Prairie Pothole Lake near Jamestown, North Dakota, USA - PPLs Lake P7 Core (1) Depth... | ecosystem: Environmental > Aquatic > Freshwater >... | reverse complement strand
CCGTTATTCGCGCTTGACCGGCTTTTCGGTCAAAGGCCGAAAGGCCTGGTTGATCAACCATTAATGAGGAAATCATGAACAAACTGTTTGCCGCCATCATCGCCGCCGCTTTCGCCACTGTTGCCGCTACCCCGGTGTTCGCCGCCGAAAAGAAGGAAGCCGCTAAAGTGGACTGCAAAGACGCAAAAAACAAAGATCACAAAGACTGCAAAAAGTAATAATTTCCAGCTTCAATGAAAAGGCAGGGCTTAGGCCCTGCCTTTTTTTCGCCCATATTTCCCCATTTCTCCGGAAACAGGGGTTTGACGCCCCCCTGGCACTCCCCGTTGTCATTTAAAGTGGCATGCGCTAATGTGGCGCCGCTCACCTAGAGCCGCCGGCCGGCAATCGGCCGATGAGTCAAATCACCAAGGGAGGAAACATGAAGAAACTACTCGCAATTGCATTTGCCGCTATGTTCTCGATCGTGTCCGCAGCTCCGGTGTTTGCAGCCGAAAAAGCCGCAAAAGTGGACTGCAAGGACGCAAAAAACAAAGACCATAAAGACTGCAAAAAGAAATAAAGCAGAAATTTCAAGCGTCATTGAAAAGGCGGGGCTTGTGCCCCGCCTTTTCTTTTTTGAGGCGCAAGCCGCTGGCGATAAAATACCGCCATGAACGACAAGACCAGCCAGTGGAAACCCAACGTCACCGTTGCCGCCGTCGTCGAACGCGCTGGCGCCTTCCTGCTGGTCGAGGAGCAGACCACTGATGGTGTCCGCTACAACCAGCCCGCGGGCCATCTCGAAGCAGGCGAATCACTGGTGGACGCCGTGATCCGCGAGACACTGGAAGAATCGGCCTGGCGTTTCACGCCCAATGCACTGGTCGGCGTTTACCAGTATCCTCAGGTTGCAACCGGCATTACCTACCTCCGGTTCGCCTTTGCCGGGGAACTCTCGGACCATGACGCAGGTCGGAAGCTCGATACCGGCATCATGCGTGCGTTGTGGATGCCGGTTGCCGAAATCCGCGCCTGCAGAGCCCGCCATCGTAGCCCGCTGCTGATGCAATGTGTGGACGATTATCTCGCTGGCCGGCGTTACCCGCTGCAGCTGCTGCATCACCAAACCTGAGTCATGGCACGCAAACAAAAAATCGTGGTCGGCATGTCGGGCGGCGTTGACTCGTCCGTGGCTGCGTTGCTGCTCAAACAGCAGGGCCATGAAGTCGTCGGCCTGTTCATGAAAAACTGGGAAGACGACGATACCGACGAACACTGCACCTCGCGCCAGGACCTGATCGACGCCGTCGCCGTCGCCGACCGTATCGGCATCGACATCGAGGCGGTGAATTTCAGCGCCGAATACAAGGATAGGGTATTCAGCGAATTTTTAAGCGAATACCAGGCCGGGCGCACGCCCAATCCGGACGTGTTGTGCAACGCTGAAATCAAATTCAAGGCTTTTCTCGACCATGCACTGACCCTCGGGGCCGACCGCATCGCCACCGGCCACTATGCGCAGGTGCGCGAGGTCGACGGCCTGCACCAGCTCCTGAAAGCGGAGGACGGCAGCAAGGACCAGAGTTATTTCCTCTACCGGCTCAACCAGCAGCAACTGGCAAAAACCTGGTTCCCGCTGGGCGGGCTCTACAAACGCGACGTACGCGAGATCGCGCGCCGCGAAGGCATGCCCAATCATGACAAGAAGGATTCAACCGGGATCTGTTTCATCGGCGAACGCCCCTTCCGTGAATTCCTCAACCGTTACCTGCCGGCAAACCCCGGCGACATCGTCACGCCGGAAGGCGTCAAGGTGGGCAAACACATGGGGCTTACGTTCTACACGCTGGGACAACGCCAGGGCCTCGGCATCGGCGGCACCCGCAACGGCGATGGAGATGCCTGGTATGTCGCGCACAAGGACATGCCGAACAACCGGTTGGTGGTGGTACAGGGGCACGATCACCCCTTGCTGCTGGCCGACCAGCTGACTGCCGTCAACCTGAACTGGATCAGCGGCGAAGCACCGCATACGCAGTGGGTGTACAGCGCCAAGACGCGTTACCGGCAAAAGGATGGTGCGTGCTCGCTGTCATCGACAACGCCGGAAAAATGCGTGGTGGAATTTGCCGAGAACCAGTGGGCGGTAACACCCGGCCAGTCTGTGGTGATCTACGAAAGCCGTGTCTGCATCGGCGGAGGCATCATCCAGTCCGCGCGCCAGGCGCAGACGGTATCGCCCGATACCAGTTGCCCGCCGGATACTCAGCCTTTCGGAAACGACTGACAGCAAGCCGTAAAGCCGCGACACGCTTTACCGTCGCAAAGTCCATCAAACGGCGACGCGCTACTCATGCAGCGACACGCCCCTCTGTCGCTTCGTAACTTATCGTCGCAAAGCCAACTTATTCTGGAACCGTATCGCGGAAAGACTGGCGCTGCGCAAGTTTGTCAGCGAGACGCGCCAGGTTCGGATGATTGCGCCGCCACGGCAGATCAGGCCACCGCAACTCCAGCCAGGCCAGACAGCAGCCGACAGCGATATCAGCCAAAGTGAAAAAGTCACCGGTACACCACGTTTTCGCAGCGAGATCATCGGCCATCATCTGCAGCGCACGATCCACTTTGCCCTGCTGGCGCGAAATCCACTCCGGCGACTGCTGCTCCGCCGGACGGCGTTTTTCCATGACCACCGCTACCGCGGCATCGGTGCAGCCATCGGCCAGCGCCTCCCAGCGGCGCACCTGAATACGCGGACGTTTCTCTTCCGGAATCAGCCGGTTGCCCGGGCTGGCATTGTCCAGATATTCAGCGATTACCCGCGAATCAAACAAGGTGCTCTCGTCGTCCAGCACCAGCACCGGGATTTTGCCCAGCGGATTGTATTGAATGACCGTACTGTTATCAGTATTCGGCGCATCGACAACAAATTCGCATTCCATGCGTTTTTCGGCAAGAACAACACGCACCTTGCGGGTATAGGGGCTGGTGGCAGTCCCGATCAGCTTCATCATATGGATTTTTGCGGGCTATGTTGCGAAGTGATATTGCGGGGTAAAATGCGCGCGGATTATAACATCGCCAACCTTGACGCCCAACGCCACTGACCGTTAGTCTTGCCGCTCACACTCATCGCAGCATAAAAGGTCACACATATGGGCGCCAACGAACAGTTCATCCTCTTTACCCAGCCTGGGTGAAGCAGCTGTCTCCGGGCGAAAGAGTTTCTTTCGCGCAAAAAAATAGATTTCGTCGCCATCGACGTACTGAACGATCCCCAGGGCCGTGAACGCCTGCTGAAGTTCGGTGTGCGCAATGTCCCCGTCGTCGCCAAGGGCGAACAGTTTGTGTTCGGCCAGAACCTTGAAGACGTCGCGGAGTTTGTCGGCCTGCAGGGCACCGGCCACAAGCCGCTGCCGCCGGAAGAGCTGATCAAACGCTGGGTGTTGGTGCTTCGCACCGCGCAGCGGCTGATGCGCCAGTTACCCGATGCGCAACTGACAGAACGCGTGATCCCCAACCGCGACCGCTCGATCCGCCTGATGTGCCACCACGTGTTCCGTATCGGCGAAGCCTTCCTCGAATCTGTCGAAGGCGGTGTCGAATATGCGGTGCAGCTGGCCAACGTGCCGCCGAAAGACGGCGAGTTCATGACCGGCGACGAAATCGCGCGTTACGGCGATACCGTCATCGCGCGGCTGGAGAACTGGTGGAACAAGCTCGAGGACAAATCCTGCCAGCAGAAAATCAAAACCTTCTTCGGCATGCAGCCCATCTACATGCTCTACGAACGTTCAACCTGGCACAGCGCCCAGCACGGCCGGCAACTCGCCGCAGTGCTGGAACGGGTGGGCATCACACCCGACCGGCCGCTGACGGCGGAACAACTCGCGGGACTGCCACTGCCCGAAAGACTCTGGGAATAATTGTTAAAATATTTGTTTAAAATCAATTACTTAAAACGGCGCCCGAGGGCGCCGTTTTTTATACAGCAAGGCCTGCTCAGATCGCGGCTATAGCCTGGATTTCAACCTTGAGTTCCGGCTGGGTAAAGTGGTTGACCTCGACCATGGTACTGGTTGGCAGATTTGTTTTGAAAAACTCCTCACGCGCGGCAATGATCTCCCTGAACTCACGCATGTCTGTGGTGTACACCGTCGTCCAGACCACGTCGGACAACGACGCACCTGCAGCCTCCAGGCTTTTTTCGATATTGCGCAAGCACTGCCGTGTCTGCTCCAGCATGCTGGCACCACCAACAACATTACCGTCGTCATCGCGCGAAACTTGGCCCGACACAAAAATCAGGCTCTTCGGCTGATCCACCCGGACAAAATGGTTATACACCGTGGCCCGAACATTTTTCATGCCCGGTGGGTTACCGCGCTTGATCGGCATGTAGTTCCTCGCTGAGATCAGGACAAAACTGTTAACGTCCGCGCCGTGCGCGGACCGGTTTATAGGTTTCCACCAACACCGGAGTAGGGTTGTAACCGCAAGCCGGATTGTATTTCTGCGGGCAGTTGGAAATCACCGCGACGACATCGGTCAGAGCCTCTACATCGACGTAATCACCGGGCCGCGACGGGCTGTCAGAGATCGCCATCTGACCGCCCCTCCCGATGGGTACGCTCATGAACCAGTTCACATTGGCCACGATATCGGATTCCCCCATGCCGAACTTCGTCAGTTCGTGCAGGAAATTCGAACGACAGCTGTGGGTGCGTTTACCATAACGCAGAAAATTCATCTCAGCACTGCAGCAACCGCCGATAGTGTCGTGGTCGGGACAGCTGGAGGCGGCAATTTTCATCAGAGGCGTCGCATATTCGCCATACAACACCGTTCCCGTATTTAGAAACAGGTTTTCCGCCATTTTCATGGTGTTGGCGGCGTTGTAGTGATCCCGCGTATCGACCGCGTTGTAGCAGAGAAAATCGACGGCCTGCTGGCCCTCGAGGTCGACGAAACGCAACAACTCTCCTGCTCCGACGACAGCACCCCACGATCCGCCGGCGTCCACCAGTACCGAATCACTGCGCTGGTAACCACGGGGCGCTCCTCGGGAACGAACAGTTTTGCGTTTGGCGGTCATGGCGAAATTATAGTTTATCGGGGCGGGCAATGCGCCCGCCCCGGCAACATCAAGGTTGATTTCAGGTGCCCTGTTATTCGGCCTTGATCCCGGCCTCGCTGATCAGCGCAGTCCAGCGTTTCTTTTCCGCTGCCATCATGGCCGTCATTTGTCCCGGAGTCATGCCGGAGGGCAGATAACCGAGTTCGTCGAGCCGGGTACGGGTTGCAGGAACACCAATAATCTGTACCGCCGCAGCTGAAACGCGTTCAGCGACAGCCTTGGGCGTACCGGCAGGAAAAAGAAATCCCTGCCAGTTGGTCGCCTCATAATCCTTGATGCCAGTTGCCTCAGCCGCGGTGGGAATATCCGGCAGCGCGGGCAAGCGCTTCAGCGTGGTCACCGACAGCGCACGTATCTTGCCGGTCTTGATGTGCGGCAACGCGCCCTGCGTTCCGGAAAGGATGGACGGCACGCGTCCGGCCATCACATCTACCAGTCCGGGTGGCCCGCCCTTGTAAGGCACATGGTTCAGCTGGATGCCGGCCATCTTGTTCAGCAACTCCGCCCCCAGATGCTGCATGCTGCCGATCCCCGACGACGCGTAATCAATCTGTCCCGGCTTGGTTTTTGCCGTTGCCACGAATTCTTTCATGGTTTTCGCCGGAAACGACAACCCCACCAGCCAGATATTCGGTGACTGCGCGAGTTGCGTGACTGGTGTGAAGTCGCGGACACCGTCCAGCGTCTTGTGACGTGCCACAATTGGAGCGGTAATGGTGTCAATTGCGCAAAGCAGCATCGTATAACCATCAGGCACGGCGTCCTTGACCATCAACGCACCCAGCATACCCGCTGCGCCCGGACGATTGTCCACCACAATGTTCTGTCCCAATGCATCACCAAGGCGTTGTGCCATATAGCGGCCGATGGTATCGGATCCGCCGCCAGTCGCCTGAGGAATGATCAGTCGTATCGGACGCTCAGGATACTCACCCTGAGCGGCGAGGGTGATCTGCGGCAACATGAACACAGCCAGCAGCAACTGCAAGAAAATTTTTTGCATCAGGATTCTCCGGTAAATAATCGCCAAGGATCATGTAGCAATAACCCTGCCAATAACCACTGCTGCTACAACTGCGCCCCAAGGGGCTCTCCCAAAGCGCACAGCCCGAAGGTGCACCAAGCCATGCTGCAGCAGCACCATGATAGTGCAAACTCGCGGAGGTCATGCACGACGGTAATTGACTGCCACTTTACCGTCCGGAGATACTCGGGCGAGATTCTCCTTCCGGACCCAAATCCCCATGCCCACCAAACCCTTGCATCTTTTCACCGCCACGGAAATAGTCAGTACCATTGCCGCCGGCAAAACCACAGCCGTCGCCGTAGCGGAGTCCTGCCTTGAATACATCTCCGGGCGCGAACCGCAGGTCGAAGCCTGGCATTACCTTGATCCACAACTGGTGCTGGCACAGGCGCGTGCACTCGACAAATGTGGCTCTACGGGTGCGCTGCAGGGCGTCCCGGTGGGCATCAAGGACATCATCGACACGGCAGACATGCCCACTGAATACGGCACCCCTATCCACCGCGGACACCGGCCGCGCATCGACGCCACCTGCGTCGCGCTCACCCGTCGCGCCGGCGGCCTGATCATGGGCAAAACGGTGACCACCGAGTTTGCCAATTTTTTCCCGGGCAAAACCCGCAACCCGTTTGATCCGCAACGCACCCCCGGCGGCTCGTCGAGCGGTTCGGCCGCTGCCGTCGGCGCCGGCATGGTGCCGCTGGGTGTCGGAACACAGACCACTGCATCAACCATCCGCCCGGCGGCTTTCTGCGGCTGTGTCGGTTACCGCCCGACCTGGGGCGACCTGCGTTGTGCCGGCGTGATGGAAGCTTCAGGCTCCGTCGACACGCTGGGCCTGATTGCACGAAGTGTCGAGGATGCTGCCCTGTATCGCGATGTGTTGCTCGGAGTCACGCCGGTGGCGCTGCCCACCGACAACACGGCGCCACGCATCGGTTTCTGCCGCACCCACATCTGGGACCAGTGCGAACCCGAAACGCAACAGCTACTTGAAACCTGTGCGAGCCGTCTGGCCCAGGCCGGCGCAACCGTCTCGGATGTCACGCTGCCCGCGGAGTTTTCACGAATTGAGGACGCGCACCGCTGGATAACCAGTTTTGAATTCGCCCGCAACCGCGCCTGGGAAATCGACCACCACTGGAACATGATCAGCGAGCGGCTGCGCAACAACCGGATCCGTGACGGGCTGGACTGCAGCTACGAAACCTACCGGGATGCACGCGAATTCCTCGAACGGCAGCGACTCGTGTTCGACGACCTCATGGCGAATTACGACGTGCTGCTGACCCCGGCCGCGGCTGGCGAAGCACCGCTGGGATTGCATGCGACTGGCAATGCCTCGTTCTGCGCAATCTGGACCAGCATGCATGTGCCGGCGGTCACACTGCCGCTATTCGAGGGTCCCCATGGATTGCCGGTCGGCGCCCAGTTGATCGCCCGCCGAAACAATGACCGCCGGCTGTTCGCAGCGGCGCGCTGGGTGCAGCGCGCCTCAAGCTGAGCGGGGCTCAGCCGCCCTTGATGTTCGCATCCTTGATGACCTTGCCCCACTTCGCGGTTTCGGCACGGATGTAATTTGAGAATCCTTCCGGCGAACTCGATGTGGCGATGATGCCGGCGTCCATCAGACGTTTTTTCACATCAGGCGCCGCCAGCGCCTTGACAGTTTCGGCGTTGGCCCGCGCAATGATGTCTTTGGCGGTACCCGCAGGTGCAAACAGGCCGTACCAGTTGTTGACCTCAAAACCTTTCAGGCCGGCTTCAGACATCGTCTGCAGGTCAGGCATGCCCTCGAAACGTTTGCTGCCGGCCACCGCCAGTGCCCGAACCTTGCCGCCGTCTATGGCCGCAGTCGCGGTGGACAGGGTCGAAAACACAATCTGCACATTGCCCGAAACCAGATCGAGCATGGCCGGCGCCCCGCCTTTGTACGGGATATGCGCCATCTTCACCTTGACCATGGCATTAAACAGTTCACCGGCCAGGTGATCCGCTGCGCCGGATCCCGACGAGCCGTAATTGAGATCCGTGGGCCGCGCCTTCGCAATCGCCACCAGTTCTTTTACCGATTTGGCCGGCAATGACGGATGCACCACCAGCACATTGACAGCCACTGCGGCCTGAGACACCGGTGCCAGATCCTTCAGCGGATCGTAGGGCATCTTGCTCAACAAGCTCGGATTGATCGCTATGGGTCCGATCGTTCCCAACACCAGGGTATAACCATCGGGGGGCGACTTCGCGGCCAGGTCAACACCGAGCATGCCGCCCGCGCCGCCGCGGTTGTCGACAATCACCTGTTGCCCCAGCGCAACTGTCAATTTCTGCGCCAAGGCCCGCGACGTGATGTCCGCCCCGCCACCCGGAGCAAACGGGCTGATCATTCGCACCGAACGGTTAGGCCAGGACTGCGCGACAGCAGACCCGGCAACAGCCACCATCGCCACGGCACCCAGCAATCGAATTACATTTTTCTTCATCGCAGCGCTCCTGTTAATTCATCGTTTGATCATGGACAATCATGCACAGCCTGAAGTGCTTACGCTACGCCGATTCAAGGCTCAATTCAGGATTCAAGATTTGAAAGTCTGAAAAAGATAAATGGCTAAACGCAAGAAACATGCCATTGCATCCCAAAGCCGGTATGGGCCGTGACTTTGATAGCTGCAGGGCCTAGAGGCCCAACATAGCACGCGTTTGCGCAGTTACGATAAACTGCGCCTTCCGCCTCTCCCCGCTTCCCGAGGACCACCCACGCATGTACCTTGCCCGCCGCCATCTGGCTCCGCCGCCATGGTGAATTCAGCCGCCGCCGCGCGTCGCGCGTTGCCATCGCTGGATCGCCTGCTCGGCAGCGCTGCGGTCAGGGCGCTCATCTCTGAGCACGGCCGCAGCCGCGTAACCGAAACCCTGCGCCAGGCGCTCGACGCCGAACGCGAGCGTCTGGCGCAACCCGACGCCGCCTGGGACGAACAGCAGTTCCTGCAATCCTGCAGCAGCGCCCTGAAACAGGGCGCAGCGCCTTCGCTGAAACCCGTTTTCAACCTCACCGGCACCGTGCTGCACACCAACCTGGGCCGCGCAGTGATGCCGAAGTCCGCAGCCGAAGCGGTCATGGCGGCGATGACCCGTCCGGTCAATCTCGAATTCGAACTGGCGAACGGGGGGCGCGGCGAACGCGACAGCCATGTCGAACGCTGGCTGAAACAGCTGACCGGCGGCGAGAAGGCGGTTGCCGTCAACAACAACGCCGCCGCGGTCTATCTCGCGCTGAACACGCTGGCACTGAAGCGCGAGGTTCTGGTGTCGCGCGGCGAGCTGATCGAAATCGGCGGCGCCTTCCGCATCCCCGACATCATGGCCCGGGCCGGCGTCAAACTCGTCGAAGTCGGCACCACCAACCGCACCCACCTGAAAGACTTTGCCGAAGCCATCACGCCACGCACCGCGGCGATCATGAAGGTGCACACCAGCAATTACGTGGTGCAGGGGTTCACCGCCACGGTGCCCGAAGTTGATCTTGCCAAACTCGCGCATGAACACGATTTGCCGTTCATCGTCGACCTCGGTGCCGGCACACTGATCGATCTTGAACACTACGGCCTCCCGCATGAACCGACACCGCGTGAAACCCTGGCCCACGGCGCTGATGTGGTCACCTTCAGCGGTGACAAACTGCTCGGCGGGCCGCAGGCCGGACTGCTGGTGGGACGCCGCGATCTGATGGCGCGCATCGCGAAAAATCCGATGAAACGCGCATTACGCCTCGACAAACTGACACTGACTGCGCTCGATGCCGTGCTGCGGCTGTACCTGCATCCGGAGCGGCTGCACGAAGAACTGCCTGCGCTGCGGCTGCTGACACGCAAAGCGGAAGACATCGCTGCACAGGCCGCGCGCGTGATGCCGCGGATTGCGGCAGCACTAAGCGACAACTGGCGCGTCGAAATCACCTCCTGCAAAAGCCAGATCGGCAGCGGCGCGCTGCCGGTGGATGTGATGCCCAGCAGCGGTCTGGCGATGACACCCGCAGACAAAAAAAGCAATGTCGGCAAACTCGCCGCCGCCTTCCGCGCACTGCCGGTGCCGGTGATCGGTCACATCAAGGACGGCGCCTTTGTCCTCGACCTGCGCTGCCTGGATCATGAAGAAGAATTTATAAATCAGTTGCCGCAACTGAAAATCAAATGATCGTCGCGACCGCAGGCCACATCGATCATGGCAAGACTTTGCTGGTCAAAACCCTGACCGGCACCGACACCGACCGCCTGCCCGAAGAAAAAGCGCGCGGCATTTCGATCGACCTCGGTTTCGCCTACCTGCCGCTGGATGATGGCGGCTTGATCGGTTTTGTCGATGTGCCCGGCCACGAACGCTTTATCCGCAACATGCTGGCCGGCGTGTCGGGCATCGACTTCGCGCTGTTGATCGTCGCCGCCGATGACGGCGTGATGCCGCAGACCATAGAACACCTGCAGATCCTCGACTTGCTGCACATCCGCCGCGGTGCTGCAATCATCACCAAGGCCGACCGCGTCGATGCCGCACGCATCAATGAAGTGCGCGCACAGGTGCAGGCGCTGCTGGCAAACACCAACATGGCCGGCGCCGCCATCCATCCAGTGTCCGCGGTCAGCGGTGCCGGCATGGCCGAATTAAAAGCGCTGCTGCTGCGTGAGGCCGCCGCCAAAAGCCTGCGCAGCCCCGAGGGCCAGCACCTGCGTTACGCCATCGACCGCGCCTTCAGCATCGCCGGCAGCGGCACCGTCGTCACTGGCACGGTGTTCAACGGCACGGTCGCCACCGGCGACAAACTGGTGATCTCGCCTGCCGGCATTGAAGTGCGTGTACGCAGCATCCAGATCCACGGCAAGGCCGCAGAACGGGCGCGTGCCGGCGAACGCTGCGCACTGAACCTGACTGGCGCTGATGTTGAATCCGTACGTCGCGGCGACTGGGTGATGGCCGCGGCGATTCACCACCCGACACGTAAGCTCGATGTGCGGTTAAGCGTACTACCTGCCGAAACCCGTGCGCTGAAACACTGGACACCCGTGCACCTGCACTTCGCCACTGCGAACGTCACCGCACGCGTATCGCTGCGCCGCGGCGAAGGACTGGCGCCGGGTACCGCCGGCATCGCGCAACTGGTGCTGGATGAGCCGGTGTCGGCATTACATGGCGACCGTTTCATCCTGCGCGACCAGTCGTCGGCGCGCACCCTCGGCGGCGGCACCATCATCGACCCGCTGCCGCCGGCGGTACGGCGCAGCAAGATGCGTGACGCCACGCTCACCGCACTGGAATCAGCCGATCACGTCACGGCATTGGCCGCGCTGGCAGCCAACGACAAGCGACCGATTGATCTCGCCCACTTCACGGCGATTTTCAACCTGCTGCCCGACATTGCAGCGGCCGCTTACGCCAAAGCTGGACTGGTACCGCTGGGCAAGGAACACCGCAACGCAGTCACACAAACACGCCTGGCCGCACTGCAGGAGGCCGCGGCAAAACAGGTGCTGGCCTTTCATCAGGCGCAACCACAGGCCCCCGGCATGGAAATCGAGACCCTGCACGCCGCACTGGCGCCGGAACTCGATGCCGATGCCTTCGGCCATGTGCTGCGCCTGCTCGCCGACCAGCGCAGGATCGAAATCCACAGCTCGCTGGTGCGCATTCCCGGCCACGACACGACCGCCAACAGCGCCGACGTCAAACTGTGGGAGACGGTGCAGCCGGTGCTGACTGCGGCAGGATTCAATCCGCCGCCGCTGAAAGAACTCGCACCGCAATTAAAACTGAAAGACGCCATCCTCAAGGATTTTCTCTACCGCCAGATGAAAGCCGGCAACCTGTACAAGGTCGGCGCCGAACGTTTTTATCTGAAAACCACCATGGCCGTGCTCGCCGCAACCGCCCAGGCCGTACACGCCAGACAAGCCGAAGGCCTCTTCACCGCCGCGCAATATCGCGACGCCATCGGCATCGGCCGTACGCTGGCGATTGAAATCCTCGAAACCCTGGACGGACTGGCCATCACCCAGCGTGTTGGTGACGCGCGCAAGATGCGCAAGGATTTTGTACCCATCCTCGGTGCTGCCGAAGCCGCACCACCGCCGGCGCCCGGCGCCACAGCCAAACCCCAGCAGCAGAAACCCGCGGCGCAAAAACCACAGCAACGCCCCCCTTTCCGCAACAAACGTTATTGAAAGAGAAACCTTGTATGTCCACCAGCGCATTTGACGTCATCATCATCGGCGAAGGCATCGCCGGACTTACCGCAGCCAACACACTCGCCAAACTGGGCCTGAGCGCCGCCACTTTTGAGCAGCAGATCTTCGGCGGCCTCGTGTTGAATGTGAATGAACTTGATCCCGCACCGCCCGGCGGCGAAGCCGGCGGTGCCGCGTTTGCCGCAGAAATGACCGGTGCCAATGCCGATGCCGGCGTCACCAGCATCCAGGAACCGGTTTCTGCAATTGCCGCAGTCGATGGCGGCTTCACCGTCACCACCGGCGGCGGCAGTTACCGTGCGCGCCAGGTCATCGTCGCCAGCGGCGCCAGCCTGAAACTGCTGGGCGTTCCCGGCGAGACTGAATTCGAAGGCCGCGGCGTATCGAAATGCGCGGATTGCGACGGCCCGATGTTCCAGAACGAAACAGTCGCCGTGATCGGCGGCGGCGACTCTGCGCTGCAGGAAGCGCAGGTGCTGACCCATTACTGCGGCAAGGTTTACATCATCCATCGCGGCACGAAGTTCAGCGCACAGCAGCGATTCATCGACCAGGTCCAGGGCAACGACAAGATCGAAACCCGTTTTGATACCACGGTGGAAGCCATCCTTGGCGGACAGATGGTCGAAAAAATTCGCGTCAAGAACGGCGCCGGCAGCGAGGAAATTCCCTGCGCCGGCGTGTTCGCCTATATTGGCCTGAAACCGAACAGCGATTTCCTGCCTGCGGACGTCAAACGCGATGCCAATGGTTTTGTCAGCACCAATGACGCGCTGGAGACAGCGGTCAGCGGCCTGTGGGCCGTCGGCGCAGTGCGCAGCGGCTGCGGCGGCAGCCTGGAGGATGCGATGGCGGATGCCAGACGTGCGGCGGATGCCGTGGCTGCTCGTTTGAAATAAGCTTGCTAGGGCCTGCGCGGCGGACCAACATCAAGCCGCGCCCAGCCCTCGCTGCCGAGCTGGCGCAGGGTTTTGATGTTGTCACGGTAAATCTGCTCGGTGTCCGGATGCGCAGCCACCGCGCGCTCGACGCTGGATTCGCGCAGCAGGTGCAGCGTCGGATACGGTGAACGATTTGTGCAATTGGTGATGTCGTCGGGCGCGGTGTCGGCAAACTGATACTGCGGATGGAAACTCGCCACCTGCAGCAGGCCATCCAGCTCGAGTTCTTCAACCAGCGCGTCCGCGAGCTCGAGAAAATCGTTGTATTCGGGAAAATCACCCAGCACCTGCGGGTGGATCAGCAGTGTGGTTTCGGTTTTGCCCTCATCCGTTTCCGCCAGTAATTCCAGCTCGGCCGCCAATACCTCCAGCAGCGCTTCGATGGTCGTCGCGTCACTGACGACATAACGGATGCGGTCAGCGGCGTATACTGCGCGCGCGAACGGACACAGGTTGAGACCGATCACGGCCTTCTCCAACCAGTTGCGGGTTGTGGCAATTATCTTTTCTTTATCTTCATCTTTCATCGCAGTACCTTAACCAACTCATGGCGCTCAACGCAACCATCTTCAAGATCGACCTGACCGTCACCGATATGGACCGCGGCTATTACGCCAGCCATGCGCTGGTGCTGGCGCGCCATCCCTCGGAAACCGATGAACGCATGATGGCGCGGCTGCTGGCGTTTGCGCTGAATGCGAGCGAAGCCCTCAGCTTCGGCAGGGGACTGAGCAGCGAAGATGAAGCCGACGTCCAGGAAAAAGATCTCACCGGCGCGATCCAGCTGTGGATCGAGGTCGGCCTGCCCGACGAAAAAGCGGTACGTAAAGCCTGCGGCAAAGCTGCGCAGGTGCGCATTTACGCCTACGGCCGCGGCAGCGAACGCTGGTGGCAGGATGTGCGCTCCGGACTCGCGCGCCCGGACAACCTGACGGTCATTGAACTGCCGCAGGCCGCGACCCAGGCCATGGCGGCACTTGCACAGCGTACGATGCAGTTGCAATGCACAGTGCAGGACGGCACGGTGTGGCTGACAGACGGCAAAAATACGATCGAGATCACGCCACTGCTGCTTAACGCCGCACGCAAGCCGTAAAAAAACCGCCGGTTGAACCGGCGGTTTTAGGGTAAGCCCAGGCTGCTTTTCCAGCCTGCTTATTTTTTCAGGCCCTTCGCCATGCCGAGATCGGTCAGGATTTCAGTGTAGACCCTCTCTTCTGCGTCGAGATCCTTTTTGAAGGTCGCCGAGTCGGCGTAGGCATCAAACCAGCCGTGTTTTTCCAGCTGCTTTTTCCAGGCATCGCTTTTTGCCATCTGGCCCAGTGCCTTGTCCCAGTACGCAATCACTTCCTTCGAAACGTCCGGCGGCGCAAACACGCCACGCCAGTGAAGAATTGCCACGTCGATACCCAGCGAACGCCAGGTCGGCACATTGGCCAGATCACCCGGCAGGGGATTGGGCGCCGACACCGCGATCACCCGGGCCTTGCCAGCCTTGACCTGTTCGATGGCTTCCGACAGGCCGGTCGAAATCACCGGCACGTGGCCGCCGAGCAGCTGGATCATCAGGTCGCCGCCGCTCTTGAATGACACCACCTTGATTTTTTTCGGATCAATGCCGGCAGCCATCACCGGACGCAGGATGTTCATCTGGTCATTACTCGGCACCGTTCCGACGCCGAACACCACCGACTCCGGATTCTGTTTCAGCTTGTCGAAGATATCCTTCGGCGATTTGAACGGCGAATCAGCGCGCACCACCCAAGCCACGTATTCAGTAATCAGCCGGCCGATCGGCGTCACATCGTTGTGCGTCAGCGGCGTGGTGCCGACAATGCGGTTGACGTAAATGCGATTGGATTCGACGTACAGCACATGGCCGTCGCCCTTTTTCTGGTGAACCTGGGCCCGCGCGACGTTGCCGCCGGCGCCACCGACGTTTTTGATGACAAAGGTTTCGGGAAACAGTTTGGCCTCGCGCAACGCCGCCTCCATCGCGCGCGCTGTCAGGTCCAGTCCGCCGCCGGCACTGCCCGCGGCCACCATTTCGATCGGTTTATCCGGATAACCTGCAGCCTGCGACACCATCGGCGAGGCCGCCAGCGCACCCGCCAGCATCACTGCAAAACAACGCGACATGTTCATGAACTCCTCCTGTTATTGGATTTGTGAACGCGGCAAAAGTATAACGCCCTCCCCCAGCGCCACCAATGAAGACGTCACCACAGTCTGGAACCCTGTTTCGCGGGCACGCCTTGCCGCCTTACAATGGCCGCTTGAAACGATGGAAGGGAATCGCTCCCGGTGGGGCGGCCGGACTTCAAACCCGGTAGGGGCCGCGAGCGGTCCTGTGTGGGTTCGACTCCCACTCTCTTCCGCCACCCATTTGCGCGGGCCGCACACCGCGGTTCCGCTGCCGCAGAGGAGAATGAGCATGAGCTTCGCCGCAGAATTATCTAATAAAATCAATAGTTTACAGTATAACTCCCTGCCGGCAGACGCCGTACACTGGGCCAAGGTCGGCATCCTCGACACAGTCGGCGTCACCATCGCCGGCGCCACTGAAGACGCGACTCGCATCGTGCTTGGTGTATCGGGCTCCAGTAGCGGACCGTCACTGGTGTTCGGCCACGCGCGGCGCGTCGGCGCGCTCGACGCCGCACTGATCAACGGCACCGCCTCACACGCGCTCGATTTTGATGACTGCAACAACACGCTGGGCGGACATCCTTCGGTGCCCATCCTGCCCGCGCTTTTTGCGCTGGCCGACGAAACCGGTGCCAGCGGAAAAGATTTCATCGCGGCCTATGTCGCGGGTTTTGAAGCCGAATGCAAACTGTCGATGGTGGTGAATTTTTATCAGTACACCAAAGGCTGGCATCCGACGACGACCATCGGTGTGTTCGGCGGCGCCGCAGCCTGCGCGCATCTGCTGAAACTCTCCGTCGAAAAAACCGCGACGGCATTGTCGATCGCCGCATCGCTCGCCGCCGGCGTCAAATCGAACTTCGGCACCATGACCAAACCGCTGCACGTCGGCCACTGCGCGCGTAGCGGCCTGTTCGCAGCCCTCCTGGCACGTGACGGCTTCACCGCCGGTGACACCGCCTTTGAACACAAGCAGGGTTATTTCGAAGTCTTCAACGGCGCCGGCAACTACGACGCCAGCAAGGCCTTCCCGGCCTGG
>Ga0105090_10000760_pt1 | contig 16530 bp, 14 predicted proteins | sample PPLLak3March2015_FD_79110 | JGI IMG/M metagenome (GOLD analysis project Ga0105090, IMG submission 79110) | Freshwater sediment microbial communities from Prairie Pothole Lake near Jamestown, North Dakota, USA - PPLs Lake P7 Core (1) Depth... | ecosystem: Environmental > Aquatic > Freshwater >... | reverse complement strand
GTCGCCGATGTCCCAGTGCTTGAACTGCTGGAACACGCCGGCGGGCAGATCGTCGCGCTGGATCATCAACTGGATGGCACCACTGCGGTCCTGCAGCCGCACGAAGGCGATCTTGCCCATGATGCGCTTGGCCATCATGCGCCCGGCCACCGTAAAGGTGTCCCCGACCTTTTCCAGGTCCGCGGCGTCCGCGTTGCCGAAGCGCGCCTGCAGCTCGCCAGCGGTGCTGTCCTTGCGGAAATCGTTGGGATAGGCTTCCCCGGCCTCGCGCAGCGCGGCCAGCTTGGCCCGGCGCTCGGCGATGAGGCGGTTTTCGTCGGCCTCCGGGCCGTGGCTGGTCGTTTCTTTTTCCATGGCGTTCATTGTTACCCTACAAGCCCTGTTTCAGCGACGCTTCCACGAACGCGTCGAGATCGCCGTCCAGCACGGACTGCGTGTTGCCGACCTCGACCCCGGTACGCAGGTCCTTGATGCGCGACTGGTCCAGCACGTAGGAGCGGATCTGGCTACCCCAGCCGATATCCGACTTGGTATCTTCGAGTTTCTGGTGCGCCTCGGTGCGTTTCATCAGCTCCAGTTCGTACAGCTTGGCACGCATTTGCTTCAGGGCGTGATCCTTGTTCTTGTGCTGCGAGCGGTCGTTCTGGCACTGCACGACGGTGCCGGTCGGCAGGTGCGTGATGCGCACCGCCGAATCGGTGGTGTTCACGTGCTGCCCGCCGGCGCCGGATGCGCGGTATACGTCGATGCGCAGGTCGGCGGGGTTCATGTCGACCTCGATGTCGTCATCGACCTCGGGCGAGGCGAACACCGCGGCAAAAGACGTGTGGCGCCGGTTGCCCGAGTCGAAGGGTGACTTGCGCACCAGCCGGTGGACGCCGGTTTCGGTGCGGCACCAGCCGTAGGCGTAGTCGCCGACGATGTGCACGGTGGCGCTCTTGATGCCGGCCACGTCACCGTACGACACCTCGACGAGGTCGGTCTGCCAGCCGCGCCGTTCGGCCCAGCGCAGGTACATGCGCAGCAGCATCTCGGCCCAGTCCTGCGCTTCGGTGCCGCCGGATCCGGCCTGGATGTCGAGGAAGCAGGGCCGCGAGTCCATTTCGCCGGAGAACATGCGCTGGAATTCCAGCCGCTCCACCCGCTCTTCCATGCGCTCCAGGTCGGCACCGACCGCGGCGGCGGTCTCGGCGTCTTGCTCCTCGACCGCCAGCCCGAGCATTTCGCCGGCCTCCGCCAGTCCCCTGGACAGTTCGTCCAGGGTGCGGACGATGTTCGTCAGCTGGGCGCGCTCGCGCCCGAGGGCCTGGGCCTGCTCGGGTTTGCTCCAGATGGCTGGATTTTCCAGCTCGCGGTTGACTTCCTCGAGCCGGTCGCGCTTCACCGGGTAGTCAAAGGTACCCCCTGAGCGCCTCGGCACGCTCGCTGAGGTCCACCAGGAGGTTGGTCAGCTGATTGATTTCCACGTCTGCGGGTCCGCCGGATTCAAAACGCTTCATTCTACATCAGCGGACGTATTATCCTACAGCTCCATAGTCGTGTATGTTATTCGCACCAATCGAGGGCATTTTTCCATGAGCGACAAAGCCATGCGCAACGCAGCCGTCCCCCGCGCCGTGTTGTTTCTTCTCGTCCTGCTGTTCGCGGCCCCCGCCGCCGTCGTTGCGCAGGAGGCGCCGCCACCGCTGTCGGAAGTTTGGCTGATCGCGCCCATGGCGGGTCATGACAAGGAATTCTACGCGGGCCTCGCGGCGCACATGGCATTCCGCAACGAGCAGGGCGATCCGCGCGCCTGGCGGACTTATACACCCGTGCTGGGCGAGCAACTGAACCGCGTCGCGGTGCGCTACTGCTGTTTCGCCTGGGCGGACGCCGACGCCTATCGCGAGTGGGAGGGCGGCAAGCCGGAAGTCCAGGCGCACTTCGACGAGCACGTAGCGCCGCACGCGGAGTCGGTCGCACACTACTTCGAAACCATGGATTGGGCCAACTCCCACTGGAGCGAGGCCAACGGTCCCTATCGCCTGTTTGCGGTGACTGAATTCAGCGTCGATCCCGGTCAGGCCGGCGAGTTCGACGCCGCGCGCGAGAAGATGAGCCAGATCGCCATCGAGCAAGGCTGGGCTTCCGACGATCACGTTTGGCTGTGGGCTACCGTGATCGGCGGCCAACCGCGCCACAGCATCATCGTTCCGCACAGGGACTTTGCCAGCTTCGACAAGTCAGGCGAAACCCTGGCGCAGTTCCTGGCCAACCAGCTGGGCTCGGCCGAGGCAGCCGCGGAGCTGATGAACCGTTTCTATGCCGCGACGACGGGCGCCGAATTCCAGATCTGGGAACACCAGGCGGAACTGTCGATGCCGGCCAACGACTGATCCGGCTTGCTGCCCCTGGAACCGCGGCATTCGCCGCGGTTTTCGTTTTCCTCAAGGAGAGGTTCCCGATGCAGGCTGATGCAACACAGGCAAACCGGAGCGAGCCGGACCCCGACCGTCCCGAAGCGTTCCGATCCGCAGTCCGTGAGTGGCTGGCGGTCAACTGCCCGGAATCGATGCGCTCGCCCTGGCGTACCGAAGCCGACGTGTGTTGGGGCGGCCGCGGCTGGGAATTCCAGAGCGCGGATCAGCGCCTCTGGCTGGAACGCATGGCGGCTCGCGGCTGGACCGCGCCGGGCTGGCCGCGCGAGTACGGCGGTGGCGGACTCGACCGCGAGCGGGCCAAGATCCTGAAAGAAGAACTCGCACGCATCCATGCCCGCCCGCCCTTGATGAGCTTCGGCATTTCGATGCTCGGTCCGGCCCTGCTCAAGTTCGGCAGCGAGGAGCAGAAACGGCAGCACCTGCCGCCGGTGGTGCGCGGGGAAATCCGCTGGGCGCAGGGCTACAGCGAGCCGAACGCGGGTTCCGACCTGGCCAGCCTGCAGGCGCGCTGCGAAGACCGCGGCGACCATTTCATCCTGAACGGCTCGAAGATCTGGACCTCCTACGGCGACTTCGCCGACTGGATGTTCTGCCTGGTGCGCACCGATTCCGGGGCCAGGAAGCAGGCCGGCATCAGCTTCGTGATGTTCGACATGGCGACGCTTGGCGTCACGACGCGCCCGATCCGCCTGATCAGCGGCAAATCGCCGTTTACCGAAACCTTCTTCGAGGACGTGCGGGTCGAAAAGGACCAGGTCATCGGCGGCCTCAACCAGGGTTGGACCGTGGCCAAGTACCTGCTGACGCACGAGCGCGAGATGATCGCCGGCGCCGGCCTTTCCAGCGCCGGCAGCACGCCGCTGAGCAAGACCGCCGTGCACCGGCTGGACACGGAGAACGGCGTGCTCCGCAACAGCGCGCTGCGCGCCGACATCGCCCGCTTCGAAATGGACGAGCAATGCCTGGATCTGACCATCGAGCGAGCCCGCGACGAAACGCAAGCCGGCGCCAGCCTGGGCGCCTTTGCCTCGATGTTCAAGTATTACGGCACCGAGCTCAACATGCGCCGCCAGGAACTGCTGATGGCCATCGGCGGCTATGACTCGCTGGTCTGGGAGGGCGGCGACAGCGATGACGGGCACATGCCCAAATCCTGGCTGCGCAGCAAGGGCAACTCCATCGAGGGCGGCACCTCCGAGATCCAATTGAACATCGTCGCCAAGCACATACTCGGCCTGCCGGGCTGACGGGAAACGGGACGCATACATGGCGCTGGTATTGAGCGAAGAACAGACGATGCTGCGGGACGCAGCCCGCAGTTTTCTCGGCGAGCGCGCGCCGGTCGGCCACCTGCGCACACTGCGCGACAGCGGCAAGCCGGACGGCTTCTCGCGCGAATTGTGGGCGGAGATGACCGGGCTCGGCTGGGCCGCGATCCTGGTGCCGGAGGCATACGGCGGCCTCGCTTATGGCTACACCGGACTCGGCCTGGTGCTGGAGGAAACCGGCCGCACGCTGACCCCCAGCCCGCTGCTCGGCACTGCGCTGACCGCGGTGGCGGCGCTCAACCTGGCCGGCACGGACGCGCAGTGCGCAGCCATCCTGCCGGGCATAGCGAGCGGGGAGCGCATCCTCGCTCTGGCCTGCGACGAGGCCTCCCGCCATCGCCCGCGACAGCTCACAACCGCGGCGGCGGCACAGGGCTTCGGCTACCGTTTGACCGGGCACAAGACTGCGGTCATCGACGGGCATGCGGCGGACACCTTCATCGTCAGCGCCTGGACGGGCAGCGGCCTGTCGCTGTTTCTGGTCCCCGCCGACGCCAGGGGCGTCAGCGTGGAACGCTATCCGCTGCTGGATACCCACGCGGCCGCGAACGTCCGCTTCGAGCAGGTCGAACTCGAAGCCGCCGCCCTGTTGGGGGACCTGGACGGGGCCGAGGCCCTGCTCGACCGCATCCTGGATGTCGCCCGCATCGGCGCGGCGGCCGAATTGCTGGGTTTGGCGCAGGAGGCGTTTGCGCGCACCGTGGACTACCTCAAAGAGCGCAAGCAGTTCGGCGTGCCGATCGGCAGCTTCCAGGCACTGCAGCACCGCGCCGCGAAGCTGCACGCGGAGATCGAGATGTGCAAGTCGGTGGTGCTGAAGGCCCTGCAGCTGCTCGACGCGGATGAAACACCCCGTTTGGCGGACCGCGTGGCGGAAATGGCCAGCCTGGCCAAGGCCAAGCTGAGCACGACGGCTCACCTGGCAGCCACCGAGGCCATCCAGATGCACGGCGGCATCGGCATGACCGACGATTTCGACATCGGCTTCTTCCTGAAGCGTTGCCGCATCCTGGAAACCCTTTACGGGGATCGCTATTTTCACCTCGACCGCTACGCCCGCCTGCGCGGGTACTGAGCGGGACCGTCCACGGCACGGAGACCAGGCAGCATGCGCGGGACCATCAGAGCCGGCGAATTGCCGTCAAAGGTCGGCCAGGAGCTGGAACCCTCATCCTGGCTGGAGATCAGCCAGGAGCGGGTCGACCGCTTCGCGGATGCCACCGACGACCACCAGTTCATCCACGTGGACCCGGAGCGGGCGGCGCGCACGCCGTTCGGGGGCACCATCGCCCACGGGTTCCTGACGCTTTCGCTGCTGCCCCGGTTGACCGCGGAGAAGGCGCCCGCGATCGAGGGCGCGGTGATGGGACTCAATTACGGCGCCGACAAGCTGCGCTTCATGCAGCCGGTGCGGGTGGGCAGCCGCATCCGCGCCCGCCAGCAATACCTCGAAGCCACCGAGAAGCGCCCGGGGCAATGGCTGCTGAGGATGCTGGTGACGGTCGAGATCGAGCACGAAGCGAAACCGGCGCTCGTGGCCGAGACCCTGGCAATGTTTTATGTGGCGTAGAAGCAGATTCATCCGCCAAAGTTTCTTACACGGAGCTGATACCGATGCGTGAAGCCGTCATCGTCTCGACCGCCCGCACGCCCATTGGCCGGGCTTACCGGGGCGCCTTCAACGACACCGAGTCGCCTACCCTGGCCGGCCACGCGATCCGCCATGCCGTCGAACGTGCCGGGCTCGAGCCGGCGGAGGTCGAGGATGTCATCATGGGCTGCGCCCTGCCCCAGGGCTCGCAGGCGCCGAATATCGCGCGGCTGGCGGCGCTAAGGGCGGGCCTGCCGGTGACGGTCGCCGGCATGACCGTCGACCGGCAATGCGCTTCGGGCATGATGGCGATCGCCGTGGCCGCGCGCAGCATCATCCACGACGGTGTCGACATCATGGTCGGCGGCGGGCTGGATTCGATCAGCATCGTGCAGAACGAACACCTGAACACCTGGCGCGCGCAGGATCCCGCGTTGCTGGCGCTGCACCCCCACATTCACATGCCGATGCTGGACACGGCCGAAGTCGTGGCCCGGCGTTACGGCGTCGGCCGCGAAGCGCAGGACGAGTACGCCCTGCAGAGCCAACAGCGGACGGCCGCGGCCCAGGCCGCCGGGCGCTTCGACGACGAGATCGTGCCGCTGCCTACGCGGATGGCCGTGGTGGATCGCGAGACGGGCGCAGTGAGCCATCGCCAGGTGCTGCTGGACAAGGACGAAGGCAACCGTCCGGACACCACCCTGGAGGGGCTGGCCGGCCTGAAACCGGTGCGCGAGAACGGCCACGTCACCGCCGGCAATGCGAGCCAGTTGTCCGACGGCGCGTCGGCGGCCGTGGTCATGGAAGCCGCCCTGGCGGAAAAGCGCGGCCTGCAGCCGCTGGGTTTCTATCGCGGGACGGCCGTCGCGGGCTGCGCGCCGGACGAGATGGGCATCGGGCCGGTGCTGGCCGTGCCGAAGCTGTTACGCCGGGCCGGCCTGTCGCTGGACGACATCGGCCTGTGGGAACTCAACGAAGCCTTCGCCGTGCAGGTCGTCTACTGCCGCGACCAGTTGGGCATACCCGGCGATATCCTGAACGTCGACGGCGGGGCGATCTCCATCGGCCATCCCTACGGCATGTCGGGCGCGCGCCTGGTCGGCCACGCGCTGATCGAGGGCAGGCGGCGCGGCGTGCGCTACGTGGTGTGCACGATGTGCATCGGCGGCGGCCAGGGCGCCGCCTCGCTGTTCGAGATTGCCTGAGACAGGAGCGGCACATGCGAGCACTGGTCTGTAACGCGTACGGCCCGCCGGAGAGCCTGGTCATCGAGCAGCGTCACGATCCCGCGCCAGGCGCCGGCGAGGTGCTGGTCGACATCCGGGCGGCGGGCATCAATTTTCCCGACGTCCTGATGATCGCGGGCCAATACCAGGTGAAGACCCCTCCACCCTTCGTGCCCGGCGGCGAAGCCGCCGGCGTGATCGCGGCGGCGGGCGCCGGCGTCGAGCGGCTCAGGCCGGGCGACCGCGTGATCGTCACGCCGTCGCTCGGCGCCTTCGCCGACAAGTGCGTGCTGCCCGAGCGGCTGTGCCTGCCCCTGCCCGCCTCGCTCAGCTTCGAGCAGGGCGCCGGGTTCACGGTCACCCATGCGACCACCTGGCACGCGTTCCGGCAGAGCACGGAACTCAGGGCCGGCGAGACCGTGCTGGTGCTCGGCGCCGCCGGCGGCGTCGGCGTGGCCGCGGTGGAAATCGCCAAAGCGCTCGGCGCGCGAGTCATCGCGGCCGCCAGCAGCGCGGGCAAGCTGGACTTTGCCAGGCAAGCCGGTGCCGACGAAACGATCGACTACTCCGCAACATCGCTGCGCGACGCCGTAAAGGAGCTGACGGGCGGCCGCGGCGTGGACGTGGTCTATGACCCGGTCGGCGGAGACCTGGCGGAGCAGGCCTACCGCTCGCTGGCCTGGCACGGCAGGTACCTGGTCATCGGTTTCGCCAGCGGCGAAATCCCGCGCTTTCCCGCCAACATCGCCCTGCTGAAGGAAGCCAGCGTGATCGGGGTCTGGTGGGGCACCTGGGCCGACCACAACCCGGAGCTCGCTGCGCGGAACATGCACGAACTTGCGGCGATGGTCGATGCGGGCACGCTGAGGCCGCGGGTGACGGAACGCTACCCGCTGGAGCGCTTCGCCGAGGCGTTCGCCGCGATCACCGGGCGCCGCGCCCTGGGCAAGGTTGTTCTCACAATGGGCTGAACCGCATGGGCGTCCGGAGAGGACTGCCGCACGTTTCTCCAGGACCGTATGAAACAGGACGTTTCATCCGAGCCCCCAGGGATGGGTTCACGGCGTGTCCTGGAGGAACGTGCGGCAGTCCGACCTCGGCACTGCGCGATCCCTACCTGTGGGTTTGGTTCAACCCAACGTGGCGCCGCCGTCCATCACCAGGGTCGTGCCGGTGGTGTAGGCCGCCTGGTCCGACACCAGGAACAGCACGCCGCCGACCATGTCCTCGGGCTGGCCGAAGCGCGCTACCGGCTGGCGCGAAATCCGCTTCTGCATACCGGGGTCTGCGACCAGGGCTGCGGCGAGACGGGTCTCGATCACCCCCGGCAGGATGGCGTTGACGCGCACGCCCTGCTGCCCGTATTCCCTGGCGAATGCGCGCGTCAGGCTGACCAGCCCGGCTTTGGTCATCGCGTAGACCGCCTGCCCGCTCATCGAGACCAGCGCGGCGATCGACGCGACGTTGACGATGCTGCCTCCGCCGCCGGCGACCATCAGCGGGACCGCCCGCGACATCATGTAATACGGTCCCTTCAGGTTCACCTCGACGGTCTTGTCGAAGGCCGCCGGCGGCAAGTCCGCGGCAGGACCGTACCAGGGGTTGGTGGCTGCGTTGTTGATCAGGATGTCGAGCCGGCCAAAGTCGTTCGTGATCGAACCGAATAAGGCGTCGATGTCCTCGAGCCGGCCGGCATGGCACGCCCGCGCCGCGGCCGCGCCGCCCTCGGCCGTGATCGAGTCGGCAACCTGCTGCACACCGTCTCGGTCACGGCTGCTCAGGATCACCTGCGCGCCGCAAGCGGCCAGCCCCCGGGCAATGGCCTCGCCGATGCCGCGCGAGGCGCCATTGACCAGGGCCACCTTGCCGCCCAGGTCGATGCGATTCATATCCGTTGCTTTCATGTGTCTTCTCCTGCCAGTCGCCGGCGAAACCGGCGCATCCCGCCGATCCAGCGATCGTGGTCGTCGGCCTTGCGTTTGAAATAGGTCGCTACCTGCGGGTGCGGCAGCACCAGGAAGCGCTCCTCGCGGATGCCCGCCAGGACGCATTCCGCGACGGCTTCCGCACTCAGGATGCCGTCGACGTCGTTGCCGCCGAAACCGACATCGGCGCCGGCCTTGCGCCCCTCGTCGTCGAACCCGATCATGCGGGTGGCGACCGCTTGCGGGCAAACCAGACAAACGCGGATCCCGTCGTCGCCGTGCGCGATGGCGAGCGCCTCCGCGAAACCCACGGCCGCGTGCTTGCTCGCGCTGTAGGCCGCTTCGCCGATCTGGCTCAACAGGCCTGCGGCCGACGCCACGTTGACCAGGCAGCCGCCGCCCCGTGCCCGCATGCGCGGGATCATGACCCGCGCGGCGTACACGTGCGCCATCAGGTTGACGTTGAGGCAGGCGCGCCACTGTTCGTTCGAAGCCGAGGCCGCGCCGGCGGGGCCGTCCCCGAATGCGACGCCGGCGTTGGAGACGAACACGCCGAGCGGGCCCAGTTCGCGTTCCGTGCGGTCCACCGCCGCGACGATCTGCCGCTCCTGCGTGACGTCGACCGCCAGCGCCAGGCCGTCGATGTCCGCCGCCAACTTTTGCGCGCCCGCGTAATCGAGATCGGCGACGGCGACACGGGCGCCCGCGGCGTGCAGCGCGCGGCACAGCGCGCGGCCGATGCCGTGCGCGCCGCCGGTCACCAGCGCCACGGTGTTCGTCAGTTCCATGAGACCTTGCTCCGCATCAATCGACGATGTCCTCGATCACCAGCTGGCAGGACTCGCTGTTGCGCCAGCGGTTGACGGCCAGACGATACAGGATACGCACCGAGGCGGCGTTTGCCAGGTCTTCCGGGCGGCGATTGAAGGCGATCGCGTCCAGCGGCTGGCCGCCGTCGCGGCTGCGCAACAGCAACTTCAGATGCGCGCCGCCGACCAGCCGCCGGTCGACGACATCGAACGCGCCCTCGAACACCGGTTCCGGAAAGCGCTGTCCCCAGGGGCCGAGGTCCTCCAGTTGCGCCGCCAGCGGCAGGCCAAGCTCATCGCCGGCCAGTTCGCCGTCGGTCCAGACTTCGGCGGCCAAAGTGGCGCCGCCGAGGAACGCGGTAACGGCGACGGCCAGGGATTCCTGGAAGGCCGGCAGCCGGTCCCGCTCGAGGCTGAGCCCCGCGGCCATCGCATGGCCGCCGAAGGTCCGGATCAGGCCCGGCGTGCCTGCGTCGACCCGGGCCAGCACGTCGCGGATGTGCAGCCCGCGCACCGAGCGCGCGGAGCCCTTCAGCAGGCCGCTCCGCAACAGGCCACTGTTTGGCAGACCGGAGCCCTCGGTCGCGGGGGCGAAGGCGACGACCGGCCGATGCACCGCGTCCTTGACGCGCGAGGCCACCAGCCCGACGATGCCCTGGTGCCAGCTTTCGTCGAACAGGCACAGCGCTGGCGGCAGTTCCCGCTCTGCGAGTTCGGCCAGCAAGGTCTGCACCTGGCGCATCGCGTCGCTTTGCATCTGTTCCTGCAGGTCCTGGCGCTGACGGTTCAGCTCGTCGAGCTGGCCGGCCAGCCGCGCGGCCTCGTCCGGGTCCTCTTCCAGCAGGCAGCGAATGCCCGCGGCCATGTCCTCGAGCCGCCCGGCCGCGTTCAGTCGCGGGCCGACGGCAAAACCCAGGTCGGCCGCGCTCGCATGGCGATAGTCACGACCGCCGAGACGCAACAGGGCCATCAGCCCCGGGCGCGTCAGCGCGCGGCGAATCCGCTCCAACCCCTGGCGCACCAGGATGCGATTGTTGCGGTCCAGCGGCACCAGGTCGGCGACCGTGCCCAGCGCCACCAGGTCGAGGAACTGCGCCAGGTTGGGCTCCGGGCGCGCACGACCGAACCAGCCGCGTTCGCGCAGGTTCCGCCGCACCACGCCGAGCAGGTAGAACATCACGCCGACGCCGGCCAGCGACTTGCTGGGAAACAGGTCGCCGGGGCAATTCGGATTGACGATGGCGTGCGCGTCCGGCAACCGTTCGCCCGGCAAATGGTGGTCGGTGACGAGGACCCGGCAGCCCAGCGCCCGGGCCCGGCTCACGCCGTCGAGGCAGGCGATGCCCGAGTCGACGGTGACCAGCAGGTCCGGAGGCTCGGCAGCCAGCGTTTCGACCAGCGGAACGGTCAGGCCGTAGCCGAATTCGAAGCGGTTCGGCACGCGGAATCCCACCCGCTCGCAGCCCATCGCGCGCAGCGACAGCATGGCGAGCGCCGTGCCGGTCGCGCCATCGGCGTCGAAGTCGCCGACCACCAGCACGGATTGTCCCTCGGCAATGGCGCCGGCCAGCAGGGCGGCCGCCGCGTCGATGCCGGAAAGCGTGCCGGGGGGGTGCATGTCGGCGAGCTCCAGCGACAGCGCCGAGGCGTCGAGGATTCCCCGCGCGCGCAGAACCCGCCGCGCGACGGGGTGCAGGTGGGCGGGCAACGCATCCGCTGGTCCCGCAGCCGCGCCCGGCAGTTCGCGTTGGCGGATGTGGCGGCGGGCAATCACGCTCCGGTCTTGCCGGGCGGGGTCCCGCCCCGGGCCTGTGTCATGGCCCGGGTCATGGCCCGGGTCATGGCCTGGGCCAGCGGGACGCTGCGCCGCCAGAACCGGAGCCGGGCCGTGCCGCCGTAGGACCGCCCCTCTCCGCTGCCGTCGTAGAGCGTCAGTTTCAGCTGTCCGCGGTCGGCCAGTTGCAGCAGGCGTCGGACCAGCCATTCCACGCTGGCGGCCTCGGTGTCGGCATCGTCCTGTCCCGGCGTCCAGTCGATCAGCACCGCCTGGCCGTCCTTGCCGAAATCGGTCTTGAGGCACTCGTCCAGCCGCTTCAGCCGGCAATCGTTGATGATCGCGAGGCCGCGCGTGACCGGGTTGTCGGAATACACCGTATCGAGGCCGTAATGCGGCGCGGCGTCCGGAATGAAGCCGCCGCCCCAGAACCACACCGAGTTGACCTCACGCTTGCCGGCCGCGCGCCGCCGTTGGTTGACCGGCAGATTGTGCAGGGCGACCTGGATTTCGCTGAACACGCGGCGCCAGTAGGCCGCTTCCGGGTGGTCGGGCAGCGCGTCCGCCAGGTCCATGCCCAGCGCTTCGTCGAGCGGCGTGAAGCCGAACCGCAGCGGTTGCCCGAGCGGAATGCACCAACGCTCCGGATGGTCGCCCCGGAGTTCCATGCCCTCTTCCTGCAGGACGCCGCGCACGCAGTTCTCGATTTCGTTTCGCTCGTAAGGGTCGAGGTCGGCAAAGCCGTAGCGGGTCATGAACACCCGGGCCATGTCCGCCCATACCGTGACCGGGTCGACGCGCAGCCAGTAGAAGTCGCCGTCGGGACGGGCCGCGCGGTCGCCAACGTGGGTCAGCGCCGCGACGGGGAGAGGCCCGTCCGGCAGAATGCCGAACAGGGCGAAGCGCAGGTGGTTCGCGCTCCGCGCCGCTAGCCGGCGGGACGCCCCGCGGCTCCAGGCGCGCTCCAGCGCGGGCAGGCGCGCGTCCTGCGCCACCGCGGTCGCCAGTCGACCCAGATCTTCAATGAGTAGCGTGACGTGCAGCGCAACCCCCGCCGGTCAAACGTACTCGACGCCGACGATTTCGTACTCTCGCTCGCCGGCCGGCGCGCGAACCACGACGACGTCTCCGACCGCGCGCCCGATCAGGGCCCGGGAAATCGGCGAACTGACGGCGATCCGGTTGTGCTTGATGTCGGCCTCGACGTCGCCGACGATCTGGTAGGTGGTTTCGTCCCCGGTCTCCTCGTCGGCCAACGTCACCGTCGCGCCGAACACGACCTTGCTGCCTGGGTTGAGCCTGGGCACGTCGATGATCTGGCCGTGAGAGATGGTGTATTCGAGGTGCTGGATGCGCCCCTCGATGAAGCCCTGCTGCTCCTTGGCCGCATGGTACTCGGCGTTCTCCCGCAGGTCGCCGTGCGCGCGCGCTTCGGCAATGGCGGCGATGATGTGGGGCCGATCGACCTTCTTCAGCCGGGCCAGTTCCTCGCGCAGACGCTCAACGCCGGACTTGGTCAGGGGGTGTCGCGTCATTCGCTTGCTGGCTCCTGTGGCTGATCGCGCCCGGACCTGCCCGGGGTTTCGAGGCCCCGGTGCAGTTGCTGCAGGCTGTGCACCGTGTAGTCGTTTTCGTGGTCGAGCGCCCGCAGTGTGGCTCGCCCCCCGGAGATCGTCGTCGTGTAGCTGATTTTACGCTGCAAAGCTTCGCGCCGGATGGAGAACGAGTCGGCAATCGCCTGCGCACCCTCCGTGGTATTCACAATAAAGTTGATCTCGTTGTTTTTCAGCAGATCGACAATGTGCGGGCGTCCTTCCATGACCTTGTTCACCGATTCGCAGGCGATCGCGTGCTCCTGCAGGAACCGCGCCGTGCCACAGGTGGCCACCAGGGTGTAGCCGCGGCCAATCAGCTCGCGCGCGATCGGGATCAGGACCTGCTTGTCGCCGTCGCGCACGCTGAGGAAGGCCTTGCCCGGCCTGGGCATGCCCTGGTGGGCCGCTTTCATCGACTTGGCGCGCGCGCCGCCGAAGCTCCAGCCTATGCCCATGACCTCGCCGGTGGAGCGCATTTCCGGGCCTAGTATCGGGTCGACCCCGGGAAACTTGATGAACGGGAACACAGCTTCCTTGATGGAATAGAAATTAGGTATGATTTCCTTCGTAATACCTTGTTCTTTAAGTGTTTTACCGGCCATTACACGGGCTGCAATCCCGGCCAGCGGCACGCCCGTCGCCTTGGAGACGAACGGCACGGTGCGCGACGCGCGCGGATTGACCTCCAGGACGAAGAGTTCGTCGCCGCGCAGCGCGAACTGCGCGTTCATCAGTCCGATCACGCCCAGCTCCATGGCCATCAGGCGCATCTGGCGGCGCATCTCGTCCTGGATCTCGGCCGACAGCGAGTACGGCGGCAGCGAGCAGGCCGAATCGCCGGAGTGAATGCCGGCCTGCTCGATGTGCTCCATGATGCCGCCGATCAGGACGTCTTCGCCATCGCAGATCGCGTCCACGTCGACTTCCTTGGCGTGGTCGAGGAAGCGGTCGAGCAGCACCGGCGAATCGTTGGAAACCTGCACCGCCTTGCGCATGTAGCGACGCAACTCGTCTTCCCCGTGGACGATGTCCATGGCCCGGCCGCCCAGCACGTAGGAAGGCCGCACCACCAGCGGGTAGCCGATTTCCTCGGCCAGCCCCACGGCCTGCTCGGTGCTGGTGGCGGTGCGGTTGGGCGGCTGCCGGAGCCGGAGGCGCTCGATCAGCTGCTGGAAGCGCGAGCGGTCCTCCGCCAGGTCGATCGAATCCGGGCTGGTGCCGATGATGGGCACCCCGGCGGCCTCGAGCGCCCGGGCGAGCTTCAGCGGCGTCTGGCCGCCGAACTGGACAATGACGCCTGCCGGATGTTCGCGGTATACGATCTCCAGCACGTCCTCCAGCGTCAACGGCTCGAAATACAGGCGATCGGAGGTGTCGAAGTCGGTCGAGACCGTCTCCGGGTTGCAGTTCACCATGATCGTTTCGAAGCCGTCCTCGCGCAGCGCCAGGGCCGCGTGCACGCAGCAATAGTCGAACTCGATGCCCTGCCCGATCCGGTTCGGCCCGCCGCCGAGCACCATGATCTTGCGCCGCTCGCTCGGCTCGGCCTCGCACTCCTCCTCGTAGGTCGAATAGAGGTAAGCGGTGGACGTGGCGAACTCGGCCGCGCAGGTGTCGACCCGCTTGTAGACCGGCCGGATGCCGAGCGCGTGGCGACGCTCCCTCACCCGCGCTTCGGGCTCGCCCAGCAGGGTCGCGATGCGGCTGTCGGAAAAGCCGCGCCGCTTCAGCTGGAACAACCGTTCCCGGTCGAGCGACTCGAGGGCCGCGCCGCGGATGGACGCCTCGCAGCCGATCAGTTCCTCGATCTGGTCCAGGAACCACGGGTCGATGCGCGTCAGCTCATGGACCTGCTCGACGCTCAGGCCCGCGCGGAAGGCGTCGGCCACGTAGAGCAAGCGTTCTGCCCCCGCCTCCCGCAACTCGCGCCTGAGCCGCGCCATGCGCGCCTCTTCGTCATCGCCCTCGAGGATCTCGTTGAAGCCGTCGCGGTCGGTCTCCAGGCTACGCAAGGCTTTCTGCAGCGATTCCTGGAAGGTGCGGCCGATCGACATGGCCTCGCCGACCGATTTCATCTGGGTGGTCAGCGTGGGATTCGCCGCGGGAAACTTCTCGAACGCGAAGCGGGGAATCTTGGTCACCACGTAATCGATGGTGGGTTCGAAGGAGGCCGGGGTGGCGCCGCCGGTAATCTCGTTGCGCAGCTCGTCGAGGGTGTAGCCCACCGCCAGCTTGGCCGCCACCTTGGCGATTGGAAAACCGGTGGCTTTCGAAGCCAGCGCCGAGGAGCGCGACACGCGCGGATTCATCTCGATGACGACCACCCGCCCGTCCGCGGGATTCACCGCGAACTGCACGTTCGACCCGCCGGTGTCGACGCCGATCTTGCGCAGCACCGCGATCGAGGCGTCCCGCAGGCGCTGGTACTCCTTGTCGGTCAGGGTCTGCGCCGGCGCCACCGTTATCGAATCGCCGGTGTGCACGCCCATCGGATCAATGTTTTCGATCGAACAGACGATGATGCAGTTGTCCCGGTGGTCGCGGACCACTTCCATTTCAAACTCTTTCCAGCCCAGGACGGATTCCTCGAGCAGCACCTCGGTGGTCGGTGACAGTTCCAGGCCGCGGCCGACGATGTCCTCGAACTCCTCGCGATTGTAGGCGATGCCGCCGCCCGAGCCGCCCATCGTGAAGGAGGGGCGGATGACGACGGGGAAACCGATCGTGGGCTGCTTCTGGAGCGCCTCCTCCATGCTGTGCGCGAGGACGGCGCCCGGCACCTCGAGGCCGATCTCGATCATCGCGTTGCGGAACTGTTCGCGATCCTCAGCCATGTCGATCGCCTCGCGCGTGGCGCCGATCATTTCCACCCCGTAGCGCGCCAGCACGCCCTCCCGGGCCAGGTCCAGCGCGCAATTCAGCGCGGTCTGTCCGCCCATGGTCGGCAGCAAGGCGTCGGGGCGCTCGCTGGCGATGATCTGTTCGACGATGCGCCACTCGATCGGCTCGATGTAAACGGCGTCGGCCATTTCCGGGTCGGTCATGATGGTCGCGGGGTTCGAGTTCACCAGGATGACGCGGAATCCCTCTTCGCGCAGCGCCTTGCAAGCCTGTGCGCCCGAGTAATCGAATTCGCAGGCCTGGCCGATCACGATCGGCCCGGCGCCGATGATCAGGATGCTCTTGATGTCTTGTCGCTTGGGCATGCGCGTTCGTCAGGCCTTGCGCAGCACGCTGACGTTCTCCGCCTGCCGCGCGCGGCTCATGCTGGCGATGAAGCGGTCGAACACGGGCGCGATGTCGTGCGGGCCCGGGCTCGCCTCGGGATGCCCCTGGAAGCCGAAGGCCGGGGCGTCGGTCAGCTCGATGCCTTGCAGCGAGTGGTCGAACAGGGAGCGATGTGTGGGGCGCGCCCGCGCCGGCAAGGTAGTTTCGTCGACGGCGAAACCGTGGTTCTGGCTCGTGATCATGACCTGGCCGGTCGCCAGGTCCTGCACCGGGTGGTTGGCGCCGTGGTGTCCGAACTTCATCTTGACCGTGCGGGCGCCGACGGCCAGGCCCAACAGCTGGTGGCCGAGGCAGATGCCGAACACGGGGATTCTCCGGCCGATGAACTCGCGAATGGCCGCGACCGCGTAAGTGCAGGGCTCGGGGTCACCCGGGCCGTTGGAAAGGAAAATGCCGTCGGGTTCGAGCGCCAGGGCGGCGCTCGCGGGGGTCGTCGCGGGCACCACCGTCACGCGACAGCCACGGTCCGCCAACATCCGCAGGATGTTGCGCTTGACGCCGAAGTCATAGGCTACGACATGCCGCTTGCCTTGCACGGAGGGCTCGTTCCAGTCGGACCGGTCGAGGTCCCAGC
>Ga0105090_10000759_pt1 | contig 16537 bp, 12 predicted proteins | sample PPLLak3March2015_FD_79110 | JGI IMG/M metagenome (GOLD analysis project Ga0105090, IMG submission 79110) | Freshwater sediment microbial communities from Prairie Pothole Lake near Jamestown, North Dakota, USA - PPLs Lake P7 Core (1) Depth... | ecosystem: Environmental > Aquatic > Freshwater >... | reverse complement strand
GGCCACCTGCGCAACCGCCTCCATCGAGGCCCCCACGCGTGCCTCGAGTTCGCCTGGCACCGTCGACACCAGCAATGCCTGGCCGCGAGTGGCGTGGACCACCGCTTTCGCCGCGGTGCGGTCGGTCGAAAGATCCATCGCGTTGTCGGGCGGCGCGGTGCGGACCACGGCCAGCCGATCATTGAGTCCGAGGGCATCGATGAACGCGAGGGCGGCATCGATGGCCGGCTGCGTCCGCGCAGGATGGATGTGGAGGTCGTCGAGCACGAGGACGAAGTCGCGACGCTGGTCGGGGCGCTCGCCGCGGCCCAGGTCCACGTATTCGAAGGCAACGAGCGGCTGCGGCTCGCCGTTGTCGAGCACCGTGACTTCGTCGGCCCGCAGGTCGGTCACAGGGCGACCGTCTCGGGTGATGACTGCTGAAACCTCGACAAGCGTGGTGCCGGTGCGAAAGGTCGGTTGCGACGGCGGCTGTGATGCGTGCGGTGCCTGCACAGGCATCGCCACCACGAGAAGCGCGAGCAATGCACGTCGCACGGTGCCTCCTGAAGGCCGGGCTCGCTTGCCCCGAGCGAAGTCGAGGGGGAGAGTCGGCCGCCATCCTCGGAGAGCCGACCCTGCCGTCCTCGGAGCGATGGCCCTACCGTCGCCTCGAGTCAGCGAGGCGGTCGGCGCGGGCGCCGAGCAAGGGCCAGCGGGGTGTGCCGCCCAGCGCGACGCGGGCCATGGACCACACCCACAGCGCCAGGCCAACCAGTACCACCCCCTGGGCCGCCCACACGCCGGCGCGGAAGAGGGCGAGCGACGACAGCAAGCCGATGGCTGCGATGCCCAGCAGCAGGATGCCGAGCAGCGCCAGGGCGCCGAATCCGAGCACGGACTGCGCCGCGTGCCAGCGGGTCTCGCGGTCGCGGGCCTCGAGCCACAGCACCAGCAGGCCCGAGACCCAGCCGGCCGAGTAGGCCAGGAGCGTGGCCTGCCGTCGGCTCAGCCCGAGCGACGTCTCGGGGTCAGGGGACCCGGCCGGACGGGGTGGGGACGGCACGACGCGCGTCGGCATGCGGCGACCAGCGTAAACCAGTTGCCCTCAGCTTCCTGCCTTCTCGAATCGGACCGGTCCGTCGTGCCGCGGCAACCCCGCCACCGCGAAGGGCGAGGTGACTGTCGCGTTGACCGACGAACCCGCCACCGGGGGCACTTCTTTCCACAGGACGACGAGCGCGTCGCCCTCCTTCCGGGCTCCGGTGATCTCGACCTTGTAGCCCGTGGTCGGCCTGTTGCCGATGAACACGCCCACGACCATCATCTGGTCGAATGCCACCTGCGGCGCGGCCTGCTTGGTGGGGAGGGACGCCCACAGCGTGCCCCACTCCTCGGGGCTGCGGACGACCGACTCGCGCGCCACCGACCCGTTACTGACCGGGCCATGCGCGATCGGCACGATGCGCGTCTCCGTCGCCGTGCTCGTCGTCGGCGGCCCGTAGACCGCGAAGGTCAGTTCGCGGGCCACTGCCGGCTTGTCGAGCGTCGGCTTGGCCTCGACCTTCAGCACGTAGAGCCCCGGGGTGAAGTCCTTGAGCGGGATCTCGAATTGTGCGCCGTACCCGCCGCCCTTCGCGCCACCGAACTCCGATGACTTGCGTTGCTCGGTCGAGCTGAACACCCTGGTCCCGTCGATCCGCGTGGCGGTGGTCGTGATGTTCACGCTGTGCATCGGCTGCAGCGAGTCGTAGACGTCGACGTAGCCGAAGATGGACTCGACGGTCGCGAACCCGCGCGTCGTGGTGGGTGGCGCCGGCAGGAGCTTCTTGAGTTCCTCGTCCATGCGCGGCGTCGGCGTGAGTGCTGCGCCCGAGGATGTGAGCAGGATGCCGCTCATGCTGAACGGCTCGGAGAAGTCAGGCACCTCGAGGTCCGTGAACACCGAGCCGAGCGTCCCGTTGTTGGACTCGCGCGCGGCGACCCGCAACTGATAGCGGCCTGGCGGCAGGTCGAGGGTGGCCACCGACCGGATGCCGGTTTGCGTCATCAGGTCGCGCGTCTGCTTGCGCAGCTTGAGATCGAGGTTGGCGCGGTCGCCGTCGGGCACCTTGCCCAGGAGGTCCATGGCCATCATCGAAACCTCGAGGCCGTTCGTGTAGGTGTCGCCGGCTTCCTTGAGCGAGATCCGATCGCCCTCCACCTGCACCGTGACGGCCACCGACGCCTTCTTGTCGGCGCCCTTGAACGGCGCGGCATGCACCGAGATGTTCAGGCCGGGGGTCGGCAAGGCGGAGTTGAGCGCCGTCCGCACCTCGGGCGACGTGCCCGCGGCCGACTCGGTGAGCTTCTTCTCTTCCTTGTCCTTCGGCGCCTGGTAGGCCTTGCGCGCGAAGACCTTGACGTCCTTCCGGTTGACCTTCACCTGGATGCGACGGACGCTGCCGTTGCGGCGGTCGTCGGTCGGGTAGTAGCCGAGGAGGTAGTACCGGCTGTTGTCGCGCACGATGCGGTCGTAGATCTTGGAGAAGTCGTTGCTGTTGACCGAGAACGCGCCGCCGGTCTCCTCGGCGAGCGACATCAGACTCATCTGCGCGAGCCGCTGTTCGTCGCGAATGTTCCACGGGTTCAGGCCGAGGGTGACATCCTGCGGCGGCGACTGCATGTCCATCTCGTCGTCCGAGATCCCGACGAGGCCACGCGGGTCGATCGTGTAGTAGGCCACGTTGCTGCGGGTGGCGGCGCCGATGGCATCACGCATCGCGTACAGCACGTCGCTCGCCGACCGCGCGCCCGTGTTCGTGCCCATGATGTCGACGATGTTGTAGTCGATGCCCTCGCTGAAATACAGCACGGACTTCCGGCTGCCGTTGACCGACTCGAGGAGCCTCGACAGGTTGCGCAGCGTGTCCATCGCGGAACGGGCGTTGAAGGCACGCTCGGGGTCGAGCATGTCGAGGGCCCGGTCCCGCGCCGCGTTCGGGTCGCCGGCGGTGCTCTGCAGGGCGTTCTGGTACTCGACGCGGTTGCGGTAGTCAGCGAGCCGCTCCAGCGTCGCCGACCGGATCTTCATGCCGATGAACTTGTCCACGGCGGCCAGCATCAGATCCTTGTTGGTGGTGAACTCCTGCGACGCGTTGCTGCGGCCGCTGGCATGGATGACGGCGACCTGGTCGTTGGCGGCGACGTGCTTCTCGATGAACTGGCGGGCGGCCTGCTTGACCTGGCCCGACCGGGCCGGACCGATGTGGTAGTCGTCCAGCACGATGACGTAGACCCGGCCATCGCGGACGCCCTGGTTGTTGGCCACGTCGAACTTGAGGGGACGCCCCTCGATGAGCGTGCGTTCGGTCTGCTCGAAGGGGATGCTCACGGGCGTGAACACCGAGATGGTCTGGGGCTTGCCGTTCTCCAGAACCTCGAAATCGCCCTTGGTGAGGTCCGACACCAGGTTCCCGTCGTCGTCGGTGACGATGGCCGAGACCTCGACGTAGTCGATCTGGGCGCGGAACGTCGGGCGCTGGATGCCGTCGGGACCGACCTGGGCACCCGACGGCGCGACGGGAGCGGGCTGGGCCGAAGCGGGCTGGGCCGGGGCCGGCGCCTGGGCGCCACCCTGCTGGGCCACGAGGGCGGCACCGGCCAGCAGCGCGAGCATCGCCGTGGAAGACACGAATCTACGCATAGCAGTACCGGGGACAGGCGGCGCCACTCCCCCGGGGGACGCGCCGCATCCGAATGTGCGCTGGCATCAGCGCTGGGTAACTCGGGATTATAAGACGCGTCCGGGTCGCGCGTGGTCGACTCCCCCCGTCCGCCGTATACTTTTCTGATGCCTCTCGACATCGCCGCCGTCCAGGCGAGTCTCGCGGCGGCCGGCCTGGATGGCTGGCTGCTCTACGACTTTCACGGGTCCAACCCGATCGCGCAGTCGCTTGCCGGTCTCGTTCATGCGGCCAAGATGACCACGCGGCGCTGGTACTACTTCATCCCGACCCAGGGGGAACCCCGGGGGCTGGTGCACGCCATCGAGCGTCATAACCTGGACGGGCTGCCCGGCACCATGCACCCGTATGCCGGCCGCCTGTCGCTGGACGAGGGCCTCGATGCCCTCCTCGCCGGGGCCTCGCGGATCGCGATGGAGTATTCGCCGGGCTGCAACATCCCCTACCTGTCGCGGGTGGACGCGGGCACGCTCGAGTCGGTGCGGCAGCGGGGGGTCGAGGTCGTCTCGTCGGGGGATCTCGTCCAGCAGTTCGACGCGGTGTGGAGCCCCGACCAGATCGCCACACACGACGCGGCATCGGATGCCCTCTACCGCATCAAGGATCGGGCATTCGACGTCCTGCGGCAGGTGGCGGCGGGGGTCCCGACCACCGAGTACGCGCTGCAGCAGCAGATGGTGGGCTGGTTTGCCGATGAGGGCCTCGTGAGTTCGGACCCGCCCGTGGTGGCCGTCATGGCCAATGCCGGCAACCCGCACTACCTGCCCACCGCCTCGTCACATCAGCCGATCGGCCGCGACCAGCTCGTGCTTCTCGATCTCTGGGGCAAGCAGGGCGCTGTGGGCGCCGTGTACGCCGACATCACGTGGGTGGCGTTCACCGGAGCCCAGGTGCCTGCCGAGATGGCGCGCGCCTTCGACGCCATCGCCCGGGCTCGCGACACGGCGGTCGCCACCGTCCAGGCGGCGCTGGACGCAGGCCGCTTCGCCCGCGGGTGCGAGGTCGATCACGCCGCACGGGCCGTGCTGCTCGAGGCCGGGTACGGGGAGGCGATCCTGCACCGCACCGGCCACAGCCTCGGGGAAAGCGTCCATGGCAATGGTGCGCACCTCGACGACTACGAGACCCGCGACGAACGGCAACTGCTGCGCGGCTCGGGGTTCACGATCGAACCGGGCCTCTATTTCTCGACGTTCGGGGTCCGGACGGAGATCAACGTCGTCATCATGGGAACACGGGCCCGCGTGAGCGGGCCCTGCCAGGCGGCCATCGCCGCGCTGGCGTCGTAGGCGGTACGGAGATCACGTATGTCCACACGCAAGACCACCCTCTTCTACGCCGTCCTGCTCGCGATTGCCTCGGTGGCCATCGGCATGGTCCTGGCCTCCCGGCTCGACCTGGCGCCGACCTCGTCGGCGCAGCCGTTGACAGCCGCCCCGCCAGCCAACACGGCGCCGATCTCCGGCAGCATCGACGCGACGACATTCCGGACGATCGCCCGCGAGGTCTCACCCGCGGTGGTGAACATCCGGACCGAGTCCACCCCCCGCACCGAGGAGCTCACCGAGTTCTTCGGCGGCGAGGACTTCCTGCGCCGCTTCTTCCCCGACCAGCAGCCGCGCAGCGGCGAGCGGCCGAACCGGCGTGAGCGTCAGCCGCAGTCGCAGGGTGCCGGCACCGGGTTCATCATCGACGCGGCCGAGGGCCTGATCCTCACCAACAACCACGTCGTCGAGAACTCGAACAAGATCCACGTCGCGTTCTACGGTGACGATGCCGACCTCGAGTACGAGGCGAAGATCGTCGGCCGCGACCCGCTCACCGACAGCGCGCTGATTCAGCTCATGAAGAAGCCGCCGCAGGCCCTGCAGCAGGTCAAGTTCGGCGACTCGGAGCAGATGCAGCCCGGCGATTTCGTCGTCGCCATCGGCAACCCCTTCAACTACAACCACACGGTGACGGTGGGCGTCATCAGCGCGCTCGGCCGGCCGTTCCCCGTGGCCCCGTCGCGCACCGTGAACATGATGCAGACCGACGCCGCCATCAACCCGGGCAACTCGGGCGGGCCGCTCCTGAACGTCCGTGGCGAAGTCGTAGGCATCAACACGGCCATCCTCAGCGACAGGGCGCAGGCCTCCAACATGGGTATCGGGTTCGCCGTGCCGATCAATCTCGTGCGCGAACTCGTGCCCCAGTTGCGGTCCGGCAAGGTGACGCGCGGCATGATCGGCGTGTCCATTCAGGCCATCGACGCCGAGGCCTTCGAGGACTACGGCCTGACCAGCCGCGCCGGCGCCCTGGTCAACATCGTCAGCAGCGACGGGCCCGCGGCCAAGGCTGGCGTCAAGCCGCTCGACGTGATCGTCGAGTTCAACGGCAAGGCCGTGAAGAACCGCGACCAGCTCGTGGACATGGTCACCCGCACCCGCCCAGGCACCACCGTGCCGATGCAGGTGATGCGCGACGGCAAGAAGACGTCGCTCAACGTCACGGTCGGCGAGCTCAACCTCGAGGCGGAAGCCGGCACGGTCACCGAGGACGAGAGCACCGTCGAAGAGACCGCAGGCTTCGGGATCGGGCTCGAGGACATCACGCCCGACATCGCCCGCCGCCTCGAGTTGCCCCGCAGCACCAGCGGCGCGCTGGTCACCGAGATCGACCCGGGGAGCGCGGCCGCTCAGGGTGGGCTGCGGCGGTTCGACGTCATCACTCAGGTCAACGGCCAGGCCGTGACCAGCGCGGCCGACGCCAGCAAGAAGCTGCAGGCCGTCGCCAGCGGCCGCCTGGCGCGGATCCTCGTGCTGCGTGGTGGGCAGGAACTCGGCTTCGCCATTCGCAAGGAATAGTGGTCGAGCGAGAAATCAAGCTCGAGTACCCCTCCGTGGAGGCCGCGCGCGCCGCAATCGGCACGCTCGGCCTTCCGCCGATTCGCCCTCGCCGTCTTCAGGACGACGCGCTCTACGACACGCCGGACGGGTCGCTGCGCGCCCGCAACTGCGCGCTGCGCCTGCGGCTCGACGGCCCTGTCAGCATCGTCACCTTCAAGGGGCCGCCCGAGGCCGGCCCGATGAAGGTCCGTCCCGAGTTCGAGACCAGTACCGGCGACCCCGCCAGGACGCAGGCGATCTTCGAAGCGCTGGGCTATCGGGTCGCCTTCCGCTACCAGAAGTACAGGGAAGAATTCGGTGACGCGACCTGCGTCGTCGCCATAGACGAGACACCGGTCGGCGTCTTCGTCGAGCTCGAGGGTCAGGCCGAACGCATCACGGCGCTGGCCGACGCGCTGGGCTTCTCGCCGGTCCAGTACCTGACGTCCTCGTACGCCAGGCTGCATGCCGAGCGAGGCGCGGCGCTCGGGCTCGGCCCGCACATGCTCTTTCCCGCAGGCCTCGCCGGCCCCGAGCGCAGTCGAGGGGCATGACCGCCTGGCCGCCTCCCGCACTGGTCCTGACGGCCGGCCTCGGCACGCGGCTTCGGCCGCTCAGCGACTACCGCGCCAAGCCCGCGATGCCGGTCGGCCAGGAAGCGCTGGTGTGCCGGATTCTCCGCGACCTGGCCGAGGCCGGCATCCGCGACGCGGTGCTGAACCTGCATCACCTGCCTCAGACCATCACGCGCGAGGTCGGCGACGGGTCGCAGTGCGGCCTGCGGGTGCGCTACTCGTGGGAACAGCCCCGGGTGCTCGGGTCCGCCGGCGGGCCGCGTCACGCGCTGCCGCTGGTGGAGGGCGAGTCGCTGCTGATCGTCAACGGCGACACGCTGTGCGACCTCCCGGTGCGCGAACTCTGGGAGGCCCATGGCGCGAGCGGGGCGCTGGTCACGCTCGGCCTGATGCGGCATCCCGCCCCCGGGCGCTATGGCGGCGTCGTGCTCGACCTGGACGTCGATGCAGCTTCGCCGCCGGGGGTGGCGACCGCTCGCCGGATCCTGTCGTCCGGCGCAGTGACGGGCTTCGTGCCGCGCACGAGTGCGGTGCCGAGCGTGCACTATCCCGGCATCCAGTTGGTGCGGCGGGAGGTGCTCGCGGGACTGCCCGACGACACGCCGGCAGAGAGCGTCGGCCAGGTGTACCCGCGGCTGATCGCGTCCAGACCCGGCTCGGTGCGGGGCGTCGTGTTCGATGCGACGTTCGACGATGTGGGGACGGCTGAGGACTATCGCCGGACGTGCCGTGCGCTGGCGGGCGACGCCGAGGGCAACGTGATCGACGCCGCCGCCACCGTCGCCCCCTCGGCATCGCTCCACAACTGCGTCGTCTGGCCTGGGGCGATCGTCCCCGACGGCTGCGTCCTGAGCGACGTGGTCGTCACCGGGCACGTGCCCCTCGCGCCGGGCACCAGGCTCAGCGCAACAACGGCCTGAGTTCCTGACTCCTGTTACGATGCTGCGCGCGTTGGGTCGCGGGACGCGGCACGCGCGGGCGCGACCGACTCACCGAGCCGACCATGACAGGACTAGCGGGTGGCTGATTCGTTTCAGGACCGTGTGGAGCAGTATCTCGCCAAGAGCGGGCCGCGCGCCCGGGGCGTGCGCGTGGTGCCGCTCACGGGCGATGCCTCCGACAGGCGTTACTACCGCCTGATCGCGCCCGAGGGCCAGACCACCGTGCTCGCGGCCTATCCGTCGGCCTTCGACGCGACGCTGCCGTTCCTCAACGTCACGCGGCTGCTCGACCAGATGCCGGTGCCGGTGCCCGACATCCTCGACGAGGCGCCCGAACTCGGACTGCTGCTGCTCGAGGACCTCGGGGACGTCACGCTGCAGGCTCACCTGGGGCTCGCCAGTTCCGAGGACCACGGGCGGCTGTATCGCGAAGCGGTCCGGCTCATCGCCGCGCTGCAACACAGGGGCGCGCAGCTGGCCTCGGACGCCTACCTTCCGTACGGCATCGCTTTCGACGAGGCGAAGCTGGGCTGGGAGATGGACTTCTTCCTGAAGCACTACCTCCTCGGCTACCGGGGCGTGCAGCTCGACGAGGCAACGCTGAGGGCGATCCGCGTCGAGCTGCGCCTGCTCGTGGAGCGCCTGGCCGCGGAGCCTCGCGTGCTGTGCCACCGCGACTACCACAGTCGCAACCTGATGCTGCACAAGCAGCGCCTCTACCTGATCGACTACCAGGACGCGCGGCTGGGTCCGGACACCTACGATCTCGCGTCGTTGCTGCGGGACTCGTACGTCGACCTGTCGGACTCCATGGTCAACTGGCTGCTGGCATACTTCCTGGCCCTCACCGGCCGCCCCGAAGCGGAGGGCGAATTCCGCGAACGCTTCGACGTGATGTCACTCCAGCGCAACCTGAAGGCGCTGGGCACCTTCGGGTACCAGACGACCGCCAAGCAGAACCCGGTCTACATCCAGTACATGCCGAGGACGCTGCGCTACGTGCGGACCAACCTGTCACGTTACAAGGCGTTCGGTCGCCTGCACGACCTGCTGGCGGCACACGTCGACGAACTGCGATAGCTTTCACCCTTTTCGCGCTTTTCGCCCTTTTCGCCCTTTTCGCCCTTTTTGCGTAGTATCCCCCCGTGGACTTCGGACTCTCCACGCACCTCTTCCATGCCGAGGTCCTCGGGCCGGCGCACTTCGAAGCCGTCGCGGCCGAGGGGTTCACGGCGGTGGAGGTCTTCGCCACGCGGTCGCACGTCGACTACCACGACCTGCAGGTCGGCCGTGCCCTGGCGACATGGTGCGGAGCGGCCGGGGTCCGGCTGCACAGCGTGCACGCACCCATCACCGAGTTCCTCCACGGCACGACCTGGGGACCGCCGTTCTCGACCGCCTCGGCCCAGGCCGCGCTTCGGGCCCGCGCGATCGAGGAATGCGCACGGGCCCTGGAGCTGGCGTCGGTTGCGCCGTACCGATACCTCGTCCTGCACCTCGGAGTGCCCGACGAATACGCCCCTCCGAGCGGGGACAACCAGCGCGACGCGGTCCTGAGGACGCTCGACGCCCTCATCCCGCTCGCCGAGCGCGTGGGCGTGCGTATCGCCGTGGAAGTGATTCCGAATGCGCTGTCCACCGCACGCCAACTGGTGCACCTCATCGAGGAAGAAGAACTCCCGAGCCTCGGCATCTGCCTCGACGTGGGCCACGCGCGCCTGCAGGGCGATGTGGTGGACGCCCTCGAAACGGTCGCGGGCTATCTGGTGACGACGCACCTGCACGACAACGGCGGGCGCAAGGACGACCATCTGGTCCCCTTCAACGGTGTGATCGACTGGGCCGAGCTGCTGATCGCCTTCCAGAAGGTCGGCTATGACGGGACGCTGATGCTCGAACTGGCCGCGGCGGCCTCCGGCGCGGCAGCCACCCTCCGCCGCGCCGGAGGGGCCCGCCGGCGCCTCGCGTCGATGCTGGCCGACACCGCCTTCACCTTCGATGAGGATTAGGGACCGGCGACGGCCGGCTGGGACAGCCGGCCCTACCTGACCCATCTGCCGGTTGCCGATCTTTCCTGTTTTCGCGTTTTCCTGCGATCCTGTGTCCCTGACCTATGCCGCCCGTCGCCTACATTCAGGACATCGCTCAGTTCGCCGGCCAGGACGTCACCCTGCGGGGGTGGCTGCACAATCGCCGATCCAGCGGGAAGATCCACTTCCTCATCGTCCGCGACGGGACCGGGTTCATCCAGGTGGTGATGTCGAAGGCCGACATCGGCGAGGAGCTGTTTTCCAGGGCCGATCACCTCTCGCAGGAGACCGCGATCATCGTCACCGGGAAGGTCCGGGCCGATGCTCGGGCCAAGGGGGGCTTCGAGCTGACCGGCACCGGGTTCACCGTGGTCGCCGAAGCGCACGACTACCCGATCACGCCCAAGGAGCACGGCGTCGACTACCTGATGGATCGGCGGCACCTCTGGATCCGTTCGCAGCGGCAGCAGTCCGTGCTGCGCGTGCGACACGAGGTCATTGACGCCGTCCGCGACTTCTTCAACAGCCGCGGCTTCATCCTGGCCGACACGCCGATCTTCACGCCGTCGGCCTGCGAGGGCACGACGACGCTGTTCCCGGTGCAGTACTTCGAGGACACGACGGCCTACCTCACGCAGAGCGGCCAGCTGTACAACGAGGCCAACGCGATGGCCCTCGGCAAGACGTACTGCTTCGGACCGACGTTTCGTGCCGAGAAGAGCAAGACGCGCCGGCACCTGACCGAGTTCTGGATGGTGGAACCCGAGGTCGCCTACGCGAACCTGGACGACACGATGGACCTGGCCGAGCAGTTGGTCGAGTCCGTGGTGGCGCGCGTGCTCGACAAGCGGCGGCCGGAGCTCGCCCAGCTCGAGCGCGACACGTCGAAGCTGGAGACGGTGAGGACCCCGTTCCCGCGCATCTCGTACACCGACGCCATCGAGCGCCTGAAGGGCGCCGGCCTGCCGGTCGAGTGGGGCGGCGACTTCGGCGGCACCGACGAGACGGTGCTGTCGGGGCAGTTCGACCGGCCGGTGCTGGTGCACCGCTATCCGGCCGCGGTCAAGGCGTTCTACATGAAGCCCGACCCGGCACAGCTGGACCTCGCGCTCTGCGTGGACATGCTCGCGCCCGAGGGCTACGGCGAGATCATCGGCGGTGGGCAGCGTCTCGACGACTACGACCTGCTGCTGCAGCGCATCAAGGAACACGGCCTGCCCCAGGAAGCCTTCGAGTGGTATCTGGACCTGCGCCGGTATGGGTCGGTGCCGCACGCCGGGTTCGGCATGGGCATCGAACGCGTCGTCGGCTGGATCTGTGGGCTCGAACACGTCCGCGAGACGATTCCGTACCCGCGGATGTTGTACAGGCTGTACCCGTAGACGGGTCACGGGTAGCGGGTCACGGGTAGCGGAACGTGAGGGTGGGGCCGGCTCTCCGAGCCGGCCGCGTCGGGCGCCTCAGAGAGGCGCCCCTACCGACATTCGGCGTTCGGCGTTCATCCAGCATCAGGCATCAGGCATCAGGCATCAGGCATTTCAGTGAAAATCGGACTAGTCTCCCTCGGCTGCCCCAAGAACCTCGTCGATTCCGAGGTGATGCTCGGGCTCGCCGAACGTGCCGGACATGAAATCACCGGGGACGCGGCCGACGCCGACGTGCTCGTCGTGAACACGTGTGCGTTCATCGACTCGGCCAAGCAGGAGTCCATCAACACGATTCTGGAGATGGCGCAGCACAAGACCAGCGGTCGCGCCAGGCGGCTGGTCGTGACGGGCTGCCTGGCCGAGCGGTACCGGGACGAGTTGCGCGAGCAGATCCCCGAGATCGACGCCGTGCTCGGGACGGGCGAAGTGGATCACATCGTGGGGGCCATCGCTGGACAGCCCTCGGCGTCCGCATCAGTGAGCCTGTTCAGGCGTGGCGCGGATGGCAGCGCCGAGACCCTCGGGCCGAGGGCCGACCGCACCTCGGCGAGACATCGTGACGCCGAGGTGCTCCCCACCTACCTCTACGATGCGACCACGCCTCGCCGTCTCACCACGCCCGGTCACTACGCATACGTGAAGATCGCGGAGGGGTGTGACTACAACTGCGCCTTCTGCATCATCCCGAAGCTCCGCGGCGCCTACCGCAGCCGCGATGAAGCCTCGGTGGTGGCCGAGGCGCGGGCACTCGCGGCGCGCGGGGTCAAGGAACTCCTGCTGGTCTCGCAGGACACGACCTTCTACGGCATCGACCGCGATCGCCAGGATCGCGGCGCCCTCGGCCGCCTGCTGCGGGCGTTGAACGCCATCGAGGGCCTGGAGTGGATCCGGCTCCTGTACCTGTACCCGACGACGATCACCAGCGAGACCATCGATGCCATGGCCGCGTGCGACAAGGTCGTGCGGTACGTCGACCTGCCGCTGCAGCATGCGGCAGCCGCGATGCTCAAGCGGATGCGCCGGCCAGGCACCAGGAAGAGCTACGAGACGCTGCTCGCCAACCTGCGCCATGCCCTGCCCGGCGTGACGCTGCGCACGACGTTCGTCGTCGGCTTTCCCGGCGAGACGGAGGCAGACGTCGATGAGTTGGTGGACTTCATCAAGACCGTCGAATTCGACCACGTGGGGGTGTTCACCTATTCCCACGAGGAGGGGACGGCGGCTGCGTCGATGGCCGACGATGTGCCGGATACGGTGAAGCGGCAGCGGCAGCGGCGCGTCATGCAGGTCCAGCAGCGCATCGTGGCGCGTCGGCAGAAGGCGAGGGTCGGACAACGGGCGCGCGCGGTGGTCGACGGCCCGTCGAAGGAGCACGAGCTGGTGCTGCAGGGCCGACTGTCGGGCCAGGCCCCTGAGGTCGACCCGGTGGTCTTCTTCACCGACTGCGACCCGAGCGAGTACCCGGCGGGCACCTTCGTGGACGTCGAAGTGGTCGACGCGGCGGGCTACGACCTCATTGTCAAACCAGTGGAAGCCCTGACCTGGTAATTCCGCGATGCTGCGATGCCGAATGCCGCAAGGGCAGGGAACGAAAGCCCCAGCCTTGACGGCATTCCCGGCATTCCCGGCATCCCGGCATTGTCCCCGGCCGCGCCGGGGCTCGGTGAGCCCGTCGACCCGGGCCTTCCTCGCGGCCCAGAAACCGTGGTACAGTCCACGATTGGAGTTCAGGCTACCCTTCCGGAGTGGGCCGCTTTGCCCACTTTTTGTGTTTCAGGGGTGGCTGTCTCGTCGACGTGACAACCGATACGCGCCTGGAGCGCGTCCGGACGGCGGCTGAACGGGTCGCTGCATCTTGCGGCCTCGACATCTTCGACATCCAGCTGCGGCGGGAGTCGAGTGGCTGGGTGCTGCGTGTCGTCATCGACCGACCGCTGCACCGCGAGGCCGACGGTGCCGTGGTCGTGGAAACGCCGGAACAGTCCATCGGTATCGAGGACTGTCAACGGGTGAGCACGGACCTGAGCACGATTCTCGATGTCGAGGACGTGCTCGACCACGCCTATACCCTCGAGGTGTCGTCACCGGGCCTCGACCGGCCGCTGCGCCACGCCGACGACTATCGGCGGTTCAGTGGACGGCTCGCGAAGCTGGTGGTGCCGGCAGGTGTCGAGGGTCAGACGCATTTCGAAGGCCGGATTGCCGGCGTGGAGGATGAGGCCGTCATCCTGCAAGTGGGTCGTCGCAAGGAGCGACGGATCCCCTTCGCTGAGATCAGTCGGGCCCGCCTCGAGGTGGAGTTCTAGACGCAATGAGTACCAACCCGCTCGTGCAATCGATCGAGACGCTGGCCAAGGAGCGAGGCATCGATCCGACCATCGTCATCACGGCCATCGAGGAAGCCGTCCTGACGGCCTCGCGCAAGTCCTATGGCAAGGACGGCGAGAACCTCAAGGCACGCCTGAACTACGAGACGGGAGACGTCGAGCTCCTCGCCGTGAAGAAGGTCGTCGAGACGGTCGAGAACCCGGCCACCGAGATCTCGCTGGGTGATGCGCAGGACATCTATCGGGTGTACGGCGAGGAGTACGCCGCCGGCATCGAGCTCGAGGACGAGATCGAGTTCCCGAAGAGCAAGGAAAAGCTCGGGCGCATCGCGGCGCAGACGGCCAAGCAGGTCATCTTCCAGAAAGTCCGCGAAGCCGAGCGGCGCAACGTGTTCGACGAGTTCTCGTCGCGCGTCGGCGAGGTGGTGACCGGCATGGTCAAGCGGTTCGAGCAGGGCGACATCATCGTCGAGCTCGGTCGCATCGAGGCGAGCCTGCCGCGCAAGGAGCAGTCGCGCGCGGAGAATTACGCGATTGGCGATCGCGTGCGCACGGTGATCAAGAACGTCAACGAGAACCTCAAGGGGCCACAGGTCATCCTGTCGCGCACCGACCCGGCGCTGCTGGTGAAGATGTTCGAGCAGGAAGTGCCGGAGATCTACGACGGCACGGTCATGATCCGTGGCGCCGTGCGTGAGGCGGGCGACCGCGCCAAGGTGGCGGTCTACAGCCGCGAGCGCGACGTCGACCCGGTCGGCGCCTGCGTCGGCATGAAGGGCACGCGCGTGCAGGCCATCATCCGCGAACTCCGTGGTGAGAAGATCGACATCGTGGAGTACTCGGATGACCCGGTGGAGTTCGTGATGAACGCCATCAGTCCGGCCCGCGTCCAGCGCGTGACGATCCTCGACGACCAGGATCGCGTGATGGAAGTGGTGGTCGAGGACAAACAGCTCTCGCTGGCGATCGGCAAGAAGGGTCAGAACGTGCGGCTGGCCGCGAAACTGACCGGCTGGAAGATCGACATCAAGAGCGAAGAAGAGAAGCGGAAGGAAGTGGAGGCCCAGTTGGCGGGGTTCGATTGGAACGCCGTCGCCGAGGGCCAGGCCGAGGTGCCCCTCACGGGGGCCGCGGCCATGGACGCCCTGTTCGATCCCAACATGGGCGTCGAGGCGGCCACCGAGCAGGTCGAGGCGGATGTCGCCCCGACGCTCGAGGACGCGCCGGTGGGGGATGCGTTGCCAGACGGGCCAGAGACTGGCCCGGGCGCTGATGGCGCCGGCGACGCAAAGCAGGACTAGGCCTAGAACGAAGGGGACACGTTGTCGACTGTCCGGATCTACAAAGTCGCGGAACTGCTGAACGCTCCCAGCCAGGAGGTCATGGATCTCCTGAAGGTGGAGGCGGGTATCGAGGTGCGTTCGGCCTCGAGCACCATCGAAGAGGTGGTGGCCAGGCAGTTCGTGGAGCGACATGCGCGCAAGCGCAACATCTCGCTCCCTCCCGCCGCGCAGATGTTCAACGAGGGGCCGCCCCAGCGCCCCGGCTTTGGCAAGAAGCTGCCTGGCAAGGGTCCGGCCGCGCCGGAGCCGCCCAAGGCCGCTCCCCTGCCGCCACCGCGCCTCGTGAAGGCGTTGAAGGTGCCGGGCGGTCCGTCGGCCCCTCCGCCCCCGGTGGAGGATCTTGCGCCGTCCGTCGCTGCGGCTCCGGTGCCCGAACCACCGGCAGACGTCGCGGTCGGGCACGCGCCCGCCGAGACGCATGAGCCAGAGGTCCGCGACGTGCCGCCGCAGGTCGAGGCCACGACGCCCGCAGCCGTCGCTGCGGCTGCCGCGCCTCCTGCAGCCGAGGCCGCCGCGCCCGTCGTCGATCGCGAGCCCGAATCGCGCGGGTCGGAGGTGGCGGCCCCGCCGGTCGCCGAGGTGCCTGTCGCCAGCGACGCCACCGACGGGCTGGCCGCCGCGTCGACCGGCGAGTCAGTGGGCGACGACGCCGGTGACCTTGCCGGGCGCATGGTGCCGTCCTCCTTGCGGCTGCGCGTCGAAGATCCGAACCGTCCGGTGAGTGCACCGCCCATGCGGCCGCCGCGTCCGGCCCCGGCGCCGCCCACGCCTGTCCGGCGGCCGGCGCCGGCCGCCGGGCCTGCAGGCCCGGCAGGTCCTCCGCGACCCGCAACGGCAGGTCCGCGCCCGTTGCCGCCCGGTGCGGCGCTGCCGGGTGGCCCGCGTCCGTTGCCGACTCAGCCGATCCGCTCGCCGCTGCCACAGGTGGCACGGCCGAGCTATCAGCCGACGTACGCCAACATCGGCCGCGCTCCGGGCGTCGTGGGCCCTGGTGGCCGCCCCCTGGGCGGTCTTCCGGGCGCTCCGGGCATGCAGCCGCCCGGGCAGCGCCCGGGCGCTGCCCAGTTCCCGCGTCCGCCCCAGCCCGGTGGCGGCTACCGACCCGGTGGGGCACCAGGCGGCCATCGTCCGCGGCCGGGCGGTCGCAGCAGCGGCGGTCGTCGCACGCGGCTCGAGGCACCCGTGGTGCAGGGTCCGGCAGCCCCGCCGCCGATCACCCGCATCATCACGCTGGCCGAAGGCATGACCGTGAAGGACCTGGCCGACAAGCTCGAGACCAAGGTCAAGGACGTGATGCGCGTCATCCTCGAGCAGGGCATGCGC
>Ga0105090_10000758_pt1 | contig 16539 bp, 11 predicted proteins | sample PPLLak3March2015_FD_79110 | JGI IMG/M metagenome (GOLD analysis project Ga0105090, IMG submission 79110) | Freshwater sediment microbial communities from Prairie Pothole Lake near Jamestown, North Dakota, USA - PPLs Lake P7 Core (1) Depth... | ecosystem: Environmental > Aquatic > Freshwater >... | reverse complement strand
GGCCTGGTCGGCCGCGGCCGTGGCGCGTATCTCCTCGATGCCCGACAGCGTCGCGATCGCTTCCTCGACCGGGCGCACCACCAGCTCCTCCATTTCCTCCGGCGTCGAGCCGGGAAAGGGGATGATCACCCGCATGCCCGGGAACGTGATGTCGGGCATCGCCTCGAGCCGCAGCAGCTGCGTGGAGATCACGCCGACCGCAAGCACGGCCAGCGCGATCATGACGGTGGTGACCGGGCGCTGCAGGGCGATCCGAGTGTGCTGCATCGCGGTGCTCCTCAGCCGGCGGCCGGCGCTTCGACCGGCGCGCTGCTGCTCTCGCCCTGCTGCTGTGGGTAAGTCTTGCGGTCGAGCACCGCGTACACCACCGGTATCACCAGCAGCGTCAGGAACGTGGTGAGCAGCACGCCGCCGATCACGGTGATGGCCATCGGCGCACGCACCTCGGCGCCCTCCCCGAGGCCGAGCGCCATCGGCAGCAGGCCGAGGATGGTCGTGAGCTTGGTGATCAGGATCGGGCGCAGGCGCAGCTGGCCGGCTTCGACGATGGCGTCGTGCTTCGACAGGCCACGTTCGCGCGCCTGGTTCACCGCGTCGATCAGCACGATGGACTGGTTCACCACGATGCCCGCGAGCATGATCAGGCCGATGTAGGCGACGACGTTCACCGTCGTGCCGGTGATCCACAGCGCCCAGATCGCGCCCGTGATCGCGAGCGGAATGGTGAGCAGGATGACGAACGGGTGCATCAGCGACTCGAACTGCGACGCCATCACCAGGTAGACGAGGAAGATGGCGAGCAGCAGCACGAATTGCATCGAGCGGAACGACTCCTCCATTTCCTCGCTCTGGCCGGAGAGGAAGGCAGTGGTGCCGACGGGCAACTGCACTTCCTCGACGATGCCGTGCAGCGCTGCGACGGCCGCGCCGAGGTCGCCCTGCGCAAGGTTGGCCGAGATGACCGCGACGCGTTCCTGGCCGACGCGACGAACCTCGGCCGGGCCGACCGCGAGCCGGACGTCGGCGACGGCGCTCAGCGGCACCGGCGAGTCCGCGCCCGGGTTCACGATCAGGTTGCGGACCTCCTCCACGGAGGCCGCCCGCGTGTCGACGCTGCGCACCAGCACGTCGATCTGCTTGTCGCGCAGCTTGTAGCGCGTGGCCACCTCGCCGCGCACGCTGTTCACCACGCGATCGGCGATCTCGCGCACCACCAGGCCGAGCTGCGTGGCCCGTTCCTGGTCGAACACGATCTGGATCTCCGGGTTGCCCGCCTCGACGGTGGTCTTCACGTCGGCGAAGCGCGGGTCGGCGGCCATGCGCAGGCGCACCGCTTCGGCGGCGGACTGCAGGCGCTCGAGGTCGTAGCCGGAGACCACCACTTCGAGCGGCGTCGAGAGGCTGAACAGCGCCGGACGGCTGAATCGGTACTGCACCCCGGGCAGGTTCTCGAGGCTGCCGCGCATGACCTGCATGGCGGCTTCCTCGTCTGCGCGCCCCGCGCCGTCCGCGAGCGTGATGCTCAGGCGGCCGGTGTTTTCACCGGCGTCGACCGGGTTCGCGTCGAGCCGGTTGCCGGTACCGGCCACCGAGTAGGCGAGGGTGATGTCGCCGATCGCCGCGCTGGCTTCCTGGACGGTACGCACGACCCGGTCGGTCTGCTCGAGCGGCGCGCCCGGCGCGAGCCGCAGGTCGACGTTGAACTCGCCCTGCGACATCTGCGGGATGAGTTCGGTGCCGAGACGCGGCGCGACCAAGCCCAGCGTGAGGGCGAACAGGACGACGGCCGAACCAATGGTGAGCCCAGGGCGCGCGAGTGCCCAGCGGATGGCACCCGGGTAGCGGGTCTCGGCCCAGCCGGTCAACGCCTGCGCGACCCGCACCAGCGGGCTCAGCAGCACCCGCATGGCGGTGGAGATCCAGCCGGCGAGCTTGCGGGCACCGGCAGCGACCGCGGCGAACACGCGATCGATCCGGCGCGGCGCGCGCTGCGACACGGCGTTCGTCGACTGTTCCAGCTCGTGGCGGCGCGCGACGCGGCCGGCGGCCAGCATGGGAACGAGCGTGAGCGCGACGATCAGCGAGAACGCGAGCGCAAAGGTGACCGTGAGCGACTGGTCCTTGAAGAGCTGGCCGGCCACGCCGCTGATGAACACCATGGGGAAGAACACGGCCACCGACGTCAGCGTGGACGCCGTGACGGCCGTCGCGACTTCGCCCGTGCCGAGGCGTGCGGCGTCCTTGCGCCCGAGCCCGTGCTCCTGTTTGCGCACGATGCTCTCGAGCACCACCACCGCGTTGTCCACGAGCATGCCGACGGCGAGCGCGATGCCGCCCAGCGACATGATGTTGAGCGAGACGTTGAAGGCGTACATCAGCACGAAGGTGCCGAGCACCGACACCGGGATGGCGATGCCGGTGATGAGCGTTGCACGCGCGTCGCGCAGGAACGCATACAGCACGAGGATCGCGAGCAGGCCGCCGAGCAGCGCAGCGGACTTCACCTCGCTGATCGCCGCCGAGATGAACTTCGACTGGTCGTAGACCGGGCGGATCTCCGTGCCTTCCGGCAACGACTTGCCAAGCGCCTCGATGCGCTTCAATACGCCCGCGGCCAGCGCCACCGTATTGGCGTCGCCTTCCTTGTAGACGGCGAGCTCGATGGCCTCGCGGCCGTCGACGCGCGTGATGGCCTCGCGGTCCTTGTAGCCGCTGGTGACGGCGGCCACGTCGCGCAGGTAGATGGGCTGTCCGTCGCGGGTCGCGATGATGGCGTTAGCCATCTGCTCGATCGACTCGAACTCGTTCAGCGTGCGCACCAGGAACCGCTGCGTGCCCTGTTCGAGTCGTCCGCCCGACAGGTTGACGTTCTCGGCGCGGATGCGGCGTGTCACGACGTCGATCGACAGGCCGAGCTGCGCGAGCTTCTGCTGGTCGACGAAGACCTGCACTTCATCCTCGTAACCGCCGCTCACCTTGACGGCGGCCGAGCCCTCGACGGCCTCGAGGTCGGGTTTCAGGCGGTCGTCGGCAAAGCGGCGCAGCGCCTTCAGGCGGTCGACGGTCTCCTCCTGTTGCGCGTCCTGCTTGTCGAGGAACGCGAGGCGCATCACGGGCTCGCTCGACGGATCGAAGCGCAGCAGCAGCGGGCGCTTGGCCTCGAGCGGCAACTGCAGCAGGTCGAGCTTCTCGCGCACGTCGATGCCGGCGAGGTCCATGTCGGTGCCCCACAGGAACTCGAGCGTCACGTCGGACTGGCCCGAGCGCGACACCGAGCGCACCTGGCGCACGTTGCGGATGATGCTCACCGCCTCTTCGACCGGGCGCGTCACCAGCGTTTCGAGCTCGAGCGGCGCGGCGCCCGGCAGCTCGGTGCGGATGGTGAGCGTGGGGTAGGAGAGGTCGGGCAGGAGGTTCAGGTTGAGCCGCGACAGCGACACGAGCCCGAAGAGCGCGATCGCCACGGTGCACATGATCACGGTCACGCGCCGCCGGATCGCGAAATCGATCAGCTGCATGGTCTTCCCCGGAGATGGCGGCGAGTGGCTCGCCGGTCGCGTCTACTTGGCCTTGGCCTGGGCCGGCGCCGAGCCGGCAGCGGGCGCGGTCGCGTCCACCACCTTCACGGCCGTGCCGGTCTTGAGCCCGGCCTGGCCGACGACCACGACGCGTTCGTCGCCCGTCAGGCCACCCGTGACCTCGACCCAGCCGTTGTTGGCGAGCCCGGTCTGCACTGGCTTCTGCTCCGCCTTGCCGTCCGCGACGACGAACACCGATTGCGTGCCGTCGGCGTCCACGATCGACGTGCGGGGCAGTTGCAGCGCGTTCTCGCGCCGCTCGTAGACGATGTTGACCCGCGCGAACATGCCGGGCTTCAGGCGGCGCGTGGGATCCTGCACCTCGACGCGCGCACGGAACGTGCCGGTCTTCGGGTCCACGGTCGGGCTGATGCGCGAGATCACGCCGGTGAAGCGCTCGCCGCCGAGCGCGTCGACCACCACCTCGGCGGTCTGCTGCGGCGCGAGCTTGCGGAATTCCTTCTCCGGGATGTGCACGTAGGCGACCAGCGGGTCGAGGTTGGTGACGTGAAACGTCGGGGCGTTCGGGGCGATCGTGTTACCGACCTTGATGTGCCGCGCCGAGACCACGCCGTCGATCGGCGCCCGGATCTCGATGTAGCTGAGCTCGAGGCGGGCGCTGTCGTAGGAGGCGCGCAGCGCGTCGAGGTCGAACTTGGCGTTCTCGGCGGTGCCCTTGGCGACGAGGCCCTTCTGGCTCAGCTCGAGCTGGCGGTTGTAGTCGCGCTCTAGCTTGCGCAGGTTGGCCTCGATCTGGGCGACCTCGAGGCGCAGGCGATCGCCGTCGAGCCGCGCCAGCAGCTGGCCCGCCTTGACGTCGTCGCCCTCTTCGACGGACAGCTGCCGGACCTCGCCGCCCACCTTGGCGACGACCTCGGCTTCCTCGTGGGCTTCGATCGGCGCCGTGCCCGAATACACGGCGACCATGGCGGCGCGGCGCAGCGGCTGCACCTCGACGGGTACCGCGGTGTCGGCCTCGGCCGGGTCCTTGTCCTTGGCTTTGCCATTGCTGCAACCGGCGGCAACGGCGACGGCGCAAGCCAGGAGGACGGGCAGGCGATTACGAAGAATGACTGTGCTCACAGGCGGATTCCCAACGGGCATCGGTTTCCGCGAATCGTAGAGAACTATAGTGTTGTAGTCAAGTAAAACACCAAACGGTTCGGCTGACGATCCGCACGGGTCGTCGCGTCCCGGCGGCCTCAGCCGCCGGACTTGGTGCGTGCCACGTACCGCGGCTCCACCTGTACAAGGTCTGCCGTGATCTGCGACGCCTCGGTCAGGATCGCGTCCGGGAGGTCCTTGATGTCCTCGGAATCGTCGAGCGAGTCCTCGCCAAGGGCCGCACGGCGCTCGTTCTCGCGCACCAGCTCGCCGTGGGTGAGGGCGGTCCGCTCGGTGCGCCGCTTCTCGAGGTTGAGGGACACCGCCTGGCGCTTGCGCATGTCCTCGAGCGTGGCGATCTCCGCCAGCATGTGCTGGTAGTCCGGGTCGCCCGTGACGCGTTGCTCGTGCAGGCGCTGCAGGTCGGTGATCACCGGGGCCAGCGCGCCTTCGCGCTTGAAGGGGGCTGGGCGGATGCGGTTCCACGGCAGGGCCGCGTCGCGCGAGCTTTCACCCACCTCGTCGGTGTCGATTGCGGAGGGCAGGCGCACATCGGGCTGCACGCCGCGGTTCTGCGTGCTGTCGCCGGTGACGCGGTAATACATGCCAATCGTGACCGTGAGCTGGCCGTAGCCCGGGTCCTGGCCGATGGCGTAGCGGTCGAGCGGGTAGAGGTTCTGCACAGAACCCTTGCCGTAGGTCTCCTGGCCGATGACGATGCCGCGACCGTAGTCCTGCATCGCGGCGGCGAAGATCTCGGACGCCGAAGCGCTGAAGCGGTCCACCAGGATGGTCAGCGGGCCATCGTACGTGGGCGCATCCACCTCCGACTCGAGGACCTCGACGCGGCCGCCGGTCTCGCGCAACTGCACCACTGCGCCACGACGCACGAACAGGTTCACGAGGCCGATCGCTTCGCTCAGGTGACCGCCGCCGTTCTCGCGCAGGTCGAGCACGAGGCCGTCGACGCCGCCTTCCGCCTTGAACTCCTCGAGCAGCTTCTGCACGTCACGCGTGGTGCTGCGGTATTCGTCGTCGCCTGCCGCGCGTGCGTTGTAGTCCTGGTAGAACGACGGCACCGTGATCACGCCGACGCGCAGTTTGCGGTCGCCGCGCTCGATGGTGCGCAGCTCCTTCTTGGCGGCCTGTGCCTCGAGCGTGATCTTGGTGCGCGGCAACGTGAGGACGCGCTCGGTCGCGTCGGTGGAGGCCTTGCCCGGCTGGATCAGCAGGCGCACGAAGGAGCCGCCCGGTCCGCGGATCAGCGCCACCACGTCGTCGAGGCGCCAGCCGACCACGTCCACCATCTCGCCCGACTTGCCCTGGCCCACCGCGACGATGCGGTCGGCGGCCTTCAGCTCGCCGCTCTGCTGCGCCGAGCCGCCGGGCAGGATCTCCATGATCGTCACGTAGTCGTCGATCGATTGCAGCGACGCGCCGATGCCCTCGTAGGACAGGCTCATCTGGATGCGGTATTCCTCGGAATTGCGCGGGGAGAAATAGCTCGAGTGCGGGTCGAAGACGTGCGCGAACGAGTTCATGAAGATCTCGAACACGTCGTCGGCCGTGACCTGCTCGCTGCGCTTCGCGGCGCGCTCGTAGCGCTTGGCGAGCACCTCGCGCGCCTCGGGCCAGGTCTTGTCGGCCAGCATCAGCGAGATCGCGTCGTTCTTCACGCGCTTGCGCCACAGCTCGTCGAGCTCGGTGCCATCCTTGGCCCAGGCCGCCTTGCGACGATCGAACTCGAAGCTCTCGTCGAGGGTGAAGTCGGGCTCCTTGTCGAGCACCGCGAGCGCGAACTGCATGCGCTCCCGGCTGCGCTGCTGGTAGCGGTTGAAGATCTCGAATGCCGGCTCGAGCTTGCCGTCGACGATGGCGTTGTCGAGCTCGTAGCGGTAGCGCTCGAACTCGGCGATGTCGGCCGCGGTGAAATAGCTGCGCAGGCCGTCGAGCGACTCGAGGTAGCGGTCGAGCACCAGCGAGGAGACCGGGTCGTTGACGGGCGCCTGGCGGTAGTGCGAGCGCTCGAACATGCTGCTGACGAGGCGCGCGACCCGGGCGTGCCGCTCGGTGGGCGCGAAGTCGACGGTGGCGGCCGACGAGGGTGCCCTCGCCGTGCCGAGCAGCAGCGCCGCCAGGGCGACGACTACGGCGGCGAGCGCCATCGGTCCCGCGCGGCGCACTGCTGTGCGTCGCGAGCTTGTCTCGTCCGGGCGACCTGCCTGATACACTTTGCGAATTCCTCGACCGACTGGTTTGAACAAGGCTAGAGAGAGCCCGGGCCCCAATCAAGGGCAGGGCAGAATAAACGCGGACTGATCACTTGCGCCCGCTCACCGTACTGACCGGCATCATCCTCGGATCCTCCGCGGCCACCACCTTCGGGCTGGCCGCGACGCTGGTCGTGTTCACGGTGCTGTCCGGCGAACACCCCCAGTTCCGCAGCGAACTGCCGCTGCTGGCCGTCTACCTGGCCATCTTCGTGGGTTTGACCGCTCTGGCGGGCGCCAGTTTCATCGGACTGGCCCGGCAGCGCCCCTGGCGGCGCTGGGCGCAGGCGGCGCTGTGGGGCACGCTCTGCATCCTCGCCGCCGTTTACTGGCAGACCCGGGGCTGATCCGGGACGCCAACGTGCCTCAGTCGTGGTCGATCCGCTCCCAGGAATGGGGTTTCGCGAAACCGGCGTCGCTCGAATAGGGGTCAAACCCGGCTTGGCCCACCCGTGACGGCTTGACCTTTGGCGCATCGTCGGTCAGTTCCAGGCCATCCGACGGTTTTGACGGCTCGGCCCGGACGGCGGGCGGCGCATTGCGCGGCGTCCCTTGCGAGGCCGCCGCCCGTCCCGTCAGGCGCTCCCACCAATCGCGCAGACCTCCCATGGCGTCCCCTCCATGCGCGGCCCGTTCACTGCCCGGACCTGGGCCAAGCATACGCGACCAGCATCCGCCAGACGACGACGAGCGTCGCAGGCCCGAGCAACAGCAGCCACGAGCCGGGCCGCAGGCGGGCGAGGTCGGCGTAGAAATCGGCGAAGAAGTGCATCGGGCCGCCGGTCGCATAGGCGCCGAAGGTCTGCAGCCCCGTGTAGTACACCAGGAACGGCAGCACGAAAGCTGCGAAGGCGAGGGCCGCAGCGATCCAGGCCACGTGTCGCTTGAGGTGCATCGGCGCGATGCTGAGGGTAACCCGCACGAACCGCAAGGCCTGCCATTGAGTATCATCGGTCGCCATGGAACGCATTCGTACCGCAGTGATCGGCGTGGGATACCTGGGGCGATTCCACGCGCAGAAATACGCCGTCCTGCCCGAGTCGAAGCTGGTGGCCGTGGTCGACGCGCGCGCGGAAGCGCGCGACTCGGTAGCGGCCGAGGTGGGTTGCCGCGCGGTCGCCGACTATCGCGAGATCCTCGACGACGTGGACGCGGTGAGCATCGCCACCACCACGCCCCTGCATTTCCCGATCGCGCAGCATTGCCTCGAACGTGGCGTGCACGTGCTCGTCGAGAAGCCGATCACCGAGACGCCCGGGCAGGCGCGCACGCTGATCGAGACCGCCGCGCGCCACGGATGCATCCTGCAGGTCGGTCACCTCGAGCGCTTCAACTCCGCGATCCTCGCTCTCGAAGGCACGCTCGGCACACCGCGTTTCATCGAGTCGCACAGGCTCGCGCCGTTCAAGGAGCGCGGCACCGACGTCAACGTGGTGCTCGACCTGATGATCCACGACATCGACCTGATCCAGAGCCTGGTGGGCGCGCCGATCGAGTCCATCGACGCCGTCGGCGCCTCGGTGTTCTCGTCGGGCCTCGACATCGCCAACGCCCGCATCCGTTACGCGAACGGCTGCGTCGCGAACACCACGGCGAGCCGCGTCAGCATGAAGATGGAGCGCAAGCTGCGACTGTTCCAGGACGACGCCTACGTCTCGATCGACCTGCAGCAGAAGGTGCTCACGATCGTGCGTAAGCCGCCCGCGGGCGCGGCCGCGACGCCCGGCCAGGTGTCGATCGAGGAGCGAACCTACGAGCAGGGCGACGCGCTCAGGTTCGAGATCGAAGCGTTCCTGCGCTCGATCCGCGCAGGAAGCCCGCCGGTCGTGTCGGGCGACGACGGCCTGCGCGCGCTCGAGACCGCGATCCGCATTACCGAATTAGTGCAGGGCAAGGGAGCGACGGCATGAGGCGTACCCACTACGGCGGCATGGACTACCGTCGTGCGATCACCATCGAGGACCTGCGGCGAGTCGCGCGGCGCCGGGTGCCGAATTTCGCCTTCGAGTACGTCGAGGGCGGGGCCGAGGACGAGATCGCGCTCAAACGCAATCGCGACGTGTTCGAGCGCATCACTTGGCTGCCGCGCACGCTGGCCGGCGTCGGCACGCCGGACCTCTCGACCGGGATCCTCGGCGAGACCTGCCACCTGCCGCTGATCATCGCGCCGACCGGGTTCAACGGCATGCTCTGGCCGCAGGGCGACCTCGCGCTCGCGAAGGCGGCGGTGGACGCCGGCATTCCGTTCACGCTGAGCACGGTCTCGAACTATTCGCTGGCCAACATGACCGCCGGGGTGAAGCAGGGAATCTGGTTCCAGCTGTATCCGTTCAAGGATCCGAATACGGTCGAGCGTCTCGTCGACCGGGCCGCTGAGGCGGGCGTGAGCACGATGGTCGTGACGACCGACGTGCCCGTGCTCGGTGCCCGCGAGTGGGACCAGCGCAACTACCGCGCCCCGATGAAGCTCAGCCTCACGAGCGTGCTCGACGTGCTCGGGCATCCGGGCTGGTTGCGGCGGGTCATGATCCCGCGTGGCGCGCCGGAGTTCGAGAACCTCAAGGAGTTCCTGCCGCCCGGTGCGCACTCGGCGCTCGCGGGCGTGCGCTTCATGGGCACGCAGATCAACTCGAAGCTCAGCTGGGCCGACATGGAGCTGCTGCGCCGGCGCTGGAAGGGCAAGCTGGTTCTGAAGGGCATCCTCTGCGTCGACGACGCGAAGCGCGCGGCCGAGATGGGTGCGGACGGCATCGTCCTGTCGAACCACGGCGGGCGCCAGATCGACGCGTGCGTGTCGGGCGTCGAATTGCTGCCGGCCGTCTCGGCTGAAGTGGGCGGCAGACTCTGCGTGCTGGTCGACGGCGGCTTCCGGCGCGGCTCCGACGTGCTCAAGGCGATCGCCCTGGGCGCGCAGGGCGTGATGGTCGGCCGTCCCGCGCTGTACGGCCTCGCGGCCGGCGGACAGGCGGGTGTGTCGCACGCACTCAATCTGCTGCGCACGGAAATGGAACGTACGCTGACGCTGCTCGGTTGCCGTAACCTCGGCGAACTCGGGCGCCACCTGGTGAGAAGCTGACGAGGAGCCTCCGATGCGAGCAGTGATCTGTCGCGAGCTCACCGGTGTGGGCGGACTCGAATACGTGGACAACTGGCCCGAGCCGCAGGCAGGGCCGGGCGAAGTCCTGGTTGACGTGAAGGCTGCCGCTCTCAATTTCCCCGACCTCCTCATGATCCAGGGCCTGTACCAGGAGCGACCGCCGTTGCCGTTCGTGGTCGGCACCGAGATGTCGGGCGTCGTGGCCGCCGTGGGCGAGGGTGTCGCGCACGTTGCGCCGGGCGACCGTGTCGTGGCCGCGTGCGGCCGCACGCTGGCAGAGCGTGTCGTCGCGAAGTCCGCGCTGGTGATCCCGGCGCCGAAACAGCTCGGCTTCGAGGCGGCCGCCGGCATCTGCATCACCTATTTCACGAGCATGCACGCGCTCAAGCAGCGCGCGCAGCTCAATGCCGGCGAGACGCTGCTGGTGCTCGGGGCAGCGGGCGGCGTCGGGACGACCGCCGTCGAACTCGGCAAGCAGATGGGTGCCTCGGTGATTGCCGCGGTGGGCAGCGACGCCAAGCTCGAACTCGTACGCAGGCTCGGCGCCGATCACGCCGTGAACTACGCGACCGAGGACCTGCGCGAACGCCTCAAGGAGATCACCGGCGGCAAGGGCGTCGACGTGGTCTACGACCCGGTCGGCGGCGCGCTCGCCGAGCCCGCGCTGCGCAGCATGGCGTGGGGCGGCCGCTATCTGGTGATCGGTTTTGCGGGCGGCGACATTCCGCGGATCCCGCTCAACCTGCCGCTGCTCAAGGGTTGCTCGATCGTGGGCGTGTACTGGGGCAGCTTCGCGCAGCGCGAGCGCGACCTGCAGCGCCGCAACGTGATGGAGCTGTGGGAGATGTTCGAGTCGGGCCGCCTCGTGCCGGTCGTCGGCGAGACGCACGGGCTCGCCGACTATGCCGCAGCCTTCGAGTCGCTCGCGACCCGGCGCGCCCAGGGCAAGGTCGTGCTGGTGCCCTGATCAGGGCTCGCCGATCGACTCGAGTTCGGACTGCACCGCCAGCCAGCGTTCCTCGGCTTCGCCGAGCAGTCGCACCACGTCGGCGCAGCGGCGGCTGGCAGCGTGTACTTCGGCCGGCGCGGTATTCGCATAGAACCCGGCGTCACCCAGCTTCTGTTCCAGCTCGCGCTTTTCCGCTTCGAGTGCTGCCATCGCCTTTTCGAGGCGATCCGATTCCTTCACGAGCGGTCGGCGTCGCGCGAGCCGCGTTTGCCGCTCGGCCGAGGCCAGCTCGCGCTGCGCGCGCCGCTCCTCGCGGCCGGTCGGTTCGGCCTGGGTGGCGTTCGCGGCGCCTGCCGACGAGCGGCGGGCCGCCAGCCAGGCCAGGTAGTCATCGATGTCGCCGTCGAACTCCATCGCGCGCCCGTCGGCCACGAGGATGAACCCGTCGCACACCGTGCGCAGCAGCGCGCGGTCGTGCGACACGACCACCAGGCTGCCTTCGTATTCGGCCAATGCACGCGTCAGTGCATGGCGCATCTCGAGGTCGAGGTGGTTGGTGGGCTCGTCGAGCAGCAGCAGGTTGGGGCGACGGCGCACGATCAACGCCAGCGCCAGCCGCGAGCGCTCGCCGCCCGAGAACGTGCCGACCGGCGCGTCCGCCATCGTGCCGCGGAAGTCGAAGTGGCCGAGGTAGCTGCGCAACTCGAGCTCGCGCGTGGCGGGCTCGACGCGCGCCAGGTGGGTGAGCGGCGACTCGTCCGGCCGGAGCTGTTCGAGCTGGTGCTGGGCGAAGTATCCGATCACCAGGCCGTGACCCTCGAGCCGGCGGCCCGACAGCGGCGCCAGTTCTCCCGCAATGGCCTTCACCAGCGTGGACTTGCCGGCGCCGTTGGCGCCCAGCAGGCCGATGCGCGCGCCGGGTTGCAGTGCGAGCTGCAGATGCTCGAGGACCGGGCGGCCCGGATAGCCGAGCACGGCATCCTCCAGCGTGAGCAGTGGCGAGGGCGAGCGCTCGGGCGCAGGGATCGCGAAATCGAAAGGCGCGTCCACGTGTGCGGGCGCCACTCGCTCGAGCCGGTCGAGCGCCTTGAGCCGGCTCTGCGCCTGGCGTGCCTTGCTGGCCTTGGCGCGGAAGCGGGTGACGAACGTGTTGATGTGCGCGATTTCGCGCTGCTGGCGCTCGAACATCGCCTGCTGCACGGCGAGCCGCGCGGCCCGTTGCTCCTCGAAGGACGAGTAGTTGCCGGTGTAGAGCGTCAGCTTGCGCGCCTCGATGTGCGCCACGTGCGTGACGCAGGCGTCGAGGAAGTCGCGGTCGTGCGAGACGACGAGCAGCGTGCCGCGGAAGGCCGCCAGCCAGCGCTCGAGCCAGACGACGGCGTCGAGGTCGAGGTGGTTGGTGGGTTCGTCGAGCAGCAGCAGGTCGGCCCGGCTCAGCAGGGCGTGGCCGAGATTGAGCCGCATGCGCCAGCCACCCGAGAAATCCGCGACCGGGCGCTCCAGGTCGGACGGAGCAAAGCCGAGCCCGTCGAGCATGGTGGCGGCCCGCGACCGCGCGGCATAGCCGTCGATCGCTTCGAGCCGGGCGTGGGCCTCGGCGAGGCGGTGACCGTCGTGTGCGTGGGTGGCGGCGGCGATGGCTGCCTCGACCTCGCGCAGTTCGCTGTCGCCATCGAGCACGAACTCGATCGCGGCCTGCGGCAACGGCGGGGTTTCCTGGCTGACGGCGGCGATTCGCCAGTCGCGCGGCACCAGGCAATCGCCCGTCTCCGGGTGCAGTTCGCCGTGGAACAGCGCGAACAGGCTCGATTTGCCGCTGCCGTTCGCCCCCACGACGCCCACCCGCCAGCCGCCGTGCAACTGCAGGTCGGCGTCCTCGATCAGGCGCCGCGCGCCGCGGGCGAGGGTGAGATTCCGGAGCTGGATCAAGGGGCAGGGGTCCGAACGGGCGGGCGCGCATTCTAGCCGCTCGCGCCGGAGGGCGTTCGCCATGCGCCCCGCGGCGGAATCCGGCACAATCCCGACCCTTTGGTGCCGCCTACCCAGCCGGGTGGGCCGAGGAGACCCCAGTCCGATGCCGTCGATCAGTCGCCCGATGTCCCGCGCCGCCGCTCCCGTGGCCAGCCGCTGCCTGCTGGTGCTGCTGGCCGGTTTGCCCGTCGCCGCGTTCGCCCAGTCCGCCGTGCCTGCGGTCTCGACGCTGGCCGCGCTCAGCGGCTCGCAGACCTATTCAACTCCGGTTCGGGGTCCGGACGGCGCGCTCTACGGCGTCACGTCGGCGCTCAACGTCGTCACCGGCGGACTCATCTACCGGCTGGCGGTGGACGGCTCGTCGATCGACACCCTGTACCAGTTGAAGGTGACGGACGCGTTCAGCCCGTTCAGCGGCCTGCTGCTCGCCTCCGACGGCAAGCTCTACGGCACGACCAGCCTCGGTCCGGCCACCGAGGCCAACACCACTGGGACGGTGTTTCGGCTGAACACGGACGGCAGCAACTTCGCGGTATTGCATCTTTTCCAGAACTTCACGACGTCCAACTCGATCGGCAGCCCGATCAACGTCGATGGCGCCAACCCGGAAGGCGAACTCGTGGAGGGCAGCGACGGCTACCTCTACGGCGTGGCGCGCACCGGCGGCCCGAACGGCAATGGCACGGTGTTCAAAATATCGAAGGACGGCACGTCGTTCACCGTGCTGCACGCGTTCGGCGCGACGACGTCCGCAGCCACTGTCTCGCCGTCGACCAATGCCGACGGCATTGGGCCGCTCGGTCCGCTCCTGCCGGGCGCCGACAACTATTTCTACGGCACCGCGTCCCGTGGCGGCACTGCCGGCAACGGCACGATCTTCCGGGTGCGCTTCGACGGTACCGGATTCGAGGTGCTGCGCACGTTCCCGACACTGGCGGCGAGTACCACCACCACGCCGGCGACGAACGTCGACGGGGCAGTACCGCTCGCGGGTCTCACCGACGGGCTGGACGGGCGCCTGTACGGCGTGGCGAACCTGGGCGGCAGCACAGGCAATGGCACGATCTACGCTTATGATCCGGTGGGCGGCGTGTTCTCGGTGCTGCACAACTTCGACGGCAACAAGGGATCGCAGCCGTCGGGTGAATTGCTGCTCGCCCAGGACGGCAAGCTCTACGGCACGACCTCCACCGGCGGCACCAACGCAAACGGCAATGCCACGCTCTTCGGCACGATCTTTTCGATCGCCCGCGACGGTACCGGCTTCACGAGCATCCACAGCTTCAGCGGCAACGACGGCGTGAACCCGACTGGCCGGCTGCTGCAGTTGAATGCCACCACCTTCGTCGGCATTACCCAGACTGGCGGCAGGTGCTCGCAGGGCACGGTCTACCAGCTGAGCCTGACGGGCGCCGAGGCCAAGGGCATCACGAACTGCGGTCGCAAGAAGAGTAGCGGCGGCGGTGGCATGGCGCCTGCGCTCCTGCTGCTGCTGTTCGTGGCGGGACTGGCGCGGAGAGCGTCGGCGCGCTGACCGGGTCGTCAGGGAGGGTCTTCGGCGATGGGCGAAACGCATGTGCATCACCGGACCTGCTCGATCTGCGAGGCGATGTGCGGCATCGTCGTCGAACATCGCGACGGCGAGATCCTCTCCATCAAGCCCGACCGCGAGGACGTGCTGAGCCGCGGCCACATCTGTCCGAAGGCGGTGGCCCTCAAGGACCTGCACGAAGATCCCGACCGGCTGCGCCAGCCGATGCGACGCACGGCGACGGGCTGGCAGCCCGTCGGCTGGGGCGATGCGTTCGACGAAATCGAGCGCCGTATCGGCGACGTCCGCCAGCGTCACGGCTACGATGCGGTCGCCCTCTACGCGGGCAACCCGACGGTGCACAACCTCGGCGCCATGCTGGGCATCGGCGACTTCATACGCTCGGTGCGCACCCGCAATCTCTATTCAGCCACCAGCGTCGACCAGCTGCCCCACATGGTGGCGTCGCACGCGATGTTCGGTCACCAGTTCCTGTTGCCGGTGCCGGACGTCGATCGCACGCAGTTGTTCGTCTGCATCGGCGGCAACCCGGTCGCGTCGGGCGGCTCGATCATGGGCGCGCCGGGCTTCGAGAAGCGCGTCGAGGCCCTGCAGGCGCGCGGTGGCAGGTTCGTGGTCGTCGATCCGCGCCGCACGGAATCCGCGGCCATCGCGGACGAATACCTGCCTGTGCGCCCGGGGACCGACGTCTTCCTGCTGCTCGCGCTCCTGCACGAGGCGTTCACGTCGGAACGCGTCTGCATGGCGCACCTCGCGCCGCATGCCGCCGGGCTCGAGACGCTGCGCGATGCGGTGCTGCGTTTCGATCCGGCGCAACTCGCCGCGCGCACCGGCCTGCCGCGCGAGCGTCTCGTGCAGCTCGCCCATGAGCTCTGCGACGAACCGCGCGCGCTGGTGTACGGGCGCGTGGGAGCGTGTACGCAGGAGTTCGGCGGCCTCGTGCTCTGGTTGATCTACTGCCTCAATGCCGTCACCGGCCACCTCGACAGCGAAGGCGGCATGATGTTCGCGGAGTCGGCCGTGGATCTCACGCGTGCCTACGGCTCCAAAGGTCATTACGGCAAGTTTCGCTCGCGGGTGCGCAAGCTCCCGGAGTTCGGCAACGAGTTGCCGGTCGCCGCGATGGCCGAGGAGATCCTCACGGAGGGCGAGGGGCGCATACGTGCCCTCGTCACTTTCGCGGGCAACCCGGTGCTCTCGACGCCGAACGGGCGCCAGCTCGATCGCGCGCTCGCCAGTCTCGATTTCATGGTCTCGGTGGACATGTACCTGAACGAGACCACGCGCCATGCGCACCTGATCCTGCCGCCGACGAGCCCGCTCGAGCACAGCCACTACGACATCGCGCTGAGCGGCTTCGCCGTGCGCAACGTCGCGAAGTACTCGGCGCCGCTGTTCGCGAAGCCCGCGGGAGCGAAACACGACAATGAAATCCTCGCGGAGCTCACGCTGCGTCTCGGCAGCTCGCCGGGACTCGGGCGGGCGAGGGCGCGCGCGAAAGCGGCAATCCCCCGGTTGCTCGGGCCGGACCGAGTCCTCGACCTCATGCTGCGCACGGGAACCTATGGTGCCGAGTATCGTGGCTGGCCCAGGTTGCTCGCGTCGCTGCCGGGCTTCGGCGCGCTGCGCAAGCAACTCGAGGCGCCGGAGCGCCGGCCGGCCGGCTTGACCGTGCGAGGCCTCGTGGCGTCGAAGCACGGCGTGGATCTCGGGCCGCTGCAGCCGAATCTGCTGCGCAGGCTCGCGACCCGGGACCGGCGCGTGCAACTCGCGCCGGCACTGCACGTGCAGGACCTGCAACGTGCTGCCGAGGCACTGCGGGCGTCACCGCCGGACCTGATGCTGATCGGACGCCGCCACGTGCGCAGCAACAACTCCTGGCTGCACAACAGCCAGCGGCTCGTGAAAGGCAAGCCGCGCTGCACGCTGCTCATGCATCCGGAAGATGCGGCGCGATGCGGCATCAGCGATGGCGCCGTTGTGCGCGTGCGCTCGAGGGTGGGCGAGGTGCAGGTGGC
>Ga0105090_10000755_pt1 | contig 16550 bp, 15 predicted proteins | sample PPLLak3March2015_FD_79110 | JGI IMG/M metagenome (GOLD analysis project Ga0105090, IMG submission 79110) | Freshwater sediment microbial communities from Prairie Pothole Lake near Jamestown, North Dakota, USA - PPLs Lake P7 Core (1) Depth... | ecosystem: Environmental > Aquatic > Freshwater >... | reverse complement strand
GCGCAGAATGTCGCCACGCGCCCCGGCAGCGACAAGCGCGTCGAGTACGCGGTGCGCATGCCGGGCCGCGCCGACGACGGTACGCCGTGCTGGCTGCCGATCGACTGCAAGTTCCCGCTGGAGGCGTGGCAGCGGCTGCAGGACGCGATCGAGCGCGCCGACGCCGACACCGTCGAGGCGAGCCGGCGCACGCTCGAGCAGTTCTTCAAGGCGCAGGGCAGGGAGATTCACGACAAGTACGTCGCGCCGCCGCACACCACGGACTTCGCGATCCTGTTCGTGCCCACCGAGAGCCTGTTTGCGGAGGCCGTCGCCCGGCCGGGGCTCGCCGACGCGCTGCAGCGCGAATCCCGCGTGACGATCGCCGGACCGACGACGCTGGCCGCGTTGCTCAACAGCCTGCAGATGGGCTTCCGCACGCTGGCTATCGAGCAGCGCTCCACCGAGGCCTGGCGCGTGCTTGGCGCGGTCAAGGCCGAGTTCGGCAAGTTCGGCGACCTTCTCGCGAAGACGCAAAAGAAGCTGCTGGAGGCGAGCAACACGATCGACGAGGCGCGCGGCAAGAGCACGACGATCGTGCGCAAGCTGCGTGATGTCGAGGCGCTGCCGCTGGCCGATGCGTCGCGTCTGCTGGACGACGGCGGACCGGCGATCGTCGAAGGCGAGGCGACCGAGGAGCCGCCAGTGCTCGAGCTGCCCGGCGGGGACGCGGCGCCGGACGTGAAGTGAGGATCAGGTCGGCGATGAGATGCGCGAGCCCCGCTTCGCAACTCCCCCTCACCCCAACCCTCTCCCCCGTTCCGGGGGAGAGGGAGTGGTGCTCCCTCTCCCGCTTGTTCAAGCACGACGCCTTGCTGCTCCCTCTCCCGCTTGCGCAAGCACGACGCCTTTCTGCTCCCTCTCCCGCTTGCGGGAGAGGGTTGGGGTGAGGGCGCCGACTTGCTGAATCGATAGCGAGCAGCGGTGTTCGACGCGCTGCGCAACTGGCGCCGACAGCGCGTGCTGGCGGCCTCGGCGATCCCCGACGCGCTGTGGCGCGACGCACTGGAGACGCTGCCGTTCCTCGCCATCTACAACGAGGACGAACTGGTGCGTTTGCGCGACCTCTGCGTGCTGTTCCTCGACGCCAAGGGCATCGTCGGCGCGCGCGGGCACGTCGTCACGCCGCGGCAGCGCGTGCTGATCGCGCAGCAGGCCTGCGTGCCGGTGCTGAACCTCGACCTGGCGCTGTACGACGGCTTCGAGAACATCGTCGTCTACCCCGACGAGTTCGTTCCCGGCTGGGAGTGGGAGGACGAGGCGGGCGTGGTCCACCGCAACGACGAGCCGCTGGCAGGCGAGGCGATGCCTCGTGGTCCGGTCATCCTCTCCTGGCCCGACGTCGAGGCGGCCTCGGATTGGCACGCTTCGGGAATGAACCTCGTCGTCCACGAATTCGCGCACAAGATCGACATGGCCACCGGCGATGCGAACGGCTGCCCGCCGCTGCCGCCGGACATGCCGGCCGCCGATTGGACGGCCACGCTCGCCGCGGCGTTCGACCACTTCGCCGCCCGGGTCCACCGCGGCGACGACACGGCGATCGACCCCTACGCGGCCGAGAGCCCGGGCGAGTTCTTCGCGGTGCTCTCGGAGGTGTTCTTCTCGGACCCGTCGCTGCTGGTCGACGAGTACCCGCGCGTCTACGCCCAGTTCGCCCGCTTCTACCGCCAGGATCCCGCCGCCCGGACTGCGCTGCTGCTCGACCCGCTCTGAGGCCCTCGGGTGAAGGGGCTTGCGCTATGCCGGAAAACGGGTGTTGAATGTCGGCCGCCGGCCTTTCGGCGTCTCCCCCAGGAAAACTCATGCGCAAGATCGCACTGTTCGCCGCCGCCACGCTCTTCGCGGCCGGCACGGCCGTCGCCAGCCAATGCCCCGGCGACATGAAGAAGATCGACGAGGCGCTCGGCAAGAAGCCGCAGCTCTCCGCGTCGCAGATGGACGAGGTCAAGAAGTACCGCAGCGAAGGCGAAGCGCTGCACAAGGCCGGCAAGCACAAGGAGTCGGTCGACACGCTCGCCAAGGCGATGAAGATCCTGAACGTGAAGTAGTGCAGCGGGCCGGCCGGGCATTGCGCCCGGCCGCCGCAGCATGGCGCGCAGGACGCAGGGTCAGACCCTGCTTCCTGCGCTTTCCGCTCCACGCATAATGACGAGGGTCTGACCCTACCTCGCGCGCGCGAGCAGCAGCACCGCGCCGAGGATCAGCGCGCCGCCCGCGAGCTGCACCGCGGCGATGCGTTCGCCCAGCACGCCGGCCGCGAGCGCGATCGTCACCACCGGCTCGATGGTCGACAGCGTGGCGGCGCGCGTCGCTCCCACACGAGCGAGCCCGGCGAAGAACAGCGAGATCGCGAGCACTGTCGAAACGAGCGCGATGGCGACCACCGCTGCCCACCCGGCGGTGGTGACCGGCCACTGCGGCCCCCGCAATGCGGCCACTGCGACGAAGACAAGCGCGGCGCTCGCCGCGATCACCGCGGAGAGCGCGAGCGGCGCGACGCGCGAGGTGAGGCGCGTGCCGGCGACGATGTAGACCGCGTACACGACGGCAGCAACCACGCCGAAGGCGATGCCGAGCGGCAGCCGCGGGAAGTCGCCCGAATTGCTGGAGAGAGCGGGGAGCACCGTGAGCGCGAGTCCAGCGAGCGCGAGGGCGAGCGCGATCACCTTTGCCCGCGTCATCCGCTCGTGCAGGAAGAGCGCCGCGAGCGCGGCGACCAGCGCCGGGTGGAGGTAGAGCAGGAGTGCGACGAGGCCGGCCGGCGCGAGCCCGAGCGCGGTGAAGAACGTCGCCGCCTGGCCCGCGTAACCGACGCCGCCCATCAGTGCGGCGCGGACGAAGTCGCGGCCGCGCGGCAGCGCGTCGCCGGCGAGCTTTGCCAGCGTGCCGAGGCAGGCGGCGGCAATCGTGAAGCGCAGCGCGAGCAGCGTCCACGTGTCGACGCCGTCGGCGTAGGCGAAGCGCGCGAAGATCGCCATCGCGCCGAACGCCGTGGCGGAGGCCGCGATGAATGCGATGCCGGCCCTGGACGTCACGCGGCCCTCACCCCCGACCCCTCTCCCGCTGCCGCGGGGCGAGGGGAGAGAGTGAAATGAGGGTCAGACTCGAATTTCCGCCGGGGCCGACAGGCACGGTCTTCCAAGGATCGGAAATTCGAGTCTGACCCTCATTTCAGGCGGGAGAGGGGTTGGGGGTGAGGGGAACTCACTTCGCCGGCCGTTGCGCGCTCTTCGGCCGGAACGCCCTGCACACGGCGTCGTGCGTCTCGACGTACGGCCCGCCGATCAGGTCGATGCAGTAGGGCACGGCGGCGAAGATCCCCGGCACGAGCACGTTGCCGTCCGCGTCCCTGACGCCCTCGAGCGTCTCGCGGATCGCCTTGGGCTGGCCGGGAAGATTGAGGATCAGCGCCTTGCCGCGGACCGCGCCGACCTGGCGCGAGAGGATCGCGGTGGGCACGAAGCGCAGCGAGACCTGCCGCATCTGCTCGCCGAAGCCAGGCATCACCTTGTGCGCGACGGCGAGCGTGGCCTCGGGCGTCACGTCGCGCGGCGCGGGGCCGGTGCCGCCGGTGGTGAGCACGAGGTCGCAGCGCTCGACGTCGCAAAGCTCGACGAGCGTGCGCTCGATCACACTTTGCTCGTCGGGGATCAGTCGCTTCACCGTGCGCCACGGCGAGGCCAGCGCGAGCGCGAACCACTCTTCCAGGCTCGGCAGCCCCTTGTCCTCGTAGACGCCGGCCGAAGCGCGATCGGAGATCGAGACCAGCCCAATGGTCAGCGTGTCCGCGGTCATGGCGTCACTGCGGCGCGACGGCCCCGGCGACGAGACGGAACAGCGCGCGGAAGCGGTGCGGCGGCCGGTTCGCGGCGCGCTCGGCGGCCGCGTCGGCGACCAGCGCGGCGAGCTCGGCGCGGTCGACGGCAGGGTGCTGGGCGAGAAAGGCGTCCAGCGCGTCGGCTTCCGCCAGCAGGCGGTCGCGCCAGCGCTCCGCGGCCGCGAAATGCGCGCGCGCGGCTTGGTCGAGTCCCTCGAGACGCTCGAGCGCAGCGCGGATCGGCGCGGGATCGACCTCGCGCATCAGGCGGCCGACGTACTGCATCTGGCGCCGCCGCGCCTCGTGCTTCGTGATGCCTCGCGCCAGGAGAATGGCATCGGCCAGCCGCTCGGGAAGGTCGAGCCTCGCCACGGCCTTCGCGTCCAGCTCCACCAGCGCCTCGCCGAGGCCCTGCAGGTCGTGCATCGCCTGCTTGCGGCGGGTCTTCGACAACGGAACATCGTCCGTCGGCACGGCGGGTGGATCGGCGGGGCGTCGCATCGGTGAAGGGGTCGCGCCGGACTCGTGCGCGTATCGCTTTGTTATCATAGCCCATGCCCACCCTCCGCGAGCGCGAGCGGCCGCGGGGCGGGCGCCCCCCCAAAGTCCGTCGATGACCGAGCTGCACGCCCCGGCTTCCCCGTCCTTGCCTGCTGATTCCTCGCCGGCGCCCGCCTCCGACGGGTACTTCCCGTTGCCCACTGCCGAGCTCGAACGAGTCGCGCTGCGGCTCGTCGAGGCGGCGCGCGCCGCGGGCGCGACGGCCGCGGAGGCGGACGTGTCGCAGGCCGTCGGCGAGAGCGTCACCGTGCGCCAGGGCGAGGTCGAGACGATCGCGTTCAACCGCGACAAGGGCGTCAGCCTCACCGTGTACGTCGGCCGGCGCCGCGGACAGGCCAGTACCGCGGACTTCGGCGAGGAGTCGATCCGCGCCACCGTGGAGAAGGCCGTCGCGATCGCGCGCTACACCGCCGAGGACCCCTGCGCGGGGCTCGCCGACCCGGAGCGGCTTGCCAAGCACTGGCCCGACCTCGACCTGTTCCATCCGTGGAAGCTCACGGTCGAGCAGGCGATCGAGCTCGGCCGCGAGGCGGAGCGCGCCGCGCTCGCCGTCGATGCGAGGCTGACCAACAGCGACGGCGCGACGGTCGGCCGCAGCGATTCCGAGTTCGTCTACGCCAACACGCTGGGCTTTCTCGGCGGCTACCGCGGCTCGCGCCACCACATCGACTGCTCGGTGATCGGCGAGGACGACGCCGGCATGCAGCGCGACTACTGGTACACGTCGTCGCGCGTGCCCGGCGAGTTGCTGCCAGCCGCGCAAGTCGGGCGCATCGCCGGCGAACGCACCGCGCGGCGGCTCTCCGCGCGCAAGCTCGGCACGATCAACTGCCCGGTGCTGTTCGAGGCGCCGGAGGCGGCCGACCTGATCGGCGCGTTCGTATCCGCGGCTTCCGGCGGCAGCCTGTACCGCAAGGCGTCGTTCCTGCTCGACGCGCTCGGCACCCAGGTGTTCGCGCCGCTGGTGTCGATCCGCGAGGAGCCCCATCTCGCGCGAGCGAAGGGCAGTGCGCCGTTCGACGCCGAAGGGGTCGCGACCGCGCCGCGCGATGTCGTTGCGAACGGCGTGCTGCAGGGCTACTTCCTCGGCAGCTACTCGGCACGCAAGCTCGGCATGCGCAGTACCGGCAACGCGGGAGGCGCGCACAACCTCGTCGTCGCGCACGGCGACGAGGACCTGGCCGCGCTGCTGCGGCGCATGGGCCGGGGGTTGCTGGTGACCGAGCAGCTGGGACAGGGCGTCAATCTCGTCACCGGCGACTTTTCGCGCGGCGCCGCGGGCTTCTGGATCGAGGGCGGCGAGATCGCTTACCCGGTCGAGGAGATCACCATCGCGGGCAACCTCAAGACCATGTTTCGCGACATCGTCGCCATCGGCAGCGACGTCGACCGCCGCGGCTCGCGCCACGTGGGCTCGGTGCTGGTCGGCGGCATGACCGTCGCCGGACAGTGACGCGGTGGCCGTCATGACGCGCGACGGCCGGGACGGGGTCATTTGATCGAACCGATTTTTTCGTGGGTGCGCGGCCTGTCGGACCCGCTGCGCAGCGCGTCGCTCGCCGACCGCTGGATCGCCTCGCTGCCCACGGGCGACACGATGGCGGTGCAAAAGGCGGTTCTCGAACTGGTGGCCGAGTTCCCCGGCACGCGCCGCGAAATCGGGCCGACGCAGGCCGAGGCGCTGCTGCGCATCGACGCGCGGCTCGAGCCCGTGCTGGCCGAGCTTACGCGCAAGTACACGTCGACCTATCAGAAGAGCACCGCCGTCGAGTCGCGGGTGTGGCACTCGGTGTTCGACGTCGTCAAGGCGTTCGTGCTCGCCTACCACGCCTCGCTCAAGGCCGGCTACGCGCGCGCCGAGAACAAGCGCTGGCGCGCGGTGCTGCCGTGGGTGCTGGTGCGGCTCGCACACTACAAGGGCATCGATGGCAAGTACCGCCTGTTCCGCTACGGGCACTGGATTCCCGCCCAGTGGCGCGAGTTCCACGAGCTCTACGAGTTCGCGCGCATGCGCGGCTGGCAGCGCGAGCAGCTGGTCTACGGCGCGGCGGCTTTCGCGCGCCCGGGCGTCTCGTTCGAGCAGGAATACCTGAAGGCGCTGCTGCTGATGCGCCTCGACTCCGGCAACTTCACGCCCGACCAGGTCGAGTGGGTGGCGCGCCAGCTCGACGACTGGGTGCCGTCGCTGACGCTGCAGCCGCCGCCGGGCGAGGGCGCGCACTTCTACGTCGACCTGACCGGCACGCAGGGCCTGCGCCGGCGCGACAAGCCGAACGTCGCCGGTCGCGTGCTGATGCTCGACGCCGGACCCGCGTATGCGCGCATCGTCGAGCAGCTGCGCTGGCTGCCCGAGCAGGACGACGAGGTCACCAAGGCAGGCGAGTTGCCGGCGCGCGAGCAGCGGCTGCTGCTGATGCGGCTCGCATCGCTGTTCGGCCCCGACGCGATTGCGCACGCGCCGCGCGCCGAGCGCCACCGCACCGAGGGCGAGGTGCGCGTGGTCGTCGGCCTGCAGGCGCTCACGCGCGCGATCGCCGAGATCGAAAAGCTGCCCGACGGGCCCCGGCCGCCTGGCGTCGCGGCGAGTTTCGACGAGGTCACGCAGATCGCGAACCCGACCGCCAGCCCGGAGTCGGTCGCGCGACGCATCCGCGGGTCGAGCTGGCGAATGATCGACCGCAGCGACAGCGGCTGCCGGCTCGCCGCACCCGTCAAGGACGCGCCGACGCGGCTCGGCGAGCTGGTCGCGATCCAGGAAGGCGATGCGTGGGTGCTTGGCGTCGTGCGCCGGATGCAGCGGCTCGAGGTCGAGGTGGTCACCGTCGGTGTCGAGATCATCGCGCGCAAGCTGGTGCGCGTGCTGATGCGACCGTGGAGCGCGCCGGACGACGAGTTGCGCGTTGGCGGCGACCGCCCCTTCTTCGGCGTCTACCTGCCGGCCCACAGCGACAACCGCCAATCCGCGCAGCGCAGCCTGATCGGCCCCGACGAGCGCTTCCTGACCGGCGGCATGGTCGAGCTCGACACCGGCAACGCCCGCTACCTGATCCGCTTCTCGCAGATGCTGGAGCGCCAGGCCGGGTGGGCGTGGGCACTGTTCAACGCGGTGCGCAAGCTCTCCTCCTGAGTCCGGGGCCGCCCTCGCCGAAACCCGTTGTCGCGGCCGCCCCCAGACCCTAGAATCCCCAGCTGTCTTTCGTCAGGGGTCCTGGCGGTCAACCACGCGAAACAAGGGGGAGTCATGGAGCGTCGCTCATTCATCAAGCACACGGGTCTCGCCGGCATCCTCGCGGCCGGGTCCGCACCGGCCTTCGCGCAGGCCGCGCCGGCCGTCAAGTGGCGTTGCGCGTCCAGCTTCCCAAAGAGCCTGGACACGATCTACGGCGCGGGCGAGGTGATGGCCAAGACTGTCAACGACGTGACAGGCGGCAGGTTCCAGATCCAGGTGTTCGCCGCCGGCGAGATCGTGCCGGGCCTGCAGGTCGCCGATGCGGTGCAGAACGGCACCGTCGAGTGCGGCCATACCGCGCCCTATTATTACGTCGGCAAGGACCCGACGTTCGCGTTCGGCACGGCGATTCCGTTCGGCCTCAACCAGCGCCAATACGACGCGTGGTGGTTTTACGGTGGCGGCGAGCAGCTCTTCAACGACTTCCTGAAGAGCTATGGCATCACGTCCATGCTCTGCGGCAACACCGGCGCGCAGATGGGCGGCTGGTTCCGCAAGGAGATCAAGACCATCGCCGACCTGAAGGGCCTCAAGTACCGCATCGGCGGTTTCGCCGGCCAGGTGCTGGCGAAGCTGGGTGTGGTGCCGCAGCAGATCGCCGGCGGCGAGATCTACCCGGCGCTGGAGAAGGGCACGATCGACGCGGCGGAGTGGGTCGGCCCCTATGACGACGAAAAGCTCGGCTTCAACAAGGTCGCGAAGTTCTACTATTATCCCGGCTGGTGGGAAGGCGGTCCGGCCCTCCACGTATTCACCAACACGGCGAAGTACAACGAGCTGCCCGCCGAGTACAAGGCGGCACTGCTCGCCGGCTGCCACGCCGGCAACACGCACATGATGGCCAAGTACGACGCGCTGAATCCCGCAGCGCTGCGCAAGCTGGTCGCGGGAGGCACGCAGCTGCGCCCGTTCCCGCGCGCGGTGATGGACGCGTGCTACAAGGCCGCATTGCAGCTCTACGTGGAGACCTCGGCGAAGAACGCGAACTTCAAGAAGGCGTACGACCACATGACCGCGTTCCAGAAGGAGCAGCTGCTGTGGTTCCGCGTGACCGAGGGCACGTTCGACCAGTACATGGCCACCGCGGGCCTGCAGCAGGCGCCGGCGAAGGCGGCGGCTCCGGCGAAGAAGTAGCGGCCGGCGCATCACGACGAGAATGGGCCCCGGTCGGGGCCCTTTCTCATGGGGCCGCGCTGGGCGCGGCCGGCGGCTACTTCGCCTTCAGCTGGTCCATCAGGTCCTCGTTGCCCTTGTCGGCGTCCTTCTGCTGCTGGTCGAGCATGTCCTGCAGCGGATCGCCGGACTTCTCCGCCGGCTCCAGCTGCGGCGCCGTCTCGCTGCCGATCGCCGGGACGTCGATGCGGACCTCGTTCAGATCGAGGTCCAGCGGCTTGTCGAGGAACATCGTGACCTGGTGCGGGAAAGCGACGACCAGCGCGACGAGCACGAGCTGCAGGATCACCCAGGGAATCGCTCCCCAGTAGATGTCGGAGCTCTTCACTTCCTTCGGCGCGACGCCGCGCAGGTAGAACAGCGCGAAGCCGAACGGCGGGTGCATGAACGACGTCTGCAGGTTGACGCAGAGCATCACGCCAAACCAGATCAGCGCTGCGTCCTCTCCGACCACCGGCGTGAGCAGCGTCTTGGCGATCGGCGCGAGCAGCGGCACGATGATGAAGACGATCTCGAAGAAGTCGAGGAAGAAGGCGATGAAGAACACGAAGAGGTTCACCACCAGCAGGAAGCCCCACACGCCGCCGGGCAGGTCGGTCAGCAGGTGCTCGAGCCAGCGGCCGCCATCCACGCCCTGGAAGACGATCGAGAAGCACGTCGAGCCGATGAGGATGAAGATGACCATCGCCGTCAGCCGCATGGTCGCCTCGAGCGCGCGCTTCAGCAGGTTGCGCAGCTCGGGGATGAACAGGCCCTCGACGCAGATCCACAAGACGGCGGCATAGAGGATGCCGACCGCGATCTGGAACTCGTCCGACTTGAACGCGCGCGACCCGATGACGCCGGCCGCGACGACGGCAACCAGCCCGATCCAGGCCACGATGCGGCCGGCTCGGCTCAGTTTCGGGTGCCGCAGCACCGCGAGCGCCGTCGCGCCGATCGTGCCCATGGCCCCGCCCTCCGTGGGCGTGGCTAGGCCCATCAGCAGCGTGCCGAGCACGAGGAAGATCAGCACGCCGGCCGGCAGGATGCCCATGAGCGCCTTCTTCCACAGCGCCCACCCGCGCAGCGTCAGGTCCTCGCGCGGGATCGCCGGCACCCACTCGGGCCTGAACACGCTGACCAGGAACGTGAACAGGAGGAACAACAGCACCTGGATGATCGACGGCCCCCATGCGCCCAGGTACATGTCGCCGACCGAGCGTCCGAGCTGGTCGGCGAGCACCACGAGCACCAGCGAAGGCGGGACGAGCTGCGTGATCGTTCCCGACGCGGCCAGCACGCCGGTCGCGTAGCGCATGTTGTAGTTGTAGCGCATCATCACCGGCAGCGAGATGAGCGCCATCGCGATGACCTGCGCTGCGACGGTGCCGGTGATCGCGCCGAGGATGAAGCCGACGATGATGACCGAGTAGCCGAGCCCGCCGCGCAACGTCCCGAACAGCTGGCCCATCGAGTCCAGCATGTCCTCCGCGAGCCCGCACTTCTCGAGGATCGCCCCCATCATCGTGAAGAACGGAATCGCCAGCAACAGCTCGTTGGCGACGACGCTGCCGAAGATGCGTCCCGGGATCGCCTGCAGGAAGGCGGGCTCGAAGAAGCCGTGCGCGATCGAGACGAACCCGAAGGCCAGCCCGAGCGCGGCGAGCGAGAACGCGACCGGGAACCCGATGAGCATGATGAGGATCAATCCGCCGAACATCAGCGGCGGCATCCACTCGAGCGGGATCATTGCAGCGGCCTCTGGTAGCGCATGTCGATGCGGACGTACCCGCGCAGCGCCGCGACGCGCTTGATGATCTCGGAGACGCCCTGCAGCGCCACCAGCACGAAGCCCGCGACCAGCAGGAACTTGACCGGCCAGCGGATCAGCCCGCCGGCATTCATCGAGACCTCCTGGATCGACCACGACTCGCGGAAGAACGGCCAGCCGAACCATGCGATCAGCAGCATCGACGGGATCAGGAACACGAGCGTGCCGAGGATGTCCACCCACTCCCGGCCGCGCTCGGAGAGCTGCATGTAAACGAGGTCCACGCGCACGTGCTCGTTCATGCGCAGCGTGTGCGACGCGCCGAGCAGAACCATCGCGGCGAACAGGTACCACTGGATCTCGAGCCAGGCATTGCTCGACATGTCGAACGCGTAGCGCATCATCGCGTTCGCGGCGCTGATCACCACGGCGAGGAACACGCAGGCGTCGGCGACGCGGCCGAGGGCGCCGTTCAACCGGTCGATGGCGCCCGAGAGGGCGAGCAGCGCTTTCACGGACTCCTCCTGGAGGCAGCGCGCGGCCGACTGCATGCGGCCTTCCTGCTGCGACCCGTGTGGCGGGTTGGACGATTATACGAGCGGACCCACCGGCGGGCACCCGGACCGCCCGGTGCGCATGCTCCCTGCGTGCCGGCGCCGGGCGCGGCACGGAGGTACGGCCCCGAATGCTAGAATTTCGCGTTGACCTGACCAAGGCCGCGACACCCGCCCCCATGTTCGCCCGCTCGCTTCCGCTCGCGCAGTCCGATCCCGACGTCTGGGCCGCCATCGTCGCCGAGAACCGGCGCCAGGAAGAGCACATCGAGCTGATCGCCTCGGAGAACTACGCGAGTCCGGCCGTACTGGCCGCGCAGGGCTCGCAGCTCACCAACAAGTACGCCGAGGGCTACCCCGGCAAGCGCTACTACGGGGGCTGCGAGCATGTCGACGTCGCCGAGCAACTCGCCATCGACCGTGCGAAGAAGCTGTTCGGCGCGCCGTTCGCCAACGTGCAGCCGCACTCCGGCGCGCAGGCAAACCAGGCTGTGTTCTTCGCCGCGCTCAAGCCCGGCGACACGATCCTGGGCATGAGCCTGCCCGAGGGCGGCCACCTCACTCACGGCTCGCCGGTCAACATCTCGGGCAAGTGGTTCAAGGTGGTGCCCTACGGCCTCGATCCAGCCACCGAGCTGATCGACTACGACGCGGCGGAGGCGCTCACGTACGAGCACAAGCCGAAGCTCGTCATCGCCGGCGCGTCGGCCTACTCGCGCGTCATCGACTGGAAGCGCTTCCGGGCCATCGCCGACGCGGTCGGCGCGAAGCTGATGGTCGACATGGCGCACTACGCGGGGCTGGTCGCCGCCGGTTTGTACCCGAGCCCGGTGGGCATCGCCGACTTCGTCACGTCCACCACGCACAAGACGCTGCGCGGCCCGCGCGGCGGACTCGTGCTCGCCCACGCCGAGTACGAGAAGGCGATCAACTCGGCCGTCTTTCCCGGCCTGCAGGGCGGGCCGCTGATGCACGTGATTGCGGCGAAGGCGGTCGCGTTCGGCGAGGCGCTGAAGCACGACTTCAAGGTCTACCAGGAGCGCGTGCTGGAGAACGCCCGCGTGCTCGCGCGCGTGCTGGCCGACCGCGGCCTGCGCATCGTCTCCGGCGGCACGGATTCGCACATGTTCCTCGTCGACCTGCGGCCGAAGGGCATCACCGGCAAGGATGCCGAGGCGTCGCTGGCGCAGGCGCACATCACCGTCAACAAGAACTCGATCCCGAACGATCCCGAAAAGCCGTTCGTCACCTCCGGCATCCGCATCGGCAGCCCGGCGATGACCACGCGCGGCTTCGGCGAGATCGAGAGCGAGGAGCTCGCGCACCTGATCGCCGACGTGCTCGAGCGCCCGCGCGATGACGCCGCGATCGCGAAGGTGCGGGGGAAGGTGGCGCAGATGACGGCGAAGTTTCCAGTGTACGGATGATCAGGGGTGAGTTGGCAGGTCACAGTTGACAGTCGCGTTGCTGCACGCCATGCGCGTCCCCGAGCCGTCACTGCCAACTGCCAACTGTCAACTGCCAACTGACCCATGAAGTGCCCCTTCTGCAGCGGCGACGACACGCAGGTCATCGACTCGCGCGTCTCCGAGCCGGGCGACTCGATACGTCGCCGCCGCAAGTGCGTGTCCTGCGGCAAGCGCTTCACCACCTACGAGACCGCCGAGCTGCGCATGCCGCAGGTGGTGAAGGGCGACGGCTCGCGCGCCGACTTCGACGAGGCCAAGCTGCGCGTGGGTTTCCAGCGCGCGCTGCACAAGCGGCCCGTGCCCACCGAGTTCGTCGACGCGGCCATCGCGCGCATCGTGCAGTCGCTGCTGGGCCGGGGCGAGCGCGAGGTCAGCTCGCGCGAGATCGGCGAGATGGTCATGCAGGAGCTCTACAAGCTCGACAAGGTCGCCTACATCCGCTTCGCGTCGGTGTACCGCTCGTTTTCCGACGTGTCCGACTTCCGCGATGCGCTCGCCGAGGTGGAGCAGCCGGGCCGGCGTCCGCGCAAGCCTCCGGCGCAATGACCTCGCCGGAGGAGCGCTGGATGGCCCGCGCACTCGCGCTGGCCGAGCGCGGTCTCTACACGACGACGCCGAACCCGCGCGTGGGTTGCGTGATCGTGCGCGGTGGCGAGATCCTGGGCGAGGGCTTTCACGAGCGTGCGGGTGGGCCGCACGCCGAGGTCGCCGCGCTCGCCGACACGCGCTCGCGCGGCCACGATCCCGAAGGCGCGACGCTCTACTGCACGCTGGAACCCTGCACGCACACCGGCCGCACGCCGCCATGCACCGACGCGATCGTCGCCGCCGGCATCGCGCGCATGGTCGTGGCGATGGCCGACCCGAACCCGCAGGCGGCGCACGGCGCGCAGGTGTTGCGCGCGGCGGGCATCGCAGTCGACGTCGGACTCATGGAGCGCGAGGCACGCGCGCTCAATTGCGGCTTCGTGTCGCGCGTCACGCGCAGTCGGCCGTGGGTGAGGATGAAGGTCGCGTCGAGCCTCGACGGCCGCACCGCGCTCGCCGACGGCGCCAGCCGGTGGATCACGGGAGCGGAGGCGCGCGCCGACGGCCACGCGTTCCGGGCGCGCGCCTGCGCGATCGTCACCGGCATCGGCACGGTGTTGTCCGACGACCCCGAGCTCACCGTGCGAGCGGTCACAACTCCGCGTCAGCCGCTGCGCGTGGTCGTTGACCGCCGCGGGCACGTGCCGCCGCAGGCGAAGGTGTTGCGCGGCGGCGCGCTCGTCGTGACCGCAGACGCACGACCTTCCGCGTGGCCCGCGGACGTGGAGCATTTGGCGCTGCCCGACGCGCGAGGGCGCGTCGACCTCGCCGCGCTGCTGCGCGAGCTGGCGAGGCGAGGCTGCAACGAGGTGCACGTCGAGGCCGGCGCGCGGCTCAACGCCGCGCTGCTCGAGGCGGGCCTCGTCGACGAGGTGCTCGCGTACGTCGCGCCGTCGCTGATCGGCGATCCGGCGCGCGGCGTCGCGCAGCGGCGCGATGCCCTCGCGTCGCTCGACGCGCGCACGCGCCTCGCCTTCGACGACGTGAAGCGCATTGGCGACGACATCCGCATCCGCGCGCACGTACTGGGGGCGAGGGACTGACGGATGTTCACGGGCATCGTCGCGGCCGTCGGCCGCATCGTCGAGGCGGGGCAGGGGCCGTCGGCCGTGCGGCTGGTCGTGGACCCGGGCGCGCTGGACGTCGCCGACGCCGCCATCGGCGACTCGGTTGCCGTCAACGGCTGCTGCCTGACCGTAGTCGCGATCGCGCGCGAAGGCGCGCGCACGCTGCTCTCGTTCGACGTGTCCGCCGAGACGCTGCGCTGCACGGCGGGACTCGACGCGCCCGGCCCCGTCAACCTGGAGAAGGCGCTGCGGCTCGCCGACCGCCTCGGCGGGCACCTGATGACCGGGCACGTCGACGGGATGGGTACGGTGGTATCGCTGGAACCGGTGCCCGAAGGGACGGGCTGGGGCAGCCACCGGCTCGTCGTCGACGCGCCACGCGACATCGCGCGCTTCATCGCGGCGAAGGGCTCGGTCGCCGTGCAGGGCGTGAGCCTCACCGTCAACGCGGTGGACGGTGCGCGCTTTGAGGTGAACCTGATCCCGCATACACTGGACGCCACCACGCTGCGGGGGCTGCGCCCCGGGGCACGCGTCAACCTCGAGATCGACCTCGTCGCGCGCTACGTCGCGCGCCTGGCCGAGTTCGACGACTGAGAGTCCGGGAATCCGGTGACGCCACGATCAGACTCATCGTCGTCCCCGCGAAGGCGGGGACCCAGTGTCTTTGGTCAATCAACGACACTGGATTCCCGCCTGCGCGGGAATGACGAGGTGCAAGGGCGCGCCGTCGCTCACTTTCCGAAGTGCCAATCGGGCCTAACCGCAACGGGGACGCCATGGACCTGACCACGCTCGAACGCCTGCCGCTGTGGATCGGCGGCAAGGCCGTCGCCGCAACCACTTCGCGCTACGGTGACGTGACCAATCCCGCCACCGGCGAAGTGATCCGCCACGTGCCCTTCGCCGACGCCGCCGACGTCGATCGTGCCGTGCGTGCCGCGCGCGAGGCGCTGCCGGCGTGGCGCTCCGCACCCGCGCTGCGCCGCGCGCGCGTGCTGATGCGCTTCCGCGACTTGCTCGACGCGCACAAGAAGGACTTGAGCCGGATCATCACGCAGGAACACGGCAAGACGCTGATCGACGCCGAAGGCGAGATCACGCGCGGGCTCGAGGTCGTCGAGTTCGCCATGGGCATCCCTCACCTGCAGAAGGGCGAGCACAGCGAGAACGTCGGCACCGGCGTGGATGCCTACTCGATCCGCCAGCCGGTGGGCGTGTGCGTGGGCATCACGCCGTTCAACTTCCCGGCGATGGTGCCGATGTGGATGTTCCCGGTGGCGATCGCCTGCGGCAACACGTTCGTGCTGAAGCCCTCGGAGCGCGACCCGACGACGTCGCTGCGGCTCGCCGAATTGCTCAAGGAAGCGGGGCTGCCCGACGGCGTGTTCAACGTCGTGCACGGCGACCGCGAGGCGGTCGACGCGTTGCTCGTGCACCCCGACGTAAAAGCGATCTCCTTCGTCGGCTCGACGCCGATCGCGCGTCACGTCTACGAGACGGGGACGCAGCACGGCAAGCGCGTGCAGGCGCTCGGGGGCGCCAAGAACCACGCCATCGTGATGCCCGACGCCGACCTGCCGTTCGCGGTCGAGGCGATCGTCGGCGCCGGCTACGGCTCGGCGGGCGAGCGCTGCATGGCGATCGCGACGGTGGTGGCTGTCGGCGACGTCGCCGACAGGCTCGTCGCCGCGCTCGCCGAGCGCGCGCGGCGCGTGACGACGGGCAACGGCGCCACCGACGTGGAGATGGGGCCGGTGATCACCCGCGCGGCGCGTGAGCGCATCATGGGCCTGATCGACCGCGGCTGCGAGGAGGGAGCTGCGATCGTCGTGGATGGTCGTGGGATCCGCGTGGCCGGGCACGAGAAAGGCTTCTTCGTGGGGCCGACGCTATTCGACCGTGTGCAGCCGGAGCACACGATCTACCGCGAGGAGATCTTCGGGCCGGTGCTCGGCGTGGTGCGCGTCGCTTCGCTGGAGGAGGCGATCGCGCTGGTCAATCGCAACCCGTACGCGAACGGCGTGGCGTTGTTCACGCGCTCCGGGTATGCGGCGCGGCGTTTCCAGGAAGACATCGAGGTCGGCATGGTGGGCATCAACGTGCCGATTCCGGTGCCGATGGCGTTCTACTCGTTCGGCGGCTGGCGCAATTCGCTCTTCGGCGACCTGCACGTCCACGGCATGGACGGCGTGCGCTTCTACACGCGTGGCAAGGCGGTGACCGCACGCTGGCCGGACGACGGCAGCGCCGCGCCCGGCTTCACCATGCCGCTGATGGGCTGACAGCTCCTACTT
>Ga0105090_10000754_pt1 | contig 16568 bp, 12 predicted proteins | sample PPLLak3March2015_FD_79110 | JGI IMG/M metagenome (GOLD analysis project Ga0105090, IMG submission 79110) | Freshwater sediment microbial communities from Prairie Pothole Lake near Jamestown, North Dakota, USA - PPLs Lake P7 Core (1) Depth... | ecosystem: Environmental > Aquatic > Freshwater >... | reverse complement strand
GCTCGAACTCGATCCTGCGCGCCTGTGCCGAGGTCTATGCCCAGGACGACGGCCAGGAGAAGTTCGTCAAGGATTTCGTCGCGGCCTGGACCAAGGTCATGAACGCGGACTGTTTCGACCTGCAAAAGTAAGGCCCGTGCCTTTTAGCGCGCCTGAAGTGGAGGGGGCCGGCAGAATTGCCGGCCCCCTTTTTATGATCCACCGCTGCGATGCAGGCGGTATATGAGCCGCAAGCTTGCCGGGCCTACTACACCCGGATCGAGCCAGGCGCTATACTTTGCGCCTTCGCGCGGCACGCCGCGCGAACCTCCCCTCGTGCCGGAGTGGCGGAACTGGTAGACGCGCCGGACTCAAAATCCGGTTCTGGCGACAGAGTGGGGGTTCGAGTCCCCCCTCCGGCACCACTTTATCCAACGGCCGCTTTGGTCCGGTGGACTCAACCGGTCGATGCAACACCTAATGCTTAAGATGAAAGCGGAGGATGTTGCATATGGGAAAGCGCCTACCTCGAAGATACTACTCTGAAGCCGACAAGGCCTTGATGTGGGAGCGCTGGCAAAAAGGTGAGTCTCTGCACACGATTGGCCGTTTGTTTGAACGCAGTCACACCTCGGTGCGCCGCATTCTGGCGGAGACGGGTGGCATCCGTCCGGCGCCGCGAAGACGCTCGCGGCTGGCCCTGAGTGTGGCAGAACGTGAAGAGATCTCCCGCGGCATTGTGGCTGGCCATTCGGTCCGCTGGATCGCTAGGACATTAGGACGTGCACCCTCCACGATCAGCCGCGAGTTGCACCGTAACGGCGGTCGACAGCAGTATCGAGCCAATCGGGCAGAGCAGGCCGCATGGGATCGGTCCCATCGCCCGAAGCGCTGTAAACTGGTCACTAACCCTGAGCTGGCCCGCCTCGTGGCGCGTCAACTCCGGATGCTGTGGTCGCCCGAACAGATTGCCGGTTGGTTGAAACGCAGCTTTCCAGGCGATGAGAACTACCAGGTGTCACACGAGACGATTTATCGCACCCTCTTTATCCAAGCCCGTGGGGCCTTGAAGCAAGAGCTGTTACAGCACTTGCGGCGCACCCGCAACATGCGTCGCTCACGGCATCATACCCAGAAGACGGCCGACCACGGCCGGATCAAGGACACGATCTCGATCCGCCAACGACCGGCCGAAGCCGAGGATCGTGCGGTGCCAGGTCACTGGGAAGGTGACCTGCTGATCGGCAGCAATAACTCCCAGATTGCTACCTTGGTGGAGCGTCACAGCCGCTATGTGATGCTGGCGCGGGTCAAGAGCAAAGATACCGAGACGGTGATTAATGCCCTGATCCAGCAGACACACCAGTTACCGCGTGAACTCTACAAGTCGCTGACCTGGGACCGTGGCAAGGAGATGGCCAATCACCGACGCTTCAGTCTGGATACGGATATCCAGGTGTACTTCTGCGATCCGAAAAGTCCGTGGCAGCGTGGTTCCAACGAAAATACGAACGGCCTGCTGAGGCAGTATTTTCCCAAGGGAGTGGACCTGTCGAGCATCCACCAGAACCGCCTAAACGCCGTGGCAAGACGCCTCAACGAGCGGCCTAGAAAAACTCTAGACTATGAAACACCGGCGGAACGATTTAACCAATGTGTTGCGTCGATCGGTTGAATCCGCATCCGCAAAGCGGAACAGTATTTGCCCCGGATGTTCCCAACTAAGGAGGTCTAATATCGGCCAGGAGCAGTCTTTCGTGATTGGTGGTTTGTGCCCCGGTCGCCCCAGGCTGTCTGGCTGTTACACCCTCGTTTCCGCCGACGTAACCCATTACACCCCGAGTTCGCAATATTGCACGGGAGCTTGCCCTTCATGGCACTGCGGCGCCATCGGCTAAGTGGTTGTTGCTGCGTGAGACAAATGCTTGACTCGTCGAATACGAAGGCGGATTCTACCGCGCAACACCCCGGAAGCGGGGTCTAAATCTAGTTAGCCGGATCGCTGGGCGACTGAACGAGGCGATCAAAGGGGGACGAATGAGATCCATGACAGTGCTCCATGTGTTCATCGGGATGGCCCTATGCCTCGGGGCGGGTCCGGTAGCTGCCCAACAGCTCTCAGCCGATCAAGAGAATACGATCAAGGCCGACGTCAGCCGCGCCTTCGATGAGTATCGCCGCTGGTTCATGGAGGATCGGCCTGATCTTGTGGCGCGGCGCATCAGGATTCCGTGGCTCAGGTTGCAGCCGACAGGGCCGATCACCATCTCGATGGACAGTCAAGTCAAGACATGGTTCGAGGATACGCTTCGCCCGTTGGTGGCGGAGGGGTACGAGCGGTCAGAGTGGCCCGTCCTTCGGATCTGCGTACTCAATGAGTCGACGGCGATCCTCAGCGGCAAGTACATCCGGTATCGCAAGAACGGCAGTGTAATTGGCGAGTACGGCACATCGTACGTGTTTGCCAGGAGCGGCGCTGACTGGCAGATCGTTTCGACAATTCCTCACGATCCACAAAAGCTGGTGTTGTGCTGACGGTAACGACCTGTGGAATCCACGACACCGGCTAACCTCCGGCTGCACCCGACGCGGCCGCGCCGCTCGCGCGCCGCTTCCCCGCGCGGGTGAGCCGAACCGTTAGAAGTCAGGAGAAACCGTGGCTATATCAATCCGTCAAGCGCAGACTTCCGATGTTGACGTTGTGGCCGAACTAGTGCACGCGTTGCTCTCGGAATTGACGCCGCCAGAGGCGGAACCGCCGAAGGTAGAGAATGTGTGCGCTTCCACCATGCGCCTTCTGAATAAAGACCGTGGCGTATGGGCGTTTCTTGCCGAGGATGAGCGGGGTGATGCGCTCGGCGTCTTGACGTTGCATGAATGCGCCGCGATCTATGCCGGTGGGAGATTCGGAGAAATCTCGGAATTGTTCGTCAGCCCCCTGGCACGTTCGGAGGGTGTTGGGCCTGAGTTGCTTAAGGAAGCGATCAGATTTGGTCAGGCACGGGAATGGCGGAGATTGGAGGTAGGCGCCCCAGACGTTCCACGTTGGAATCGCACGGTTTCGTTCTATCTGAGGAATGGCTTCGAAGAAGTCGGTTTAAGGCTGAAGTATCTCCTGTAGGGAGGAGGTGTTCGCAATGACTTCTAACTTATCGCGGCGCCGCGGCTGAGCTCAGTCGTTAGGCACCATAAGACGGGAGTGCGTGTGAAAATAAAAGCCTTCTGTGCAACTTTGTTGCTGGTAATTGGAGCGCAAAATGTCATGGCGATCGAGGAAGCGAGCTATGTAGTCCTAAAGAGTGAAGGCAAATTTGAGGCTCGGGAATACGCGCCACACGTCCTCGCTGAAACCCTTGTGGATGGTGATCTGGAAAGTGCAGGCAGCAGGGCGTTTCAAAAATTATTCCGGTATATCTCGGGCGACAATGTGTCGCGTACTAAAGTGGCAATGACGGCCCCGGTTTCCCAGAAGCCGGCGGGCGAGAAAATCCAGATGACGACCCCAGTGGGACAACAACGTGTCCAGGAACAGTGGGCAGTAAGTTTCATGATGCCGAAGTCGTACACCCTCAATTCACTCCCGCAACCCAAGGACCCAAGCGTAGTCTTGCGGCAGGTGCCTGCGCAGAAGATGGCGGTGGTTCGATACTCTGGAACTTGGAGCGAAAAGAACTATTCGGGCCAAAAATCGGAATTGGAGTCATGGATGCGCAAAATCGGCCTGACTAGGTCTGGAAGCGAAATGTGGGCCCGATACAACGCACCTTTCACTCCGTGGTTTCTCAGGCGCAATGAAATTCTTATCCCCGTAAATTAGTGGTGTCCGCAGATACGAGATTGACAATCGGGCGCAGGATATTCGACGCAAAAGGCGGGTACGGTGTGGTGCCCAACAATTCGCTGCAGGCCGAAGTCCCTGACGGGCTACGGCCTGAGCTCAAACGTTGAGCGGCCGCTTTCCCAGTCTGGCTACTTCCGCTTTGGGTCGGAAACGGATATGCGCTGAGGTGAAATACGGAAAAGGGACGGTTCCGCTCTGTGCAGAACAGCGGAAATTAGGGCCCTGCTTTCAGACCATGAACGTCGCGATGCGCTCCAGCGGCTCCTTGCCAATGACCGGCACGGTGGCGCCCTCCGCCGGGTAGCCGGTGACGACGAGGATGTACGGACGTTCCGAATCCGGGCGATCCAGCACTTCGCTCAGGAACTTCATCGGGCTGGGCGTGTGCGTCAGGGTCGCGAGGCCAGACCAGTGCAGCGCCGCGAGCAGGAAGCCGCAGGCGATCCCCACGGACTCCGCCGTGTAGTAGTTCTTGTGCCGCCGGCCCGCGGCGTCGGTGGTGAACTTCTTCAAAAACACCGCGATCAGCCAGGGGGCGGTCTCCAGGAAGGGCTTGTGCTCATCGGTGCCGAGCGGTGCAAGCGCCTGCAGCCATTCTTCCGATGCCCGGTGCTGGTAGAGCGCGCGCTCTTCGACCTCGGCGGCCGCGCGGATGCGCGTCTTCAGCGCGGGATCCGCCACCGCGACGAAGTGCCAGGGCTGCATGTTCGCCCCGCTGGGGGCGGAGCCCGCGGCGCGAATGGCGTTTTCGATGATGTCCCTGGGCACGGCGCGGTCCGCGAACTCGCGCACGGTGCGGCGGCGTCTGATCTGCTGGTAAAAGGCCAGCGCGCGCCGCTGCATTTCGTCCTCGGGAAGCATTTCGAACTCCAGCGGTTTGAACGGCCACTCGTGCATCTGCGGTCCTCGTCGTCAGCCCCAGCCCTGAGTCATCTTCTCAGCGGGCAACAGCCGTGTCCACGCCGCGGCCGAAGCGGCGCGTCAGCGCGCCGGGGTCCGGATCGCGGCCCTGGAAGCTGCGGAATGCCTCGGCGGCCGGCACCGTGTTGCCGACTGAGAGAACCAGGGAGAAATAGCGCCCGGCCACCGCGCGGTCATACAGACCGCCCGGTGCCGCAAGGAAGGTCTCTGCGATATCGGCGGCAATCACGTCGGACCACAGGTAAGTGTAGACACCCGCCGCATACTGTTGGCTGAAGGTGTGGAACGCGTGCGGCACATACAGTGTCAGGTCGACCCCTGGCGGCAGCTGCAGCTCCTCGAGGATTCGCTGTTCCTCGGCCATTGCGTCGATTTCCCGCCCGTCGGCCATCAGGTGGAGGCGCATGTCGACGATGGCGGTGGCGAGATAGTTAAGCGTGGCGCTGAATACGCGGTCGTGTCGCAGCGAGCGTTCGACGCGATCGATCAGGTCATCCGGCATCGGCTCGCCGGTCTCATGGTGGCGCATGAAGCGCTTGAGCACCCTGCGATCCAACAGCCAGCGCTCATTGAGCAGCGAGGGCGTCTCGATGAAATCCCACGGCACGGTCAGCGCGCCCAGCAAAGGGTAGCTCGCGCCACTGGACAACATGTGCAGCGCGTGCCCGAACTCGTGGAAGATCACGTTGGCGCGCTCCCACGGCACGAGGACGGGTTCGTCCGCAGTGGGCCGCGGCACAGCCGAATGGAGCCCGACGAGCGGCAGCACGCGGCCGCGGAAGTTTTCTGCCGAGCGGTACTCGGCCACCCAGGAAGCCGGACCTTTGCCCTGACGCTGGAAAAGATCCAGCCACAGCACGCCGAGCACCTGGCCCTGTAAGGAAACCTCGAAAACGCGGATGTCGGGAGAAATCACCGGCACGCCTTCGAGCTCCCTGAAGGTGAAGCCAAAGCTTTCGCCCGCCGCCCAGAACATTGCGTCCACCACGTTGCCCAGAACGAGATACGGCTTGACTGCCTCGGCATCGAGATTGAACTGCCGTTGCCGCAGCTTCTCGGCGTAATACAGCCGGTCCCAGGGCTTCAGCTCGAAATCCGCGCCTTCCACCTCGGCGATCGCCTGCGAGGCGGCGATTTCCGCGCGGGTCGGTTCCAGCAGCAGATCCCAGGTCCGAGTCATCAGCGCGAGCGCAGCATCGGGTGTGCCGATCATGCGCGCCGAGGTTTGATAATGGGCGAACGTTGGAAAGCCGAGCAATTTCGCTTTTTCGCCGCGCAGCTTCAGGATTTCGGCCATGACCGGCCGGTTGTCGTTGTCACCAGGATTTGCGCCGCGGCCCACCCATTGGCGCCAGACCTGTTCGCGCAACGCGCGCGTGGCGGCCTTCGTCAGAAACGGCCACACCGTGGGCCGTGCGATCGGAATCGCCCAGGACTCCGGTCGGCCACGCGCTTCGGCGGCGGCCTTCGCAGCGGTGCGCTCCGCGTCGCCAAGCCCTTCCAGACCGGACGCGTCCTCGATGAAGACCACCAGTGTGGCCTCTTCCTCAACGGTATTCCGGTTGAACTCGGTCTGCAGCTCGGCCAGGCGCCCGTTGATCGCGGCCAGGCGCGACTTGTCCTCGGGGCCCAGAGTGGCCCCGCCCCGATACAGATTGTCCCGCGTGACGCGCACCAGGCGCTGCGCCTCCTGCGAGGGCGCGGACTCCGGCAAGCCGGCATGCACGGCTTCGACGCGCGCGAAGAGCGTCTTGTCGTGGGCGATCTCATCGTCGAGTTCGGCGCCGAGCGGGGCGATGCGCGCAGCCACCGCCGCGATCTCCTCGTTACTGTTGGTGCTGGCGAAGATCCGCAGCAACGGCTCGATCCGGCGCAGCGCGAGGCCGCTGGCTTCGAGCGCGAGAATAGTGTTCTCGAAGGTAGCCGGCGCCGGATTCGCGGCAATGGCGCGCACCTCGGCGCGCTTCTCTTCGACGGCTTTGCGGTAGGCCGCCTCCAGCGTGAGCGGCGTCGCCAGTTCGACTGGCGGCAGGCCGCCGTAGGGCCCGGGCCAGGCCGTCGTCAGCTTCGCATAGGCGTCCGCATCGATGTCAGTTGCGCCCGACACGTCCCTGGCGATCCGCAAGACTGTCTGGGTGACGAATGCAGGCGCTTCCGCGGGAAAGTTGTGACCGGTGCCTTCCGGCGCATAAATGCGCTTCGAGCGGCTGGACGCGGCCATGAAACGCTCGCGGGCGGCCGTGAGGAAGTGGTGGAAGCGGTCGGCCTCGGGCCCGGGAGCGAGAACCTGCTCGGTGTAGCCCTTGATCGATTCGTCTTTGCCGGGCGCAATCAGGTAGAGCGGCATCTCGCCGAGTTCGCCGTCGAACACCATCGTGTCCCAGGCGCGGTCGACCAGGCCGTGCGCGGACAGCTCCCGCAGGATGGACGAATTCGCAAAGCTGGTGCCGGCCCGAGTCTCGACGCTCGACACCACGGCTATGGGATTATTCTCAAGCGAGATGAGTCCAGCGGCAGCGACGGTGGAGTCGCCCGGCGCCTGGCCCGGCACCGGGGGCGGCGTGAACCGGTACAGGCCGAAGAGGCGCCGCAGCCCTCGGTGGAACTCCGCGCGGTAAAACGACCCCAGGCCCTTCTTGTCGGCCCCGTAGAACAGCACATCCGGCGGCGTCGGGTCCAGCAGTGCCACAGCGGCTGTCTTTTCCGGGTAGCGCCGCGCGATGTTCGCCGCCAGCAGGCCGCCGAATGAATGGCCGGCGAAGATGAACGGGCCTCGCTCGCCTGCCGCCTCCAGCGCGCGGATGATCTCGTCGGACTCGCGCGCCGTGGTGCGCGGGAACGGCCCGGTGTCGCTCCAGCCGGTGCCGGGCCGGTCCACCAGAATGGACCGCAACTGGTCCCGCACGGCCTTGTGTTGGTCGTAGAAGCCAAAGCTGCCAGAATGACCACCGGTAAACCAGACGACGGCCGGTCCCTGCGCGGGCCCTTCGGCGAAGACATGCATCCGGTAACCGCCGACGTCGACCATTTTGCCCGGCGGCGGATACTTCGCGGTCAGCCCTGCCAAGCGCACCAGGTGGCTCGCAGCGCCAACGGCGAGCACGAAGGCGGCCACGGCAAACACCCGCAGCAGCCAGGCCAGCATGCGCGGCGGCTTGCTGCGCAGGACCAGCAGCAGCACGATCAGTAGCAGCGACGCGAGAATCAGGCCACTGTAGTCACGGCTGAGAAACTCAAACAGCATGTTGGACATTTCCATCCCTCTGGCTTCGCAGCCAATGTTCGATCAAGTCGTCGAGCACCGGCAGTGTGACCGGGCCCGCTGCGATCAGGGCGTCGTGAAAGTGGCGCAGGTCAAAGCGGTCTCCCAGCGCCTGTTCCGCCCGGGCCCGCAGTTCGCGAAACTTCAGGTTGCCCGGTTGGTAGGCCAGGGCCTGGCCGGGCAGCGCGATGTAGCGGTCGACTTCGGCCTCCACCGTGTCCCGCGGAATGGACACCAGGGCGGAGAGGTAAGCGATGGCCTGGTCGCGCGACCAGCCGCACACGTGGATACCGGTGTCGACCACCAGCCGTGCGGCGCGCCACATCTCCATGTTCAGCCGCCCGAAGTTTTCGGCCGGCGTCGCGTAAAGCCCCATACCGATGCCCAGCAGCTCACAGTACATCGCCCAGCCCTCGATGCACGCCGTGTACTTGAGCGCCCCGTTGCGGCGAAATTTTGGCAGCTGCTCCTGTTCCTGCATCAGGGCGATCTGCATCAGGTGCCCGGGCCAGGCCTCGTGCAGCGCAAGCGACGGGTACATGTAGGTCGGACACTTTTCCGTGAGGCTGGTCAACCAGAAGATTCCCGGGGCGGAGTTGTCGGCCGGGCTCGGCTGCGCGTAAGCGGGGGGCAGGCTCACCGCCAGCCCGGCGGGAATGCATTCGACACCGTAGGTGATGCGCGGCAAGCGCCCGAAGTACGCGGGGATGTGCCGGTCAATGCGCTTGCACAAGGCACGCACTTGCTCCAGGTGTGCGTCCACACTAACGGCATAGAATGCTTTTTCGCTGACGAGAAACTGCCGGTAGCCCTTTGCATTGCCGCCGTAGCCTGCCGCTTGCGCGACGCCTTCGATTTCCGCCTCGAGCCGCGCCACTTCTGCGAGACCGAGTTCGTGCACCTCTTCGGCCGTCAGGTCGAGCGAAGTGAAGTTGCGCACCAGCAGCCCATAGTATTCGGGCCCGAGCAAATCGTCGCTGCAGGCGATGCTGTCGCGGGCGGCGGGAAGCAACGTGTCGTCGAGGAAGCCGGCATACCCGGCCAACGCTGGAATGATCTCTCCGCCAATCAGCCTCAGCGCCTCCTCACCGACCCTCCGCACGGCTGCAGTGGCTGTTGCCGTCGAGCGCTTGAACGGTCCGTACAATGGCGACTGTTCGGCCTGGGCCGTCAGGCTCGCGCGCACGGCATGAGTCGCGCGCCTCAGGACATGGCCGGGGTAACGAAACCCGAATTGGCGACCCGCCGCCAGGCTCGACTTCAGGTCGGCGAGGAAGGCAGGCACCGTCGCCAGCCTGGCCACATACCGCTCGGCCGCCGCCAGGCTCGCGGCGGTAGCCGAGTTGGCAAAGTACAGCAGATTGAAGTCCGGGCCTGCCGGATACAGTGACGGGCGAAGGTGTGCCCGGACCGCGTGGAAATCCAGTGTCGTCTGCAGTTCCCGGTGCAGCAGGCGGGCAGTAGCATGGTCCTGGGCGTTCAAGGCCGCTACAGAGATTCCGGAGAGTTCGGCCAGCAGTGCAGCGGCGCCGTCGCGTCGGCGATCGTAATCCGCGGGCGCTTCGCGGAACAGCACGGCGTCCGCAGTATCCTCGCCGGCGAGAATGGCGCTGAACGGCAGTTCGTAGCAGCAGAATTCCCAGTAACGCTCGGCCAGCCGTGCAAGCGCGAACGCGGGCGCCGACTTCTTCACAGAGCACCCCCTGTTGCCAACTGCTTCCTCGCGCCCGCGGCTTCCCGCTGCGCAAGTCGCCTGGCGATGATTTTCTGCCGCCGCGCGTCGATCGGAAAGTTCCAGATCAATGGCACCGTCAACAGCGTGAGGACCACCGGAAGAACGGGAAAACCCAGCAGCAGCCCGACGGTTCCACGACTGGACTGTTGGTCCAGCTGAGGGTCGAAGCCGAACCAGGCAACGACCGCCAGACCCATCGCCACACCCAGGCCCTCGACGCCCTTCTCGACCATGGTCTGGACGGAGAAGTAAGTCCCCGCAAAGTCGCGCCTGAATTTCCAGCGCCCGTAGTCGACCACGTCGGCCAGCAAGGCTGCGGGCATGACGACGCCGACCGAGGACACCGCGAACACCAGCACGAACAGGACGATGAGCCAGGGTTCGCCGGACGGCCCGGCCGGTATCCAAAGATGCAACAGGAGAAAGACCGCCGATGCCGTGTAAGCAATGGCCCAGGTTTTCTGCTTGCCAATGCGCTGCGCAAGCCAGTTCCAGAAAGGCATAGCCAGCGCTCCGATCGGTGCACCGAGTACAAACAGCAGGGCCAGCGTGCCGCCCAGGCCCAGATGGCTGTCGACGAAAAAGAACAGCAGGCCGAAGGCGCAACCCGTTGCCAAGCCGCCCACCGCGTACGTGAGCAGGAACAGTAGCAGCGGCTTGTTGTGCACCAGGGCCGGCCAGGCGGCATGCAAACGGGGGGCCTCGGCGGGCCGGCCCTCATGGCCCCGCGGCACCACGATTGCCGCGATGATCGCTGTGGCCGGCAAAGCAACCGTCGCGAGCAGGGCGGTCACGCGCAGGGTCTCAGGCGTGAATTCCGTCGTGGCGAAAATCGGCAGGAATGGGATCCCGTAAAAGGCAATGAAGCCGAGATAGCGCGCGAAGGTGCGCCAGGTCGCGATGCGGGTGCGTTCGTTGTAGTCCAGGCTGAGTTCGGCCAGCCAGGCCCGGTAGGGAATCTCCGAAATGGTCCAGCCCAGGTACGCCAGCAAGAACCAGAACAGGAAGTAAGCTGTCGTGACCTCTTCCATCGGTACGTACAGGAACCAGCAGGCCACGACCGCCAACAGTGACCCCGAAACCAGCCAGGGCTTGCGGTTACCCCAACGAGTGCGGTAGCGGTCGGAGAGATAGCCGATGACGGGGTCGGTGACGGCATCGAAGATCCGCGCGATCACGAGCACCGCGGCGATCGAAGCGAGCGACAGACCAAAGTGCTTCCCGTAAATGCCCTGGATCACCGTGTTCACGGGCCCGTGGATCAGGGCCTGGGAAAATGCCGGCGCCGCGTAGGCCGCCAACACTGTGCGGGGCAAAGCCGACTGTCCGCCCTGCGGCCTCATCACCCCGTCGGCCTTCAGAGCATCAGAACCAAGCCCTCAGCTGGAGCCCGACCGTCTGCGGCCGCATCCGGGTCGCCGGGCCAGCTGGACCAAAGTAGTAAGGCGCGAGGGCGCCGTCTTCGTTGGTCAGGTTGTCGATGAACACAAAGGCGCTCCAGACCTCGGCTTCGACGCCGAGGCGAACATCCAAACGGGTGGTGCTGGCCGAATCGGTGGCGAAATTGAGCGTGTCGGTGCGCTCGGAAGCGTACTGGATGCCGCCATAAATGAAGCCGCCCAGTGCATTGCTGAACCGCCAGCGATAGGTGGACGTGGCGGACAGCAGGATTTCCGGCACATTCGGAATCTGATCGCCGTCGTTGATATTGATGCCCGCAACGGACTCCGTAAATTCAGCATCGGTATAGCTGCCGGCGAACTGCAGGCTCAGCCCCTCGAGCGGACTCACCGTGGCTCCCACCTCAATGCCCTGCGTGACTGCCGTGCCGCCGTTGACCAGCGCGCGGACCTGCTGTGTCACTAGCACGGGCACCTGCAGGTCCTCCCAATCATTGTAGAACAGGGCTGCCTCGAACATCGCCCGACCGTCAAGGAAAAGTCCCTTGGTGCCCAGTTCATAACTCCACATGGTCTCGGGCTCGATCCCGGACGGAATGTCGACGCCGAACAGCGCGGCCAGTCCCAGCGACAAGGCCGGCTGGGGCTGGCCCGTGCGGAAGCCCTCCGCCACGTTGGCGTACACGTTCCAGTCGTCGCTGAAGCGATAGGCCGCGTTGAAGCGGGGAGAGGTGTTGTCGAAGGTCTCGTCCACGGTGCCCGTGAACGTAGGGTCGATGCTTTGGATCAGATCGAGCAGGAAGGGGTCCACGTCTTCCTGGTACAGGCGATCGTCCTCGTAGTAGCGCAGGCCCATGGTCAGGTCCAGTTTGTCGTCCAATATGGTCCAGGTGCCCTCGCCAAACACGGCGTACGAATCACTCTTCAGATTCAGGTCCTGGGTGATGGCAAAGGCAGGCAGCAGCGCGACGGTGTGGCGATCCATCTCCCGATAGAACAGGCCGGTGGTCCAGCGGAACGACCCGCTGCCGTTCGACGCCAGCCGCACTTCCTGGCTGAAGATATCCTGGTCCGTCAGGTCGGTGAATTCGAACAGCCCGGCAATCCAGGTCACCGAGTCGCCGGTATAATCCATCCAGGACGAGGCGCTGACGAGTTCGAAGGATTCGAAGCTGTAGCGGATGGTCGCGCCGTAAAGGTCGTACTCGGTATCGTATTCGGGCACGGGATCGGTGGTCGTTCCGTCATCCAGCGCAAGCGCATCGCCCAGCGCTTCCTCCTCCGTGTGCCAGGCGGACAGAATGATGTCCAGCCGCTCCGTGGGCACCCAGCGGAATTTGCCGCGGAAATTGCTGATGTCGCGTTCGTTCTGGTCTTCGACGCCGCTAACCGTATTGTCGATCCAGCCGCCGTATTGCTCCTCCGAGGCGACCAACCTGAGTCCGGCGACGTCTTCCTTCAGCACGAGGTTCAGCATGCCCTTGGCAGCCCAGTTCGAATCTCCGTCGCTGGTGCTGCTGCCCGTCAGGTCGCCGTCGCCGGTGAACTCGGCCAAATCGGGATCGCGGGTCAGGATGCGGATCGTGCCGCCGATCGAACCGTCGCCGTACAGGGTGCCCTGCGGACCGCGCAGCACTTCGATGCGCTCGAGATCATAGGTTCGCACGTCCGGCACCTGGGTATTGCCGACCAGCGTGAACGGCAGTTCGTCGAGGTAGTAGCCGACCAGAGCGTTGCCATAGGTCGAGTTGATGCCGCGGATTTGGATGTTCTGTGTCCCGGACTGGCTGTCGACGATGCTGACACCGGGCGCAGTCTGCAGGAAGTCCGCCAGCTGGGCCGCGCCGGTGTCGACCATCATCGTGTTGGTGAAGGCGGTTATGGAAATCGGAACGTCGATCAGTCGCTCGTCACGCTTCTGGGCGGTGACGATGACCTCTTCGAGCACCATGCCACTTTCGCCAGGCTCTTCGGTTTCCTGGGCGGTGACGTTCAGGGGAATGGCGACGCCGCACAGCAGGATCGCCAGGCAGGCTTGTAGTCGCCTGTTGACTTGATTCGATGATCGCATGGTCTGTCCTCCGGGCTTGGAGTTCGCCAGCGCTTATTATTTCACTCAAATTGTCAATGGTGTCGGGTTCGCGTCACTCTGAATCGGGCTCGCGTAACTTTTGCCTGCCGGCGGCCACGACGCCTGAGTCGGGCCGTATGTCGGAGGGCAGCACGCCGTAACGCGACTTGAATGCCTTGCTGAAGCTGCCTGCGTCGCAGTAACCGGCCTCGTCGGCGACCCGGCCGATCATCATGTCGGAATCCTGCAGACTCGAATGGGCCCGCTGCAGCCTGACTTCGCGATGGTAGGCCCCGACGGTCATGCCGAAGACGTGCTTGAAACCCATGGCGAGTTTGTTCCGGTTGATGCCGACCCTACGGGCCAGCTCATCGAGCGAAGGCGGCTTCCGGCTGTCGTCCAGGATTTGCCGGGCGAAATGCAGGCACGCTACGTCGTGCCGGGTCAGCTTGAGCGTCGACGCGACAACCGGTTCTGCCCGTCGCAGGCGATCGAGCGCCAGGCACACGAGTTCCACGGCTTTGGCGCGCAAGTACACCGGCCGCACGCTGCTGTGGACCGCCGGCTGCAGTAAGGCAGTCGCGACCAGCGCCATGTCGTGGCTGAGTTCGCCTGCGTACCAGAACGCGATGTCGGGATCCCCGGCCTGGAAGCGGCGCACCTCTTCGGGCAGGCTGTCGGCGGAGACGCCGAGTTCGCGGGTCAGGAACGACGGTTTGCAGGCAATGCCTACCGTGCGCCAGCAGCTGCCGAGTACCTCCCGCGTGCCTGCGCTTTTCGTCATCGATGCCGAGAGCAGGAAACTCTGGCCGCCGACAGTGGTGATCCTGCCGTCCGGAGCCGCCTCCCGACTGAGCCCATCCAGGCGGAAGTGCAGGAACAGCCAGCCCCGATAGTCAAGCTCCCACTGCTGGTCGTGCGCCTGGTCTGGAATATCCTGGAAGTCGGACCGGGCCAGCATAAGGTCGTCCGCGAGGTTGACGATCTCCTGCGAGCCTCGCGGCAGGAATTCCAGCGCCTCGGCGCTGCCCTTCTTCACCAGCTTGAAGCCCTCGCCCGGCAGATAAATGGGCGACAGGCCCTGGCTGGAAGCAGCCGCAGTTGCCTGCAGATCGCTGATCGTCAGGGAAACGCGTGCCGCTGGCGGCGTGTTGTGTCTGTGCTCTGGCATGCTACGACCCGTCGGCTCGTGCTGGCGCCCGCCTTCATCTTCCGCACGGCGAAGCATGCGGTCAAGTCGCTTCGCCAGGGCAGTGGCCGCAGGGGAGGCCATGCCCGGCGGCAGACCTATCTCCAGACCTGGCTCGCGACGCGGTACCAGTTGCCTCCCACGATATTGCGGATGTCCCTCTCCGCGTAGCCCAGTCCGAGCAGCCTGGTGACAATGGGAACGAAGGTTTCCGGCGGCGCAAAGCGGCCGCTGAACTCCGCGGCCTGCTCCTCGCCGAAGGTCGCATGCATCGTTCTGACGTAGTCTGCGACCTCCTGCTGATCGTAAACGTAATCCAGCGCGAGACCCACGTGTTCGGACCCGACCAACTCCACCATGTGGTCGACGTGGCGCACGATCGCCTCGGCATAGTCCTCGCCCGGCCCAAGGAAATCTCCGAGGCCGTTGATGCCGACGACACCCCCCGTTGCGGCGCAGGCCCTGATCAGCTCATCGGAAATATTCCGCACGTGCTGATGGACTGCGTTGGCGTTCGAATGCGAAAAGATGACGGGATTGTCCGCGGCCTCGAGCACGTCCAGGGCCGTGCGCTGGCCCGTGTGGGAACAGCAGGCGATCATGCCGACGCGTTTCATTTCCGCCAGTATCCGGCGGCCGTGCGCGGACAGGCCAGGGTCTTCGTCCATGCATCCGCCTCCCGCCGCGTTGTTGCGGTTGTAAGCGATCAGCATCCAGCCTACGCCGAGCTCCCGGAACATGGCCACGAGGCCGTGGTCCCCAGCGTCGAGCGGCGCCATGCCTTCGATGTCGAAGATCACGGCCAGCCTGCCCTGCCGCCGGGCGGTGTCGATGTCCTCGGGGTGCCGTGCCAGCAGGAATCGTTCCGGGCGCTGGCCGAGCCATTTCCGAAACCACGCCAGCACGCCCAGGTGATCCTGCAGCGAAAGAGGTCCGAACCCGATATTGAGGCTGATCACATCCACGCCAGACTGGCGGGCGCGGTCCAACTGGTCGAAGAAGGAAGCGTCGCCGGGCCTCAAGGGCATGCAGGCGTGATTGTCCCAAACCAGGCTGTCGTTCAGCAGCGCCCGCGCCCGCTGCTCGACGGCGTCAGTCATCGGGGAACTCCGAGTCGAGAAATGCCCGCACCACCGGCACCACGGTTTCGGGTTCCAGGCCCACGGAATGACCTTTGCCCGGAATGAGCTCGACGCGCCAACCCATGGCTTCCAGCTCCTCTTTGCGCGCGCGCAAAATGGACGCGTTCCTGATCAACCTGGTGCCGGCGTAGACATCGCCATCGGCTCCCGCGAACGCCAGCCGCGGACAAGCCGTGCTGCGCGCGGCACGCTCTTCCGGCCACGTGTCGATACTTCGGTAAAAGGCGGCCCACTGCGCGTACTGGGCCGACGAACGAAGCACCACCTGAACTTCCGGTGGCGGATCGTCCATTTGCTCTTCCACCGCGGCAAGAACATCGGCGTACTGCGCGCCCAGGGGAGGCCAACCACCAATCACCAGCCCGAGAAGCCTGTCGCTGCGAGAGGCTAACTGCAAGCCGGCTGCTGCACCCCATGAGTAGCCCCAGTAGATGAAGCCCCCAAAGCCCGCGGCACTGGCGACCGACAGCAGATCGGCGCACACGCGGTCAGCCGTCAGGAGCTCCGGCGCAATGTCGCGACTCCTGCCGATGCTGGGGTAATCCATCAGCAGCACCCGGTAACGATCGGTGAGGCGTTCGAGAAAGCCGTCCCGGATCGGCCCGGCCGCTTCGCCGAACACCTGGGCATGGGAGGCAAGGATCGGAAAGCCGAGCAACAGGGGCGTTCCCTGGCCGTGGACTTCGTAGTAGGTGCCGGATGCTTGGTCGTGAGGCATGCGTAGTCTCCGAGTCCCGAATAATGACACGCGGGCGAAACCGGCATCCGGGAATCCGTCACTGCTATTCGTGCCCGCGTCATCCGGTCAACGTTTCGTGGCACCGCCGCGCCGGTGGCATCCGACGGCATTACCGAATGGAAATCTCAACCGCAACGCCTGTGCCCTTCCCGCGCGTTACGAACACATAGACGGGAATGCCGCCGATCAGCAGCAGGAAGACCCAGTAGACGGGTTCCTGCCCCGCGGTCGCCATCACCCACAGACTGACCAGGAAGGCGATGCTCGCAACGAACGCCTCGCGGGTGCG
>Ga0105090_10000753_pt1 | contig 16584 bp, 12 predicted proteins | sample PPLLak3March2015_FD_79110 | JGI IMG/M metagenome (GOLD analysis project Ga0105090, IMG submission 79110) | Freshwater sediment microbial communities from Prairie Pothole Lake near Jamestown, North Dakota, USA - PPLs Lake P7 Core (1) Depth... | ecosystem: Environmental > Aquatic > Freshwater >... | reverse complement strand
GTCGAGGCGACCGCGGAAGAGTTGAACCTGCCGGTCATCCTCGAAGGCTACGAGCCGCCGGCCGACCCACGCCTGACGAATTTCCGGGTGACGCCAGACCCCGGCGTGATCGAGGTCAACGTCCATCCGGCCAAGAGTTGGGACCAACTCGTCGAGCAGACGACGCACCTCTACGAGGCGGCCCGTTTCTCGCGCCTGACCACCGAGAAGTTCATGATCGACGGCCGCCACACCGGCACCGGCGGCGGCAACCATTTCGTGCTCGGCGGCGCGACGCCGAACGACTCGCCCTTCCTGCGCCGGCCGGACCTGCTGCGCAGCCTGATCGCCTACTGGCACAACCACCCCAGCCTGTCCTACCTGTTCTCCGGCCTGTTCATCGGCCCGACCAGCCAGGCGCCGCGCGTCGACGAGGCGCGGAACGATTCGCTCTACGAGATGGAAATCGCCTTCCGCCAGATTCCGCCGGTCGGCGGCTACATCCCGCCCTGGCTGGTCGACCGCGTGCTCAGGAACCTGCTCATCGACGTCACCGGCAACACGCACCGCGCCGAGTTCTGCATCGACAAGCTCTATTCGCCGGACGGTCCGACCGGGCGCCTTGGCCTGCTCGAACTGCGCGCCTTCGAGATGCCGCCGCACGCGCGCATGTCGCTCGCCCAGCAACTGCTGCTGCGTGCGCTCGTCGCCCGCTTCTGGGAGGAACCGTATGCACCGCAGCGCCTGGCGCGCTGGGGCACCGAGCTGCACGACCGCTTCATGCTGCCGCACTTCGTCGAGCAGGATTTCCGCGACGTCATCGACGAGATGCAGCAGGCCGGTTTCGCCTTCGACGCCGGCTGGTTCGCCCCGCACTTCGAATTCCGCTTCCCGAAGTACGGCGATTTCGCGGTCAAGGGCATCGCCTTGGAGTTGCGCCATGCGCTCGAACCGTGGCACGTCATGGGCGAGGAGGGCGCGGCCGGGACGACCGTCCGCTACGTCGATTCCTCGGTCGAACGCGTCCAGGTCAAGGTCACCGGCATCGCGCCGGACCGCTACATCCTGACCTGCAACGGCGAGCCGGTGCCGCTCGCCGATACCGGCAGGAACGGCGAGTTCGTCGCCGGCGTCCGCTACCGGGCATGGCAGCCGGAATCGTGCCTGCATCCGACCATCGGCGTGCATGCGCCGCTGATCTTCGACATCGTCGATACCTGGATGGGGCGTTCGCTGGGCGGCTGCCAGTACCACGTCGCACATCCGGGCGGACGCAGCTTCGATGTCCTGCCGGTGAATGCCTTCGAGGCCGAAAGCCGCCGCCTGGCGCGCTTCTTCCGCTTCGGCCACACGCCGGGCCGGGTCCAGGCACGAGCGCCCGAGGTCAGCGCCGAGCATCCGTTTACGCTAGACTTGCGCCGTTTCTGAGCGGAAATGCCGGCGATTCTGGCGGTCGACCGCGACCCGCTGGCCGAACAGCGGCCTGTTTCCTTTGGCTCCATGGCACGCACCCTTCTCGCGATCTACCCGCACGCCGCCCGTCGCTACGATGAAATGCTGACGGCGGACGGCAGCGTGCGCGCGCACTGGCGGCAGTTCTTCGACCACCTCGATGCCGTGGCGCCGGAGGAGATGCGCGAGCGCCTCGAATTCGTCGACCGCCGCATCCAGGAAAACGGCGTCACCTACAATGTCTATGCCGACCCGAGCGGCGCCGACCGGCCGTGGGCCCTCGATCCGCTGCCGCTGATCATCCCGCCCGCCGAATGGGCCGAGGTGGCGACCGCCGTGGCGCAACGCGCGGCGCTGCTGAACGCCATGCTCGCCGACCTCTACGGCGAACAGAGGTTGCTCAGCGAAGGCCTGCTGCCGCCGGCGCTGGTTTACGGCCAGCATGGCTATCTGTGGCCATGCCGCGGGGTCAAGCCGGTGGGCGGCATCTGGCTGCACAATTACGGGGTCGACCTGGCGCGCTCGCCGAACGGCCGCTGGTGGGTCATCGCCGACCGCACGCAGGCGCCGTCGGGCGCCGGCTACGCGCTGGAGAACCGGCTGGTCGTCGCGCGTGTCTTCCCGGAAATGTTCCGCGACCTTCGCGTCGAGCACCTCGCCGACTTCTTCCACGACCAGCAGGACGGGCTGGCGGCGCTGGCGCCGGTCGAGGGTGACGAGCAGCCGCACGTCGTCCTGCTGACGCCGGGGCCGCACAACGAAACCTATTTCGAGCACGCCTACCTGGCGCGCTACCTCGGCTTCCCGCTCGTCGAGGGGCAGGACCTGACGGTGCGCGGCGATACCGTCTTCCTCAAGACGCTGCGCGGCCTCAAGCGCGTGCATGTGATCCTGCGCCGCCAGGACGACAGCTATTGCGACCCGCTCGAGCTGCGCGGCGAGTCGGCGCTCGGCGTGCCCGGCCTGCTCAATGTCGCCCGCGCCGGCCGCGTCGTGATCGCCAACGCGCTGGGCAGCGGCCTGCTTACGTCCGGGGCGCTGATGGGCTTCCTGCCGGCGATCTGCGAGCGCCTGCTCGGCGAAAAGCTGGTGATGCCCTCGGTGGCGACCTGGTGGTGCGGCGAGAAGCCGGCGCTGAAGTACGTGCGCGAACACCTCGACGATCTCGTCATCAAGCCGGCCTACCCGTCGCAGCGCATGGACCCGGTTTTCGGCCGCGACCTCAAGGGCGAGGCGCGCGCCGAGATGCTGCGCCGGATCGCCGCGCGGCCGCATGCCTACGTCGCCCAGGAGATGGTCGACCTGTCGCAGGCACCGACCTGGAGCCGCACGCACGAGCGGCGGCTGATCGCGCGCCCGGTCGGCCTGCGTGCCTACGCCGTGGTTGCTGGCGACGGTCGCTATTCGGTGATGCCGGGCGGGCTGGCGCGCGTCGCGACCGGCGCCACCGCCCGCATCATCTCGATGCAGCGCGGGGGCGCCTCGAAGGATGCCTGGGTGCTGACCGAAGGCCCGGTCAGCGAATTCACGATGCTCAAGCCGTCAATCGGCGTGCGCGACCTGGTGCGGGCCGGCGCCAACCTGACCTCGCGCGTCGTCGAGAACCTGTTCTGGCTCGGCCGCTACTCCGAGCGCTTCGACGACAACGCGCGCATGCTGCGCGTCGCGCTGTCGCGCGTCGTCGAGGCGGGCGGGCAGAAGACGTCGGCGGTTGCGTCGGCGATCGAACTGGCCATGCACCTTGGCATCCTGCCCGGGCCCGAGGAAGAGGAGACCAAGGCCAAAGCCAAGGAGGCCAAGGCCAGGGCCAAGGCCGGCGGCGAGCACGCGCTGCTCGCCGCCATCTACGACCCCGAGCAGCCGGGCAGCCTGGCCGCCAGCATCCGCAGCCTGATGTGGACGGCGACGCACGTGCGCGAGCGCCTGTCGGTCGATCACTGGCATTCGCTGACCCGCCTGCAGCGCGAGCAGCAGGCGGCGCTCAGGAAGCATCCGACGCTGGCCGAGGCGATCGTCTTCCTCGACCGCGTGCTCGGCGTCTCGTCGTCGCTGACCGGCTTCGCGATGGACAACATGACGCGCGACGACGGCTGGCGCTTCCTGGTCGTCGGCCGCCGGCTGGAGCGGCTCGCCTTCCTCTGCCAGGCGATCGCCCACTTCCTGCGCATGCCGTCCACGCGCGGGCCGGGCAGCCTGGAATGGCTGCTCGAACTGGCCGATTCGATCATCACCTACCGCTCGCGCTACTCGCGGCTGCCGGAACTGATGCCGGTGGTCGACCTGCTCGTCTTCGACGAAGGCAACCCGCACGGGGTCGTCTTCCAGGCCAGCGTCCTGGCCCGCTACCTCGAGCGCATGGCGCGCGAACTGGGGGCGTCGCACGATGGCCAGCTGGCCGCCGCGCTGGCCGGACTGCGGGCCTTCGACATCACCCGTCTCGAGCACCTGCAGTTCAGCGAATGCCGCGGCTGCGCGCCGTGCGCCGACCTCGCCGACCGCCTCTCCGCGCTCGATGCTGCCGCCGCCGAACTGTCCGACTGGCTCGGCATGCGCTACTTCACCCACGTCTCGAATGTCAGCCGGCAGACGATGGCGCTGTGACCATGGACAAGTCGCCCGTCCGCTACCATGTACTGCACGAGACGCGCTACGACTACGGCAGTTCGGTGTCGCTGTCGCAGCAACAGTTGCATCTGTCGCCGCGCGATCTCCCCTGGCAGCGGGTCGAGTCGCAGCGCGTGGACATCGACCCGCCGCCGGGCTGGCGGCGCGAGGACTTCGACGCTTTCGGCAACCCGGTCGTCTGGGTCGCCTTCCACGCTCCGCACGACCACCTGCTGATCCGTTCGGCGATGACCGTCGCGGTGACGCCGCACCTTCCCGTCGACCTCGAACGGTCGCTGCCTTGGGAAGCGGTGCGCGACCGTCTCGCCTATGACGCCAAGCCGCCGCGGCCGGAGGATCTCGACGCTGCCCGCTTCCTGTTCGAGAGCGCGCATGTGCGGGTCAAGAACGAACTGGCTGACTACGCCGCCGACTGTTTTCCGCCGGGAACGCCGGTCCTGGTCGGCGCCCGCGCGCTGATGGCGAAGATCTTCGCCGGGTTCGAGTTCGACCCCGAGGCGACGACCGTATCGACGCCGGTCATGGAGGTGCTCGAGAAGAAACGCGGCGTCTGCCAGGATTTCGCCCACCTGATGATCGCCTGCCTGCGCGCGCTCGGCCTCGCCGCCCGCTACGTCAGCGGCTACCTGCTGACGCAACCGCCGCCGGGCCGGCCGCGGCTGGTCGGCGCCGATGCCTCGCACGCCTGGGTGGCGGTCTATGCGCCGGGCTTTCCCGGCGAATGGGTGCACTTCGATCCGACCAACAACCTGCTGCCCGACACCGAGCACATCACCGTCGCCTGCGGCCGCGACTTCGGCGACATCTCGCCGCTGCGCGGTACCATCCTCGGCGGCGGCGGGCACGAGCCCGAGGTGGCCGTGACGGTGACGCCGCTGGCCGACGAGGCGGAGCCGTCAGCCGCCGCAGGAGCGGGCGCGGCCGCTGCCTGATGGCGTGCGTCGTCATCGTCGGCGGTGGCCCGGCCGGGTTGATGGCCGCCGAGCAACTGGTCGCGGTCGACGGCCTGGAGGTGGCGATTTTCGATGCGATGCCGACGCTCGGCCGCAAGTTCCTGATGGCCGGCAAGGGCGGCATGAACATCACCCACGCCGAGCCGGCGGCGGCTTTCATCGCCCGCTACGGCGAGCGCGCCGGCGTCCTCGCGCCGCTGCTCGCCGCCTTCGGCCCGGACGCGTTGCGCGAATGGATCCACGGCCTCGGCATCGAAACCTTCGTCGGCAGTTCGGGGCGCGTCTTTCCGCGCGAGATGAAGGCGGCGCCGCTGCTGCGCGCCTGGCTGCACCGCCTGCGCCGGCAGGGCGCGCGCGTGCACGTCCGCCACCGCTGGCTCGGCTGGCAGGCCGACGGGCGCCTGCGCTTCGCGACGCCGGACGGCGAGATCGCGGTGGCGGCCGATGCCGTGATCCTTGCGCTCGGCGGCGGATCCTGGGCTCGCCTCGGCTCGGACGGCGCCTGGGTCGATCTGCTCGTCGCGCGCGGTATTCCCGTCGCGCCGCTGAAGCCGGCCAACTGCGGCTTCGACGTCGGCTGGAGCGGGCATTTCGCCGGACGCTTCGCTGGCCAGCCGGTCAAGCCGGCGGTCGCCGCGTTCGCCGGACGCCGGCAGCAGGGCGAGTTCACGATTACCGCTGGCGGTGTCGAGGGTGGGGTGATCTATGCCCTGGCAGCGCCGCTGCGCGATGCGCTGGAAGGCGGCGGGCCGGCCGTGCTGCACCTCGACCTCGCGCCCGGGCGCACGCTCGAACGGCTCGCCACCGACCTCGCGCGACCGCGCGGGCGTGACTCGCTCGCCAACCACCTGCGCCGGCGGGCCGGGATCGACGGCGTCAAGGCCGGCCTGCTGCGCGAATTGTGCCCACCGGCGTCGTCGACCGCAGCTGACCGGCTGGCGGCGGCGATCAAGCACTTGCCGCTACCGGTCGTCGCCACGCGGCCGCTCGACGAGGCGATCAGCAGCGCTGGCGGCGTCGACTTCGCGGTGCTGGATGACACGCTGATGCTGCGTGACCTGCCCGGCGTCTTCTGCGCCGGCGAGATGCTCGACTGGGAAGCGCCGACCGGCGGCTACCTGCTGACCGCCTGCTTCGCCAGTGGCCATGCCGCCGGCCGTGGCGCGCGCGACTGGCTGCGCGCCCGTTCGGCATAGGCGGCACCTGGCAGGTTCAGTCGCCGCGCGGCGTGCCGACGATGCGGTGATAGACGACGAAGCGGCGCGCGTCGATCGCCCCGGCGGCGAGCGCAGCGCGCAGCGCGCAATCGGGTTCGCGGTCGTGGCGGCAGTCGCGGAAGCGGCACTGGCCAAGCCAGGGGCGGAACTCCGGGAAGGACGCTTCGATTTCCTGGCGGTCGAGATGGCGCAGGCCGAATTCCTGCAGGCCGGGCGAATCGATCAGGTGGCTGCCGGCATCAAGGTGATAGAGCGCCGCGTGCGTCGTCGTGTGCTTGCCGGTGTCGAGCGCCGCCGAAATCTCGCGTGTCGCCGCTTGCGCCTGCGGCACCAGTGCGTTGACCAGCGTCGACTTGCCCATGCCTGACTGCCCGACCAGCACGCTGGTCCGCCCGGCGAGCAGGGGGCGCAGGTCGTCGGCGTGGTCGCGGGCGGAGAGCTCGACGACGCGGTAGCCGAGGCGGGCAAAAACGGCGAGCTGCGCGCGGGCGGCCGGCAGGCGGTCGCCGAGGTCGCACTTGTTGAGGACGATCAGCGGCGCGATCTCCTCGCTCTCGGCGGCGAGCAGCGCGCGTGTCACCAGTTCGTCGGAGAAGCCCGGCTCGGTCGCGACGACGATGATGACCTGGTCGACATTGGCGGCGATCAGCTTCTGGCGTGTTGCGTCGGAACGGTAGAGCAGGCTGGTGCGTGGCTGGATGGCCTCGATAACGCCCTGGTCGGCGCCGCTCGCGCTGATGTCGACGCGGTCGCCGCAGGCGACGTCGCTCCTCTTGCCGCGCGTGAAGCAGGGCAGCAGCCGACCGCCGGCCAGTTCGACGACATAGTGGCGGCCGTGCGCCGCGACGACGCAGCCTTCCATCAGCGTGCTGCCGCGAGCCGGTCGAGACGCGCCGCGGCCGGCGGGTGCGAATCGTAGAACAGCGAGTGCAGCGGGTCGGGGGTCAGCGTCGCCGCGTTGTCCTCGTAGAGCTTGACCAGCGCCCCGCTGAGGTCGGCGGCGGCGGCGTGCTCGGCGGCGTAGGCGTCGGCCTCGAATTCGTGGCGGCGCGAGAGATAACTGAGCAGCGGCGTGAACGGAAAGGTGAACACGGGCACGACGAGGAAGAAGAGGATCAGTGCCAGTGCCGCTCCCTGCGCCGTCACGCCGAGGCCGGCATAGAACCAGGGCGCGTCGAGCAGGCGGCCGAGCAGCCAGAGGAAGGCGAGCGAAGTCGCGAACATGACGGCCAGGCGCTTGCCGACGTGATGGCGGCGGAAATGTCCGAGTTCATGGGCCAGCACGGCCTCGACCTCGGGCGGCGACAGGCGGGCGAGCAGGGTGTCGAAGAAGACGATGCGCTTGTTGCGGCCGAAACCGGTGAAGTAGGCGTTGCCGTGGCTGGAACGCTTCGAGCCGTCCATCACGAAGAGGCCGCTGGAGCGGAAGCCGCAGCGGGCCAGCAGGGCCTCGATGCGCGATTTCATCTCGCCCTCTTCGAGCGGGGCGAACTTGTTGAAGAGCGGCGCGATCCAGGACGGGTAGATGAACAGGATCAGCAGGTTGAAAACGCTCCAGAACAGCCAGACCCACAGCCACCACAGGCTGCCGCTGGCTTCCATCAGCCAGAGCACGGCGAGGATGACCGGGGCGCCGATGACGACGGCGAGCAGCGCGTGGCGGACGAGGTCGGCGCAGAACAGCGCCAGCGTCATGCGGTTGAAGCCGTAGCGGGCCTCGACGACGAACTGGCGATGCAGGGCGAAGGGCAGGTCGGCGAGCGCGGAAATCGCCATGACGCTGAAGATCAGCGCCAGGCCGAGGGGCAGCCCGGCCAGGTGCGCCGCCCAGAAGTCATGCAGCCAGGCGAGCCCGCCACCCAGCGTCAGCACGAGCAGCAGCGCGGTGTCGGCGAGCGCCGCCAGCATGCCGGCGCGGTTGCGGTCGACCGTGTAGTCGGCGGCCTTCTGGTGCGCGGCGAGCGGAATGCGCGCGGCGAACCCGGCCGGCACGGCGGCGCGATGCGCGGCGACGCAGCGAATCTGGCGGCGCGCCAGCCACAGGCGGCCGGCCAGCGTCAGCAGGGCGGCGGCGAGGAAGACGAGGGTAAAACCGGAGGGCACGGAAGCGGACGCCAAGCTGTGAGAAAATGCGGGTTTTGAAGGGGCCGGGCAATTATATGGCAGGCAGCGCAAACAACCTCGTCTGGCTGGACATGGAAATGACCGGACTCGACCCCGATGGCGACCGCATCATCGAACTGGCGATCGTGGTCACCAACGGCGAACTCGAACTGGTCGCCGAGTCGCCGTCCTGGGCCGTGCATCAGTCCGACGCCGCGCTCGCCGGCATGGACGCGTGGAACCAGAAAACGCACGGGCGCTCGGGGCTGATCGAGCGGGTGCGCGCGTCGACGCAGGACGAGGCCGAGGTCGAGGCGGCCGCCCTCGAATTCGTGAAGAAGTATTCGTCGCCCGGCCATTCGCCGATGTGCGGCAACTCGATCGGCCAGGACCGCCGCTTCATGGCGCGCTACATGCCGGCGCTGGAGGCCTTCTTCCACTACCGCAACCTCGACGTCAGCACGCTCAAGGAACTGTGCAAGCGCTGGCAGCCAGAGATCTACAAGGGCTTCAAGAAGAAGAGCCGGCACACCGCGCTGGCCGACATCCACGAGTCGATAGACGAAATGAAGTACTACCGCGAGCACTTCCTGAAGGGCTGACCGGCGGTTGCGGTCAACGCCGGTAGAGGCGGAATTTTTCCTTGCGCTCGCCGGGCCGGCTGCCTTCCCAGACACGCGTCCATTTGCCGTCCGGGGAGGCCAGTTCGGGGCGCGTATCGCCGGTGACGACGACCCAGTTGCATTTCCTGCCTTCCGCCGAATCGGCGGCGAGCGGCTCGATCCCGATGAAATAGGCGAGCGAGGCACGCTGCGTGTTGCCGAGGTTGCGCTCGGCGACGCAGCCGTGGTCCGCCGGCAGGGTGGCGGCGATGGCCATGGCGACCGGGCGATAGCTCTTGCCATAGTCGAACCAGGGCAGGATCAGGGTCGTCGCCAGCAGCCACAAGGTGGTGAAGCCGAGTGTCCACTGCGTCAGGCTGCGGTAACGCGAGCGCGGCGTCGTGACGACCAGCCAGATCCACCAGGCGGTGGCGAGAATACCGATGACGAAGGCCGTCACCTCGAAATGCCCGACGAAACCCGGGCGCAGCGCCACCGCCCGCGTGGCCAGCCGTTCCGGCCAGCCGAGCGCCATGGCCGACCACGCCAGCCAGACCAGCGCGGCGAAAAAGCTGAAGGTCATCGTCGCGAACCAGCCGAAGGCGCTGGCCGCGCCACGGCGCAGCGTAAGGGCGCCGGGCGTGGCGAGCAGGGCCACCGGCGGCAGCAGCAGCAGCGCGGGAATGTCGCGCGGGCGGAAGGTCCACGCCAGCAGCAGCAGCGTGACGGCGAGAAAGGCGAGCGGCAGCAGTTGCGGCGCGGCGGCCAGCACGCGGCGCCGCGTCCACAGCGTCCACGCCGCCAGCGGCAGGGCGGGGAAGGCGAACCACGGCAGCTTGCCGAGGAACTTGCCGAGGTTGGTGATCGAGAAAGGCGTCTTCAGCGGCGCCAGTTCGGTCGCCAGCCAGCCGTGGAAGCGTGCCGGCTCGAGCGCCAGCAGCAGCACCGTCCAGGGGAGCGCCAGGACGGCGGCGATGGCCAGCGCGATGGCCAGCGTCGCCAGCGCCTGGCGGCGGTCCGGTGCCAGCCACCAGGCGACCGGGGCCATCGCCAGCAGCGGCAGCGTTGGCGCGATGCCGGTGCCGAGCAGACAGCCGGCCACCGCGGTGCCATAGAACATCCAGGTCAGGCGCGGCTTGCGGCCCATCACCGCGAGGCCGCCGAGGGCGCAGGCGTAGGCGGCGAGCGCGACCAGCATCGGCTGCGCTTCGTGCGCATGCAGTACCAGGCCGACGCTGCCGGCGAGCAGCAGCGGGCTGGCCGCGGCACTGTCCTGGCCGTAGAGTTCGCGGCCGGCGTAGTAAAGGCCGACCAGCGCCAGCGTGATCCAGACGCCGCTGGCCAGGCGCATCGCTTCGTGCAGCGGCAACAGCCAACCGAACAGCTTGCCGGTCAGCGCCGCGCTCCAGTAGTAGAGCGGCGGTTCGTGGAAGTCGCGGCCGGCGAGGTCGGGCGACAGCCAGTCGCCGTAATGCAGCATGTTCCAGGCGGTGCCGATGTGGATGGCGTCCTCGCCCTTCCAAGGGTCGCGGCCGAACAGGCCGGCCAGCACGTAGAAGGCGAGCATGGCGGCGAGCGCCCAGCCGGCCGGGGGCAGGCGGATGCCGCGACGGAGCAGGGCGAGAAGGTCAGGCATCGTGGCCGGAAATGAAAAAGGCAGCCACGAGGCTGCCTTCCATGTTCCGCATCGGGCCGATCAGCGGGCGACCTTGCCGCGCATGGCGCCGAATTTCTGGTTGAATTTCTCGACGCGGCCGGCGGTGTCGACGATCTTCTGCTTGCCCGTGTAGAAAGGGTGGCAGTTCGAGCAGACCTCGACATGCAGCGGCTTGGTCATCGTCGAGCGGGTCGCGAAGATGTTGCCGCACGAGCAGGTCACCTGGACTTCGGCGTACTTCGGGTGGATATCGGCTTTCATCATTTGTCCTTTGAGCGAGCGACCGGCGGTTGTGGCCGATCTGGGAAGCGCGAGATTATCGGAGAATTAGCCACAAGATGCAATAGCCGGCGTCGTTCCCGTGGTTGATTTGCCGCTGTTTTCCGCCGGTCACGGCGCAAAAACAGCGGTCGTAATCACCCGCGCCGCATCGCGTCACAACACACCTCAGGTTTGTTGCGGCGAAGGCTAACTTCGCAAGCGAAGTTAAGCCCCACCGGGGCGGCCGAAGCCAAAGCTGCCGATGCGTTGCGGCATCAGCCGCGACGCATGGCGTCAAAGAATTCCTGATTGCCTTTGGTCGACTTGACCTTGTCGAGCAGGAATTCCATTGCCTCGAGGTCGTCCATCGGGTAGCAGAGCTTCCTGAGCACCCACATCTTCTGCAGCACGTCGGGCTTCAACAGCAGTTCCTCGCGGCGGGTGCCGGAGCGGTTGACGTTGATCGCCGGGTACATGCGCTTCTCGGCCATGCGGCGATCAAGATGGATTTCCGAGTTGCCGGTGCCCTTGAATTCTTCGTAGATCACTTCGTCCATGCGCGAACCGGTGTCGATCAGCGCCGTCGCGAGAATGGTCAGCGAGCCGCCTTCCTCGATGTTGCGTGCCGCGCCGAAGAAGCGCTTCGGCTTCTGCAGGGCATTGGCGTCGACGCCGCCGGTCAGCACCTTGCCGGAGGCCGGCTGTACGGTGTTGTAGGCGCGGGCGAGGCGTGTGATCGAGTCGAGCAGGATGACCACGTCCTTCTTGTGCTCGACCAGGCGCTTGGCTTTCTCGATGACCATTTCGGCCACCGCGACGTGGCGGGAAGCCGGTTCGTCGAAGGTCGAGGCGACGACCTCGCCCTTGACGGTGCGGGTCATCTCGGTGACTTCTTCCGGGCGCTCGTCGATCAGTAGCACGATCAGCACGACCTCCGGGTGGTTGGCGCTGATGGCGTGGGCGATGTTCTGCAGCATCACCGTCTTGCCGGTTTTCGGCGGCGAGACGATCAGGCCGCGCTGGCCGGCACCGACCGGGGCGACCATGTCGATGACCCGGCTGGTGATGTTCTCTTCGGACTTGATGTCGCGTTCGAGCTGCAGGTGACGCGTCGGGTGCAGCGGCGTCAGGTTCTCGAACATGATCTTGCTCTTGTTCGCTTCCGGCGGGAAACCGTTGATCGATTCCAGCTTGGTCAGCGCGACATAGCGTTCGCCGTCCTTCGGGGTACGGATTTCACCCTCGATGGTGTCGCCGGTGCGCAGGTTGAAGCGCCGGACCTGCGAAGGCGAGACGTAGATGTCGTCGGTGTTGGCAAGGTAGGAGGTATCCGACGAGCGGAGGAAGCCGAAGCCATCCTGCAGAACCTCGAGGGTGCCGTCGCCGAAGATCGTGTCGCCGTTCCTGGCCTTGGCCTTGAGGATCGCGTAGATCAACTCCTGCTTGCGCATGCGGTTGGCGCTCTCGATGGCGAGTTCGGTTGCCATTTCGAGCAGTTTGCTGACGTGTAGTGTCTTGAGTTCGGAAAGTTGCATGGGGAGTGTGTGGTGCCCGGGGGTGCAATGCGGGCAGGGGCCCGAAGAAGGGGCGCCGGAGCGAAGTGCCAGGGAAGGGAATGTGACGCGGGCCGGGGCCGCTTGCGTCTGCCTGAAGGCGCCGGATGCACCTTCAGGCCCGGAGGGTACGGAGATTACAGGTTGCTGTCAATAAAGGCGGCGAGTTGCGACTTGGACAGCGCGCCGACCTTGGTCGCCTCGACGCTGCCGTTCTTGAACAGCATCAGGGTCGGAATGCCGCGGATGCCAAACTTGGCCGGGGTGGCCTGGTTGTCGTCGATATTGACCTTGGCGACCTTGAGCTTGCCGGCGTACTCGCGCGAGATCTCGTCGAGGATCGGCGAGATCATCTTGCACGGGCCGCACCATTCGGCCCAGTAGTCGACGAGGACCGGCTGCGGCGATTGCAGCACCTCGGTTTCGAAGGTGTCGTCGGTGACGTAATGGATGTGCTCGCTCATGAATGGCCTCGTCAAAAGGGGGTGCCGGTAAGAGTAGGCCTGGGGCAGCCTAGAATGTATCTGAAGATGCTAGCGAAAAACCGGGTGCAAGGGAAGGGTCAGCGCCCCGGTTTGAGCAGATTGGCCAGTTCGACTGCGGTTTTCACCTTCATCTTGTCGAACAGGTTGGCGCGGTGGACCTCGACGGTGCGCATGCTGATGTTGAGCTCGTCGGCGATGACCTTGTTGAACTTGCCGACGAGGACCAGTTCCATGACCTGCCGCTCGCGGGTGGTCAGCGTGGCAAGGCGCGTGTTGACCGAGTCGACCGTCGCATTCGCGGCGCGCTGCGAGGCATCGAGCGCCATCGCCTCGTGCACGCGGGTGGCCAGTTCGTTGTCGTTGAGGGGTTTCTCGAAGAAATCGAAGGCGCCCTTCTTGAGCGTCGCCACGGCGAGCGGCACGTCGCCGTGGCCGGTCAGGAAGATGACCGGCAGCGTCGAGCCGCGCTCGTGCAGGAGATCGAAGCAGTCGAGGCCGCTCATGCCGGGCATGCGCATGTCGAGAATCACGCAGCCGGCCAGCTTCGGCGTCCAGGCGGCGAGGAAGGTTTCGGCGCAGTCGTAGGTCCGGCAAGCGATGCCCCGCGATTTCAGCAGCCATGCGAGCGCATCGCGGATGGCTTCGTCGTCGTCGACCAGATGGGCTTGCGGCAGGCTCACGCGGATTCCAGCGGCAGGGTGAAGGTGAATATCGTACCGCTTCCGCCCGGCGCCGACGCGTTGTCTTCCGCCCACAGCCGGCCGCGGTGGAATTCGATGATCGAGCGGCAGATCGACAGGCCGACTCCCATGCCCTCCGGCTTGGTCGTGAAAAACGCGGTAAACAGCTTCTCGCGCGCTTCCGGGGCAATGCCGCAGCCGTTGTCGGCGATCGTCACGACGATCTCGCCGCGACCGGCCTGCGCGGAAACTTTCAGGATGCGCTGCGCCTGCGGCGTGGCGGTCATCGCTTCCATGCCGTTGCGGATCAGGTTGAGCAGCACCTGCTCGAGCATCAGGTGGTCGGCCAGCACCGGCGGCAGTGGCGGCAGGTCGGTAACGATGCGGACGCGGCGCTTCTTCGCCTCCGCCTCGACGAAGCCGAGGCAGTCCTCGATGATCTCGCCGAGCGAGCAGGGCGCGCGCTTCGGCTCGCTCTTCCTGACGAAATCGTGCACCCGATGGATGATCCGGCCGGCGCGCTGCGCCTGCACGCCCAGTTTTTCCAGCGCCTGGCGGATGTCCCCGGGGTCGCAGTCCGGCCTGCCGAGCAGGTTCAGGCAGCCGGTGTTGTAGCTGGCGATCGCCGCCAGCGGCTGGTTCAGTTCGTGCGCCAGGGTCGACGCCATTTCGCCCATGGTCACCAGGCGCGAGGTGAACTGCAACTGCTCCTGCTGCTGGCGTGCCAGTTCCTCGGCGCGCCGGCGCTCGGTGACGTCGAGTACCGACGCCATCCAGCCGGTGTGGTTGCCCTTGTCGTCGATCAGCGGCGCCTCGTAGATCAGTGCCTGGAAGCGCTCGCCGTCCTTGCGCTGGAAGGTGATTTCGAAACCGTCCGGCGGCGCCCAGCCATCGAGTACGGCCTGATGCAGGGCGAGTGTCTCGTCGATCTGTTCCGGCACCCAGTAGGGCATCGGCGGGGCGCGGCCGACCAGTTCCTCGCTGGTATAGCCGGTCATCCGGCAGAAGGCGGGGTTGACATAGATGATGCGGCCGGCCAGGTCGCGCGCCCGCATGCCGACCGTCAGCGAATCCTCCATCGCCGAGCGCAACGCGTGTTCGGCGCGCAACGCCTGTTCAACTTCGGAACGTTTTTTCATCAGGACGCGAACGATCCACAGGCTCCAGAAGACGCCGGCGGCGAGAACCAGAATGGCGCCCGCCAGCAGGCGCTGCAGCGGATTGCCGGCGCCCTGGTAGCTGGTGACGCGGAAACTCAGGCCATGACCCGGGGGGTCGAAGGGCAGTTCGTAGGAAAGACTCGGCGTGCCGCTGACATTCGACTTGGCGGCGTACTGCGCGCCATTGTCGTCGACCACGACCACCCGGTATTTCTCGGTGAACCACCAGGGCACGAGATTCAGGAGCAGATCCTCGAGCGAGTAGGTGACGACCAGCATTCCCGCCACTTTCTTGTCGCCGTAGATCGGCATGACCAGCGCGAAGTGCGCGACATTGCCGCTGAGGAAAAAGGGCTCGCTGTAGATGCGCTTGTTGAGGAGGATGGCCAGTTCGAACGCCTTCTGCGTCGCCGCCGGCCCGAAGGCTTCGACGCCGCTGTCGGCGGGCGTCGTCGCCGGCAGGGCGTCGATCACCCGGCGTTTCGCATCGAACCAGGCAATCTGCGAGATGTCGGGATTGTTCTTCACCATGTGGCTGGCGCGGATGCGGAAGAGCCGCTTCCTGTCGGGCTGGCTGCCGAGGTCGGCGGCAAGTTGCTGCAACTGTTCCTCATTGCTTGCGAGATGGAAGCGAACGTTCTGTTCCAGCCATAGCACGTCCTTGATCAGGCTGGTGCGTTCCTCCTCGAGATCGTTCTGGTGCAACAGCCAGAGCAGGGTGATGACGGCAGCCAGAAGCAGCACGATGCCCAGCTTGGGCAGGAAGAGAAACCAGCGCAGGTGCCGGGAGCTGACGGGCTGGGGAGGCGGTTGCATGGCCCGATGTTAGCCCAGACCTCGGCGGTGATGGCCGCATATTGTGGAAATCCACACTACGGTCCACACTGCGGATATCCACAATGGCTGCTTCCGCTGCCTTTGGTGATACTTTGTCGGCGCCGGAACAATATCCGGCTAATTCGAATCAACCGGAGGAGAAACCCGCAATGAAGATGTCTTCACTATTGTTCGGTCTGATGGCCTGCGTGCTGTCGGCCACCGCCTTTGCCCAGCAGCCGATCGTCATCAAGTTCAGCCACGTCGTCGCCAACGACACGCCCAAGGGCAAGGCGGCGGAGTTTTTCGCCAAGAGGGCCGCCGAACTGACCAAGGGCAAGGTCAAGGTCGAGGTCTACGCCAACAGCACGCTTTACAAGGACAAGGAAGAGATGGAGGCGCTGCAGCTGGGCGCCGTCCAGATGCTGGCGCCCTCGCTGGCGAAGTTTGCTCCGCTCGGCGTCAAGGAGTTCGAGCTGTTCGACCTGCCTTACCTGTTTGACGATTACAAGGAACTGCACCTCGTTACCGAAGGCCCGGTCGGCAAGGCCTTGCTGCAGAAGCTCGAAACCCGCGGTCTGGTCGGCCTGGCCTACTGGGATAACGGCTTCAAGGTGATGAGCGCCAACAAGCCGCTGAAGATGCCCGAGGACTACAAGGGCGTGAAGATGCGCATCCAGTCGTCGAACGTGCTCGACGCGCAGATGCGCGCGGTCGGTTCGATTCCGCAGAAGATGGCGTTCTCCGAGGTCTATCAGGCGCTGCAGACCGGCGTTGTGGATGGTACCGAGAATCCCCCGTCCAACCTGTACACCCAGAAGATGCATGAAGTGCAGAAGCATGTCTCGGTGACCAACCATGGCTATCTCGGCTACGCGGTGATCACCAACAAGAAGTTCTGGGACGGTCTGCCCGCCGACGTTCGCGGCCAGCTCGACCAGGCGATGAAGGAGTCGACCAAGTACGCCAACGACATCGCCAAGGAAGACAACGACAAGGCGCTCGAGGAGGTCCGCAAGTCGGGCAAGAGCCAGGTCTACG
>Ga0105090_10000752_pt1 | contig 16604 bp, 11 predicted proteins | sample PPLLak3March2015_FD_79110 | JGI IMG/M metagenome (GOLD analysis project Ga0105090, IMG submission 79110) | Freshwater sediment microbial communities from Prairie Pothole Lake near Jamestown, North Dakota, USA - PPLs Lake P7 Core (1) Depth... | ecosystem: Environmental > Aquatic > Freshwater >... | reverse complement strand
GGGGTGATGCGCAGGTGGGTTCCCTGGATCGCACGGGCGAGTTCGTCCGCTTCCGGGTACGAGCGCCAAGCCTGGGCGCGAACTTCGCGAACGGGCGACAGCGCGCTCGCTGCAACCGAGGTCGTCGGGAGGCTGAGCATGAGGGTATCCATGACAGGGATGAGGCAGAAGGCCTCGCCGGACGATGGTGCGCGGAAACGGCAGCCCGTTCGATGACCTGCGTCAAGAACCCATATCGCTTGGCGGGCCTTTCCGCAGGGCGTGGCCGGCGCTTGCCGAGCCGGGCATGAGCCGATGCGCATGCGGCGCGGAACTCCCGCGGTGACGCGCATTCTCGGGCGCACCCGTGTCGTTGGACGCCTCTTCGCGGCTTAGACTGCGCGTAATCCAGCCGCACGTTCGCCATGCCCGCCACCGCCCGTCTCCGCTGGCCGTTCATCCTCCTCGCTGCGCTCGTTGCGGCCGTCGCGATTTTCGCGCTGTTCGGCTACTTCGTCGCGCCCGGCCTCGTCCGCGACAAGCTGCAGCAGGTGCTCGGCGAACACCTGTCGCGCCCGGTGCGCGTCGAGCGCGTCGAGATCCGCCCGTTCGCTCTCGCCGCGACCGTTCACGGGCTCGCCGTCGACCAGCCCGACGGCAAGCCGCTGCTGCGCGTCGAGGCGATCGAGGCCGACGCGTCGATCGCCTCGCTGTGGCACCGCGCGCCCGTCGTCGACGCGCTGCGCATCGTGCGCCCGCAGCTGGCGATCGCGCGCACCGGCGCGACGCGCTACGACGTCTCCGACCTCCTCGACAAGTGGACCGCGCCGTCGCCCGACCCGCCGGCGCGGTACTCGCTCAACAACATCGAGCTCGTCGACGGCCGCGTCGACCTCGATGACCGGCCGATGCGGCGCGCGCACCGCGCCGAGGCGATCCACGTCGGCGTGCCGTTCCTCTCATCGCTGCCGTACCACACGGAGATCAACGTCGAGCCGCGGCTCGAAGCGCGCGTCAACGCGACGCCGTTCGCGCTGGCCGGTCAGGCGAAGCCCTACTCGGAGCGGCGCGAGGTGGCTGTCGACGTCAACGTCGACGCGCTGCCGCTGCCGCAGTACGTCGACTATCTGCCGGCGAAGCTGCGCTTCCGCCTTGCCGGCGGCGCGCTCACGACGCGGCTCAAGGTCTCGTTCGCGCAACCGCCGGGAGCGGCGCCCGAGATTGCCGTCGAGGGCACGGCGACACTGGCCGCGCTCGACGTCAGGCGGCGCGACGATGCGCCGCTTGTTGCCGCGCGCGAGATCCGCGTGGCGCTCAACAGGCTCGACCTGCGCGAACAGTCGCTGCGCGTTGCCAGCGTGGCGATTGACGCGCCGTCGCTTGCCGTACGAAGGCTTGCCGACGGCAGTTTCGAACTGGCCGGGTCGTGGACGGAGAGCGCAAGCGCAGCGACCTCGCCCGACGCGAAGCCGTGGCGCGTGGAGATCGCCGAGGCGAGCGTCAGGGAGGGCCGCGCGAGCGTGGAGGACGCGAGCATCGACCCGGCGTACAAGTCCGTCGTGTCCGCGATCGAGGCGACGGCGAAGTCGCTCGTCACGGGGCCGGAGCGCAGCGGGCGTGTCGGCGCGTCGTTCCGCGTCGACGACGAGGCGAACGCGAAGCTCGCCGCGGACGTCGCGCTGGCGCCGTTCTCCGCGGCGGGAACCTTCGAGGTCGCAGGCGCGCGGCTCGCGCGGCTGTACCCCTACGTGGCGCAGGCGCTCGACCTCGCGATCCGCAGCGGCAGCGCGGACTACGCGTCGTCGTTCGAACTGGCGGGCAACGGCGACGTGAAACTGACGGCGGGGAAGGGCATCGTGCGCGACCTCGTGCTGGTCGCTCCCGACGAGCGCGACCCGCTGTGGCGCATGCCCGAGCTTGCCGCCGACGGCATCGACGTCGACGTGCCCAAGCGCAGCGTGACGATCGCGGCGGCGACGGTCAGGCGACCGCAGGTCGTCGCGCAGCGCGACGCGGGCGGCGACTGGAATGTCGCGCGGCTGGTGCGCACGCAACCGGACGCGGGCACGGCGAAGGCGGGCGCGGCTGACGACGCGTGGCAGTTTCGTATCGCCAGGTTCGCCGTCGAGCGCGGCAAGCTCACCGTCGGCGACGCGACGACCAGGCCGCCGCTCAAGGCCCGCGCCGACGAGATCGGCATCGTGATCACCGACTTCGGCAATGCGCGTGGCCGCAGGAGCACGCTCGCCTTGAAGGCGCGCATCGAACGCAGTGGGCGGCTGGCCGTCAAGGGACCGTACGGCATGCAGCCGTTCTCCGCCGCGTTCGACGTCGAGGCCACCGACCTGCCGCTGCTCGCGGCGAAGCCGTTGATCGAGCGCGAGGCGAATCTGATCATCACCTCGGGAACGGCCGGCGCGCGAGGCAGACTCGAAGCGACCACCGCCGATTCCGGCGTGACGCGCGTCGCGTGGAATGGCGACATCGCGCTCGCCGGCGTCGAGGCGCTCGACCCGCCGACCGGCGGGCGGCTGTTCGCGTGGCGGACGTTCGCGTTGGAGAAGCTCAAGGTGCGCAACGAGCCTTTCGAGGCGAGCGTGGAGACTCTGGCGCTCGCCGATTTCTACGCGCGGCTCATCGTGTACGCGGATGGCACGCTCAACCTCGCGAAGCTCGCGCGAGGAGCGCCCAAGCCCGCACCTGCGTCCGCGCTCGCGCCATCGACGGCTGCAGCGAAGCCCGCCGTGACGAAGCCGCGAGCCGGGGCTGCGATCGCGACGGCAGCGGACACGGCCCGGCAGACACTGCGCCGTGCGGCCGACGGCAGCCTGCCGGTCGCCGTGGGACGCGTCACGCTTGCCAACGGGAACGTCAACTTCAGCGACTTCTTCATCCGGCCAAACTACTCGGCGAACCTGACCCAGGTCGCCGGCACGGTCTCGGCGCTGTCCGCCACGCAGACCGGCGAGGTCGCGATCACGGCAATGGTCGACGATGCCGCGCCGGTGACGGTGACTGGCCGCATCCAGCCGTTCGCGCGCGACCTCTCGCTTGCGCTCGCGGGCAAGGCGCGCGACATCGAGCTGCCGCCGCTGTCGCCGTACGCCGCGAAGTACGCGGGCTACGGCATCACCAAGGGCAAGCTCGCCTTCGACGTCGACTACAGGCTCGAGAACCGCAAGCTGGACGCGAAGAACCGCCTGGTGATCGACCAGCTTACGTTCGGCGAGCGCGTCGAGAGCCCCGATGCGACGAAGCTGCCGGTGCTGCTCGCCGTGGCGCTGCTCAAGGACGTGAACGGCGTCATCGACCTCGAGCTGCCTATCGGCGGCACGATCGACGACCCGCAGTTCTCGGTGTTCGGCCTCATCGTCAAGGTGATCGTCAATCTGCTCACCAAGGCGGCGACGGCGCCGTTCGCGGTGCTCGGCGCGATCGCCGGTGGCGGCGAGGAGCTCGCCTGGATCGAGTTCGCCGCCGGCAGCGCCGCGCTCGACTCGGCGACCAACGAGCGCCTCGACAAGCTGGCAAAGGCGCTGTCGAACCGTCCCGCGCTCAAGATCGACGTCGCCGGCCGCGCCGAAGCGGCGAGCGACGGCGAGGCGCTGGCGCGCGAGGCACTCGAGCGCACGTTGCGCGCGACGAAGATGAAGGCGCAGGCGGGCAAGCCCGATGCGCCGCTATCGGTCGACACGGTAACGATTGCCGCCGAGGAGCGCTCCCGGTGGGTCGCTGCGGCGTATCGCGAGCTGCCCGACGCGGCGAAGGAGGCGACGCCGGCCGAGATGGAGGCCGCGCTCGCGAAGCGTCACCAGCCCGATGCTGCCGCGCTGGCCGAGCTGGGGATCAGGCGCGCGCGCGCGGCGAAGGACGCGCTGGGCGCGCGCGGGGTTGCGGCCGAGCGGGTGTTCCTCGTCACGCCCAGGGCGGGCGAGGCGGCGGGGAAGGGCCCGCTGCGGCGCGTCGATTTCGCGCTGAAGTAGCCTGGGCGTCCTACTCGATCACGCGGTCCGCGCGCAACAGGAGCTCCTGCGGCACCTTGATGCCGAGCGTCTTCGCGGTGCCGAGGTTGACGACCAGCTCGAAGGTCGTCGGCTGCTCAATCGCCAGCTCGCCTGGTTTGGCGCCTTTCAGGATCCTGTCAACGAACGTGGCCGCGCGTCGATAGAGCTGCCGGAGGTCGGCACCGTAGCCGATCAGGCCGCCGGCTTCGACGAAAAGGGAACTTGGGTACACCGCAGGAATGCGCAGCGTCGCGGCCAGGCCGGCAAGCTCGGTACGAAGACTCGCAAGGTTCGGGTCGAGCAGGACCACGAGGGCCTCGCAGCGCTCGAGCCGGCAGCGCTCGGCCAGTTGCGGCAGCTGCTCGGCGGATTCCGCCAAGGCCTCGATCAGCGTCAAGCCCTCGCGCTTGGCCGTGGCGCGTGCACTGCGTCGTATGTCCCCCTCGACTGCGCCGAGGCCGGACGACAACGCGACCACGCGCCGCGCCTGCGGCGCAAGCTGTTGCAGCAGTTCGAACAGCTTCGCAGTCAGCTCGTCGCCCTGACTGTTGATGCCCGTGACGTTCCCGCCCGGACGCGCCAGGCTCTCGATGAGGCCGAAGCGCTGCGCACCGGCGCCGGTCGCCATCACAATCGGTAGCGTTCTCGACTCGCGTTGCAGCGCCTGTGCGCTGATCACGGGTGCGGCCACCGCGACCGCGGGCTTCGCGCGGACCAGCTCGCGCGCCAGCTCCGGCAGCCGTTCGGTGCTGTTGCCGGTGAAGCGCACTTCCAGCCGGTAGTCGCGGCCCTCACGGTAGCCGAGTTCCAGCAGTCCGGCGCGCAGGTCATCGACGCGCGGCCGCTGCGCGGATTCCGTCCCGTGAATCAGCACGGCAATGATCGGTGCGCGCGGCTGTGCCGCAGGCATGTCGGTCACAAGGGTCGCGGCGAGCGCAAGCAGCGCCGCCAGCGCAGCGCGCCGCGTCGGTCGACTCCCAGGTGCGCCATGCGGCATCCGAGCTCCGAAGGTCCTGCCCGAAGCAATATCCGGAAAGCCTACCCCATGTTGCGGTACTCGGGGCGCCTGCGCTGCGACGGCTGGCGCCTGGGCAGGTTTCTCGCGCAAGCGGGGCGTGTCACACCTGATTCGCCAAGTCCCACGAAAACGGGCACCCGCAGGTGCCCGTTGCCGTGACCCGACGCCTGGGGCGTCACACGCGCCGCTTGTACTCGCCGGTGCGCGTGTCGATCTCGATGCGGTCGCCGGTGCTCACGAACAGCGGCACCGCGACTTCGAGGCCCGAGGCGAGCTTCGCCGGCTTCATCACCTTGCCCGAGGTGTCGCCTTTGACGGCCGGCTCGGTGTAGGTGATCTCGCGGGCCACGGTCGTCGGCAGCTCGACGCTGATCGCGCGGCCCTCGTAGAACGTGAGCTCGCAGCCCAGCCCTTCCTCGAGGTAGGGGATGGCGTCGCCCATCGAGTCCTTCTCGACCTCGTGCTGGTTGAAGTCGGCGTCCATGAAGACGTACATCGGGTCGCCGAAGTACGAGTAGGTCACTTCCTTCTTTTCGAGCTGGATGGTCTCGAACTTCTCGTCGGCGCCGTAGATGGCCTCGGTGCGGCCGCCGGTTAGCAGGTTGCTGAGCTTCATCTTCACGACCGACGCGTTGCGGCCGGACTTGGTGAACTCGGCCTTCTGCACGACCATCGGGTCCTTGCCGACCATGATGACGTTGCCGGGGCGGATTTCCTGTGCGATCTTCATGGTTGCGGTCCGTTCGGGGAACCGATAATTATAGCCTGGAGCGGGTAAATCCGACAAGCTGCGTCGCCAAATCGGGGATTTCGGCGAGGCGGGCAGCCCATGCCAAGGCGTGGGTCCGCAGGGCAGGCAACGCATCGGCCAGCTCCGGCCAGCGGCGCGCCACACCGACGGCGTCGGCGTCGTTGAACGCCCGCGTGAACGCGGGCAGCGCCTCGGCCGCGGGCCGGGCGAGGCCTTGCGCGTAGCGGGCGAGGAACGCCTCCAGCTTCGCGCGGTGCGCCCCCTCCGATTGCGGGTAGATGTGCCAGGCAAACGGCACTGCCGCCCACTGCGCGCGCACGAACGAGTCCTCGCCGCGCACCACGGCGAAGTCGCACGCCCACAAGCGCCGATCGAACGCGTCCTGGTCGACGAACGGGACGACGGCCAGCGTGAGCGCGCCGAGCGTGTGCTCCATGCCCGTCCGCGGCGTCGTCCCAAGGAACGCCGCGACTGCGTCGGCAGCCACCCCTTCCGGGACGAGCGCGTGCACCGGCCGCGCGCCATCCGCCCACGCACGCAACAACGCGGTCACCGCCGCGTTGGGGTAGCAGAACAGCGACACCGCGAGTGCATCGGCGGTTGGTGCGGCAAGCCCGGCGGCGGCCCACGCCGCCGCGCGATGCGCGGGATCGGCCACGAACGCATCGCGCTGCGCGGGCAGCGCGCGCTCGCGCAGCAGGCCGCCGGTGCGCGGCGTGAAGCCGGGATAGAAGAACCAGCGCTTCAAGTTTCGCGCGGGGTGCGGCGAGGGCAGTCCGTGCGCGCCATCGACCCAGGCCTCGGCGGACAGGTACTCGAGGTTGATCCACACGGGCGGCGCGACGGACGCCTCCATCGCGTCGAGCCACGAGGCCGGCAACTTGCAACCGAATGCCTCGACGAGAAGCTGCGGCCACGGCTCGAGCGAAGGCGCTTCGGGTGCGTCGGGCGGCGCAAGGCGGCGCACGCGCACGCCGTCGACGACCGCGTCGGCCGCATCCGCGCCGCGCACGAAACGCGCGAGCGGCGCGGCGTCGTCGATCCACAGCGCGACCTCGCAGGTGTGCTCGTGGGTGAGCTGGCGCGCGAGGCGCCACGCCACGCCCGCGTCGCCGAAGTTGTCGACGACGCGCACCGCGATGGCGACGCGCTGGAGCTTGTTCGGCATGGCAACGCCGATTATGCGCGAGCGCGGGCAGGCATAATCGCGCCATGAACCCTGCCGCGGACAACGCGCCGTTCACCATCGACGTCGTCTCCGACGTGGTCTGCCCGTGGTGCTACGTCGGCAAGCGCCACCTGGAGGCCGCGCTCGCCGGATTGCCCGAGCTCGGCGAGGTCGTCGTGCGCTGGCATCCGTTCGAACTGAACCCCGACCTTCCGGCGGAAGGGATCGACCGCAAGGCCTACGTCGAGGCGAAATTCGGTGGCCCGGAGCGTGCGGCGCAGATCTACGAGCGGGTGCACGAGGCAGGGCGCCGGGCCGGCATCGAGTTCGCATTCGACGCCATCGCGCGTCAGCCGAACACCCGCGATGCGCACCGCCTCGTTGCGTGGGCGCAGGCCCGCGGCGACGCGGATCCGCTGGTCGAGCGCCTGTTCCGCGCCTACTTCCTCGATGGCCGCTTCGTCGGCGACCGCGACACGCTGGTGGAACTTGCGGCGGAGTCAGGCCTCGACGCGCAGGCGGCGCGCGCCTGGCTGGAAACCGGGACCGGCGCAGCGGAGATCGCCACGGCGGAGGAGCGCGTCCGCCAGCTCGGCATCACCGGCGTGCCGTTCTTCATCTTCGCCGGCCGCGTGGGGCTCTCCGGCGCACAGCCACCCGAGGCGATGCGCGATGCGATGCGCCAAGCCCTGGAAAAGTAGGGTCAGACTCGACTTTCGCAAAATCGGGGTCAGAGTGGGATTTCCGAAGTTGGAAATTCCACTCTGACCCCGATTTGCGCCTTTGCGAAAGTCGAGTCTGACCCTACTTTTCAAAAGTCGAGTCTGACCCCACTTTTCATGCCGCGTAGCGGCGGACGGCGTCCTCCTCCCACTCGAGTCCCGTACCCGGCACGTCGGGGACGTGCAGCATGCCGCGCTCGACGCGGAACGGCGAACGCAGCAGCGGATCCACCCAGTCCTGCCACTCGAGCCAGTGCGCCGTCGGCGTGACGCGCATCGCGTGCGCGGCGACCTCGGGATAGAGGTGCGTGGACATCGGGACGTTCGCGGTGCCCGCGATCGCGGCGGCGCGCAGCCAACCGGTGATGCCGCCGATGCGCATGAAGTCGGGCATCACGAAGTCGCAGGCCTTGCGCTGCAGCGCGTCGGCGAGGTCGCGCGGGCCGTAGAAGTTCTCGCCGATCTGGACCGGCGTGGCGAGCTCCGCGGTCAGCTGCGCGTGGCCGTCGAGGTCGTCGTAGACCAGCGGCTCCTCGATCCACGCCAGTCCGAGGCCGTCGATCGCGTGGCAGCGCCGCAATGCCTCGCCGCGGTCGAGGCCCTGGTTGAAGTCGACCATCAGCTGCACGTCGGCGCCGACCGCCTCGCGCACCGCACGCACCGTCGCGAGGTCGTCCTCGAGCCGGTCGCGCCCGAGGCGCAGCTTGAGCGCACCGAAGCCACCCTCGTCGCGCAGCTCGATCGCTTCCTGCGCCACCGCCGCGGGTGCCTGCAGCCACAGCCCGTTGCTGTTGTAGGAGCGCACCGCGCCGACCGAGCCGCCGAGCAGAACGCACAGCGGCACGCCCGCCGCCTTCGCCAGCGCGTCCCACGCGGCCATGTCCACGCCGGACGCGGCGATCATCGACAGGCCCTGGTAGCCGACGAAGTGCAGCGACTTGCGCGACGCCTCGAACAGCTCCACCGGCGCGACACGGCGGCCCGCGAGGTGCTCGCCCAGGTCGGCGAGCATGGGCACGAGATAGCGCATCGCCTTGGCGACGTAGGGCTCGAGATAGCTGCGACCGGTGACGCCTTCCTCGGTCTCGAGGTCGATCAGGATGACCGGCCATTCCTTGATGGTGGCGATGCGCGCGACGATCGGCCGCGCGAGCGGGAGCACGACCGGCCGCGCGACCACGCGCCTGACCGTCAGCATTGCGGCGCGACCTCCCGGTCCTTCGGTGGCAGCCATCCATGGCCTCCCGCAGCGGATGCGAATCGCCCGATTTAGACCCAGGGGCCGAGGATGTCAACGGGCAACGCATGTTCGGCCCCGCCGGCGCCCGGGCGCGGACCTGCGCTAACATCGCGCGTTGCGATCGAGCGGACGGGAGGGCGAATGGCTGTCGAACGGGGAGCGGCAACGAAGGGCAAGGTCGCGATGGCGATGAGCGGGGCCGAGGCGATCGAGATCAAGGCCACGGTGCCCGACCACCAGATCCGCTCGGCGCTGCGGCGCTTCGGGTTGACGGCCGACAACGACGAGGAACGCTTCATCTACTTCTTCGACACGCCGAAGCTCGAGCTGCTGGAGGCGGGCATCATCGCCCGCGCCCGCCGCGTCGTCGGCCAGGAGCACGACAGCACGGTGAAGTTCCGGCCGATCAACCCCAAGTCGGTCGGCGCCGAGTGGCGCAAGTTCCGCGACTTCAAGATCGAGGCCGATGCGAGCGAGACGTCGCTGGTGAAGTCCGCGTCGTTCTCGATGCCCGTGCGCAAGGGCCACATCAAGCGCGTGGTTGGCGCGAAGAAGCCGATCTCCGCGATCTTCACCGCGGAGCAGGAGAAGTTCCTCGAGAAGATTGCGCGGCGCACGCTCGACTTCGCCAGCCTCGTCGTGCTCGGACCGTTGCTGGCGCAGCGCTGGCGCTTCGAGGATCCGGGCTGCCCGTGGCCGATCACGGCGGAGCTGTGGAAGCGCGGCGACGGGCAGCGCATGATGGAATTGTCGATCAAGGCGCCCGCGGTCCAGGCTGCGGTGGCGGTCGGCGGCTTCATGGCGTTCCTCGCCGAGGTCGGCGCGGAGCGTGACAAGGGTCAGCAGACGAAGACGCGCTGGGCGCTCGAACACTACGTCGCGAAACTGGCTACCGACGGGGCGAAGAAGTCTGTCGGGCGAGCGACGCCCAAGGCGCGCGCGCCGAAGGCATCGACGACGAAGGCCCGGCCGAAGAGCGCGAAGGCCCGGCGGCCGGCGGGAAAGTCGTCACGATGAGCGCGGCTGAACCCTGCACCGGCGTCTACCCGATTGCGCCCACGCCCTTTGCGGCGTCGGGCGAGGTCGACCTCGAGGGCATGCGCCGTGTGCTCGACTGCATGGTCGACCAGCGCGTGGATGGCATCTGCATCCTCGCGAACTACTCCGAGCAGTTCCTGCTGACCGACGCCGAGCGCGACACGCTGCTGCAGGCCTGCCTGGCTCACATCGGCGGCCGCGTGCCCGTGATCGTGACGTGCAGCCACTTCAGCACGCGCATCGCGGTCGAGCGCGCGTGCGCCGCTGCGTCCGCCGGCGCGGCGATGCTGATGCTGATGCCGCCCTACCACGGCGCCACGTTGCGCGCCGACGAGGCCGGCACGCTGGAGCAGTTCCGCCGTGTCGCCGACGCCGCGAAGATCCCGCTGATGGTGCAGGACGCGCCGCTGTCGGGGATGACGCTGTCGGCGGCGTTCCTCGCGCGGCTCGCCCGCGAGGTGCCGCTCGCGAGGTATTTCAAGATCGAGGTCCCCGGGGCAGCGGCGAAGCTGCGCACGTTGATCGAGTTGGGCGGCAAGGCGATCGCCGGTCCGTTCGACGGCGAAGAGTCGATCACGCTGATGGCCGATCTGGACGCCGGTGCAACAGGCACGATGCCGAGCGCCCTGCTGCCCGAGCTGATCCGCGAGGTCGTCGTGCACCACCGTGAGGGCCGGCGCGCCGACGCCGCAATGGCCTACGCGCGCATCCTCCCGCTGATCAATTACGAGAACCGGCAGTGCGGCCTGCGCGCGACGAAGACCGTGATGATGGCCGGCGGCGTCATCGCAAGCGATGCCGTGCGTCATCCCCTGGAGCCGCTGCATCCGGCGACGAAGGCAGGCTTGCTGGAGCTTGCCGCGGAAGTGCGGCCGCTCGCGCTGCGCTGGGGGCGGTGACGAGCGCCGGGCGCTCGGCACCGGGCCACGGCAACGCGGTTATGGTGCGCCCTGCGCGCGGCGTCAGAGCGCCTCGTCCCAGGGCAGCGAGAGGCGGATGGCGCAGCCGATCAGGCCCACCATGCTGTACGTCTGCACGTAGTTGCCCCAGTGCTCGCCGCTCGCCGGGTCGAGATGCTCGGCGTAGAGCCCGAGGCGATTGCGGGCGGCGAGCACCCGCTCGAAGAGGGCCCGGGCCTCCTCGCGACGGCCGGTCTGCGCAAGCGCATTGACGAGCCAGAACGTGCAGACGACGAACGCGTTCTCCGGGAGACCGAAGTCGTCGCGTTCGACGTAGCGGAACACGAAGTCGCCGCGACGCAGCTCGCGATCGACGGCCGCGACCGTGGCGACGAAGCGCGCATCGGTCCCCTTGGCGAACCCGAGCTCGGCGAGCAGCAGCAGACTGGCGTCGAGCTCGCGGCTGCCGACCGCGCCGACGTACGCTTGCCTGGCCTCGTCCCAGCAGTGCCGCTCGATGAAGGCGCGGATCCTCGCCGCCTCGCCGTTCCACGCCGCGGCGCGATCGGCCAAGCCGAGGCGCAGCGCGATACGGGCGAGGCGATCGCAGGCCGCCCAGCACATGACCGTCGAGAACGTGTGCACGCGTTCCGCGCCGCGCAGCTCCCACGGTCCCGCGTCGGGCCGGTCGTGGCGCGCGGCCGCCTCGCGCCCCAGCGACTCGAGGCGCGCGAACAGGGCGGCGTCGCCGTGCCACGCCAGCCGCTCGTCGAAGAACACGTGCGTCGCCGCGAGCACCGCCGCGCCGAAGACGTCGTTCTGCACCTGCCGGTAGGCGTCGTTGCCGACCCGCACCGGCCCCATGCCACGGTAGCCCGGAAGCGCGTCGGCGATCGACTCGGTCAGCGCCGCCTCGCCGTTGATGCGGTAGACCGGTTGCGGCGGCCTGCCGTTCCTGTCGCCGGTCAGCACGGCATCGATCACGAAGCGCAGGTAGCCTTCCATGGTCTCCGTGGCGTTCAGGCGGTTGAGTGCGTCGACGACGAAGTAAGCGTCGCGCAGCCAGCAGTAGCGGTAGTCCCAATTGCGGCCGCTGGCCGCGGCCTCTGGGATCGACGTGGTCATGGCGGCGACGATCGCGCCGGTGTCGTCGAACTGGTTGAGCTGCAGCGTTATCGCCGCGCGGATGACTTCCGCCTGCCACTCGAACGGGATGGCCAGCCGGCGCACCCAGTCGCGCCAGTAGGCGACGGTCTCGTCGATGAACTGGCAGCCCGTGGTCGCGGGCGCCGCGGGCACCGACTCGTCGGGGCCGAGCAGGAACGTCAGCGTGCCCTCGAGGTGGAACGGCCGTTCGTCGACGATCGCCGTCAGCGACGCGTCGGTGGTCAGTCGCAACGTGTGCGCCGCGCCGACGAAGCGCAGGTGGCTGCTGCCCATCGTCGTCGTGGCGCGCGAGGCCCCGTAGCCGGCAGCAGGGGTCAGGCGAACGGTGAGGCGCGGATTGCCGGCGATGCGCCGCACCTGCCGCACCAGCATGAGCGGCTGGAACAGGCGCCCGTGCTGGTGGAAGCGCGGGACGCAGTCGACGACCTCCACGCGCCCGCCGTTGCGGTCGGCGAGCGTGGTGACGAGCACCGCAGTGTTCGGCAGGTACGCCTGCTCGGCGTGCGCGAAGTCGGCGAGGTCGAACGCGAACTGGCCGCGCGCCGCGTCGTCGTGGGCATCGTCGAGCAGCGCGCAGAACATGGGGTCGCCGTCGAAGCGCGGAAAGCAGCCCCAGACGACGCAGCCCAGCGCGTCCACCAGGAGCCCGATGCGGCCGTTGCCCACGAGCGCGAGGTCGAGCGTGCGCATCTCAGCCCCCGTGCCCCGGCACGACGGCTGACGGCGCAGTGAGCCAGCCGACGACCGCGGCGACGTCCGCGAGGCGATGCTGCGCGCGCGTCGCGCCGGGGCCGACCTTGATCGCCCAGCCGCCCATGCGCCGGACGACGGCAAAGCCGTGCTCGTCGCCGCGGTCGTCGCCGACGAACACCGGTCGCCGCCCCTGGAACGGGGGCTCGGTCATGAAATCGCGGATCGCCGTGCCCTTGTCGCGCGCGTCCGGCCGCAACTCGAGCAGGCGCTTGCCGGGCTCGAGCCTGTAACCGTCAGAGCCGCTCGCCGCGACCGTTTCCCGCATCGTCCGGTGCACGTGCGCGGCGAGCTCGGGGGCCGCGCGGTAGTGCAGTGCGAGCGACGCGCCCTTGTCCTCCAGCATCAACCCCTCGTGGCGGCTGGCGAATGCAGTGAACAGCGCGCGCAGCTGCTCCAGCGTCACCGTGCGGCCGGCGTGAAGGTGCAGCGTTCCGTCCGCGTCGCGGCGCTCGCAGCCGTGCTGTCCCGCGACGGCCATGCGCATGCCGGGGAAGAGGCGGTCCACGTCGCCGATGGCCCGCCCGGTGACGAGTGCCAGCGCTCCGCCGAGGCGGCGGCGCAGCGACCCGAGCAGCGCTTCGAGCGCGGGGGAGACGTGGACCTGGTCCGGAGCGGGCGCGAGCTCGAGCAGCGTGCCGTCGATGTCCAGGAACACGGCGCAGTGCTCGTCGAGCGGGGGCGGCGGGGGTCTCGGCCGGGATCGCATCAGGCCGATTCGAGTCGCTCGCGGTCGCGCGAGTAGCGCGAAAGGTGGCTGCGCTGGCGCATCGCTGCCGCGTCGATCAGCATGCGTCCCGCCCAGCGGTAGACGTTGAACTCCGCCACCAGCCCGCGCATCAGCCGCATGCGGGCGCGCTGCTCGTCGGCGGGCATGGTGAGCGCGAGGTGCAGCGCGGCGGCGCACTGGTCGGCGTCGTAGGGATTCACGATCAACGCCTCGGACAGTTCGCGCGACGCGCCGGCGAACTGTGACAGCAGGAGCACGCCGCGCTCGTCGGCGCGCGAGGCCACGAACTCCTTGGCGACGAGGTTCATGCCGTCGTGCAGGCTGGACACGAAGCACAGCTCCCCGGCGCGGAGATACTCGTAGACCTGCTCGGGCTCGTGGTGCTCGGCGAGCAGGACAATCGGCGGGTGCGCGGCCTGGGGGAAGCGCGCGTTGATCTCCTCGGCCGCCGCCTTCACGCGCTCGCCGTAGTCGCGGTAGTCGCCGATCATCCCCCGCGTCGGCGCGGCGATCTGCACGAAAGTGAAGCGGCCGACCCACTGTGGCTGGAGCTCGAGCAGCCGGGCCACGGCGCGGAAGCGCTCGAGGATGCCCTTCGTGTAGTCGAGTCGCTCGACGCCTACGCCGAGCAGATGGCTCTCCGGCAGCCCCAGGCGCTCGCGCACCCTGCGGCGGGCCTCGTCGACCGGCGCCTGGCTGCGCATGGCCTGCGGGGGCCACTCGATCGAGATGGGGTAGCGGTGCACCGCCGTCAGGCTGCCCCGGAAAGAGACCGTGAACGCCTCGCGGTCGACGCGCGCCTCGAGCAGCCGGTCGACCGTGTCGAGGAAGTTGTTGCAGTGGAACTGCGTGTGGAAGCCGAGGATGCTGCTGCCGAGCATGCCGTCGAGGAGTTCGTTGCGCCACGGGCAGATCGCGAACGCCTCGGGGTTCGGCCAGGGAATGTGCCAGAACGCGATGATCGTCGCGTTGGGCAGGCGGTCGCGCACCATCCGCGGCAGCAGCGCGAAGTGGTAATCCTGCACGAGGACAATGGGATCGGGCGATCTCGCCTCGTTCTTGACCGCATCCGCGAAGCGTTCGTTGATCGCACGGTAGTGCTCGAAGTCCGCGGATCGAAACGTCGGCCGGACGTGCGCGATGTGGCACAGCGGCCACAGCCCCTCGTTCGCGAACCCGCTGTAGTAGCCCGCCTCCTCCTCGGGACTGAGCCAGATGCGGCGCAGCTTGTACGCCGGTGCCTCGGGGGGAACGTCGATGCGGTCGTGGCGGTCGACGGTCGCGCGGTCGGCGGAACCGCTGCCGTGCGCGATCCACGTGCCCGAGCAGGCGCGCATCACAGGCTCGAGCGCGGTGACGAGACCGCTGGCCGGACGCTGGACGCGCACGCCCGCGGGCGTCTGGACGTGGATGTACGGCTCCCGGTTCGACACCACGATCACTTCGTGTCCGCTCAGCTCGCCGTCGAGGATCGCGCGCAGCGCCTGCGGTGTCCAGGCGAGCTGCGAGTCGTCGCGGGGGCGGTACTGGCGCTCCAGCTGGCGCACGAGCTCGCGGACGTCGCGCGCGAGCGGCCGCAGCTCGGGCATCGCCGCGGCCGAGGTCGGCCGGATGATGCCCTCGCCGCGGAGCAGCGCCCGCAGGCCATGGACCCAGCCCCGCCAGGACAGTTGGGCGATGACGACGGTGATCAGCGCGACCATCGCGGAGAGGGCGACGAAGAACACGAACAGGTAGCGGCGCGTCTCCTCGCTGCGGCGATCGACGAAGCTCATGTCGTGCACGAGGACGAGCTGCATGCCGGGCGCGCGCGCCTCGTCGAGTGGCTTCGCGGCGACGTGCAGCGGGCCGTGCGGCGCGCTGAGCAGGCGCAGCTCGCTTCCTTCGCCGTAGCGCTCGAGGTCGGCGCAGCGCAGCCCCGCGGGAAAGTCCGGGGAGCTGATCGGCTGGTCGAGCCCCGGCACGCACAGCGCGATGGCGTGCATGCGCTCGTCCTGCAGCAGGCGGGCGAAGTAGCGCGTGAGGCGTGCCGGGGAACCCTGATCGACCAGCGTGACCAGCGGGTCCTGCGCTGCGTTGGCGACGAGGTTGGCCCGGATGTCGAGATCGCGCACGAACCAGCGCAGCATGAGCCCGTCCACCAGCGGCACCGCGGCGTACGCGAACACGCCGAGCGCCAGCAGCAACGGAATCACGAAGCGGAGCGAAAGGCGCACGCGTACTCGGGACCGGTTGGGAGGACGTCGATCCGGAGCCACCGGGCTCGGCGACGCCGGGCGGGAGTCCAGTGTAACCCACAAGCTTCGGCTGGGGATGCCCCGCGGCCCCGGCGACGGGCATTCGGCGATGACCTACCGGTCCAGTTCGCTCTCGTGCCAGCGTCGCAGCACCGCGCGCGACAGCGCCGCAACGGAGGCGAACATCGCCACGCCGGCAAGCGTGATCAGCACCAGCGCCGCGAACAGGCGCGGCACGTTGAGCTGGATGCCTGCGAGCAGGATCTGGTAGGCGAGCCCCGCGCCCGCGCCGCCGGTGCCGGCGACGAATTCGGCGACGACCGCGCCGATCAGCGCCAGCCCGCTGGCGATGCGCAGGCCGCCGAAGAAGTACGGCAGCGACGAGGGAACGCGCAGCCTCCACAGCACCTGCCAGCGGCTCGCACGGTTCATGCGGAACACGTCGAGAAGCCCGGGATCGACGCTGCGCAGGCCGAGCGTGGTGTTCGCGATGATCGGGAAGATCGCCACCACGGTCGCGCACAGCACGAGCGCGAGCTCGAGGTCCTTGACCCAGATGATGACGAGCGGCGCGATCGCCACGATCGGCGTCACCTGCAGCAGCACCGCGTAGGGAAACAGGCTCGCCTCCAGCCAGCGGCTCTGCACGAACAGCAGCGCGGCGGCCACGCCGAGCAGCACGGCGAGCGCGAGTGCCCAGAGTGCGATGCGCAGCGTCACGCCGAGCGACGCGGCGAGCAGCTCGCGGTCGGCGACGAGCGTGCGAGCTACGGTCGCGGGCGAGGGCACGAGCCACGGAGGCAGGTCGTAGAACGCGACCGCGAGCTGCCAGGCGCCGATGGCGAGCGCGAGCACGGCAAGAGGCGCCGCGATGCGCCAGCCGCGCCCGGGATCAGGCATG
>Ga0105090_10000751_pt1 | contig 16605 bp, 18 predicted proteins | sample PPLLak3March2015_FD_79110 | JGI IMG/M metagenome (GOLD analysis project Ga0105090, IMG submission 79110) | Freshwater sediment microbial communities from Prairie Pothole Lake near Jamestown, North Dakota, USA - PPLs Lake P7 Core (1) Depth... | ecosystem: Environmental > Aquatic > Freshwater >... | reverse complement strand
TGCTGGTGCAGTACCCGCGCGCCGGTTCGTGGACCATCGCCTTCGTCACCGGCAAGCCCGGCGGCGAGGTGGCGGCGCGGCTGCCGGGCGAATATGTCAGCGTCTACGTGCCGACCACGCCCAATCCGACCTCGGGCTTCTTCTTGATGATGCCGCGCGCCGACGTGCTGGAACTGAGGATGAGCGTCGACGAGGCGCTGAAATATGTCATCTCGATGGGCGTCGTCTCACCCGATACCGTGCCGGCACGCGCCCGAAATTGACCGGACTGTCCGGCCGCGGCAGCCCGCCAGCCCCGAAGCGGCGGTGACGGGACTTCGGACCGGGCCGCCTCGGCGCAGAATTCCTCGAAGAACAACCCCGATTCCGTTTGGAGCGAAAGCATGAGAACCACCTACTGCGGCCTCGTCAGCGAAGCGCTGATGGACCAGACCGTGACCCTGATGGGCTGGGCGCACCGCCGCCGTGACCACGGCGGCGTCATCTTCATCGACCTGCGCGACCGCGAAGGCCTGGTGCAGGTGGTCTGCGACCCCGATCGCGCCGGGATGTTCGCCACCGCCGAAGGCGTGCGCAACGAGTTCTGCCTGCAGGTCACCGGCCGCGTGCGCGCGCGCCCGGCCGGCACCGAGAACGCCAACCTCACCAGCGGCAAGGTCGAGTTGCTGTGCCATGAACTCGTGGTGCTCAACCCCAGCGTCACGCCGCCGTTCCAGCTGGACGACGAGAACCTCAGCGAAACCGTGCGGCTGACGCACCGCGTGCTCGACCTGCGCCGGCCCGAGATGCAGCGCAACCTGCGCCTGCGCTACCGCATCGCCATCGAGGTACGCAAGTTTCTCGACGAGCAGGGCTTCATCGACATCGAGACGCCCATGCTCACCAAGAGCACGCCGGAAGGCGCTCGCGACTACCTGGTGCCCAGCCGCGTGCACGATGGCCACTTCTTCGCGCTGCCGCAGAGCCCGCAGCTGTTCAAGCAGCTGCTCATGGTGGCCGGCTTCGACCGCTACTACCAGATCACCAAGTGCTTCCGCGACGAGGACCTGCGCGCCGACCGCCAGCCCGAATTCACGCAGATCGACATCGAGACCAGTTTCCTGGCCGAGGAGGAGATCCGCGCCATCACCGAAGCCATGATCCGCAGCGTGTTCCGCCGCGCCCTGGGGGTGGAGCTGCCGGTGTATGCGCAGATGACTTACGCCGAGGCCATGCACAAGTACGGCTCCGACAAGCCCGACCTGCGCGTGAAGCTCGAATTCACCGAACTCACCGAGCTGATGAAGACGGTCGACTTCAAGGTCTTCTCGGGTCCGGCAACGACACCGGGCGGACGCGTGGTGGCGCTGCGCATCCCGGGCGGCGCGGAAATGAGCCGCAGCGAGATCGACGGCTACACCGAATTCGTCAAGATCTACGGCGCCAAGGGCCTGGCCTGGATCAAGGTCAACGACGCCGAGAAGGGCCGCGAAGGCCTGCAGAGCCCGGTGGTGAAAAACCTGCACGACGCGGCCATTGCCGAGATCATCGCCCGCACCGGCGCGCGCAACGGCGACCTGCTGTTCTTCGGCGCCGACAAGGCCAAGATCGTGAACGACGCGCTGGGCGCGCTGCGGCTGAAGGTGGGCCACAGCGAATTCGGCCAGAAGCACGGCCTGGTGGCCGAGGGCTGGGCGCCGCTGTGGGTGGTCGACTTCCCGATGTTCGAATACGACGAGGAGTCCAGGCGCTGGAACGCGGTGCACCACCCTTTCACGGCGCCCAAGGAAGGCCACGAGGACTACATGGACACCGACCCCGGACGCTGCGTGGCCAAGGCCTACGACATGGTGCTCAACGGCTGGGAGATCGGCGGCGGCTCGGTGCGTATCCACCGCGCCGAGGTGCAGAGCAAGGTCTTCAACGCGCTCAAGATCGGGCCCGAGGAAGCGCAGCTCAAGTTCGGCTTCCTGCTCGACGCGCTGAAATACGGCGCGCCGCCGCACGGCGGGCTGGCCTTCGGTCTGGATCGCATCGCCACGCTGATGGCCGGTGCCGAGAGCATCCGCGACGTCATCGCCTTCCCCAAGACGCAGCGGGCGCAGTGCCTGCTGACCGGTGCGCCGAGCCTGGTCGACGAGGGGCAGCTGCGTGAACTGCACATCCGCCTGCGCAACCCGGTGGCAGCGGCCTGATGGGCTGAATTAGCTAAAATGGGCGGCTTGCCTGCGACGCCTTTCGAAGGAGCCCGGCCATGGAAGTCACGGCCACCGAAGCCAAGAACCGCCTTGGCCAGATGCTTGAACACTGCCAGCGCGAGCCGGTGGTGATCGAAAAGTCCGGCCGCCGCCACAGCGTGCTGATCTCGGCGCAGCGCTTTGACGACCTGCTCGCCGCCGAACGCCGCCTGTCGCGACCGTCCGGGGAGCCTCGTACCGCAGAGGAGTTCTATGCCAGGTACAAGGACTGGGTGGACGAAAACAACCGGCGCTTCGAACAGTACGGCCTGTGGAACGAAGAGTTCCGCACCTGGTGAACCGCCGTGGCGCAGTGGGACGTCTTCGCCAACCCCAGCCCGCGCATGCGTCAGGTGCTGCCTTACGTGGTGGTGTTGCAGAGCGACCTGCTGAGCGGCCTGGGCACGTGCCTGGTGGCGCCGCTGGCGCGCCAGCTGCCCACCCAGCCCGGCATCACGGCACGGCTGTCGCCGGCCCTGGACGTCTGCGGCGAGCGCGTCACGCTGGTGGCACAGGAATGCGCCCCGGTCGACGCCCGGGCCTTGCGCGAACCGGTGGCTTCGTTGCGTGCCGAGTCGCATCGCATCATCGACGCCCTCGACGCGGTGGTCAGCGGTGTCTGAACCCCGTCCGCCGAAGATCCCTGAATCGGTGCTGGTGGTGATCCACACGCCGGCGCTGGAGGTGCTGCTGATCGAACGCGCCGACAAGCCCGGCTACTGGCAGAGCGTCACCGGCTCGCTGGATGCGCCGGACGAACCGCTGGCCGAGACCGCGCGGCGCGAGGTGCTGGAAGAGACCGGCATCACCGGCGGGCGCCTGCGCGACTGGAGCCTGACCAACCGCTACGAGATCTACCCGGTATGGCGCCACCGTTATGCCCAGGGCGTCACGCACAACACCGAACATGTCTTCGGCCTCACCGTCGAGCCCGGCACGCCGGTGCTGCTGAACCCGCGCGAACACCTGCACTACCAGTGGTTGCCGTGGCGCGAGGCGGCCGACCTTTGCTTCTCACCCAGCAACGCCGAAGCCATCCTGCACTTGTCGCGCCTGACGGGCAACGTCCCATGAATGCACTCAACCCGATGAATTCCACGCTGCTGCCGCCCACCGGGCGCAGCGGCTCCGACACCGGCACCTTGCGCGTGGCCACTTACAACATCCACAAGGGCGTGCGCGGCGTGGGCCCGCGCAAGCGGCTGGAAATCCACAACCTGGGGCTGGCGGTCGAGTCCTTCGACGCCGACATGGTGTTCCTGCAGGAAGTGCGACTGCACCACAGTCGCGAGGCGCGGCGCTTCGAGCGCACCTCCTTCGGCTGGCCGGCCGAGGGCCAGGCCGAATTCCTGGCCCCCGAAGGCTACGGCGTGGCCTACCGCACCAACGCCCATACGCGCTGGGGTGAGCACGGCAACGCGCTGCTGGCGCGCTGGCCCATCGGTGACGTGGGCCACCACGACGTCAGCGATCACCGTTTCGAACAGCGCGGCCTGTTGCACGTGCCGGTGGCCTGGAGCGGTAGCACGGTGCACGCCGTGGTGGTGCACTTCGGTCTCGTGCACCGCAGTCGCGTGCGCCAGGTGCAGCGGCTGGCCCGCTTCATCGAATCCGAGGTGCCGCCCGGCGAGATGCTGGTGGTGGCGGGCGACTTCAACGACTGGGGCGAGCGCCTGGACGACACCATGCGCGCCTGCGGTCTGCAGCGTGCCGCGGCGCCTGGAGGCCAGCGCAGCCGCCAGGCCACCTTTCCTTCGCTGGCGCCTGTGTTCGCGCTCGACCGTTTCTATCTGCGCGGCCTGACCTGCCGATCCACGATGGTGCCGCGCGGCACGGCCTGGGCGCGCATGTCCGACCACCTGCCGCTGGTGGCCGAACTCGAGCGCTGCTGAGCGCACCCGCTTCGCGTGCCCGGCGCCGACCTCGAATCCCTGCGCAACTGGACTCGGGTGCCGGCGCCGCGCTTCGTGGGCGGCAACCGGGTCGACCTGCTGGAAGGCGGTGACGCCTTGTTCCCGCGCATGCGCCAGGCCATCGACGCCGCTGAGGTGGACGTCTGGCTGGCTGCCTACATTTTCCACGACGACCCTGCGGCCACCGCCATCGCCGATGCGCTGAACCGCGCCGCGGCGCGTGGCGTGGCGGTGCACGTGGTGGTGGACGGCTTCGGCTCCATCGCCACCCTGCTGCGCGTGCGCGCGCTGTTTGCCGGCGGGGGCGTGCGGCTGGAGGTCTTCCGCCCGCTTGATCGCTGGTATGCGTGGCTCCAGCCCGGCCAGCTGCGCCGACTGCACCAGAAGCTGTGCGTGTGCGACGAGCAGGTGGCTTTCGTGGGCGGCATCAACCTCATCGACGACCGCCACGACATGAACCACGGCTGGACCGACACGCCGCGGCTGGACTATGCGGTGGAAGTGCGCGGACCGCTGGCGGTTTCGGTGCGTGCCGCGGCGCGTGCGATGTGGGCGCGTGCCCACCTCACGCGCGGCTGGCGCGACGAGGTGCGCGCCATCGCGCGAAGTGCGCGGCCGGGCAAGAAGGCGATGGCCATGCTGCGCGAACTGCGCGGCGTGTCGCGGGCCACCGAGGAGCCGGACCGGACACCGGTGCGCGCTGCTTTCGTCGTGCGCGACAACGTGCGCCAGCGCCGCGCCATCGAACGCAGCTACGTCGAGGCGATCCGCCACTCCAAGACACGGGTCGACATCGCCGTGCCCTATTTCTACCCCGGACGGAGCTTTCGGCTTGCACTGCGCCGCGCCGCGCAGCGCGGCGTGCGCGTGCGCCTGCTGCTGCAGGGCAAGATCGACTACCGCATCGCCGCACTGGCTGCTCGCGTGCTGTACGACCAGATGCGTGTTGCCGGTGTGCGCATCTACGAGTACACGCCGGCCTTCCTGCACGCCAAGGTGGCGGTGGTCGACGACGACTGGGCCACCGTGGGCAGTTCCAACATCGATCCGTTGTCGCTGCTGCTCAATCTGGAAGCCAACGTGGTGGTGCGCGACGCCGGCTTCGCCAGCGTCCTGGCCGAACGCATCGACGCCGCGTTCGCGGTTTCCGTCGAGGTCACCGCCACGCCCTTGCAAAACGGCTGGCGCGGCTGGCTGCAGCGGGCACTGGTGGCCTGGGCGGCGGCGCTGTACCTGCGCCTGGCCGGCATCACGGGCCGGTACTGAGCCGGTGCAGCCGCCCCGAGCACGTCGAACCGGTCCGCGCCGCGCAACGCTTGCGCCGCGCCCGCGCCCGCGCCCGCGCCCGCGCGGCCATGCCTGACTCCGGCGCCGACGATCTGGTGGTGATCCGCCCCGAGGGCTTGTACTGTCCCGCGGGTGACTTCTGGATCGACCCGTGGCGGCCCGTGTCGCGCGCCGTGATCACCCATGCCCACGCCGACCACGCGCGGCGGGGTCATGGCGCCTACCTCGCCACCGCAGTGAGCGCCGGCGTGCTGCGTGCGCGCCTGGGCGCCATCCGCCTGCAGGGCCTGGCGTATGGCGAGACGGTGTCGGTGGGCGGCGTGCGCATCAGCCTGCACCCGGCCGGGCATGTGCTGGGCTCGGCGCAGGTACGGCTGGAGCGGGCTGGTCAAGTGTGGGTGCTCTCGGGCGACTATTTCCTGAGCGGCCACGCGGGCGACCAGAACGACACCTGCGCCCCCTTCGAGCCGGTGCGCTGCCACTGCTTCATCACCGAGAGCACCTTTGGCCTGCCCATCTACCGCTGGCGGCGACAGCGCGAGGTGCTGGCCGAGGTGAACGCCTGGTGGCAGACCAATGCCGACGCCGGCCGCGCCAGCCTGCTGCTGGCCTACAGCTTCGGCAAGGCGCAGCGGCTGCTGGCGGGGGTGGATGCGTCGATCGGCCCCATCGTGGTGCACGACGCCGTCGAGCCGCTCAATGTTGCCTACCGGGCGGCCGGTGTGATGCTGCCGCCCACGCTGCGCATGGAGCAGCTCACCGACCGGTCGGGGCTGAAACAGACCCTCGTCATTGCTCCGCCGGCCGTGCTGGGCAGCGTCTGGGCGCGTCGCTTCGGCGAGTGCAGCGACGCCTTTGCCAGCGGCTGGATGCAATTGCGCGGGGCGCGCCGGCGCCAGGGGCTGGACCGCGGCTTCGTGCTCAGCGACCACGCCGACTGGCCGGGCCTGCAGGCCGCCATTGCCGCCACCGGGGCGGGGCGTGTCATCGTGACCCACGGCTACGAGGCCGTGATGGTGCGCTGGCTGCGCCAGCAAGGGCTGCAGGCCGACAGTTTCCACACCGCATTCGGTACCGAAGACGATGCCGCAGCGGCGCCGGAGTCAGTCGCCGCGCCTGCGCCGGGTCCTGCCGATGCCTCGAAGGCCTAGTCGGTTGCCGGCCGGCCGACCAGTTGCAGCATGAGCTGCGGCTCGGCGATCTTCTCGTCGATCCGGCTCTCCACGAACACCCGTTTCGGGTCGACGCCCCGTTCGGTGAGGAAGCGGCGCAAGGACTGCAGCCGCGCCGGAGTCAGGTCGCGCTCGCCTGCACCACTGCCGTCGATCTGCCAGGGGCCGCTGGGCACGAGCAGCGCCACTTCCACATTCAGGTCGCTGGCATCGACCAGCAGTTCGCCGATCTGTTCACGCGCACGCTCGCTCAGCTTGTCGCCCACGAACAGGCCGCGCGCGGGCAGGGTGGTGCTGCGCACCCGCTCCTTGTCGTCGGCGAGCCGAACCGAGGGTGGCAGTGGCTGCACGGGCTGGTCACCCGGCGCGGCAGCCAGCGGCCCGCCGCTCAGTGCGGCCACGACGGCGATCACGGTCAGCAGCAGGGGGCGGATCATGCTTCATCCTCGCAATGCGGTGATCATTGTGGGCCATCGCGTGCCGCCGTGGGGCGGAGGGTCCAGCGCGGGTTGACGGCGGTCAAGCGGCCGGCGCATCGGCGGTGCGCAGCCGTTCTCTGGTCTCGCCACGCGCGCCGCGGCAGCGTAACCTCCGGGTGTCCGGACTGACTGGAAGAGTGCGCATGAAGATCCTGTTGCCCGTCGATGGCTCGCACGCCGCCCTGGCTGCCGTGCGCCACGCGCTGGTCTTGGTGCAAGAAGGCCTGCGGGCCGACTTCGTGCTGGTCAACGTGCAGGAGCCGGCGTCGCTGTACGAGATGGTGGTCGTGCACGACCCCGACGTGATCGAGAAGCTGCGCAGCGAGGCTGGTGCCGAGCTGCTGGCGCCGGCCGAGGCGCTGCTCGAAGCCGCCGGCCTGTCGTACGAAAGCGAGGTGGCCGGCGGCCAGCCGGCCACGGTGCTGGTGGAGCTGCTCGAAAACTACGGCTGCGAAGCCGTCGTGATGGGTGCCCAGGGCGCCGGCAGTGGCACCGGTTCGGTGGCGCTGGCACTGCTGCAGCACAGCCCGGTGCCGGTGACGCTGGTGCGTGCACCCGAGCCGCAGGACGAGGACGACGAATCCGCAGAGGCCTGAGCGCCGTTTCATTGACTGCACTCAATTCCCGTGGCCCTTCCACGGGACAGCATGCCCAGCGTCGCTCAACCATAGGCCAGCCTGTTCGCGCCGCCCCTTTGTTCACAAGCACTGGGGGTGGGGGATGGCAGTGCCCACCACAAGGAGGATCCAGCATGAATGAGCCGAAATCTTGCCTAGACTTCGGAGTGAGGGGGCTTGCGGCTGCCGCAGCCCTGCTGCTGCCATGCGCCGCGCTGGCAGCGACCTATGACATCGGCCCCGCCGCCGACAGCTTCGTCAGCCTGCAGCATCCTGGCACCAGCTACGGCGACAACGAGGTTCTCTACATTCACCATGGCGACTTCGACACGCGGCGCAGCTATCTTCAGTTCAACCTGACGGGCCTGCCCGCAGGCGAGGTGGTGACGGGAGCCACCCTGTTCCTGTACACCGCCGGCAACCTGATGGGACTGGACGTCGACGCGCACCACGTGGCCGACGACACGTGGACCGAGGCCACGCTGACCTGGAACGACAAGCCGGCGTATGCCCCGGCGGCATTCGCGACCACCGCCAGCGACCACGGCTGGATGTCCTGGAGCGTGCCGATGGCGACACTGGGCGCCGACGCGGACGGTCGTTTGTCGATCCTGGTCAAGCTGCAAGACGAGGTCGACAGCACGACCGTCACGTTCTACAGTCGCGAGGCGACAGGCGGGCTGGCGCAGTGGCCTTACCTGCAGGTCAACACGGTGCCCGAAGCCCAGTCCTGGGCCATGTTCGCCGCGGGGCTGGCGGTGCTGGGCTGGGCGGCGCGCCGCCGTCGTGCCGGCTGAGCCGGCCGATCGGGCACTCAAGCCCGGCCCGGTCGGGCCCGGGTCGGCTCGTCTCTTCATCGCCCTGTGGCCCGACGCAGACTTGCGCCGGTCCTTTGCCGCCTGGGCTGCACCCCGCTTGGGCGGCGCCGGCACGAAACCGGTCGCCCCCGAAAGGCTGCACCTCACCCTGCATTTCATGGGCAGCGTCCCGAACAGCCGGTTGCCGGCCCTGCGCGCCACGTTGCGGGTGCCGTTCCAGCCGTTCGAGCTGCGCTTCAGCCACTGTGAACGCTGGCCAGGCGGTTTGCTCGTCGCGCCGCCGGACGCGTTGCCGCAGGCGCTGGCAAGACTGCATGCCGACCTGGCCGACCGACTGCGACGCCTGGGTATGTCGGTCGAGGCACGCCCGTATCGCCCGCACATCACGCTGGCTCGCCGGTATGGTGGTCCGCCGTCGTGTTCGGCCGCGGTACCCGTGTCCTGGGACGTCCGCACCTATGCGCTGGTGATGTCCAGGGCGCACGAGGGCGGTGGTTACACGGTGCTGCATTTCTGCCACTCACCTCCGCAGCGGGCCACGCAAAATGCTTGGCCGCAAGGGACTTGACGGCGCTCAACCGAGGGTTGCCGCGAGCCCTCTAGCCTCCTGCACTGGCATGCCGATTGCATTCGGCATCGATCAGCATGCGATCGATCATCTGTTCACCCCTCACGCACACACCCCGGAGACGAGTCATGAAGCAAGAAGCCCCAACCGCCGCAGCCAAGCCGAAGAAGCCCAAGGCCGTGAAACCTGCCACGGCCGGGCTGGCCGAGGGCCACGAAGAGGCCGTTCGCCACGTGGCCTATTTGCTGTACGAGGAGCGTGGTTGCGTCGACGGCTACGAGGTCGAGGACTGGCTGCGGGCCGAAGCCCTGGTCAGTCAGCAAGCGGTCGCCAGCGCACCCCCTGCCAAGAAGGCGCCCAAGACCGCGGCCAGGCAGGCGCCGCCGGCCCCCGCCGTGGCCAAGCGGCCTGCTGCCGTCAAGCGTTCACCGGGCAAGACGCGCAGCGAGTGATGGCAGGCTGCGTGCCCACCGTCTCAGGCGACGGCCTCATCGACGTTCCTGGACAGTTCAAGTGATCCAAAGGCAGCGAATGCCGCAGCGGACTTCGGCCCAGGACCAACCTGGGCACGACTCTGCGCCGGCCGTTGCGCGACGAGATCGCGGCACGCCGGCCCGCCCGCGCAGCGGCGCTGGCCCCTTGAGGTGCAGGAGGACGAGATGAGCCACATCGTGCTGGACCCCGAACTTTGGGAAGCGGTCGAGGCCGGTACCGAGGCCTGTGTCGAGCAATGGCTGGCGGCCGAGGGTGACCATGTCCACGCTGGGCAGGTGCTGGGCCGGGCCCGGCTGTTGCACACGCTGGCGGACATTTCCACCGCCCATGCGGGTGTGCTGGAGGAGATCGTCGTCGCGGCCGGCGAGCGCTTCGCGCCCGGCGCCGTGCTGGCACGCGTGGCCGCCGTCTGAGCGCGGTGGCTGCGGCTGAACCGCCGCTCGGCGGGAAGGCGGGCGCTGCGGCATCGCGGTCGCACGCCATCGATCGCCGATCGATCCCCAGACGAGGGGATGTCTTGCGCGTGCTTCATCAGCTTGAACGATGGTCAGAACCCGTGGGGCACCTACCTTTGCTTCCACGGACTGCGCCTCACGGCACCCAACGCGGACCGCATCCACCATCAGGGTGCCAGGACAAGGGGAATCTCTCATGAACACGTTTTCGAAGACGATGACGGCCTTGGCACTGGTCGGCAGCACGGGTTTCGCTTTCGGCATCGCACATGCCCACGGTGGGGTCGACTCGCTGATTGGCGAGGACAGCGGCTCGTTCCAGCTGTCGGCCCGTGCGTACGACACCGGCCAGACGCGCGCGCAGGTGCTTGCCGAGGCAGCCGCGGCACGCGACAGCGGCGCGGCGGGGGCTCTGGTGGGCGAGGACAGTGGTTCGTTCCACCTGTCTCGGGCCAACGGCACGTCGACACTGTCGCGGGCGCAGGTGCGCGAACAGATGCTGCAAGTCAAGGCCAGCGGTGAGATCGCGGCGTGGGTCGGCGAGGACAGCGGCTCGGCCTACCTGAGCCGCCAGGTGCCGGCGCACTGGACGCGCTACGCCGGGCCCAACATGGGCAGCGACGTCGGCGCTGTCGAGATCGACCCGCACGGGGCCTGAGCTGCCGCAAGCGTGCCGGCCGGTGAACCCGGCCGGCGCGCGCATGGGCCTGGGCCGCCGCATGCAGGCATCATGCAACGGCGATGCGCCGCTTTGCCCATCTCTTCCAGGCCCTGGACGCCAGCACCGCCACCGGGGACAAGGTGGCCGCGCTGGTGCGCTACTTCGCCGCCGCGCCGGCCGCGGATGCGGCCTGGGCCGTCTACTTCCTGGCCGGCGGCAAGCCGCGCCAGGCCGTGCCCACCGCACTGCTGCGCGACCTGGCGTGCCGCCAGGCCGGCATCGACCCCTGGCTGTTCGAGGAGTGTTACCAGGCCGTGGGTGACCTGGCCGAGACCATCGCCCACGTGCTGCCACCGGCCGCGGGCCACACTGGCGCCGGCCTGGCCGAGTGGATCGAGACCCGGTTGCTGACGCTGCGCGGCTTGCCGCCCGCCGAACAGGCCGCACGCCTGGCCGAGGCCTGGAACGAGCTTGACGCCGCCGGGCGCTTTCTTTGCATCAAACTCATCGGCGGCGGTTTCCGCGTCGGCGTGAGTCGACTGCTGGTGCAGCGCGCATTGGCCGAATTTGCCGGGATCGACACCAGGCTGGTGGCGCAGCGCCTGGTGGGCTGGACCGATGCCCGAACCCCACCCAGCGCTGCGCGCTGGCAGGCGCTGGTGGCAAAGGATGCCGATGCGCCACGGCCAGCCGGCCAGCCTTACCCTTTCTTCCTGGCTCATGCGCTGCAGTCCGAGCCGCACTCGCTGGGCCCGCGCAGTGACTGGCTGGTGGAGTGGAAATATGACGGCATCCGCGCCCAGCTCGTCAAACGCGCCGGGCAGGTGTGGATTTGGTCGCGGGGCGAGGAGCTGGTGACCGATCGCTTCCCGGAGCCCGTGACCGCTGCCGCCACGCTGCCCGACGGTACCGTGCTCGACGGCGAGTTGCTGGTGTGGCCGGCGGACCGCGCGACGCCGGCCCCATTCAACCTGCTGCAGCAGCGCATCGGCCGCAAGACCTTGGGCCGGAAGCTGCTGGCCGAGGCGCCGGTGGCCTTCGTCGCCTACGACCTGCTGGAAGCCGACGGCGTCGACCAGCGCGATGCCTCCCAGCAATTGCGTCGGCGGCGCCTGGAAGCGCTGCTCCAGGGGCAGACGCTGCGCCTGTCGCCGCTGGTGCAGGCCCCCGACTGGGCGGCCTGCGCCGCGCTGCGCGAGCAGTCGCGCCAGCGCGGCGTCGAGGGCTTCATGCTCAAGCACCGCCTGTCGCGCTACGGCAGCGGGCGCACCAAGGCCGATGGCATCTGGTGGAAGTGGAAGGTCGAGCCCTTGTCGGTGGATGCCGTTCTCGTCTATGCGCAGGCCGGCCACGGCCGCCGTGCCAGCGTGTACACCGACTACACCTTTGCCGTTTGGAGCCGGCCGCCAGCCAGCGCAGCGGAAGCGCAGGCCGTCGTGGAGGCGATCTCGCGACGCGAACCGGCGCAGCCGGGTGCGCTGCAGCTGCTGCCCTTTGCCAAGGCTTATTCGGGACTGAGCGACGAGGAATTCAAGGCCGTCGACCGCGTCGTCCGCGCCCACACGCTGGAGAAGTTCGGTCCTGTGCGCAGTGTGCGGCCGACGCTGGTGTTCGAGATCGGCTTCGAGGGCATCAACCGCAGCCCGCGCCACAAGAGCGGCGTGGCGGTGCGCTTTCCGCGCATGCTGCGCCTGCGCCACGACAAGCCCTTGCACGAGGCCGACTCGCTGACTACCCTGCAGGCGCTGATGGACTTGACGCCAGGGCCGCAGTCCGTGGCGGCAGGCATCGAAGACGAGGATGCAGCGTGATCTCTCCGTTCGACACCTACGTGGGCAGCCAGGGCACGGTGCCCATGTACGCCACGGCCGACGCCAGCACCCGCAGCCGGCCGCTGAAATACCTGCTGTGGGGCGACGGCGTGCGCCATCTCGACGCAGCGGTATCGAACGGCCGGCGCAAGGTGCGCGCCCGCGCCACCACCGGCTGGGTCGATCAGGCGCATCTGCTGGGCCAGCCGCTGCTCGAGTTGTATTCCATCGACGTCGGCCAGGGCGACGGCGTGCTGCTGCGCACACCCGATTTCCGCCATCTGCTCATCGATGGCGGCTACCCGCGCAGCAGCCAGCCCAGCGGCAAGTCGGCGGCCGATTTCGTGGACTGGAAATTCGCCAGAGACTATGGCCACGACACGATCCGCATCGACGCGCTGATCGCCTCGCACAACGACCACGACCACTACGGTGGCTTGGACGACCTGCTCGACGTGGCGCAGACCGCCGAACTCGACGCCGGCCGCGTCACGGTGGAGCACTTCTTCCATGCCGGCCTGTCGTGGTGGAAGACGGCCAGCGGCGGCCGCACACTGGGCCCGCGTTTGACCGCCATGGGCGGACGGGTCATCACGCAACTGCTGGGCGACCGTGTCGCGGCCGAGGCGGCCACCGGTGGCACCGGGCCGCAGTTGCAGGGTGCCTGGGGGTCGTTCATGCGCAAGGTGGTGGCGGCGCGCACCGCGCAGGGAACATCCACGCCGATCACCCGGCTGAGTCACGCCAGCGGCCTGCTGCCGGGTTTTGAAGGTGGCGACGGGGGGCCGGTGGTTCGCGTGCTCGGCCCCGTGGAACGCAGCGCAGGCGGGCTGCCGGGTCTGGCCTGGCTGGGCAGCGAGTCGCTCACGACGAACGGTCAGAGCCTGCTGCTGCGCGTGGACTACGGCCGCTGCCGCATCTTGCTCACCGGCGACCTCAACCAGGCCTCGCAGCAGGCGCTGATGAAGCACTACGAGGGCGACGAGGATGTCTTCGCCTGCGACGTGGCCAAGTGCTGCCACCACGGCAGCGAAGACGTATCGTTCGCCTTCCTGCAGGCCATGAAACCGGCCGCCACCATCATCAGTTCGGGCGACGCCGAGGGCCATGACCACCCGCGCCCGCGCATCGTGGCTGCCAGCGGGCTGACCGGCTACCAGACTTTCAAGAACGACCAGATGCTCACGCCTTTGGTCTACTCCACGGAGATCGCGCGTTCGCTGCAGCTGGGCGAGATCAAGCGCGTGGTGCAGCGCGGCGGCGCCAGCTTCCAGGGCGCGGCGCTGAACGAGCTGACGGCACGCATCGAGGTGCGCAAGCCCGGGCAGTTGCGGCCGGTGCAGCAGCAGCGCCGGCTGGGTGGCCGCCGCCACTTGGTGGCCGGGCTCGTCTACGGCCTCGTCAACGTGCGCACCGACGGCCGCACGGTGTTGTGCGCCACGCTCAACGAGGGCGACGGTAGCTGGACGATCAAGACCTTCAAGGCGCGGTTCTAGCCTGCGGCGACGCCTGTCGCGCCGCGATCGGCGTCGCGCAGCGCCGTTACTTCGTGTTGCCGCCGCGGACCGCGCCCCCCCTAGGATCTGCGTTGACAGCGGCGACGTGCCTTCCTAATGTCAAGGTGCCACTGCATCCCCGCCGCTTCGGCTCTTCGGTGGTTGCGGGCAGACGCGCAGCCAGCTGCACGTGGTCAGGGCCTGGTGTCGAGCCTCGCCTGTGGCGCGGGGCAGATGGATTCTTGTTCGTTGTCGCCCTGAGTGACAGGAGGCATCCCGATGAAGCACCTCTTCCAGCCCATGCGCATGGTGGTCTCGGGCCTCGTCGCCCTGGCGATGTCGACCGCCGTCTCTTCGGTCATGGCGATGAAGGTCGACATGTACGCCATCGGCAACTGGAGCGCTGGCAACTGCGCCGCCGGCGATACCGACGCCAATCGCCCCTCGTGGCCCGGCATGGCGCAGGCCTGGTACGACTGGATGGGCTTGCTCGGCCACAGCAAGACTGGCAAGTTAGTCGACGGCAACATGACCGCCAGGCGTTTTTGCGACCCCAGCTGGAACGCCAACTGCCGCGACTACATCTACGTCGACTGGCCCGACGCGGCGATCGTGGCCGCGCACGGCTACGACGGTGGCAACCGCTGGGGTGCTCTGATGCGGAATTCCGAACTCGGCACCTGCAGCACGCTCATGGGCGGTGGCACCGGCAGCGGCAGCAACATGTTCGTGGGCGATAGCAACTTGAAGTTCCTGCACGCCTCGTCGTGCCTGAGCCTGAACGACAACTACTTCGGCAACATGCGCACGGCCATGCGCAAGCCGGGTTCGACCAAGGGGCTGCACGTCATGACCGGGTTCCACGGCGTGATGTGGATCTCCAGTTCCTACAACGGTGACTACTCGGCCACGGCGATCAAGGGCCACACCATGTCCGTGGCTAAGGCCTGGACCACCAGCCACTACAAGTCCAACAAGTTCCAGTGCGCCGCCTACGACCCGTTCAACTGGTTCGGCACCTGCCAGGATCAGTGCCCCACCGCGCTCACCGTCGGCCCGAGCGGAGCCAACGCGCTCAACCGGCTGCTCAACGAGCGCTACAACAATTCCGGCGCCTTCGGTTCCCCCAGCGGCAACGCCTACTATGCCTGGATGGGCTATCCGGGATGCAACCCCGTGGCCGAAAACGCCTTCAATCCCTGAGCGGCTGCTCTTCGCCGTGGCAGCCCGCCGCAACGGGAAAACCCAAGCAGCCATTGATTGAAGGAGAACCCGCATGCTGACGATGCGATTCGCGGCACTGGTTGCCGCAACCCTGACGTCGACGATGGCACTGGCGCAGACGCCGCCGCGCGACCCGGCGAAGGAAGAATTGCGCGCGCAGATCAGCGCCGCGCTGACCGCGGTCCTGGGCGACAGCAGCCGGACGGTCGTCGAGCGCCTTTCGCAGGTCAAGCCCGACGGCGCCATTTCTCGCAGCTTCGACGCAGGCAAGGTGAGCTCGGCGCTGTTCGGGCGCCTGCCCAGGCGGCTTGCACCGGACTGCCAGACCACCTTGACGCCGGCCAAGGAGGCCGACACCGGCCAGTGCGTCATCGATTCAGGCGACCGCGACTCCGAAACCGGCGCCTATACGGCGTTGGCCTTCAGCAAGAATGTCGGCATCGGCCAGATTGAATTCGTGCGCCGCGCGGCCTTTGACCCGAAGAGCGAGATCCTGCCCATACCGGTTCGGTTGAGCGATGCCGAGGCCTACGCGAGGGCGCTGCAGTTCCTTGAGCTCGTGGGCGTGCCGAAGTCCGAGATCCCCGAACTGCCACAAGGCGTGCCGCCGCCCGTGCGCAGCCTCGTCGTTGGCACGGTGAACGAGAAGGGTGAGCCTGGTGAACCGATTGCCATCCAGAAGGTGGTGTCCGTTCCGCGTGCCTTCTCGGTGCCGAAGCTGCTCAGCGACCCGCGCACGGGAAGGACGCTGGACCACGTTCTTGCACCCGGCGGTGCCCTCGTCGCCATGGGCGACGGCTCGGTCTACCCGAGCATCCAGTTCGCCAGCATCGAAGGCTGGTCCGACGCCCAGATGGACCCGAAGCTCGACCCCCGCCTGGCCAAGTCGACCGCAGCGCTTGCCGAAGAGATCACCGACGACCTCCATGCCGAGGGTGTGCGCAAGGTCGGCACCTTGTCGGTGCTGATTGTCTTCCGGCGCGCCTATCCGAACCCGGACGATCCGAATCCACCGCTGTGTCCCGTGTGCGGGCTGCTGCTGCCGGCGGTTCAGGTGATCGTCTCGCAGTTGGGCGCCGATCGGACAGAGACATCGGAACAGGCGTTTGCGGCACCGGGTGTCGTGCGCGAGTACGACCTGGTGGACCGTACGGAGCAGGAACGCGCGCCGCGCTGATGCCCGCACCTGGGGGCAAAACCAAACCCATTGCCTGTGCAACAGCCACCCGCCTGCATCGTTTCGTTCGACTTGAATCACTGACCCCGGAGCAAACCGCCATGATGTCCTCCACGTCCGTCCGTTCGTTGTGCCTGCATTCTCTTGCCGTCACCGTGTCGCTGGCTGCCGCAGGCTCCGCGAATGCGGTGCTCACGCTGCCGGCCGACGCCAGCT